>Ga0335085_10001098_pt1 | contig 62681 bp, 47 predicted proteins | sample Lox_Sample_45_FD_206712 | JGI IMG/M metagenome (GOLD analysis project Ga0335085, IMG submission 206712) | Soil microbial communities from Loxahatchee National Wildlife Refuge, Florida, United States - Lox_Sample_4.5 | ecosystem: Environmental > Terrestrial > Soil > Wetlands | place: USA...
CGTCTGAAGGCAACGGCGCGAAAGCTAACCTTCGCGAAGGGCCCGACCAACCGGGGGCGACGGCCGCGCCCTCGGCCGCTCGCGCGCTATGGTTGGCCCCGCAGGATCGCCCAGGCTCCCGGCGCCACGGCGCTGCCTTGGAACCCCTGTGGCGCAACAACGGAGTAGCGAGACGGGTCGAACGGTACCGGCTGCGCACCGGCGTGGATGTAGGTCAAGCTGTCGCCTGCCAGAAGCGTGCCGCCGTCGGGGTGCGTCACGCGGAAACCCTGGCGCGCGAACGCCCCAGCCATGGCGACCATGGCATAGGCAGGCTTGGGCTTGCCCGATCCGTCGAAGTAGCCGAGCTGCTCGTGAGCCGGGTCGTCCATGAGCTTGTGCACGAGAACAATGCGGACCCCCGCTTCCGCTGCACCTGCCATCATGTCTATGAGGTAGGGGACCACAGCATCCGTGGACATGAAGATCGCGTGAGCGTTGGGTGTGGGCTTGGTGTCGACGTTCCACTCGGACACCACCCGCAACTGAGAACCCGGCGGGCCGAACAAGCGATTCAGGTCGGGCGCGATCTGGGTCGCGTCGGGGAAGCTCGGAGCGTAGATGTGGGCAGAGACGAACGCGGTCGCATCGGATCCCAAGCTCTGCGCGACGGCGACGTAGTCGGCGCTCTTGTCCGTCCCGTGTGCGACCAGGCCGCTGGTGAACGCGCCGCCGCCGATGCGGAGGTTCGGATCGAAGGCGTGGAATCGTGCGATGGCGACCTGGATCAGCGTGCGAAAGTCCTGAGGCTGGCCCCAGAAGAACACGGGAGCGTCGGGTTCGTTGCCGATCTCGAAGTACCACGTCTCGAGCTTCGGGCGCCCGAAGCGCGCGGCGAGCGCCGACAGAAAGTCGTCGAGCATGGCGCCGTAGCGGTCAGGGTTCGGCGGATAACGGTTCGTGGCCGCAAACATCTGGCGCCGGCGCATTTGAAGTCGGCGCGGCCCGGGTGCGGCCGCCATCACGTCGGCGGACGGCGCCAAGTCGTAGGGGAAATTCGACAATCCAACGTACGGCACGAGCCCGAGCGAGTCGATCACGCCGAGGTCCGCCAGCACCCGGTCGAAGCCGTGGTCACTCGCGCGGAACGGCTCATAGGCCCGGATGATGCGGAACCCGTCGCGTTGCACGGTTCGGAGTGCGTCCGCGTACCGTCCGACCGCGGGCAGGGGGCCGATGCCGAAGCCCAACTCGACGGTATCCAGCGGTGCTGCCTGCGCCGTTGCGCGGGAAGGCACTGCTACCGCGAAGATCGTCGCGGCCCCGGCGACCCAGACGAGGCGAACTCGATTCGTCGGCATTTGCGCGGCTCCTTGGCTATCGGGGACTCGTCCCAAGAAGCTCATACCCCAGAGAGGTCCGGACGGCGCCGGACGCGCTGCCAGAGCAGGCGCCTCTTCGCACCCACCCAACGCCACGGCCGGCGTGCCTCGTCCTTCATCTGCGCGATGGTCGTCGAGAACTGGCGTGAGGCGTCGGGGTTCGTTGCAGCGCCCTGACCCACCATATAGCGGATCATCACGACGGCCACGCCAACCATGCCGCCGAAGAGCAGGCCCGCCGCGATCTTCACCAGGAGGTGCTTCTTGTCCGCCACCAGGGGCGTGATCGCAGGCTGGACGATCACGATGGATGGCGTGTTCCGGACCGCGTCGATACGCGCCTGCTCGTAGGTCTGGACGAGCGTCATGTAGACGCTCTGTTTGAGCGTGACGACCTGCTGGAGCCGCTGTTGCTCGACCTGCAGCCGAGGTGAGTTCGAATAATCCCGGTTGGTCTCGAGGAACAGCGTGAGGCTATCCTCCGCCCCGTACAACTCCGCTTCCGCTTTCTTGAGGCGGTTACTGGTGAACTCCTCCAGCGCCCGCGCCTGCTGCTGCCGTGTGGAGAGGTTGAAGCTGTCGACGAGCGTCAGCACGCGGTCGGCGAGTTCCGCGGACAGCTTCGGCCAACTGGTGCTGACGGAGAACGTCACGACGCCGGTGGTGGTGTTGTCCGAGACCGACATCGCCTTCATCAACTGCGTCGCGGCGAGGTCGAGTGTCTGGTTCTTGTTGTTGCCTGCAAGGTCGTACACATCGATGTACGTCGCATTCTGCGGGACGCCGTGGTCGTCTGTGAACTGGTAACGGGACTCCACGACCGGCAGGAAGAATTGCTCCGTCTCTAGAAGCGCGACGTAGAGGTCCGGTGTGATGCCGCCAGACAGCGAGGGGACGCTGACGCCGAATTGCGCGGCAAGGCCCGAGAGGCTCGAAAGCGTCGAGGAGCCCGACGTCGACCCCTGAGGCGTGAACGCGGCCGTGGCGGTATACGATGCGGGCCAGGCCCATACCGCCACGCCGATCAGCAGTCCGATCCAGAACGTGACGCGCAGGATCAGCCAGCGACCGCGCAGAACCGCCGTGGCGAGCTCGATCAGCGAGATCTGGTCTCTTGCCGGGGATCCTGCGTGGCCGGACTCTTCCGGTGGAATGACGACGTCAGCCTCGTCCGTGGTGGGCTCGCGAATCGTCGTGGTCATCGATCGATCACAGGGGAAACGTGGGCATCGCGGCACGAAACTTCGGGCCTGGACATGGCGGGGTCAATGGTGCCCTTTAGCGGTTGGCTGTCGCTTTGTACCACAAAGTACGTTAATCGGCATGCGCGGTCAGGTCAAGCCAGACCGGCCGCCGTCCCTTGCCGGGCTTGTTACATTTCGCGCCTACTTGGCTTTCGAGGATGTCGTGACCGATCACCTGAACGCTCCGCACGGCGGGGTCTTGGTTTCCCTGCTCGTCGCCGAAGATCAGCGAGCCGCGCGCAAGGCCGCCGCCGCGCACCTTCCGTCCTGGGACCTGACCGCGCGCCAGATCTGCGATCTGGAAATGCTGATGAGCGGCGCGTTCTCCCCGCTGACCGGGTTCCTGGGCAAGAAGGACTACGAAGGCGTGTGTGGCAGCATGCGCCTCTCCGGCGGCGCGCTGTGGCCGATGCCCATCACGCTCGACGTCTCGGACAGCTTCGCGGCCGGGGTCAAGCCCGGCACGGAACTGGCCCTGCGCGACGCCGAGGGCGTCATCCTCGCCATTCTGCACGTGGCGGACGTGTGGACGCCGGACCGCACCGCCGAAGCGCAGGCTGTGTTCGGTACGACGAATCCCGAGCACCCCGGCGTGGCATTCCTGCTCCAGAAATCCGGGCCCGTGTACCTGGGCGGACGGATCGAAGGCCTGGAGCCGCCGCACCACTACGACTATCGCGCGCTCCGGCACAGCCCCGCCGAGCTGCGGGCCGAGTTCGGCCGCATGGGCTGGCGGAAGATCGTCGCGTTCCAGACTCGGAACCCGATGCACCGCGCCCACCAGGAGTTGACGATTCGCGCCGCGCGTGAAGCCGGGGCGAAGCTGCTGATCCAGCCCGTCGTCGGGATGACCAAGCCCGGCGACGTGGATCACTACACGCGCGTGCGCTGCTACCAGGCCCTCATGCCGACGTACCCGCAGGACAGCGCGTATCTCTCGCTGCTGCCCCTCGCGATGCGGATGGGCGGCCCGCGCGAGGCGGTCTGGCACGCCATCATTCGGAAGAACTACGGCGTGACCCACTTCATCGTCGGGCGGGACCACGCAGGGCCGGGGAAGGACTCCAAGGGGAAGCCGTTCTACGGGCCCTACGACGCCCAGGAACTGCTCAAGAAGCACGAGGCGGAGCTGGGCATGACGATGGTGCCCTTCCGCCAGATGCTGTACGTCCCGGCTGAGGACAAGTACTACCCGGAAGACGAAGTGCCGAAGGGCGCCAAGACGGAGGACATCTCCGGCACGGAGCAGCGCCGGCGCCTCCAGCTGGGTCTGGAGCTTCCCGCCTGGTTCACGTTCCCGGCCGTGGAGACGGAGCTGCGCGCCAGCTCGCCGCCGCGGGCGCGCCAGGGGGTGACGGTGTTCTTCACCGGCCTGTCGGGCTCGGGAAAGAGCACGATCGCCAACGTCCTGCTGGTCAAGCTGCTCGAGATGGGCGGCCGGCGCGTGACGCTGCTCGACGGCGACATCGTGCGGAAGAACCTGTCGAAGGGCCTCGGCTTCTCCAAGGAAGACCGCGATACCAACATCCGGCGCATCGGCTATGTCGCCAGCGAGATCACGAACCACGGCGGGATTGCGGTGTGCGCGCCGATCGCGCCGTACGACGAGGTGCGCAAGGACGTCCGGCGCATGATCGAGCCGGTGGGCGGGTTCCTGCTGGTGCACGTGGCCACCAGCGTCGAAGTGTGCGAGCAGCGCGACCGGAAGGGCATGTACGCCGCGGCCCGTGCCAAGATCGGCCGCGGCGAGCGCGCCGGGTTCACCGGCATCGACGATCCGTACGAGCCGCCGACCGATGCCGAATTGGCCATCGATACAACCGCCGTCTCCGCCGAGGAGGCCGCCGACGCCGTCCTCGGGTTGCTGGAAGAGCGAGGCTACTTCGTCGTCGCCTAGATGCCGGCCTTGCTGAGCACCACCAGGATGGCGACCGAACTCGCGAGGATCTGCGCCAGCGAGCTGACCAGCGCCACGTAGTCGGTCTTGTCCGTCGGGTCGCGCGGCGGCACCGTGATCTCCGATCCAGGACCGGGTGTCGGGTCGTGGTGCCAGAACACCAGGAACCTGTGTCGCGTCTGGACGGTGCCGTTTGCCTGACGGACGCTTGCTGCGCTCGCGATTGACAGGCGCGCCGGGCCGCCGGCCGCGTCGAGGTAGTAGCCCAGGCTACGGCCTTGCCGCCACAATACCGATCCGGGTGAGTTGACCGCACCGCTCACCCGGACGCTCGGCTGAAACTCCGGGATGATGATCGTGTCGCCCGGCTGGAGGATGATGTTGTCCCGGGAGTCTCGCTCGCGCAGGGCTCTCGGCAGGTCGATGTCGATCCGCCCGGCGCCGCCCAGTGTGCGAGTGAATCGAATGCCCTCGGGATAGGCCCGGGGCGTGAGCCCGCCCGCCCGATCGATCAGGTCGGCCAGACGCTCGCCTTTGTTCGTAAGGCTGTAGTTGCCGGGGTGGATGACCTCGCCTTCCAGGTCGGCGGTGCGCTGCAACTCGAAGTCCGGTTGCCGCATGATCAACACGTTATCGTAGGGCTGCAGCACAACCTCGGGCGTCCCCGACGCCGGGAACGGCAGCCCCGGGGGGCCGAGATACTTGCCCGCCGAATCCCGGTCGAACAGGTACGTGGAGTCCAGCGGCACGCGAATGGTCGTGGCGAGCTGGCCCTGGCTGCGGTCCAGCGGAAGACGCGCCACTTCGGCGAGCCTGAGGTCGGCGCCGATCTTCGGCCCATGGGCGAGCAGCAGGAGGTCGCGCAACGTCATGCCTTCGCGCCAGTGATAGGGGCCCGGACTTGTGACCATGCCGTCGATGGAGACCGTGATGTCCGCACGCATATCGGCCCGGCTGAAAATCGTCACCACATCGTAGTCGGCCAGCTGCACGTCGTCCGGCCAAGGCGCCGTGCTGTCCGCCGGGAGCGCGACCGGGATCAGCGTTCGGGTGGAGTCGATGACATCCAGGCGGTCGATCTCGGCGCGGTCGACGAACGTACCGGGCTTGAATCCTCCGGCCTCGGCCACCAGCCGCGAGATCGTCATGTGCGGCTCGAGCGCGTACTCCCCGGGCTGGTACACATTGCCGTTGATCTCGACGAAATTGCGCCGTGCTGCCGTGAGCGTATCCACCGTGACGAGGTCGCCGTCCACCAGCGGAAGGGGCGGAATGGTAATCGTGCCGTGGCGGCCGGCTGCCGGATCCCGTGGCAACGGGACGTTGATGAGCACGCGTTGCGGCCCGCTGGCCGTGCGTTGCGCCGGCGGGACGATGCGCTCGACGGTGATGCGCTCGGTCGCGGCATCGGCCGCCAGGCCGCCGGCATCGGCAATGACGCTGGCGAGCGTCTCGTTGCCGGTGAGCTCGTAGACGGCGGGCCGTAACACGTCTCCGCGCACCGCCACGCGGGGCCCGTGGAGGCCGACGAAGATGACGTCGCCGTCCAACAGGCGGATGTCGGTGTGCGTGTCGCCCCGGAGCAAGTAGTCGTACAAGTCGAAGTTCACCGGCGGCTTTGCCACGCGATTCACCACAATGTTCCGCACATTGGCGTGGGCGGTCACGCCTCCCGCGGCATACAGGGCGCTCAAGACAGTGCCGAGCGCGCTGACCTGATACGCGCCGGGCTGGTTCACCTCGCCGACCACGTAGACCTGAACGGCGCGCACGTTCGCGACCGTCACGTAGAACTGCGTGGTCGCGTTCGCGCCGCGCCTCACTCCGGAGTAGAATCGCCCGAGCTTCGTGTAGAGGACGTCGCGCAGCTGCGTCATGGTGAGGTTGGCGACGGGGATCTGGCCCACCGAGGGAATGAGGATGAACCCCTCGCGGCTGACTGAAAGGTCGTAGGTCTGCTCCACGTCTCCCGTGAGGATCAGGACCAGCTGGTCGCCCGGCCCGATCTGGTAGTCGTCCGGCACTGGCCCGGACAACAACGGCAGGAACTGGGTTGTCGAGCGGTTGAAGACGTCGACGCCGAAGACATTGCTTGGCACTGTCGATTGCGATGTTGCCTGCGCAGCGCTAACGAGCCCGGTGTCGACCGGTAGCGACTGCACGCTGACGGAGACCGGCGGGAGACCAAGTGCCTGGACTGCTGCGGCTTCTTGAAGTCCAGGCGTGAGGGGGGCTGCTCCGGGCGCCGCGGGGCTGAGATACGCGTCGAGCAGCGTCGGGGAGTACCCCGCCGCCTGGAGGCGCGCGCGGATCTGATCGGGCGTCATCCCGGAACTCGACAGCCGGGCACGGATCACGTCCGCCAGGCCGGGCTGTGCCGCCACTGCATTCTGGAGCACCTGGGCGGCCTGGGCCGGGGGCGGGAGATTCGCCGGGAGGCTCGTGGGCGGCTGCTGCGCCGCCGAGACATTGGCGATGCTGACCAGGAAGAAACCGGCAATGGCAAAGTGCTTCATGGCGTAAAGGATATCCGGTTGGAGGACGATCCGCAAACGCCGGAAGCTCGCCAGATGCCGGCACGGTGGTCAATGGTGCGCTGCCCGAGGTAACTTTGCGCCCACCCATGCGCTACCTCTGCACCGGATCCGCCGGATTCATCGGCTACCACGTGGCCGACCGTCTCCTCGCCGCCGGCGAGACGGTCGTCGGTCTCGACAACGTCAACGACTACTACGATCCCAGCCTCAAGGAAGCCCGCCTCGCTCGGCTCTCGGGCCGCGCCGGCTTCACGTTTCAGCGGCTGGACGTGGCCGACAGCCAGGCCATGGCGCGCCTGTTCGAGGCCGAGCGGCCGGACGTCGTCATCCACTTGGCGGCGCAGGCCGGCGTGCGCTACTCGCTGACGCATCCGGGCGCGTATGCCGACACCAACATGGCCGGCTTTCTCAACGTGCTCGAAGGCTGCCGTCACCACGGGGTGAAGCATCTGGTCTACGCGTCCTCGAGCAGCGTGTACGGCGCCAACACGCGGTTACCGCTCAAGGTCGGCGACAGCGTGGATCATCCGGTGTCGCTGTATGCCGCGAGCAAGAAGGCCAACGAGCTGATGGCGCACACGTACAGCCATTTGTTCCGGATTCCCACCACGGGGTTGCGGTTCTTCACCGTGTACGGGCCGTGGGGCAGGCCGGACATGGCGATGTTCCGCTTCGCCGAGGCCATCTTCGCCGGGCGGCCGATCGAGGTCTATAACAACGGGCAGATGCAGCGCGATTTCACCTATGTGGACGACATCGTCGAAGGGGTGCTGCGGGTCGCCGCGCGTCCCGCCGCGCCGGATCCTTCGTGGACGAGCGACGCGCCCAACCCGGCTACGAGCAACGCCCCCTACCGGATTTACAACATCGGCAATGGGCGCCCGGTGGCGCTGCTCGACATGATCGAGGCGCTCGAGCGGACGCTGGGCTGCACGGCCCGGAAGACGATGCTTCCGATGCAGCCGGGCGACGTGCTGGCCACCTGGGCGGACGTCACGGAGCTGGCGCGCGACTTCGACTACCGACCGAGCACCCCCGTGGAAGAAGGCGTGCGGCGGTTCGTGGAGTGGTACCGTGCGTACTACGGCAGGTAAGGCGCTGTTTGGCCGCTGGTGCCTTGCCGGCGCGCTCGCGTGGTCATTCACCCTCGTGGTGCCACGGCGCGTAGCGGCTCAGGACCTGCCGGTCGGAGACATGGCTGAAGACTACGCCCGGTTGCTGGATATTACGGGGCACGTCGCGCCGTCATCGTTTCTGATCCGCCCACTCGCCGTCGGTGCCGCCCTGCCGTCTGCGGCGGCTTTGCCGCCGTGGGCCCAAGTCGCGCGCCGCTCGGCTCCCACGGTGCATGACGGTATAAGCCTGTGGGTCGATGATCCCACTGTGCGGCTGTTCGACAATACGGCCTTTCCCTTCGGCCAGAACGATGGCGCCGTGTGGGAGGGCCGAGGTCTGACGACCGCCCTCGACGTCGGCGGCGCCGCCAGGTGGCGCGGGCTCACGCTGACGATCCGGCCGCAGCTCATCTACACCCAGAACGCGCCGTTCCACCTGCCGGTCGCTCCGGACACGGTGCCGAGGGGTTATTCGCCCTACGCATATCCGTGGCATCGGGCTGGAGGCCAGCTGCGCATCGACATGCCGCTTCGCTTCGGCAATGCGGCCTTCTGGACGCTCGATCCGGGCCAGACGTCGCTGACCCTTCAGCGCGGGCTCGTGAAGATCGGCGTGGGGACCGAGAACCTGTGGTGGGGACCGGGTCGGGAAAACGCGATTGTGATGAGCGACAATGCCGCCGGCTTTCCGCACGCCTCGTTCGCGAGCAGCCGCCCGGTGAGCGTCGGGATAGGGTCGGTCGAGTGGCAGTGGATCTGGGGCCGTCTGACGGAGTCCAAGTACTTCGATACGGTGAGCACGAACAACCATCGCTTCCTCACCGGACTCATCGGCACGTTCCAGCCCAAGCCGCTCCCGGGCCTCTACCTGGGGCTGGCGCGCCTGTTCTACGAGTACTATCCGAAGGGCGGGCTGGGCGTCCGGGACTATCTGCTCCCGTTCGAAGCTCTGACCAAACTGTCGCTGGTGACTCCGAGCGACTCGTTGGGCAATGACCGTCGCGACCAGTTGCTCGCGATATCAGCCCGCTGGGCCATGCCCGCGAGCGGGTTCGAGGCTTACGTCGAGTGGTCGCGCAACGACCACGCCACCAACGTCCGAGACTTCCTGACCGAGCCGGAGCACTCGCAGGGCTACACCGTCGGGTTTCAGCAAGCTGTGCCCCTTTCGGGGGGGCGGTTGCTGCGCTTCTCGGGGGAGCTGACACACCTGGAACAGGACGCGACCAAGGCGGTGCGGGGCACGCCCACGTACTACACGCACCATATCGTGCTTCAGGGTTTCACCCAGCTCGGCCAGGTCATCGGGGCGGGCATCGGCCCCGGTGGCGACGGCCAGTATCTATCGGGGGACATTCTGGCGCGCTGGGGAAGCGCCGGGCTGTGGGCGTTGCGGCAAGCCGTGGACAACGATGAGTTCTACGTCAAGTTCGACAGCACCAACGCCTTTTGGAACAACCAGTTCATTCTCGGCGTGGGCGCGCGCGGGTCGTGGGACCTTCCGCGCGTTACGATCGAAGGCTCGGTGGGCTGGATCAAGAACTACAACCGTTACTGGGTTTACCTCGACGACGTCGCGCAACTGCACGCCACCGCCACGGTCCGCTGGCACCTCGGCACGCGCTAGCCGGTCGAGTCCGTTTCCCGCAGAAACCGCTCCAACGACGAGCGCCAGTCGGGCATGGCGTCGAGACCTAACGTCTTCAGGGCGGCATTCTCGAGCACCGAGTACGCCGGGCGCCGGACCTTGCCCGGGAACTGCGCCGCCGTCGTCCGCTTCAGCGCCACGCGCGTGCCGGTGATCTCGAAGATGGCGGCCGCGAAGTCGTGCCAGGTCACTTGCCCCTGCGGCGTCGCATGGAACAAGCCGGTGGCATCCGCCGCCGCGATGCGTTCGAGCTGCTCGGCCAGGTCCTTCGTGTAGGTGGGTGTCACCCACTCGTCGTCCACCACGGTGACCTCGCCCCGTTCTCGGGCGAGCCTCAGCATGGTCGAGACGAAGTTGGCGCCGCCCTTGCCCCGGCACGGCTTCGCACCATACAGGCCCGACGTGCGTACCACGCTCCACCTCGGCGCTTCCGCGCTGGCAAAGCCCTCACCGGCGAGCTTGGTCGTGCCGTAGACCTGGATCGGGTGCGGAGCGTCGCTCTCGACGTAGGGAACGCGCTTGGCACCGTCGAACACATAGTCCGTGCTGAGGTGCATGAACCGCGCGCCGAGGGTCCCGCACGCGCGGCCCAGCCGCCGTACCGCCTCGGCGTTCACGGCGAAGGCGCGCTCCGGCTCGATCTCACAGCGCGGCACGTCGGTGAACGCGGCCGTGTTGACCACAACCGACGGCGCGCCATCACCCAGGATCTCGGACATCTGACGCTCGGTGGCAATCGCGATGTCGAGGTCGGTGTGGATCAGCGGCCGCACGATCCAACCGCGCTCGGCGAACGCGAGGCACACGTCGCTGCCGAGCTGGCCGTTGGCGCCGAGGACGGTGACGGTGGAGGGCATCGGTCAGCCTGCGGCCGGTTGGGGCGTGGCGCCGCGCAGAAACAGCTCGAGCATCAACAGCGTCCATACGGCCGACGCGCGGTTGCCGGCGAAATGGTCGCGCCCCGTTATGAAGTCGCGGATCGCCGCCGGTCGGCCGAGGGCACCGGCGCGCGAGTCGGGCGAGAGCAGCAGGTCCCCCACCATGCCCTTCAGATCATGGGCGAGCCAGGTGCCGACCGGGACCTCGAAGCCGCGTTTGGGAGCGGCCGCGACGTCGGCCGGAAGGCGCCGGCGCGCCAGGGCGCGAAGCAGCGGCTTGGTCTCGCGCGTCGACAGGAGCCATCGTTCCGGCAGCGACCAGCTGAACTCCGCGAGCGGCACGTCGAGCAGCGGCGAGCGCGCCTCCAGCGAGTGCGCCATGGTCGCCATGTCCATCTTGGCCAGCAGGTCATCGACGAGCAACAGGCGATAATCCGAGCGCTGGAACGCGCGTTGCGAGGCGCTCGAGGGGCGCGAGCCGGCGAGGCGCTCGAGTCGGGGGAGCGTGCCGCCGAGCGCGGCGAGGTCGGGGAAGCACCGGGCGAGGTCGGCTTCGGAGAATACGTCCTGGGACAGCGCCAGGTAGGCTTCGCCGTCGGGCTGTGACAAGCCGCGGATGGTGCGTAGCGCGAAGCCCGCGCCCGTGCGGCGTCTCAGGCCGCGGGCCAGTCGCCGCGCCGCGGCGGCGAGCGGAGTGCCCAGCGGTGAGCGGAGCGGAGGCGCCAGCCACGGCGCGAGCCGTCCGGCCCAGTAACGCCGATAGCCGCCGAAGACCTCGTCGCCGCCGTCTCCGTTGAGCACCACCTTGCGGTGGCGCGCTGCCTCGGCGGCCACGAAGTAGCTGGGGATGGCGCTCGAGTCCGCAAACGGCTGGCCGTACAGAAGGGCGATGCGCTCGACCGCGTCCACCGGCGCCAGGGCGAGCCGGATCCGCTCGACGGGGAGTCCCAGGCGGCGCGCGGTGGCCTCGGCGGCCGGCGCCTCGTTCAGGGCCGGGTCGTCCACCTCGACCACGAAGCAGGTGAGGTCGCGCGCGCCGAGGTCGGCCGCGTAGGAGGCGACGAGCCCGCTGTCGATGCCGCCCGACAGAAACATGCCGACCGGGACGTCGCTGCGCAGCCGCAGCGCTACGGCTTCGCGCAACCGCGCGTCCAGTGCGGCCAGGGCGTCGGCGCGTGGGCCGGCGAACGGCTCCGGCTCGGGCGGCGTCCAGAACGGCGCGATCTGGGGTTCGCCGCCGGGTTCGAACACGAGCGTACACCCGGGCGGCAGGGCCCAGACGCCCTGATAGATCGTTTCGGGGTGCGGCACGCACGTCAGACGCAGGAAGTCCGCTATGGCGGCGGGGTCGAGCGCCGGCGTAGCATCGAGCAGGGCCAGCAGGGCGGGGAGCTCGGAGGCGAAAGCGAGCCCCGAGCGCACGCGAGCCCAGAACAGCGGCTTCTTGCCGACGCGGTCGCGGGCCAGCACCAGCCGGCGCCGGTCATCGTCCCACAGGGCGATGGCGAACATGCCGCGCAGCGCATTGAAGGCGTCGAGCCCGCGTTCTTCGTAAAGGTGCGGAACCAGGTTGACATCGGAGGCCGATTGGAGCCGGTGACCGCGCGCCTCGAGCGCGGGCAACTCTTCGACGTAGTTGTATAACTCGCCGTTGCACACGACGGCGACGGTGCGGGACTCGTTGTAGATGGGTTGGTCGCCGCCCGCGAGGTCGATGATGGCGAGACGTCGCATGCCGAGCACCGCGCCGGGGCCGGTCAGTACACCCTGGCCGTCGGGGCCGCGGTGCGCGAGCCGACGCAGGGCCTCGGCCACACGCGCCGACGCGAGGCGCTGATCGAGGCCCACGATGCCCGCAATGCCGCACACGGCGCGAATGATAGGAGCGATGCCGCCGTTTCGCCACGCAATCCTACCTGTGTGCCATGGATACCGGCGGCAAGAATGGCCGCGGCGCGCTGGCACGGCTATCGGCAGTGATTCCTGTGGCGCCCTGTTGCGGCGCTACCTACATAATGTGCCCCTTCCGGAGCGCAATGCTTCCTGACTTCGTGATGGAGTCGGGCGACCCGCCGGGGCGGCAACACGCGCGGCATGGCCATAACCACTTCGAATTGAGAGGCTGGGTCGTACGTTGGAGACCTGGTATTTCCGGTGAGCAGTTAGGGGAAGACACGGCCCAGTTCGGGTGTGCACGCTGCTCCTCGGCGTGCTCGGGCCCGGGCGCTGGCCCGCGTCCCGCTCGTCTTGGCGTACTCACCGTCGCAACGTTTCCCGCGTACAGCCCGACTTCCGGGGAATCGAGCTGATCGCCGCCCACTGCGATGCGTGCTCAGGCGCATGCTCCTGCATCGGCCGCACCGTCCGCTCCCGGACCTCCGGAGAAACCCGTGACGTGCGCGACATGACTCCATCGTCTCACAGAATGGAGTCTCGGGCAATCCCGTGGCTCACTCTGCCCTGAGGGGCTGGGCGCGAGTAAAGGACTTGTAAGGTAGGTGCCTGGCGTTTCCCCTGGTTGCGGCCCGCGGTGAGAAGGAGCTAGCCTTACGATCGAAGGGGTGGTGACAACCACCGGCGTGTCCGTGTGGTGGCATGGAGGGAAGTCAACCTGTGGCCCGCGGAACGGGTTGCTTCGCAGAACAGGAGGAACTTGTGGCCACCTACGATGGTGTGTTGCTGGACCAGGGCGGGGCCGCTCTAAATGTCATGAGCTCTGCATTTGGTGCGACAGGAAATGGCACAACCGACGATAGCGGCGCTATCCAATCCGCGATCAATGCCTTACCAGGGAGCGGTGGTATCGTCTACCTGCCGCCGGGTACGTACAGGATAGATACGTATCTCAGTCTCGCCCCGGGCGTTCGCCTCATCGGCGCTGGCGCGGGCACCACCGTGCTGCGACTGAACTCTGCGTCTCAGATAGGTATCCTCTGCTCGGAGACATCATTGACAACTGGTCTCATCCAGATCGCCGACCTTGCGATTGACGCCAATGGAGTCGAAGACACTGCGGAAGCCATCTTTCTGGAGAATCTCACTCTGGTCGAGATTCTACGCTGCCAGTTTCGCAACTTTCTGACAGACGCGCCGATCGTCAAGTTTGTGAACGTCGAAGGTGGGGTAATTCGTGAGTGCGTTTTCTTCGACGTTCCGGCGACAGGTGTGTCTCTTGACCCCAATGAGCTCGACCCTCCCAGCACTTCGAATTCCTGCCGCATCTACGACAGTACGTTCACGATGGCAAGCGGGGGTAGCGGCGTCTACATCGCCCCAGGCACCCAGAACACGGCAATGACTTCGAAGGTCGCGTTGGCGATTACGGGCCGAACGGGGACGTCGGGGTGTGGTGCAGCGGCACTGAGGCAACCGTGTTGGTCGGTAACTACTTCGAGTTTTGGGATGGCGCATGCATAGCAGCCGTTGAGGGAGTGGCGACCAACCTTATGATCGCGAACAATGCATTGCTGGCGACCTCGAGTGCTGCATGCTACGTCAACGTGCACAGCAGCAGTGGTGGCCCCAACGATCGTGTAGTCGTATCGAACAACCGACTGATGCGCCTTGGTCTCGGGGATGCGGCTCCCATTGGAATCAACGGGGGGTACTCGACGAACCTGATGGTGTGGGGAAATCTGGCTACGGACGGAGGGGCGGTTCTAAGCTATCAGGGGTATACATCGCCGACGTCGGATTGGTTGGCGGCTGGCGAGGCCACTCTGGGTGTTGTACGTCTCGCCACGGGCGTCGTGACACTCACGGATGCAAGCGCGATCTCTGTGGACGCCGGAAGCGGCAGCTACTTTGTTGTCACCCTCGGTGGGAACAGAACAGTCGCGGCGCCTTCGAACCCAGTACTTGGACAGCGCATTTCGTTCTTGGTCAAGCAGGATGCGAGCGGTGGCCGAACGCTGTCATGGAACGGAATTTTCAGGGTGAGTTGGTCGAACTCCGGGAATTCAGCAAACAAGAGCACCTCGGTGAGCTTTGTATTTGACGGCAGTTACTGGAACCAGGATGGGGCCCAGGTGCCCTACCATCTGTGAGAGACCCGCACCGCTGGCGTTGACTGGCCGTTGTTTCATAGCTCCGCATCGCAGCGTACCTCTCGGAGGGGAAGGTGCTCAACAGGCACGCACGACGTGGTTGAAGCGCACTCCGTCACACTCCAACGCGACTCCGCGGCACTCGTTGTAGATGGGCTTGCCACGGGCGACACGCCCGTCGAGGCCCACGATGCCCGCAATGCCGCACACGGCGCGAATAATAGGAACGGCCCCGCCCTTTCGCCACACGTCGCAGCCGGTGTAGGCTTGTGCCCGATGACGGACGGGGTCGTCGCACAGCTGCGGTCGCGCGCGGTCGGCTACGCGCCCTACGCGCCCGACTTGCGCGCGCCGGGCGACCGGCGGCGGTTCGCGTACTGGGCGCAGGCCCGCGGGGTGCCCTTCACGCTCGCGCGGCCGGGCGAGCGGTTCGACGTCGTGGTGGTCAGCCTGGCGGCGGACCTTTCGTGGTGGCGCCGGCTCCCACGGAACGCGGGTCGCGTCGTGTTCGACCTAACGGACGCGTATCTCAAGGTGCCGGGCAACGAGCCGCGGGCGCTGTTGCGGGGGGTTGCCAAGTTCGCGGCGGGCCGCTCGCGCTACTGCGAGCCGAACTTCCGTCGGACGCTCGTGGCGATGTGCCGGCGCGCAGACGCGGTGGTGTGCACGAGCGAGGAGATCGCGGCCGACGTCGCGCTGCTCAATCCGAACGTCCACGTGGTGCTCGACTTCATCGAGGACGTGCTCGACAGGCCCAAGACGGCCTACGCGGCCGGAGATCCGTTTCGCCTGGTCTGGGACGGCCTGGCCGAGAACGTCGGGACCTTCCAGGTCGTCGCGAGCGCCCTCGAGCAGGTGCATCGGATGCGGCCGCTCGCGCTCGACGTGATCACCTCACCGGTCGCGTATCGCTGGATGCAGCGGTTCGGCCGGCGGGACACCGGCCGGGTGCTGGCGCGCACGCTGCGCGTGCCGGTCCGGCTGCATCCGTGGACGTCCGGTGCCGTGGCGCGCTTGGCGCCGGCCGCCGACGCCGGCATCATTCCGCTGCCGCTCGACGACCCGCTCCGGGCGGGGAAATCGGCGAACAAGCTGGTGCAGTACTGGCGCGCCGGTCTGCCCGTGGTGGCGTCCGCCACGCCGACCCATCGCCGCGTGATGGACGAGGCGGGCGTGCCCATGTACGCCGGCACGCCCGCCGAGTGGGTCGAGCTGCTGACGCGCTGCGTCTCCGACGAAGCGTTTCGCCGTGACGGTGCGCGCCGCGGCCGGGCGTACGCCGAGCGCGAGCACAGCGAGGCGCGCAAGCTCGCGTTCTGGGACGCGGCCATGGCGTCGGTGTTGTAGGCCTTCAGGCGGGACATCGGGCTCAAGGCGGGGAGGAGCGGACGTGGCGGCGACATCGCTGGTAACGGGCTGCGCGGGATTCATGGGCTCGCACGTGGCCGAGGAACTGCTGGGCATGGGCCACCGGGTGGTCGGCCTGGACGACCTGTCCGGTGGCTTCGTCGCCAACAACCCCGCGGGCCTGGAGTTCTACGAGGGCTCGGTGTGCGACGCCGCCATGGTGGACCGGCTGTTCTCGGCTCACCAGTTCGACTACGTGTTCCATCTCGCGGCGTACGCGGCCGAAGGGTTGAGCCACTTCATCAAGCGTTTCAACTACACCAACAACCTCATCGGCAGCGTCAACCTGATCAACGCCGCCGTGAACGCCGGTTCGGTGCGCTGCTTCGTGTTCACGTCGTCCATCGCGGTGTACGGTCCGGGCCAGACGCCGATGACGGAGGCGATGACGCCGACGCCCGAGGACCCCTACGGCATCGCGAAGTTCGCGGTGGAGCAGGATCTGGCGGAGAGCCGGGCGATGTTCGGGCTGAACCACATCATCTTCCGCCCGCACAACGTGTACGGCGAGCGGCAGAACATCGGCGACCGCTACCGCAACGTGATCGGGATCTTCATGAACCAGGTCATGCAGGGCCAGCCGATGACGGTGTTCGGTGACGGCGGCCAGACGCGTGCCTTCACCCACGTTAGCGACGTCGCACCGCTGATCGCCCGCTCGGTGGAGCGGCCGGCCTGTTACAACGAGACCTTCAACATCGGCGCCGACACGCCGCGCACCGTGCTCGAGTTGACGCGGATTGTCGCCGAGGCGATGGGGGTCCGGCCGAACGTCCGGCACCTGGAGGCGCGCCACGAGGTCGTGCACGCGTTCTCCTCGCACGCCAAGGTCCGGCGGCTGCTGGGCGACTTGATCCGGGACGTGCCGCTCGAAGGCGGGATTCAGAGGATGGCGGCGTGGGCGAGGGCGACGGGCCCGCGAGCGAGCAAGCGCTTCGAAGGCATCGAAGTGAGGAACAACTTGCCGCCGTCGTGGGCTTGAAGATCATCGACGCAAGACACATGTTTGGCGCGACCTTCGATGGAGTGACTCATGCCGACCACGTACGACGGCCTGCTTCTGGATCAGGGCGGAGCCCTCCTTAACGTTATGAGCAGCGCATACGGCGCAAGAGGGGATGGCGCCTGGGGCGACGATGCAAGCATCTCCTCCGGCTCGGCTACAATGAGCACCGTCGCGAGCTCATTCGCTTCAGGGGATGTTGGCAAGACGATCACAATTCGCGGCGCGGCGTCAGGGGGCCTTGCGCTGACGACTACCATCTCGGGCTACACAAGTTCGACTCAAGTGACCCTGGCAACGACTGCGGGAGCGAGTGTCGCTGGCGCAGCCTTTGTGTTCGGCACTGATGATACGGCGGCTCTTGCCAGCGTCTTCGCCGCAGTGGCATCTGCGGGTCGGGGCACGGCATTCTTTCCGGCCGGGAACTTCATGATCAGCGGTGCCATGTCCATCCCGACCAACACCGTCCTACACTTTGCGGGCGGAGCTCGGCTCAAGGCCTTGTCACGCCTTTCCGATGGCTCTGGCATGCTCTCACTGAGCCAGGTGAGCGGGGTGACGCTGATCAACCCCACGATTGATGGCTCGAACGATGTTTTCGACCTTTCTGCCGGCAAGGACGCCGCACAGTACTACGGCGTCTGGATCGACCGTTGTAGCGAGATAGCGATCATTGGCGGACACGTCTTCGCGCTTCCCCTCGGGGACAGTGGTGTTGATGGGGGAGATGGGATTTTGATCTTCGATTCAACAAACAGCCTGGTTCCGTCGGAGTTCTGGCGTGTTATCGGAGTCGAGATGTCTGGCAACTCCCGAAATGGCATGAGCGTGGTGTCTGGCCGCTACGGTGTGATTTCGGAAAATCACATTCATGACAACGGATTCAACGGCCTTGATATCGAGCCCAATAATGCGAACGACGTAGTGGTGCAGGTCGTTGTGTCTGCGAATGTCGTCAGAGCAAACAGCAGCGAAGGAATCGTGGCCAAGGCGGGCGATGCCTTCACCGTTGGCCCGGTGGGGTTGGTAGGCAATACCATCGAAGAGAACGGCAAGAGCGGAATCGACGTGCAGTGGTTCACGAATGTGCCGATCGTGGGGAACGTGATTCGCAACAACGCGCAAGTCGTTTCTGGCTCGCCGACCGGCAGCGGGATCTACCTTTATCACGCTGCCGGCGCAATCATCGTTGGGAATCACGTTTCCGGGGCGAACCAACAGTACTGCATCAAGGATCAGGACGGCACGTCTCCGTCGGTTATTGCGGAAGGCAATCAGCTTGTGAGTTGGTACTCGTGCGGGACCTGTGGACAGTACACGTTGGACGGTGGAGCGGCGCGGGTCAACAATCTAGGATGGTCCGCTGGTGTTCCTACAGCGTCCGAGTGGGAGGTTGGTAACGTCGTTCAGAATACGAACGACAACACGTTTTGGATCAAGGACGCGAATGATACGATGAGACAACTCTGGGCCGGCCGACTGGTCGCGCTCTCGGACGCCGCGACGATCGCTCTCGACGCGTCGACTGGCACTTCATTTCAGGTTACAATTGGCGGGAATCGAACGATCGGGGCGCCGACGAACCCGGCTATTGGTCAGCGTATCACGCTGTTGGTTCAGCAGGACGCAACTGGAGGACGAACGCTTTCTTGGAACGGTGTATTCAAGCAAGGGTGGTCAAACAGCGGAAATGGGGCGCACAAGCGGACTTCGATAAGCTTTGTTTACGACGGCACGAACTGGAACCAAGAAAGCGCGCAGGCACCATATGTGTAACGACCGGACGCGACCCGCTGGCCGCTAGAGGTCACCGCCTGGTGGACTTGCCAACTCGGCCCCCCTGAAGGTGCGGAGTGGAGCGGCGGCCTCCGCTGGCGCAAAGCGCTGACGGATCCCGATTTGGATCTGTTCCAAGCAACGGTGGGTGCGGCGGTGTCAGCATAGGTTGGACCGTGCCACTGTTGATGTCTAGATTCTCGGCGCGCCTACACATTTTGGTGGTTCCTCGGCACCGATGCGCTGCAAACGCTCTTGGCTGCCGATGGAGTCTGCGATTTAGCTAGCCACTCTGAAGTGATCGGACTCGGGCCGCGCAAGCCACTCAGCGAGCGGTGGCGCCCTACGGTCCCGATCGGAGAGCTGCGGGTCCTTGATGGGCCAGTCGATCCCGATGGCGGGATCGTTCCACCGGATGTTGCCTTCCGCGGCGCCGTTGTAGGTCCCGGTCGTCAGGTACTCGATCTCGACCCCGTCGGTGAGCGCGCAGAAGCCGCGCGCGAACGACGCCGGCGCCCACAGCTGCTGCTTGGCGGCGGCGGTGAACTCCCGGCCAAACCACTTGCCCAACGTCGGCGAGTCCTTGCGCAGATCCACGGCAACCAGGAACGCCGTGCCCTGGGTCACCCGCATCAGCTTTCCCATCGGCGGCTCCCACTGAAAATGCAGGCCCCGCAGCACGCCCTTCGCCGACTTGGAGTGATTGAGCTGGACGAACCGGGTCGGGAGCCCGTGGCGGGCGAACTCATCCTCGCGAAATACCTCGAGGAAGAACCCGCGCGGATCCTCGAAGAGCTCCGGGCTGACGATCGTGGCGCCGGCCAACGGCGTGGGCTCGGTTCGAATGCGCATAGTGACTCGTCGCGTTGTGGTGGAACGGCGCAGGCGAAGCCTAATCGCCCGTCGTGAGCGTGGCAACGCCGGCCGCGCCCCTTCGCCGGGCCCATGCGCCGGACGCTCTGGCAGCGCGTCAGGTGCCGCTTCCGGATTCGGAGCTTAACAAGTATGATCCTTCCTGTCGGCATGTCGCCGCAGGATTGGCGCCGCCGCATGCCCCAATCGTGAGGCCCCTCATGACAACGTACGACGGCAAGGTTCTGGATCAACAGGGTGCGGTGCACAACGTGAAGAGCTCCAGCTACGGCGCCAAAGGCGACGCCAAGGTCGCCGCGAACGGCGCGATGTCGTCGGGCCAGTATGTGCTGACGGTCTCCGGATCTGCGCCATTTTCGTCGGGCGATGTCGGTAAGCGGATCCGCGTTGCGGGTGCGGGTGCGTCCGGCGTGCCACTCTCGACGACGATTCAGTCTTACACGTCGGCTAGCCAAGTGACCCTTGCCGCGAGCGCGTCAGTGACGGTCAGCGGCGCTTGGTTCGTTTTTGGCACCGATGACCAAGCGGCACTTAATGCCGCAATCGCCGCAGCATCCTCCGCGGGCGGCGGCACGGTGTACGTGCCACCAGGTACGTACCTCCTCGGAAGCTCGATTGCGCTGATGCAGAAGGTCCGTCTTATTGGCGCGGGCCGCGCCTCCACGGTCCTGCGCGCCGACGCTGACAATAGCGTCTTGCTGTACGATGCCTCCGGTCATCCGTCGGCGATCAACACCGGCAACATTGACGTGCTTGATCTCTCCCTCGTCGGGGGTGACGATTACCAGCAAGTGTCGCTCACTCATGCACTTGTGGAGGTTCGGAATCTAACGTCGGTTTACATCGCGCGCTGCCAGTTTGATCAGGTGCGCTCAACTCAGCCCGTGGTGCTCTGGCACTGGGTGGAAGGCTCGAGTATCGAGGAAACGTACTTTCTCAACTTGCGCGGCTACGGCGCCTACCTGGAAAGTCAGAGCAACAATAATCATTTCATCGGCACGAGTTTCGGGGCGATCGACAATGGTGAGGGCTGGTCGGTTATAGGGCTCGCTCTTGACGACACGACGCAGAACACGGTCATCGTCGGGTGCAATTTCGAAGGGCAAGGGTACGGCAATATCGGGCTGTCGTGTGCCGGCAGCGTGTGCAGCTACGTCGCGGGCAACTTCTTCGAGTATTGGGCGGGTGCTTGTATTGAGGCATCAGTCGGCAAGGCCACCAACCTCACGATCGACAACAACCATCTTCTCGCGACGGCTGCTGCCTACTGCTACGTGAACGTCTACAGTAGTTCTGGACCTGGCCCAAACGATCATGTGTCCATCACAAACAACAGGTTCACGTTCCTCGGTCTACCCACGGGAGCTGCGCTAGGCATTAACGGAGGTGACACCACCAATTTGGTGGTGCTGAACAACTTCGCGACGGACGGCGGAGTACTGCTGAGTATCGGCGGCGTGAATCAACCAAATGGCGACGTCGTCTCCTTGCCCTCTGCCCTCATAATGCCAGCGCGAGTGGCGTGCGCAGTCTCACGCATCGTAGGATTCTCGGGAGGAACGGCACTGATTGACCCATCAGTGTGCGGCACCGCAATTGTCCAGCCAGGCGACTCCAGTAGCTTTTTAATCGACGTGGCTGGTGTGCCGATGTACGAGGGCCAAGCGCTCACGATTGATGTCCGCGCTCCTGCCGACGGAAGCGCGTGCGGCAGCGTGACGTTTTCAAGTGTTTTTCACCTTGCTGGAGGATCGACGGGGTTTACTCAGCCCGGTAGCGCCAAGGGGCGCGCGATTTGCTTTTATTGGGATGGCGGAGGCTGGATTGAGACGTGCCGGGTGAGCGGGGATGTCGCCTAGCGCTTGACGCCTGCTAGGGAGCAACCGTGATCGCCCGGTGACATGCGGCATTGACGTGATCCCACACGGGTCACTCGGACTTTCGCGCGATGGCGTATAGCAGGTCCCCGAGGTGTCCGAGGCGAAGAACACTCACGGCTGCCCGGTGCGCGATGCGAGCGATCCGCGCGCTCCGTCGCACGCCATACTTCACAGCGTCCGTCGCTCGTTGGTCGTGCAGCTGTTGTTCGATCGATGCCCCTTCGGCGGTCACGCCGCGAAGGTCCTGCCAGATGACCACGGGATTGACGCGATCCGTGAAAGTGCGCTCGGCGCGCAGCCGATGGCGCCGGAGGAGCCGCGCGAGGGTCGGCGCGGTAAAGCAGTTAACGTGGTCGATGCCCAGGTAGCGATTCCGTCTCCCGAGCAGCCGCTGGCTGATTCCGCCGTGGTTGGGCACGCTGATTGCGAGCATACCGCCAGCACGCAGGAGCCGGTGGGCCTCCGCGACAAACCGGTTGGGGTCAACAAGGTGCTCGAGTGTGGCCCACAGCGTCACCACGTCGAAGCTCGCGGCTGGGTAGGCGCGCTCGTAGAGGTTGCCGGTGTCGAGGTCGAGGCCCCGCTGCTCACGGCCGTGGCGCGTGGACGCGGCCGCTATGTCGATTCCGTGGGCTTCGAATCCCGCGGCACCGGCAGCGGCTACGAACGAGCCCGTGGCGCAGCCCACATCGAGCAGCCGGCCTCTTGTGGGTCCGAGGAGCGCTACCTCGGTGCGATAGCGCTCAGGATTGAAGTCGCTCGCTAGCTTACTGTCCGCGCCGAAGTACTGCTCGGAATAGTAACGGTAGCGCGCGGCGATCCAGGCATCGGTCGGCCGCGGATTGATGAACTGGAAGCCGCAGTCCAGGCAGCGGACGAAGGTGGCCTGCTGCTTCACGAACAGGAAGCGGTGGCGGGGAGGGGGTGCGTCGCAGACGGGGCACGCCTGGGCTTCGGCGGCGAACGTGGGAACTGGGGCGGCATAGCTGTGCGATGTCTTCACGAGTTGAAGGCTGCCTGTTCAGTGACTGGTGAGGCAAGATGCAGGGAGCGTGCGGTCTGGGCAAGCACAGCGACGGGACGTCTGACGCGTGGGCTGAGTCCCTTGATTCATCGGTGCCTCGGTCGCTCGCTGCCAGCGATCGGGCGACAATGGTGCCCTGGCGTGTGGCGGAGAGTCGCGTGTTGGCAGTCACGAGGCCGCTGGAGCGTCCGGGATTGTCTCCAATGGCCGGAATGGCACCCCGATCCACGGCACGAGTCGCGCGCGCGCCTCAACCGTGGACCACGACGCCAGGGACGAGGAGAACGACCGCGCGTCGCGGATCGCCCGCCGCACGACCGCGCGCTGCCCGGCGCGCGTCGCCTTGACCGCCTGATACCACTCCGACCCCACCGCAAGCCACCAGGTCGGTTGCCACACGCGCAGGCGCAGCCAGCGACGCCGCACGATGCGCCGGTTGCGCGTCAGGTGATACAGCTTCATGTCGGGGATGCGCTCGGTGGTGGCCGAGCCCTCGTGCAGGATGTGCGACTCCGGAACGTACGCACACCGCGCGCCCACGCCGCGCGCGCGACACGCCCAGTCGCTGTCCTCGATGTAGGTGAACAGCGCCTCGTCGTACAGGCCGATCCGGTCGAGCAGTGCCCGCCGAATCAGCGCGGCGCCGCCGGAAGGCCCGAAGACCTCCCGTGCCGCTGGCCCCCCGGCGACCGGGCGACCGTGATCCACCTGTCGGACATGTGCGGTGGCATCGAGGTAAATGCCGCGGTTGTCCACCAGTTCGGGTTGCTTGAGCTGAATCATCTGCGGCGCGAACGAATCGACGTGCGGCAGCGCGCGCGCCGCGGCCACCAGCGCCGCGATGGCGCCCGGCGGCGCGACCGTGTCGTTGTTCAGCACGAACACCAGCGGGGCACGGCACAGGGGCACGCCCCGGTTGTTTGCGACGGCGAACCCGTAATTCCTGTCGAGCCGCAGATAGGCAACATCAGGGTACCGGCGCACTTGCTGGGGGGTATCGTCCGGCGAGTCGTTGTCCACCAGGACGATCTGGATGCGGCAGCCGGGCACACTCTGCGGCATCAGGCTTTCGATGCACCGCTCGGTGAGCCGCCAGCCATGGTAGGAGGTGACCAGCAGGATGCTGATGTCGGGCGCCGGGGCGTCGGGCGCTGTCACAATACGCTTTCCGCCGGGCTCGGCACGACCGTCACTATGGGGTGCAGAGCGGCGTGCCGGTGCGACGCCCAGGCCAGGCCCGTACCCAGCAGCAGGACGCCCGTGGCGTTGGCGGTCAGCATCACGAACGCGGCGGCCGTGATGCCGTCGCGGCGCAGGAACAGCGCGTTCCCCACCACCAGCACGGCGATGCTCACCGCGTCGGCGCCCCAGTTGGCCGACATGCGGCCCAGCGCGAAATTGGCTTGGCGCATGAGCCGCGTGGTGGTCAGGAAGACGGCGCTGATCGCCAGAATGCGTAGCGGGGCGATGGCGGACGCGAACCGCGGTCCCAGCGCCGCATGCACCAGCACGGCCGCCACGGCGCACAGCGCCAGCGCGGCCACCAGGGCCACGGCCGCGCTGCCGAACAGGCGGCTGGTGAGATACTTGCCCCAGTGGCGCCCGGAGGCCGCGTCGGTCGAGAGCCGATGCAGCACGGGCGGCGCGTTCGCGCTTGAAATCAGGGACACGGGGTCGGAGATACCAGTGGCGGTGATGTACGCGCCAGCGGCTGCCGGTCCCGCGATGGCGCCGATCACGAAGGCGTCGCCGCGACTGGCGCCGTACTCGAGCAACCGTGCGACCATGCCGCGCCATCCGAGCCGCACGGCCTCGCGGCGCAACTGGCCGGCGTCCACCGCGTCCGAATGCCGCATCCGCGGTCGCATCCGTCCGATCACGACCGTCCCCGCGACGATCAAGGAAATCGCGTAGGCGGCCAGGGTGGTTTCGGCGGTCAGGACGCCTGCCGCGATCGCCGCGACGGCGGCCGCCAGATATACGCTCACGCGCAGTGCCTCGGCCTTGAGCGGCAGCGCCGTGCGCGCGCGTGCGGTGCCGGCGTTCAGCCAGAACGGCCAAATGGCCATGAGCAGCACCATCAGGGTGCCGCCGGCCATCAGGCCGGGCGTTGGCGGGACACCGAGCAGGCGGAGCATCGGCCATGAGATGAGGAGGTAGACGGCGGCCACGATGCCCGCCGCCCGGAGCAGCGTGCCCAGCAACACCGGCTCGGCGCCGCGGTCGGTGCCGGTGCGGGCGAGCAGATACGGTACGGCGTCGCCTATGCCCATGCCGGCCACGAGGGCGGCCACCGCCGCGCTCATCGCGGTCAGCGAGTACGCTCCACGTCCCGCCGGGCCCAGGTTGCGAGAGATCAGGAGCGAAGCGGGAAAGGTCACGGCCATCGTCACGCCCTGAATGACGATGTTGCGCCCTTCGGCCAACTCCACGAGGCGCCGGCCGGACTCGTACAGTCGCTTCACGCGGCGGCCGGCGGGCGCGACAGCAGCCATGTATTGATCATCGCCACGGGGAGAAAGATCACCCAGATGTAGTCGAATTTCTCAAGGTATGGGTTGGTGCCTGAGGCGATCAGGAAGCACGCCATGCCGATCAGAACGGGGCCGATCCGCATGGCCATGGGCCCCGCCTCGCGAACAACCTTGATGCCGGTCAGCACGATCCATGCGATGCCGGCGGTGTACACGGCCAGTCCAACGACGCCCGCGTGGAACAGCATCGACACGTAGATCATCTCGTATGTCCACGGCATGTCCTGCGAGGACTGCCAGCCGTACGCCTGCGCTCCGGTGCCGGCGCCGAACAGCGGATGCTCGGCCCAGCCGGACAGCAGCGCGATCATCTGCCTCCGCCGCACCAGCGAGCTCACACTCCGCTGAAACTGAAAGCCCTGCGTGAACATTCTCCAGAAGCTCGCCCATTGGAACGCGCCCAGCAGGTTGAGAACGACCGCCACTCCCACCAAGCCGACCGCACCCGCGAGGAGGGCGCGGCGCGAAAGCCTCGCGCCCTCCCGCGCCGCGGGGCCCGCTGTTGCGCGGCGCAGCAGCACTACCAACAGCGGTGCGACGGCGAAGACGAGAATGAGGCCGCGTCGGCCGCTGATGAGCACCACCAGCGTGCCCAGCAGGGCGCCGAGCCACAGCAACAGCCTGGACACCGGCGCGGGCTCGCGCCGCGGCCAGAGCATCAGGGCCGCCACGCAGAAGGGGACCAGGAACAACAGCGATGAGAGACTGTAGAGCCGCAGCTCGACGTAGCCGCTGTAGAACCCCACCCCCTGTCCAAGGTCGAGATTGACGTACGCCCACGATGGCAGGACGTGGAGGGTGTGCAGAACGAACAGCAAGGTGTACACGGAAATGGCGATGGCCGTGACGGCGATGACTCGCAGCAGGCCATCGATGACGGTCAGCCTCGAGACTCCGCCGGCGAACAGCAAGAACACCAGTGGCCAGATCACGTACACGTTGACCATGGCGAGAGCGCCGGGCGTGTTGCGCACGAACCCGAGCGCCACCCATCCAATGCCGCACAGGGCCATGGCCAGGGTCCACAGGACGACGGTGTGATGGAGTCGCAGCCGACCCTGCGCGACCGTCTCCATGAGCACAACGACCAGGGCCGCCACCAGCAGGGATGTCTTGATCACGTAGTACGTCGTCGGCAGGGCCAGCATGTCGAAGAACAGCAGATACCCGATCCACGCGAGGTCGGCGCGGTCTCGCATGGCGGAAACGCCCATCACTCGGCGGAGCGGGGCGACCGTCGCGCGCGCGCCCGCCGCCAGGCGGTCCCGAGCGCCCGGACGCCCGGGCCGTCCATGACACGCAAGCGGGCGACGTAGTGCCGCAGCAGAACGATAAACAGCCCCAGCAGGGCGCCGAACGTCAGGCCGAGCACCGTGAAGGCCCAGCGCACGGGCTTGGACTTTCGCGTCGGAGCGACGGCGCTGTCCATCACCGTAATGATCGGCGTGTCGTTGACTTCCTCAAGCCGCGCGGACTCATACTCGCGATACAGGTTCTGATACACCTCTTGGCGCATCGTGACCTGGCGCTGGAGCCGCTCATATTCCAGCTCGAGCTGCGGCCAGCCCTGGTAGCTCCGATTGCGCACGAGGAACGTGCGGAGCGCGTCTTCGGCATCGTTGAGCGCGTGTTGCGCTTCGGTCAGCTGGTCTTCGGCGAACACACGCTGCGCGCGGCCCTGCGAGCGCCGCGTCACCTGGTTGAACGAATCCAGCGCCACCACGAATCGGTTGGCCACATCCGCGGCAAGCTGCGGGCCGGGCATCTCGACGGCCACATGCACGACGTTCGTTTGCTCGTCAACGATGACGCCGAGCCGGTCGTCCAGTTTGCGGAGCGCCTTGTCCAGGCGACTTCGCGGCGTCGTAGCGCTGATGGGTAGAATGTCGAGCAAGGCAGCCGAGTCGGTCCGCCCGGGGCGCCGAAATCGGGTGCGCAGGACCTGCGTCATGACCTCGCGGCTGCGCAGCAGGTCGCCATAGAAGTACGGTGATTGGCTGCCCTGGTTTCCAACCGAAAGGCCGAATTGCCCCGCGATGCTGCTCAACCCGGCCGGCAGCGAGGCTTGGCGGGTCTCCGGCACGAAGGTCGTCTCCGCCTTGTAGAGCGGGTGCATGAGCATCGCAACCACCAACGCCGCCGCGCCGAAACCCAGCGACAGCGCTGCCAGCAGCGCCCGGTGATCGAGCAGCAGCGCCATGAGCTCGAGCAAGCCGAGGCCCTGCTCGCTTGGTGCGGCAGCCGCGCCGGACGGGTCAGCCATCTCGCAAGGTCTCCTTCACCGTTGACTCCACTATGGCCACTCGCGCAGCGCTCCGGCCTCCACGCCTCGCCACGGCGACCCGAACCGCCCGGTCAGCGCATCGAGCGTCACCGCGACGGTGCCGGACAGGATCGCCGCCGCCTTCCCGTTGAGCCCCGTCGTCGTGCCGGTTTCGCCGCGGACTTCCACCCCCGGCGCCACCGTGCCGACCACCGTGAGGCGCACGCCCGCCAGATGCGACACCGGCGCCATGAGGAACCCCTCGCCCGGGAGCGCGAGGACGCTGTCCGTCGGAAACGGCTGGCGGAAGTCGCCCGCACCCTGCCGCGTCACCTGCACGTCGAAGGCCGCATACCAATCGGGGGTGGGCCGCCACTCCAGGCGCGCCAGCCACTGGTCGTAATCCGAGTAGTTGCGCGCCAGCCCGACGCCGGCCTCCGCGTACACGAACGACGGCTGCACCGAGTTACGATAGGCCAGGCTCGACACCCGCGTATATCCGAGAGCGACGTGCAGCGGCCGGTCCGGCACCGCGGTCCGCGCCACCACGGTGAAGCCGTACGCCGCCGGCCGCCGGTCGGTGAGCGTGCCGCGATCCACCTGGATGTCGTCCAGCATGCCGCTCGCCGTCAGGTTCACGCGCCCCGTCTGCCACGCGGCGTCGAGGCCGAGCAGGCTGTTGACGTGCAGCCGCTCGTTGAACTCGGACAGCAGCGCCAGGTCGAGCGGGGCGCTCAGCGCCGGCTCCCACGATTGACCCTGCCCGCCGTAAATGCCGGCCTCCGTGAAATCGAGCCACAGGGTGCGGCCGGCCCGGATGCCTAACCGGTGCGCGAAGAAGTACCGGTTGAACGGGTTGGTGGGCGTGCCCATCAACGCGGTGTCGTCGTTGAGCCGCTTCGCGATCGACAGCAGCGTGAATCGCCCGATGGTGAGCGATCCCGACAGCTCGTCGGTGGCGTACGCCGAAGGCGAGACGAGCAGTCCCTCGAACAGCGACGGCCCCCAGTTCCGGCTCATCCGCCCGAACGCCAGCGTCGCATGGCGGCCCGCCACGGCCAGATACGCGGTCTGCATCCGCCCGACGATTTCGGGCCGCACGTACCCGGTGAACTCCGGATCGTCGCGCAGCCGGTTGTCGAACGCCGGGTTCACCACCGCCACGAACGACCCGTCGCTGAGCATCCCCCACACGCCGCCCGCCGGTCCGGCGCCCGCGGCCCCGCCTGGACGGAACGAATCGCGGCGCCCGTTCCGGTAGCCGCTCATGTCGAGTTCCAACGCCAGCGCGCGGTCGCCCGAGGCGCGCGCCACCTCGGCGGCAACGTCGCGGACCGCGCGCCGGCCGGCGGCGTCGAGCCGCGTCGTGTCCTCGGCCGCGAGCGCGTGGGCCACCGCGCTGAGGCGCAGCGGACGCACCAACGGGTCGAGCGTCGCCGCGAAGGCGCCGGCGTCCTGCGCCCAGCTCACCAGGCGGTCGAGCCGCGAACCGAGCGGCACGAACGGGTCGGCGGTCTGGCCGGAGGCGGCCGAGGCCGTCAGGCCCGCCAGGAGCGTCACCGCCGTGAGGCACCGGCGCCACCCGGGCATCGCGCGGCGCGACCTACAACTGCTTGATGAGGACGGCCAGCGCCACGGCGCTGGTCAGCACCGACGAGACCGCCTGCACGATGGCCGCCCAGTTGGTCGCCTGCTCCTCGGCGGTGGGCACGAAGACCCGCGCGCCCGGCTCGACCGTGACGTTGTGCTTTTCGACCTGGCCGTTGGGCTGCGTCACGTAGGTGCGGCCCTTGTCGGCGTGGCGGGCGAAGCCGCCCGCCCGGTCCACGTAGTACATGGCGTCATGGCCGGGCACGTAGGCGACCGCCACCGGGCTGTTGACCGCGCCCTCCACCTGGACCACGGATTCGTAGCGCGGAATGTTGATCGAGTCGCCGGGCAGCAGGATGAAGTTGTCGCGGAACGTGGTGTCGCGCAGCACGCGCGGCAGATCGATGCCGACGCGGCCGCGGCGATTCTCGGCCCGGTAGAACTGCGCGCCGCCCGCGTAGGCGCGCTCCGTGAGGCCTCCGGCGCGTGCGATCAGCTCGGCGAGCCGCTCCTGCCGCGCGCGCAGCGTGTAGCGGCCCGGGAACCGGACCTCTCCGGTGATGATGACGTTGGTCTGCAACTCGTAGCCCGGCAGCCGCCGGATGAAGATGTTGTCGTACGGCTGCAGCACGGTGCGGTGCGCTTCGGGCGACGTCGGCCGGACCATGGGCGAGGTTCGGTCGATCACGAAGGTGGAGTCGAGCGGAACCCGGAACACGTTCGCGAGCGTGGTGCCGGCCTCGGACGGGTCGGGCAACCGCGAGATCTCCGCTTCCATCAGGTAGGCGTCGTCGCGTAGACCGCCGGCCACCATCACGGCGTCGCGCAGCGACATCGAGTCGGTGAACGGGTAGATGCCGGGGTGCTGGACGCTGCCGTACACCGCGATGTGGCGGCGCGGGCGGAAATCCGTCAGCGAATAGATCATGACCTGGTCGAGGTCCTGGAGCACCGGATCGGTGACCGCCGTGTCGCCGTCGGTCGCGGTAAGCGTGCGCAGATCCACCGCGATGAGGCGCCGCGTGGAGTCCGGCTCGAGCCGCAGCAGGTGTGCCCGGGCCTCGTAGGTGTCCTCCTTGAGACCGCCCGCACGCCGGATCAAATCCGACAGGTGCATCCCGGATTCGACCTCGTAGTCGCCGGGTCGCCACACGTTGCCGTCAATCGTGACGACGTTGCGCGCGGGCCGCGCGACGCGGAAGACCGTGATCCGATCGTCGGGGAACAGCGGCACTTCGCGGGCGGCGGAGGTGTCGAGCGCCACGTCGAGCACGACGCGATCGGGGCTCCCGGGCACGCGCTGGCTCAAGGGCAACACGCGCTCGATCTGGACCCGTCCCACATACGCATCGGGCTCGAGCCCGCCGGCCATCCGCACCAGCGACGTCAGGTCCTCGCCGGGCGCCAGGTCGTAGATTGCCGGCCGCACTACCGAACCGGTAATCGAGACGCGCCGGTTGTACGGCGGCACGAAGATCATGTCGCCCTGGGCCAGCCGCGTGTCGCTCGCCGTGGAACCGTGGATCAGATAGTCGTAAATGTCGAAAGTGGTGGCCACGTGGCCGGCGCGAATCACGCGGACCTCGCGGAAATCGCCCCGGTTGGTGGGCCCGCCCGCCTGGTAGAGCGCGTTCATGATGGTGGCGACCGCGCTGACCTGATAGGCGCCCGGCCGCACCACCTCGCCGCTGACGAACACCTGAATGGCGCGGATGCGCGTGACCGTGACCTCGAAGCGGGTGGTGGCGCTCGGCCCACGCCGCACGCCGGAATACACGGCGCCCAGCCGGCTGTAGAGCAGGCTCCGCAGCTCGTCGAGTGTGAGGTTCGCCACCGAGAGCTGCCCGACCTGCGGGATGACGATGGACCCTTCACGGGTCACGGCGAGCGGGTAGGTCTGTTCCACCGCGCCGGTCAGGATGAGCAGCAGCTCATCGCCCGGGCCCAGCTGGTAATCCGGATCCACCGGTCCGGTGGTGAGCGGACTGAACTGGTTGGTCGCGCGGCGGAACACGTCGAGCCCGAACACCTTCGGCCGCCGGATGCGCTCCGCATAGTGGACGGCCCCGACCGAATCGAGCCGCAGCACGCCGAGCGAGTCGCGCTTGGTGGGAATGGAGTCCACCCCCGGCACGAGGCCCAGCGAATCGAGGAACAGGGAATCGCCCCGCGCGAGCTGGATGGAGTCACGGGCCAGCGTGGTATCGGCGCCCAGCTCGAAGTCGGTGAGCCCGAGCGCGCTGGCCGCGCGCAACATCTCCGCGGTGGGCGCCGGCGCCGGCACCCCCGGCGTGCCCTGACCGATGTAGGCGTCGATCAGGTTCTCGGAGTACCCGGCCGAGCGCAGGCGGGCCCGGATCTGGTCGGGCGTCAGGCCGCTCTGCTGGATGCGCTGGCGCAGCAGATCCCCCAGTCCACGGGCCTGGATCTGCTGCTGGATCTGCTGGTCCGTCATGCCCGCCGGTCGCTGGGGGATGTCCTGGGCGACCAGCAATGCGGGCGCGCACACCGCGAGCAGGACGGTGGCCGCAGCGGCCGCCCACCGACGTTGACTCTGTATCACAAAGTGAACGTTGCGACAAAGTTGGGTTGGTGTCAACACGAGGGCCTAAATGTCGAAGCGGCAAGCTATTTCGTCAACGAGCCAACGGGCTGTAAGTTGTTCTCCCTTATGGCGCCCCATGCGACTTCCCGGAAGCTCCGCTTCGCCCTGGTCGGCTGTGGCCGCATCTCGGCCAACCACGTCGCCGCCCTCAAAGCCCACGGCGAACGGGCGGAGATCGCGGCGGTCTGCGACATCGACCCGGCCGCGCTCGCCGCCGCCGAGGCGGCGTCCGGGGCCCCCGGATTCGCGAGCCTCGACCTGCTGCTGGCGGGCAGCGACGCCGACGTGATCGTCCTGGCCACGCCGAGCGGCCTGCATGCCTCGCAGGCGATGACGGCGGCGGCGGCCGGGCGGCACGTGGTGACCGAGAAGCCCATGGCGACGCGCTGGGAAGACGGCAAGGCGATGGTCCAGGCCCTGGACCGCGCAGGGCGACGGCTGTTCGTGGTGAAGCAGAATCGCCTGAACGCGACGCTCCAACTGCTCAAGCGCGCGGTGGATGGCCGCCGGTTCGGCCGCATTTATCTGGTGCAGGTGAGCGTCCTGTGGTCGCGTCCACAGACGTACTACGACTCGGCCCCCTGGCGCGGCACGTGGGAGTTCGACGGCGGCGCGTTCATGAACCAGGCCAGCCACTACGTGGACCTGTTGCCCTGGCTGATCGGACCGGTGGCCAGTGTGCACGCATTCACCGGGACCCTGGCCCGCCGGATCGAGGTCGAGGATACCGGCGTGGCGACGTTCCGCTGGCGTTCCGGCGCGCTCGGGGCGATGAGCGTGACCATGCTCACCTATCCGCGCAACCTGGAGGGGTCGATCACCGTGCTTGGCGAGCGGGGCACGGTGAAGGTCGGCGGGCAAGCCGTCAACCGGATCGAGCACTGGCAGTTCGCCGAGCCGCATCCCGACGACAGCCAGGTCGAGGCGGCCAATTACGAGCCGCAGTCGGTATACGGGCACGGCCACGTCGGGTATTACGAGAACGTCATCGCGACGCTGCGCGGCGAAGCCGCGCCATTGACCGACGGCCGCGAGGGGTTGCACTCGCTCGAGCTGCTCACGGCCATCTACCTCTCGGCCCGTGACGGCCGGCCGGTCGGCTTGCCGCTGGACTACTGAGATCAGCGCACCGAGTCGCACCGCAGCGCAGCCGCACCAGCAAGACGCTGTCGCATCGCGCCGGGCGGCGCCCAGGCTGCTGTATCTCGTCGGCGACGACGTGTTCTTCTGCAGCCACCGGCTCCCGCTGGCGCGCGCCGCGGCGCAGGCCGGGTATCAGGTCACCGTCGCCACGCACGTCACCACGTTCGGCCCGACGATCGCCGCGGCCGGATGCCGCGTGGTGCCGCTGCGGCTGCGCCGCGCCACGACCAACCCCTGGGCCGAGGTCGCGAGCGTCGCGGAGCTAGTCGGGCTATATCGGCGCGAACGGCCCGACCTCGTGCACCATGTCGCGCTCAAGCCGGTCGTGTACGGCTCGATCGCGGCGCGGATCGCGCGGGTGCCGCACGTCGTCAACGCGGTGGCGGGGCTGGGCTGGGTGTTCCTGTCGCGCTCGCCGGTGGCGCTGGCGCTGCGGCCGGTGCTGCTCGGCGCGCTTAAGGGCACACTGACGGCTCGCGGCGCGCGCGTCATCGTGCAGAATCCCGACGATCGCGACCTGCTCGTCACCCGTCACCTCGCTCGCGCGGCGGGCATCAGCATGGTGCGGGGTTCGGGCGTGGATCTCGCCGAGTTTGCGGCGAGCCCGTTGCCCGACACCAAGCCGCCCATCGTGGTCTTGCCGGCGCGCCTCCTCAAGGAAAAGGGCGTTGCGGAGTTCGCCGAGGCGGCTCGTCTGCTCCGGCGCGAGGGCGTGGCGGTGCGGTGCGCGCTGGTCGGAGCGCCGGATCCTTCCAACCGCGGGGCGGTGCCGGCGCGCGACATTGCCGCGTGGGTGGCCGAGGGGATCGTGGAGGCGTGGGGCCACCGGACGGACATGCCGGCGGTGCTGCGGTCGAGCACGATCGTCTGTCTGCCCACCTATCGCGAGGGGCTGCCGAAGGCGCTGCTGGAGGCCGCGGCGGCGGGGCGGCCGGTGGTCGCGACGGACGTCCCGGGCTGCCGCGAGGTGGTGCGTGAAGGAGAGAACGGCCTGCTGGTGCCGCCGCGCGATTCGGTCGCCCTGGCGGCGGCGCTGCGCGCCCTGCTCGGCGACCGGGCGCGCGCGGCGGCGATGGGCGCGCGGGGCCGGAGCATCGCGGAGCGGGAGTTCTCGGTGGAACGCGTCGTCGAGCAGACGTTAGGCATCTACGCCAACCTGCTGGGCGGCGCGCCGGATTCCGCGGAGGCCGCGTGAGCTGGCAGGCCTGGGCCACGCTGGTCGTCATCGCGGTCACGGTGTACGTGCTGGCGCGCGACCTGGTCTCGCCGTGGGCCACGATGCTGGCCGCGGTCGTCGTCCTCCTGGTGCTGGGGATCGTGACGCCCGCGCAGGCGTTCGCCGGCTTCGCCAATCCGGCGCCGATCACGGTGGCGGCGCTGTTCGTTCTCGCCCGCGCCGCGGACAAGACGAGCGCGCTGCAGCCCGTCCTGGCCGCCACCCTCGGCGACGCGCGGCAGAGTCAGCGCCGCCTGCTCACCCGGCTCCTGGTGCCCTCGGCGGCCGCCTCCGCGTTCCTCAACAACACGCCGATCGTCGCGATGCTCGCGCCGCAGGTGTCGCAGTGGGCGGGACGGCGCGGCCAGTCGCCCTCGCGCTACCTCATGCCGCTCTCGTTCGCGGTGATCCTCGGCGGCATCACCACGCTGATCGGCACCTCGACCAACCTGGTCGTCTCCGGCTTCCTCGTGCAGTCGGGGCAGGCGCCCATCGGGATGTTCGAGCTCACCAAGCTCGGCGTGCCCGTGTGCGTGGCCGGCCTCGCCGTGCTGGTGCTGACCGCGCCGTGGCTGCTGCGGGACCGCCGCCCCGCGGCGGCCGAGCTGTCGGAAAGCGTGCGCGAATTCACGGTGCACATGCAGGTCGTGGCGGGCGGACCGCTGGACGGCAAGTCCATCGAGGCGGGCGGGCTGCGCCACCTGATGGGCGTGTTCCTCGCGCAGGTGGAGCGCGGCGCGGAGTCCATCGCGCCGGTCGCGCCCGCGCTGGTGCTGCGCGGCGGCGACGTGCTGACGTTCGTGGGCCGCGCCGACCTGGTGGTGGACCTCCAGGCGCAGCGGGGCCTCACGTCGGTCGAGGAAAAGCACGTGGCGCAGTTCGGCGACGCGCGCCACACCTTCTTCGAGGTCGTGCTCGGCGCGGCGTCGCCGCTGGTGGGACGGACGCTGCGCGAAACGGATTTCCGGAGCCGCTACCAGGCCGCGGTGCTGGCGATCCACCGCTCCGGCCAGCGGGTACGCGAGAAGCTCGGCACGGTGGAGCTCAAGCTGGGCGACACGCTGCTGCTGCTGTCCGATCCCGGGTTTCAGGACCGGTGGCGGCACCGCTCGGACTTCCTGACGGTGGCCCGGCTGGGCGGCGCGCCGCCGGCCGCAAGCCGCAAGGCGCCGCTGGTCGGGGTCATTGCGCTGGTGATCGTGGTGGTCGCGGGTGCGGGGTTGCTGCCGATCCTGGAGGTGTCGCTGCTCGGCGCGATCGCGCTGGTGCTGGCCGGCGTGCTCACGGCGGGCGAAGCCCGCGACGCGGTGGACCTCGACACCATCCTGCTGATCGCCGCGTCGTTCGGGCTGGGCGCCGCGATGGCGCAGTCGGGGCTGGCGGAGCACCTGGCCGCGGGGCTGATCGCCGCGTTCCATCCCTTCGGCACCCGCGGCGTGCTGCTCGGCGTCGTGCTGTCGACCATCGTGCTGATCGAGATCATCACCCACAACGCCGCGGCCGCCCTGATGTTTCCGATCGCGATGGCGACCGCCGCGCGGCTCGGCGTGGCGCCGCGGCCGTTCGCGATCGCCATCACCGTCGCCGCGTCGCTGTCGTTCCTCACGCCGATCGGCTACGCGACCAACACGATGGTCTACGGGCCGGGCGGCTACCGGTTCGGCGACTACGCCCGGTTAGGCGCCCCGCTGACGCTGTTGACGATCGTGATGGTCGTGGTCCTCGTGCCGGTGCTGTGGCCCCTGTAGCGGCGCGCACCGTCAGGCACGCGCCAGGCGTCCCAGCAGACCCACGTCGGTGAGGATGCGCGTCAGCCGCGCGGCGTAGGTGTGGTCGCGCTGCGCCCGTGCCATGCCGGCGCGCGCGATCCTCCGGCGGGCGGGCTCGTCGGCGAGATAGCGCCGCGCCAGCTCGCGCAGCTCCTCGGGGGTACGGTAGGCGACGATCTCCTCCTCCGGCACGAAGTACGCCTCGAGTCCCGGACGCCAGTCCACGATCTGGAACGCGCCGGCGGCGCAGATGGCGAAGGTGCGCAGGCTGGTGCCCGCGCGAAACTGCGGGTGGTGGATGTTGATGGCGATGTCGGCGCCGTTGTAGGCGGCGTTGCTGCCGGCGGTATCGAGGCCGCGTCCGCGGAAGCACGCGGCGAGCGGCGGCCCGCCCGCGGCCCACCCCGGGTCGCCGTAGATGGCCAGCCCGAGGTCCGCGACCGCGGACAGCAGCCGCCGGCGAACCACGCCGGCCGGCACGCCGCGGTAGCTGCTGCCCACGAACACCGCCCGCGAGCGCAGCTCGGCCGGCACGGCGCCGTCCGGGAGGCGGTAGAACGACGCCGGGTCGGCGCCGCACGCCAGCGTCGAGGTCGGGCGGCCGGTCAGCAGCCGGATCGGCGCGGCCCACGAGTCGTCGATCACGTACAGGTGGTCGTAGCCTTCGATCCGCGCGGCGAGCACGTCGTCGAGGAACGGATCGTCCATGATCCACCCGACCCGCACCAGGTCGCGGCGCCGCGCCATGGTCTCGGCGAGGAGCGGATCGCCCCAGCTCAGGAGGGCGAGCAGCAGGTCGGGCCGCCACTCCTCGAGCGCCGCCGCCACCTGGCGGTTGACGTGCTCCGCCAGCCGCCGCCGCTCGCGCCGCTGCATCCGGAAACCGACCTTGGGGCCGATCCAGCCGACGCGCTCCATCGCGGCGCGCCGCCGCTCGGCGGCCGGCAGCCACGGCGCGCGGTTCACCGCCACGCTGCGCACCTCGGCGCCTAACGACTCGAGCGCGTGCTCGCAGAACGGCAGCAGGTCGCCGAACCAGGCGGGGCCGGTGAGCAGCACCTTGAGGCTCACGCCCGCTCCAGCACGGCCAGCACGTCCTCGCCGACGTCGAACCCCAGGCCGACCAGCGCCCGCTCGGCACGCGCGAGCGCCCGGTCGCGCGCGTTGGGCGGCGGCGCGTCGGCGTGGCTGCGGCCCTCGTGGTAGCCGCGCGACGCCGCGAGCCATCCCGTCACGCCGACCATGCTCGCGAACCGGGAGCGGGCCCGCCGGACGGTAAACCCGGACGCGCGCGCCAGCCGGGCGAACGCCGGGGGGGCGGGCAGGACCAGGTGGCGCGGCGCCTCCCAGGCAAACCAGTCACGACCGTACACGCGCGCGCCCCATGCGCCCGGGTTGGGATAGATGAACACGGCGCGCCCGCGCGGCGCGAGCAGGTCGCGCACCCGCGCGAGCGCGGCGTGTGGCCGGTGCAGGTGCTCGAGCACGTGACTCATCACGATGAGCGCGAAGGCGCCCGCCTCCAGCGGCAGCGTCATGAAGTCGCCCACCTGCACCCGGAGCCCGGTCCGCTGCCGCGCGAGCCTCGCCGCGGCCGGATCGAAGTCCACGCCTTCGGGCGCCCAGCCCGCGCGGGCGAGGCTCGCCATGAGGTCGCCGGAACCGCACCCGATATCGAGCGCGCGCCGCGGCTCGGGGCTGCGCGGCAGGAGCGCGTCCGGCAGGTCGTTCCCGAACGCGCGCACCCGGACGGCGGGCGCCGTTGCGAGCGCGCGGCCTAACCAGCCGAGGGCACCGGCGGCCGGCGCGCCGCGCACCGCGGCCCGCGTGGCGGCGCGAAGGGCGGCCTTGAATCCGGCGGGCGCACTCGGGGTTGGAGCCGCCGCGGCTGGGCACGCCGCGGTCGTCGCGGCGCCGGGGTCACCGTGCGTGTAGTAGGCGCTCGGATAGCACAGTGGAAGGTCCTCCGCGACGACCGCCGGGTCCTGATAGGCCGATCGGCACATGCGGCAGCGCCGATAGGCGAAGCTGCCGGGGACGCCGCACGAGCGGTCGGGGATGGCGAACAGCGGCGTGGCGGCGGTACTTCCGCACACGGGGCAGGCGCCGACCGGCTCGGTTCTCGGAACCCGCGGCGCGCCGGCAGGCGCCGCGCCGTTCACGTCCGCGCCAGCGTCCACGCCAGCTTCGGCGCGATGAGGCCGGGCCGTCCCTGCTCGGCGTGACTCACGCCGCGCGCGACGTTGTCGATGACCGTGAAGCTGCACGCCTCGTCCGCGGTGAACAGGCGGCGCGCCGGGGCGTCGTCGATGTGCGGAGTGAGATGGTAGGTCCCCGCGGCCAGAAGCCAGCCTGGCACCCGGCAGCGCGCCGTGTACTCGCCGACCGGCCGGTCGAACGGCGACACTGAGGGATCGTCGGGCTCGGCGGTCGAGAAGATCACCGAGCCGAATCCGCCGAGCACCAGCACGCCGACCCGGCAGAACGACATCGGCCGGCGCAGCGTGTAGCGCAGCTCCAGGTCGAAGGGCTGGTCGATCTTGACGAGCCCCACCCTCGCGCCGTCCTGGAGCACCCGCAGCCCCGACACGTAGGCCGGAAGGTCGGCCGGGGGCTCGCCGATCGCCCACTCGCCGGTGGCCGAGCCGCCGGAGGCGACGTACGCATCCACCACGGCGTTCAGCGGGCCGGTGCGCCGCACCTCGCCCCGGTCGAGCCAGATGCCGGTCGTGGCGATCTCCGAGAGCGAGGCCAGGTTGTGACTGACGATCAGCACGGTGCGGCCGCTGCGCGCGACGCTTTCCATCTGGCGGATGCAGCGCTGCTGGAAGGCGTGGTCGCCGACCGCCAGCACTTCGTCGAGGATCAGGATGTCCGGGTCCACGTGGGCGGCGACGGCGAACGCGAGCCTGAGGTACATCCCGCTCGAGTAGCGCTTCACCGGCGTGTCGATGAACGTCTCGAGCTCGGCGAACGCGACGATGTCGTCGAACTTGCGGCGGATTTCGGCGCGCGTCATGCCGAGGATGACGCCGTTCAGGTACACGTTCTCGCGGCCGGTCAACTCGGGGTGGAACCCGGTGCCCACTTCGAGCAGGCTGGCCACCCGTCCCGCGATGGCCGCCTGGCCGCTGGTGGGCTCGGTGATGCGTGAGAGAATCTTGAGCAGCGTGCTCTTGCCGGCGCCGTTGCGCCCCACCACGCCGACGACCTCGCCCCGCGCGACGTCGAAGGTCACGTTCCGGAGCGCCCACAGCTCGCGCGGTGGCCCACCGTCCCGGTGCCGGCGCCGGAACGGTGCGGTGAGCGTGTCCATGATGACTTCGCGCATCGTCACGTAGCCGGCCAGCCGGCGGCCGAGCGCGTAGCGCTTGGAGAGTCGCTCGATGCGGATCGCGGGCACGCTCACCGCCGCCTCATATGATGTCCGCGAAACGCCGTTCGAGCCGGCGGAAGTACGCCGCGCCCGCCCACAGCAGCAGGAACGCGAACACCGTGGAGATGCCCATCCCGACCCAGTCGGGCGGGACGCCCAGGAACGCGGCCCGGAATCCGTCGATGAGGCCGGCCATCGGGTTGAGCTTGAGAATCCAGCGGAACCGCGGCGGCGCGAGCGAGAGCGGGTAGATGACCGGCGTCAGGAACATCCACAGCTGGATCGCGAACGGGATGACGTAACGGAAGTCGCGGTACGCGACGATCAGCGCGGACGCGATCGTGCCGACGGCGGTGGCGGCGACGACGGTCACCAGGATCAGGGCCGGCACCAGCACAATCTGCCAGGTCAGGGCGGTGTGATACCACACCATCAGCGCGGCCAGCACCGTGAGGGCGACCGCGAAGTCGACCAGCGCCGCGCCCACGGCGGAGAGCGGAATCACCAGGCGCGGGAAGTACACCTTGGTGATGAGGCTCGCGCTCGACTGGACCGACGTGCCGCTGTTGAGGACCGCGTTGGCGAAGAACGTCCACGGCAGCAGGCCCGCGTACACGTAAATGGGGTAGGCGACGTTGCCAACAGCGTGGGCGAGGCCGGCCATCCGCCCGAAGAAGATCGTGAACGTGAGCATCATCGCGAGGGGCTGGAGCAGCGCCCACAGCGCGCCTAACGCGGTCTGGCGATAGCGGATCTTGATCTCGCGCCAGGTGAACAGCAGCAGCAGCTCGCGGAACGCCCAGATCTCGCGCAGCGGCACGCCCGACCACCGCGTGGCCGGGCGGATCACCAGAACCTCGCCGCTGTCCGCCGTCTGGGAGGTGGTCATGGCCTGGTGCGCGGAGGGCTCGGGCGCGGGGCGCTAGCGCGCCGGCGGCGCGTCCGGCTCCGCGGAATCGGCGGGCGTACGGTCGGCGCGCAGCATGGCCAGGCGAACCAGCGCGCCGAACAGCAGCCACCAGATCACGGCGTGCGGCGTGGTCGAGAGCGGCGAACCGATCAGAATGACCAGGCCGGTGGACAGCACCAGGCCGCCGATGCCGAGGGCCAGGTCGGTCTCGTCCGACCGGACCAGCGCGCGCGCGGCCGTCATCATGCGCGGCAGCAGGCCGAACACGATGAACCCGAGCACCACGAGCCCGATCAGCCCCAGCTCGACGGCGGCGCGCCCGATGTCGCCGTCGGTGAAGACGAAGTAGTTCAGGGGCATTCGCGACACGATGGCAAACGGCACGCCGGTGCCGGTGCGACCCAGCCCCAGGCCGAACGGCTGCGAGGCGAGCGACTGGATCGCGGTGCGGATCGGGTTGGAGATGTACATCCAGGTTTCGCCCTCGTGCAGCAGGAGCGACTGGTAGCGGGCCACGATGCGGCCCGACGTCAGGATCGTCGCGACGTGCAGGCCGATCAACAGGGTCGGAATCAGCAGCAGCTGCGCGAAGCTCAACCCGCGCAACCAGCCGAGCACCAGCAGGCCCACCAGCAGGGTGACCAGGGCGGCGCGCGTGCCCGAGACGGTCATCGCGACGAACAGGACCGGGATCACGAGCGCCGCCGCGATGCGCTGGAGGGCGGGGCGGGCGCGCGCGAACAGCACGCCGGCCGCGAGCAGGATCCCGAACACCATCATGCCGGCGAACGGCGCCGGATAGGTGAAGGTCGAAAAGGCGCGGAAGTCGGTGGTCGTGGTGCCTGTGATGTCGTAGAACACGGTGGACCCGTGGCGTTCCTGGCCGAGCGCCGTCGCGAGCGCTTCCTGCGGACCCTTGATGTACTGATTGATGCCGTACAGTCCGGTGATGAGGCACACGATGATGATGACGCCGACGTAGGCGCGTACCTGGCCCGGCGTGCGGATGACGCTCATGCCGATCAGACACCCGATCGGAAACAGGCTCCACGCGCGGAGCCCGGCCACCTTGATGAGGAACGGCGTGTCGGGCGCCAACAGATACAGGGCCGGCGCGATGATGACGGCGAGGACGATCAGGTCCATCGAGGTGCCGCGCGGCGAACGCAGCAGCGGGCGCCGGTACACGGCGGCGGTCGCCACCCACAGGAACACGGCGGCCACGAACGCGCCGTCGGACAGGGCGTAGGGCAGCGCGCCCCCCATGCGATCCTTGAGCCATCCCTGGAAGGCGCCGGTGACGATGCTGACCATCAGGCAGAGATGGATGAGCGTGTCAGACCGGAAGATGTCGGTCCACGTGTTCCGGAACCCTTCCGGGATCTCGAGCGCCGCGGTGCCGGTGGTGGCGGTCATCGGCCGGGTCGTGCCTCCTGTGGCTGGTGCAGCGCCGGTTGGGATGCGAGCAGCTCACCCAGCCGAGGAATCCAGATCGCCGGATCGCACGCCTGGCGAGCGCGCCCTTCCGCCGCCCGGCCCAGCGCGGCGCGCAGGCCCGAATCGCCTAACAACTCGCGGAACGCGCCCGTCCAGGCCGGCACCTCCGCGGGCGGCACGAGCCGGGCGCAGCGCTCGTCTGCGAACTCGGGCGTGGCGCCGCTGTCGCTGGCGACGGCGGCGCGGCCGGCCGCCATGGCCTCGACCAGCGCCAGGCCGAAGCCCTCGGGTTCCGTACTCGGTTGCACGAAAATGTCGGCGGCGGCGAGCAGCGCCGGCACGTCGGTGCGCTCGCCTAGAAAGGTAACGCGGCCGGCGATGCCGAGGCGACCCGCGAGCGCGCGCAGCGATCGCGCGTAGGCGGCCTCGGCGGGGCGCTGCGCGCCGCCGACGATCCAATACACCCAGTCACCGCGGACCGGCGCCAGCGCCTCGAGCGCAACTCGGTGGCCCTTGCCCTCCTCCATGCGGGCGACCTGGAGCAGCACGCCGGCGGCGTCGCCCACCCCGAGCGCGCGGCGCACCGGCGCGCGCGCCTCGGGCGCCGGCCCCACGAGCGTGAGCGGCGGATGGATCACCTCGCACGGCAGCGACGCGAGCGCGGGCACGAGGTGGTCGGCGGTGTAGCGGCTGTTGGCGATGACCAGGGCCGGCGGGGTGCGCCGCGCCCGCCGCTCGAGCCACGCGGGTCCGGGCGAGGGCGAGTGCGCGTACAGCACGATCGGCACGCCGGCCGCCCGCAAGGCGGGCCCCCACACCGCGAGGGTCCACAGCGAGTGCACGATCGCGACGTCGGCCGGCTGGCGCCGCAGCAGCAGCGCGAGCTGCGCGCGGGCAGACCACAGGGTCCACGGCCGGGCAAACCGCGGCAGGCCGATCACGACCGGCGCGGCGCCCAGCGCCGCCAGCGCGTCGCTGAACTTCCCGGTCGCGCCGAGGGCGAACTGCCAGCGGACGCCGGAGGCAAGCTCCGGATGCCGCGCCAGCGTGAGCAGCATCGTCTCCACGCCGCCGTAGAGGTTGCCGCTGTGGACGTGCAGCACGCGCAGGCTCACCGGCGGCGCGCCTGCTCGTACACCTCGAGGGTGCGGCGCGTCGTCTCGTCCCAGCTGTAGCGCGCCGCGACGGCCCGGCCGGCCGCGGCCATGGAGGCCCGCAGGTCGCGATCGCGCGACAGCGCGAGCAGGGCGCCGCCGGTTTCCTGCGCCGTCACGCCGCTCAGGATCCAGCCCGAGCGCCGGTGCTCGATCAGCTCGGCGGCGCCGGCGCGGCTCGAGACGATCGCCGGAATGCCGAGCGCCAGCGCCTCGCCGACCACCATGCCGAACGTGTCGTAGATCGTGGGTTGGAGGACCACGTCGGTGGCGCCGAACACGTCGGCGGCGCCGACGCCGCGCGGCGCCCAGTGCAGCCGCGCGGCCACGCCGAGCTGGGCGGCGAGGTGGCCGAACGGGGCGGGGTCGCTCGCCGTGAGCGCGAGCAGGTGCGCTTCGTCGGCGTGCACCAGCCCGGCGATGGCCGCGCGAAGCCCCTTGCGGGCGTCGCCGATGTAGGCCGCGAGGAAGGCGCGCTCGTCCACCGCGCAGCGCCGCCGCGCCTCGATTCGCGGCGTGGGCGTGAGCGCGCGGTCGCAGCCGTGCGGCACTACGGTCACCTCGCCCGCGCGTCCGGAGCAGCGGCGGACGTCGTCCGCGGCGCGGCGGCTCGGCGCGATGACGGCAGGCGCGCGCGCGAAGGCCTCCGCCTCGTGTCGCGCTACCCAGCCGCCCAGCAGCCGCTCCCCCAGGGGCGGGTGGATGTTGTGGTCCCGCGCGGCCTCCCGCCACGCGGCCAGCACGATGTGCGCCGTCACGACGTCGGCGTGCGACGCCACCCAGCCCTGCGCGTGCAGCACATCGTGGCGGCGCACCACCGAGGCCAGCGCGCGCGGAAACGTGACGATGGCGGTGATCGAGCGCCACGTCAGTGCGGGCACCCGCACCACCGTGACGTTGGGCGGCGGCGGCGCTTCCACCCCCGCCGCGTACAGCGTGATGTCGTGCGAGGCCGCGAGGCGCGTCACCAGCTCCACGGTGTACCCGCCCGTGCCCTCGGCGCGGTCGTAGTGGTGCACGGCGATGCCGATGTTCACGCGGCGGCGTCCAGCTCGGCGAGGAGGCGGTCGAACACGTCGGTCTCGCGGTAGCCGCTCAGCACCAGCGCGCGCCCCGCTTCGGCGCGGGCCCGCGCCTCCGCCGGGTGATCGAGCGCGTCGGCCATCGCGCGGGCCAGCGCGTCCGCGTCGCGCGGCGGGACGGTCCACCCGGTGCGGCCGGCCACGATCGTTTCGCGCAGGCCGCCGACCGCCGTCGCGACCACCGGCGTGTGGCACGCGAGCGCCTCGAGCACCGAGAAGCCGAGCCCTTCGTCCAGACTGGCCTGGACCACGAGGTCGCTCGCCTGATACGACCATGCCAGGTCTTTCTGGGGATGCGCCGCGTCCGTCGCGATCACCCGATCGGCCACCCCCGCGCGCTGCGCGAGCGCCGCCACGTCGCGCCAGCCGCCGCTGCGATGGAGCAGGCGCACGTCGCGTCCCTCGGCGAGGAGCCGCGCGAGAGCGGCGAGCACGGTCGGCGTGTCCTTCTCGGGCGCCACGCGGCTCGAGTGAAACACCAGGTGGCCGCCGGCCGGGAGTCCGAGGCGCTCGCGGAGCGCGGCACGGGATTCGGTCGGCGGCGCGAAGCGGTCCGTGTCCACCCCGTACACCGGCACGACGGCCACACGCCCGCGCGCCCCGTGCTCACGCACCACGCTCGCCAGATAGCGGCTGAGCACGACGTACGGCGCGCCGACCTGCGCGTTGAGGCCGGCCGCCGCGACGATCCCGGCGTGCGCCGCGGCCGAGTAGGGCTGGGCGTCGTCGCCGTTGACCCGGCGGCACTGGTAGTAGTGCTCGGCCGGGCTGCACACCAGCATGACGTGCGGCACGCGGGTGATGGCGCGCGCGGCCGCCGCGGCGAGCGCCGCAAGGCCGTAGCCCTGCACGAGCACGCGATCGAAGCGCGCGCCGGCCGCCACCAGCGCGCGGGTCGCGAACGCCGCGAAGGCGGCGCGCCCGCCGGGCCCGAGCCGCAGCGCGGCGGCGTCGGTGGGGCGACTGATGGTGGCGCCGCTGGGAATGGGGCGGGCGAGCACGGTGAGAGCGCAGCGCGACGCCAGGCCCTCGACGAGCCTGACGTCCGTGCCGCTCTCGATGACGAGGCAGAGTTTCAACGATCCCAACCTTATGAACTCGCCCCGTGCCGCGCAATCAGGCGCGTGGCCTCGGGCGCCGGCGTGACGCTGCGCGGCGGCGGCGTTAACTTCGGCGCGCCATGACCTCCCCGGCCGGTTCGTCTTCGAGCGCGAGGCCCTGACGTGCGAGTGCTGCTCACGTCGCCGGCGCTGTTCGGCCGGAGCGGCGTGTACGGTGGCGGCGAGCGCTACGCGCTCGAGCTGGCGCGCGCGGTGGCGCGCGAGACCGGCGACGCGACGCTGTACGCTCCGGCCGACGACGACGGCGAGTGGGTGGAGGACGCGTTGCGCATCGTGGCGCGCCGGCCGTGGACGTACATCCGCGGCCAGCGCTTCAACCCGCTGCCGCGCGGGCTGCTGTCGCTCATCGCCGAGGCCGACGTGGTGCACGCTTTCCAGCAGCACATCGTCATGACGTCGCTGGGCGCCGCCGCCGGCCGGCTGCGCCACGTGCCGGTGTTCACGACCGACCTGGGCGGCGGCGGCTGGGACGTCTCGGCCTATCTCGACACGCGCCCGTGGTTCACCGGGCTGCTGCACCTCTCGCGCTACGCCGCCCTGGTCGACGGGCGCGAGGATGACCCGCGCGATGCCGTGCTCTACGGCGGCGTGTGGGACGCCGCGCCGCGCGGCGCCGACGACGGCTCCGTGCTCTTCGTGGGCCGGCTGTACCCGCACAAGGGCGCGGACGTGCTGGTGGAGGCCGCCGCGGCCGAGTGGCGGGTCGTGGTGTGCGGCCAGGCGTACGATCCGCGCTACGAGGCGGACCTTCACGCACTCGCGGCCGGCAAGCGCGTCGAGTTCACCGGCGGCGTGGACGACACGCGGCTCGCGGCGCTCTACGACCGCGCGGCGGTGGTGGTGGTGCCGTCGTGCTCGGTGGACCGGTACGGGACGTTCACGCGCGTGCCGGAGCTGCTGGGACTGGTCGCCCTGGAAGCGATGGCGCGTGGTGTGCCGGTCGTCGCGAGCGACGAAGCGTCGCTGCCGGAGCTGATCGTGCACGGCGAGACCGGCCTGCTGGTCCCGCCGCGCGACGTGCGCGCGCTGCGCGCGGCCGTCGAGTCGCTGCTGGCGGCGCCGGAGCGCCGCGCCGCCATGGGCGCCGCCGCCCAGCGGCGGGTCCGCGAGCACTTCACCTGGCGGCAGGCCGCGCGGGTCGCCGTCGCCGCCTACGAGCGGGGACTGGCGGCATGACCGAGCCCCAGATGCGCGTGGCGTTCGTCTCGGTGAGCGCCGCGCTCGGCGGCTCGGAGTGGGTGCTGCTGGACCTGGTGTCGGGCGCGGGCCGCGCGGGCATCACGCCGCTGGTGCTGGCGCCCAAAGAAGGGCCGCTGACCGAGGAGCTCACCCGGCGCGCCGTGCCGTGGGCGATCGCGCCCGCGCCCGACTCGCTGCTCTCGCTCTCGCAACGCCCGGGCGCCGGCGGCGTCGCGGCCGGCGCCAGCCTGGTCAGCGGACTCTGGTCGTGGTCGCGGGCCATCGCGCGCGAGGTCGAGCGCGCGTTCCCCGCGCGGGCCGGCGACCCGGTCATTCTCTACTCGAACGGATTCAAGGCGCACCTCGCGTGTTCGGCCGTGCGCGCGCCGCGCCACGTGTGGCACCTGCACGAATTCCCGCCCGAGCGCGTCGGCCTGGTGTGGCGCGCGCTGGCCGGCGCGCTGCCGTCGGCCACCATCGCGAACTCCCGCAGCGTCGCGGACGCCTGGCGGCTCGGCGGCCTTCCGCCGGCGACGTTCGTCCACAACGGCGTGGACCTCGAGCGGTTCGCCCCCACACCGCGAACCGGCTGGATTCACGAGCAGCTCGGTCTTGATTCGGACGCGCGGCTCATCGGCATGCCGGCGGTGTTCGCCAGGTGGAAGGGCCACCTCGCCGTGGTGGACGCGTTTCAGTCGGGGCCGGCGCAGACCACCGACGACGTGCACCTGGTCCTGGTGGGCGGCCCGATCTACGACACCGCGGCCGAGCGCGGCTACGCCGAGGAGCTGGTGCGGAGGGTGAGCCGCGGGTCGCTGTCCGGCGCGGCGGGCCCGCGGCCGATGCACGAGCGCGTGCACTTCCTCAAGTTCCAGCGCGAGCCGTGGAAGCTGTACCCGGAATTCGACGTCGTGGTGCACTTCTCGACGCGCCCCGAGCCGTTCGGCAGGGTGATTCTCGAGGCGATGGCGTCCGGCGTGCCGGTGATCGCCGCGCGGGCCGGCGGGCCGACGGAGATCGTGGAAGACGGCACGTCCGGCTGGCTGGTCACGCCCGGCGACGTGCGCGGCCTGGCGACCGCCATGACCACGGCGCTGGAGGCCGACCGCGCGGCGGTCGGCGCGGCGGGGCGGCGCGCCGCGGAGCAACGCTTCTCGGTCGGTTCGTATGTGGACGGCGTCGCCGCGGTGATCCGCCGGGCGTACGAGGCTGGTCGTTAGGCGTTCGAACCCGTCAGGCGCTCACTCCCAGCTCCGCGTACACCTCCCGCACCAGGCCCGCCGTGCGATCCCACGAATGGGCGCGCGCGTGGGCGCGGCCGCGCTCGGCGCGGCCCGCGCGATCCGGATCGCTCCACGCCTCGAGCAGCGCGTCCGCGTAGCCCGCAGGCGTGTCGGCGCCGGCCACCAGCGCCGCAGCGCCGCCCGCTTCCCGCAGGCCGCCGGCGCCGCTGGTCACCACGGCCAGGCCGGCCGCGAGCGCCTCCAGCACCGGCAACCCGAAGCCCTCGTCTGCGGAGGGCATGATCAGCGCGTCGGCCGCGTGGTAGGCCGCGACCAGCGCCGCTTCACTGACGGCCGGGTCCTGCCGCACCGTTTCGACGAGGCCCGCGGCCGCGATGGCTGCTCGGTGCTCGGGCGTGAATCGCCCGCCGATCTGGACCAGCCGGGCGTCGGTTCCCCGCCGGCGCAGCTCGGCGAGCGCCGCGATCGCCAGCTCCACGCGCTTGCGTGGCGTGCACAGGCCGACGTGCAGGAGGATCCGTGCGCCGCCAGGATCCGCGCCGGAGAGCCACGCGCGCCGCAGGTCCGCCGTGGTCTCCGGCGGCGGCGTCACGAAGAAGGCCGCCGCGACGCCGTTGGGCGCGACGCGGACGCGGTCGGCGGGCACGCCGAGCAGGCCCGGTATCTCGCCCGCGACCGCATGCGAGACCGTCACCAGGCGGTCGGCGTGTCGCACCCAGCGCATGGTTCGGCGGAGCAGGGAATTGCGAACGGCCGCGCGCAGGCCCCCGCCGTGCTCGCGCAGCACCCGGAGGGGATACAGATCGTGCACGGTGAGCACGCTGGGCGCGCCCGGGAAGGCCGCGAGGCAGTGCGCGTAGGAGTGGTCGACGACGTGCACCAGATCCACCGGCGGCTCCGCCCGCAGCGCGCGCGGATAGCGCACGTACCGCGCGAGGTAGCGCGGGCCGCCGAGTTCGCGGGCGGCGGCGGGCACGACGACGCGCAGCCGCGCCGCAAGCTCGGCGGCATACCGGTCCATGCTCGGCCAACGCTCGAGGGCGAGATCGGGTACCAGGAGCACGCGGGCCGCGGCCGCGTTCACGCGCCGACCAGCTCGCGATACAGCGCCCGCACGTCGATCGCCATGCGGTCGGCGTCGAAGTGCTCCCGCGCGGTGGCCGCGCCCGCGGCGCCGAGCGACGTGCGGAGCCTGGTGTCGTCCGCCAGGGCGAGCAGCGCGACCGCCAGCGCCTCGTGATCGGGCGGCGTGAATACCGCGGTCGCTCCGTCCGCCACGACCTCGCGCACGAGCTGGCTCGGTTCGGCCACCACCGCGGCGCCGGATGCGAGCGCTTCCAGCAGCGCCACCGGTACCTGCGCTTCGCCGGCGTCGCCGTGGAACACGATGTCGGCGGCGTCGAGCGCCGCGGCGAGGCGCGCGGGCTCGACGAGTGTGGTCACGTCGCCAAGGCCAAGTGCCGCGGCGCGCGCGCCGAGGTCGCCGGGATCGCCCGATGTGCCGGCGACGATCAGCCTCGCGGCGGCGCGCGCGTGGCACAGCGACGCGCCGGCGCTGAGGAACCGTTCGTGACATGCGGTCGCGCCGAATGGGCCGACCGACGCGGCGACGATCCCGCTCGCCGGCAGGCCGAGGCCCGCGCGCGCATCGGCCTGGCGATGCTCGCGGAGCCGCTCGGGCAGCCCCACGCCCGGCGCGATCACGCGGCACGGGCGGCGCCACACGTTCACGCGGTGCTGCGCGTGCGCGCCGGCAGCGGTGTGGAGCAGCACGGCCCCGGCCGGACTCCACGCCGCGCGGAGTTCGCGCAGCCGTCCCCAGGCCGCGATCCCCGTCTGGGTCCACACCATCGGCACGCCCGCCCGTTTGGCCGCCCGGGACGCCGCGATGTGCGCCTCCGGGCCGATCGAGTGGACGATCCGGGCTTCGGCGGCGCGTATCGCCTCAGCGACGCCGACGATCGCCCGGCGCTCGCTCACGCGGCGCCCCGCCGGCGCCAGCGCGCGGCCGCGCGCGCCCTCGAGGGCCGAGGTCCACCGTTCGCGGACCGGCCCATCGACCAGAAAGCACAGCGACGGCGCGACCCCGACCGCGGGCAGGCGCGCCAGCAGATGCCAGAGCAGCCGCGTGTCCGGTCCATCCGCGCCGCTCGGCAGCACGTAGAGCGCTCGCATCGGGGCGCCGGTCATGCCGCGAGGTCTCGCACGAGGCGATCGGCCAGCGCATCAACGGTCGCCACGCCCGCCGCGCCGCGCGCCTGCTCGGCCAGCGCCGCGCGTGCCGCCGCGTCGTCGACGAGGCCCACGACGCGCGCGGTGAACGCAGCCGCGCTCGGCTCGCAGGCCGCGTAGGCCGTGAACGCCGGATCGAACAACGGGCCCGTCGAGCTGACGACCGGGAGCGCGTTGGCCAGGCCGAGCATCGCGCCGCTGCGCCGCATCGACAGGCCGTCGTCGTAGGGTGCGACGAACAGATCGAGCGCGCGCGCGGTGTCGGCCGCGGCCTCCACCGGCAGGCGGCCGAGCGCGCGGACGTTGGCCGGCGCTCCCGGGAAGGCGCGGTCGCTCCCGGAGCCGAACACGATCCACCGCACGTCGGCGCGCGCGGCGAGGGCGTTCATGGCGCTCCGGACCCAGTCGACGCGGTAGCCGGACGCGGCGGGGCTGAACACGCCGATGGCCACGATCCCGTCGGTCAGCCCGAGCGCCCGCCGGGCGTCGGGGCGGCTGAGCGTCGAGAGCGGAATGGTGGTGCCGATGGGCGCGAGCGCGACGTCGGCGCCGCGGGCGAGCCGGCGGCAAATCGCGGCGAAGGCCGGGGTGGCCGCGTACACGTGGTGCGCGGCCCGCACCAGCCGGCGCAGCTGGAGCCGTTGCGGAACGCCGGTGACCAGCCACGGCAGCCGGGTGAAGGGCACATACGGCTCGTGCACGAACAGCCCGACCGTCACGCCGTCGCGCCGGAGGCCCGCCAGCGCCGCGGGCAGCGCCGGGGCGATGCCGAATCGCGCGTAGAGGAATGGCACGTACTGCACGTACAGGCCGCGCAGGCCGAGCGCGCGCACCGTGGTGCGCAGCCCGGGGGGAGTCACGTCCATGCGCACCGGCAGCGGCGCGAACCCGGCCGGGTCGCCGCGCCGGGCGAGCACCGCGAGCGGGATGCCCCGCCGCTCCAGCGCGCGCGCCAGGTGCAGCGTGTGGTCCGCGACGCCGCCGGGGATGGGCGGAACGTCGGGACAGTAGAGGCCGATCACGCGGGGACGGCGCAAGGCACGCTGAATTGTGCGAGGCCCGCCGTCCGGCCGCTACCCTTCAGCCTATGGACGCGCGGGCCGCCGCGTGTTGTATTGTCAGTGGCATGCGGTCGTACCTCTCCGCTTTCGTGCTCGCGATGCTGTTCGCGTTCCTGCTCACGCCCGTCGCGGTCCGGCTGGCGCGGCGGGTCGGGGCGCTCGACCACACGCAGGATCCGCCCATCCCGCGGATCGGCGGACTGGCGATCGTGCTGGCCGCGGTATTCGGCTTGACGGCGCTCAGCCTCGTGTTCGAGCCGACGCGCAACCTGCTCAAGCTGGGCTGGACCGAACTCGAGGCCGGAGCCATCGCCGGCGCGTTGATGGTCGCGCTGGGCCTGATCGACGACATCAAGGGCCTGCGCGCCACGCTCAAGTTCGGCGCCGAAATCCTGCTCGCCGGGGGCCTGTACGCCGCCGGCCTGCGGATCAGCACGCTGTGGCTGCCCTTCGGCATCGTCACACTCGCGCCGGCGGTGTCGGTGGCGCTCACGATCCTGTGGGTCGTGGGGATCACCAACGCCTTCAACCTGCTCGACGGCATCGACGGCGCGGCGGCGGGCGCGGCGGTGTTCGCCCTGCTGGCGATGTTCGTCACGGCGGAGACCCTGAACCGGCCGCTGGTCGCCCTGATCAGCGTGACGCTCGCGGGCGCCACGCTGGGGTTCCTGCCGTTCAATTTCCCGCCGGCCAAGGTCTACCTGGGCGACGTGGGGAGCCTGACGCTCGGCTTCGCGCTGGCGGTGCTGGCGCTCCGCGGGGCGACCAAGGGGCCGGCCATCGTGGCGATCGCCATCCCGATGGTCGCGTTCGCCGTTCCGGTCATGGACACGTCGATCGCGGTGCTGCGGCGCGCGCTCCGGGGGGCGCCGGTGTTCAAGGGCGACCGCGAGCACCTCCACCACCGGCTGCTGGCGCTGGGCCTTTCCAAGGCGCAGGCGGCGGCGCTGCTCTACACGGTCTGCGCGGCGTTCGCGCTGGCCTCGATGCTGTTCCTCAACCCCAACGTGCGCGGCATGGCGGTCGTGCTCACCATGGTGGGGCTGATCGTGTGGCTCGCGGTGCGCTACCTCAGGCTCCACGAGTTCTACGAGCTGGCCCGGCTCGCCAGCCGCGGCATCCAGCAGACCCGCGCCATCCAGTTCAACGTCGAGCTGCGCCGTGCGGCGGAGTCGCTGCAGCGCGCGTCCACCTGGGACGACATCGTCCGGATCCTCGCCGACCTGTTCGCCACGTCGGAGTTCGACTCGGTGCGGCTGTCGCTGCGCCGGGCGGGAGAGCCGCGCCGCGAATTCCGCCTCGAAGCCGGCGAGGTGCACGAGGGCGTGGTGCCCATCCAGGACGACGAATGGGGCGTGCATCTGCCCTTCCAGCTCGGCGGCGACGGCGCGACGGCGGGCGAGATCGCGGCGTTCCGCCGCTACGGCCGCCGGCCCCTGCTGACCGACGTCAACCTCATCGTCGAGGCGCTGCGCCCCGCGCTGGTCAAGGCCGCGGGCCGCGTCAGTCCGCCCGCCAGCGCGCGCACGGCCTGACGTGCGGGTCGTCCACTGCGGGAAGTTCTATCCGCCCGATCTGCGCGGCGGGCTCGAGTCGGTCGTGGCGGGGCTCAACGCGGAGCTGGTGCGCCGCGGCGTGGCGGTGTCGGCGGTGGTGGCCGCGCGGCGCGGCGCCGGAAGCGTGTCCACGGTCGACGGGGTGCGGGTGGTGCGGGCGGCGACGTTCGGCACGCTGCTCTCCCAGCCGGTCGCGCCCGCGCTGCCCGGCCTGCTCCACGCCGAAGTCGGCGATCTGGTCCACCTGCACAACCCCAATCCGTTAGGCTGCTGGGCGGCGGCACACGACACCGGCCGGCCGCTGGTCGTCACGCACCACAGCGACATCGTGCGCCAGCGCGCGCTGTGGCCGATCGTGGGGCCGGTGGTGACGGCGGCGTTGCGGCGCGCGCGGTATATCGCCATCGGATCGGAGCAGTTGCTGCGCGCCTCACGCGAGCTGACCGGGTTCACGGCCAAGGCGCGGGTGATTCCGTTCGGCATCGATGCGGCCCGATTCGCGCCGGCGCCGGCGGTGACGGCGCGGGCGCGCGAGCTGCGTGCCGGCTGGGGCGCGCGGCCGGTGGTGCTCGCGGTCGGGCGGCTGGTGGGCTACAAGGGCTTCGACGTGCTGCTCACGGCGGCGCGGGGCCTGGAGGCGACGGTGGTGCTCGTGGGCACCGGACCGGAGGCGGCGCGGCTGGCGCGGCTGGCGGGTCCCAACGTCGTGTTCGCCGGCCACGTGGACGACGCCGACCTGGCGGCGTACTACCACGCCTGCGACGTGTTTTGTCTCCCGTCGCTCACCATGGCCGAAGCGTTCGGCATGGTGCTGCTCGAGGCCATGGCGTGCGGCAAGCCGCTGCTGACCACGATCCTGCCGACCGGCGTCGCGGCGGTGAACCGCGACGGGCAGACCGGCCTCGCGGTGCGGCCCGGCGACGTGGGGGCGCTGCGGGAAGCCCTCGTGGCGCTGCTGGACGACGAGCCACGGCGGTTGGCGATGGGACGCGCGGCGCGCGAGGTGCAGGCGCGCGAGTACACCGCGGAGCTGATGGGTGAGCGCTACCTCAGCTTGTACCGCGACGCCCTGGCGTAACGCGGGGCAGGAGGCGCCGCGCGGACGACGGCGCGCTCGGAATCGCGATGACGTGGCCCAGCGCCAGCGCGCCGACGAACGCGGCGTGCCGCAGCGTCAGCGTGGTGCGCCGCAGCGTGGCGAACAGCCCCGTGCCGACCTCCGCCTCGGGCACGATGCGCAGCGCGCGGTCGATCAACGCTTTCCACCCGCCGTGCCGCCGCGCCCGATCGAGCGAGGCGCCCCACGCGACTGCCTCGGCCACGCGCGAGGTGCGCCAGTGGCGCCGGCCCCACGCGTCGCGCCACCGCGCCAGCCGGAGATAGCGCGGCTCGGCCGAGGGCTCGACGTGCGCCGCCAGCACGCTCGAGAGGTGGGCCGCGTCGGCGATCGCCTCCATCAGCGGCTCGGGACGCGGGTCGTCGTGCAGGCGCTGCACGATGTCCACGAAGTCGAAGTCCGGCGCCCGGGCGGCCAGCGCCAGGTCGAACGCGGCCCGCAACGAGCCGGTGGACCACGCGTGGTTGCGCGCGTCGTGAAGCAGGAAGTGCCAGAACAGATCGGCGGCGGCCGGTACGAGCATCCCGCCCACCGGCGAGGGCTGGGCGCGCGCGAACCAGCCCTCGGCCGCGGCCGCGCGGCCCCACCGTGCCGGCCCGAGGCGCCAGTGCAGCTCCAGCTCGCGCCCGTCGGGCCCGGTGAAGGTCTCGTGGTAGGGGCGGAACAGCTCGGGGCCCTGCGGATCGCGCACGAACCCGCGCTCGTAGTCGAGCGACTCCAGGATCCAGATCGCGCTCTCGACGTGGTCTTCGGGCACCAGGATGTCGAGGTCGCTCATCCACCGCACGCCGAGCGCGGGCGCGACGTTCGCCGCGAGCAGGGCCGAGCCCTTGAGCGCGATGGCCGGGATTTTCGCGGCGGCGAACTCCGCGCCGATGCGGATGAGGTCGCTCGAAAGCTGGAGGCTCTGCTGGCGGGCTTCGTCGAAGGCGTCCGCGGCGATCACGTCCACCTCGGCCGGTGCCACGTGCCGCAGGTCGAGCTCCTGGAGCGCCCAGCCGAGCGACGCGCCGACCCCGTCCCACGTGACGACGGCGAGCCACGCGTCGTCCGGCGCGTCGGCGTCGGCCCACCGGTCCACCAGTTGGGCGGACACCGGGCCGCCATCGAGCGCGACCCTCAGGGTGCGGGCGATGAGACGGCGGGTCTGAACGGGAGAGAGGGCGTAGGTCATGGCGTGCGCCCGTCAGGATTCCGCGCGTGGCGGAAGCAGTGGGCGGTACAGGACTCGAACCTGTGACCTCCGGTATGTGAGACCGGCGCTCTAACCAGCTGAGCTAACCACCCGAACCCGGCGCCAGATTGCCGGGCGCGAAAGATAGATTCCGTGGTGCCGCCGGGCCAGTGCGGCGGGCGCGGCGAGCGGGCCACGAGGAGGACGATGGGTGAGTGACGACGGCGTCTACGCGCGCAAGCAGCTCGGTTGCCCGGTCGGCCTCATGGCGTTCAGTCACGAGCGCCGGTTCCGTGTGGGCCACGCGATTCTCCGCTCGCTCGGGGCGCGGCGGGTGCTCGACTACGGCTGCGGCGACGGCACGTTTCTCGAGCGGTGCGCTCCGGAACTCGACGCCGGCCTCGGCGTGGACCTCGCGCTCGATCTCGTCGCCGCGTGCCGGACTCGCCTGGCGGGCGCCTCGAACCTTGCGTTCGCGACCACCGATGAGCTGGCGGCCATGCCGCCGCACACCTGGGACGCCGCCGTATGCATGGAGACGCTCGAGCACTGCCTGGACGCGGAGGTGGACCGGGTGCTGGACGTGCTGATGGGCGCGTGCCGGCCGACCGGGGCGTTGGTGATCAGCGTGCCCATCGAAAGCGGGCCGCCGGTGCTGGTCAAGCAGGCCGCCCGCCGGCTCGCGGCCGCGCGCGGCTCGGCCGACTACGCCTCCAACGAGCACTATCCTCCGTGGACGATGGCGCGCCAGCTGCTCGCCACGGCGCGCACCCAGATCGCGCGGCCGGTCTATACCGGAACCTGGGGACCGTTTCATCCGCACTACGGCTTCAACTGGCGGCGGCTGCGCGCGCGCGTGGCGGAGCGCTGCGGCCGCGTGGTGACGCGGTTTTCGCCGCTGCCGGCCCTCGGCGGACTCGCGAACAGTCAGGCGTGGTTCATCTGTCGGCCGCCGTTCACGCCGACCGGCAAGAGCGCGGCCGTGCCGGGAGCCTGACGGTGGGCGGTGGTGCAGCCTTGAAGGTGGAGTGGCCCCTCCAGGACTCGAACCTGGGACCAACGGATTATGAGTCCGCCGCTCTAACCACCTGAGCTAAGGGGCCTGGGCAGAATCTAACGTCCGCGCCGGAGCGAAGACATTCTTGAGCCGCAGAAACGGCCGCTCCACCAGCCGGTACGACAGGAACGCGGCGGCCAGCGCCGCGACGATGTTGATGGGAAACCGGCCCAGCAGCGTGGTGTTCTCCGGCGTGCAGAACAACTGCTGCCACAGATAGAGGCTGTACGAGAGCACGCCCAGCTCCACCACCGGTCGCCAGTTGAACAACCTGCCCACGCCGCTCCGGCTGTGCGTGAGCAGCCAGGCCATCAACAGCGTGATTGCGAGCCCGTCGATCGTGTAGCCGACCGTCATGAGGTACGCGCCGCCGTAGCGCGTCTCGAGCCAGGGCCCGAGCACGAAGCTCACGAGCAGCAGCAGCCAGTTGACGCCGGAGCGAAACACGCGCGCCAGGGCCGCGGTGAACCACGGCTCGTCCCACCACAGCGCCGCCAGGCAGCCGAACATCAGCATGTCCGCCCGGGTGTGCAGCATGATGCTCAGATACGGCCGCTCGGCGGGCGCCAGGAAGTAGGTCGCGGTGCGCACCACCGGCTCGGCGGCGATGACGCCCACCGCGATCCACGCGCCCTTGCGCCCGCGCCACGCCAGCAGGATCGGCCACGTCAGATAGAATTGCTCCTCGATGCACAGCGACCACACGTGGCCGAGCCACCACGCGCCGGGCGGGTGCGCGTAATTCCACGTGAAGGTCGCCGCGGCGAGCATGCTCACCCACGGCAGCCGCAGCCGGCCGAGCAGGGCGAGCACCGCGAGGGCGATCAGAAACGTGTAGAAGGCCGGGAAGATCCGCAGCACGCGCCGCGCGTAGAACCGGCGCAGGCTGATCGTGCCGGTCGCCCGGTGTTCGCGCAGCAGCAGCCGCGTGATCAGAAAGCCGCTGATCACGAAGAACACCGAGACGCCCCGCGTGCCCTGGCCGAGGACGCTCAATGCGTACGAGGCGTGGCGGACGAGCGCGGACGGCAGGGTGGAGGTGGTGTGGCCGATCAGCACCAGCGTGATGGACAGCGCACGCAGGCCGTCGAGCGAGGGAATGCGGCGCGCGCCCGGCGCCGGCGCGTCTATAGCACGCCGCCGCGCCGGAACCGACCGACCTCGTCCACTCGCGACTCGAACAGGTTCATGACTTCCTCGCGCGTGACCACGGCGACGCCGGCCTTGCCGACCTCGATGCCCGCGGCGTAGTTGGCCAGCTCGGCCGCCTCGCGCACCGTGGCGCCCGCCGCGAGGGCGGTGCCGACCCACGCCGTCACGGTATCGCCGGCGCCGGAGACGTCGTACACCTCGCGCGCGTGCGTCGGCAGGCGGGTGACGGCGCCGGTGCGGTCGAGCAGCGCCATGCCGTGCGCGCCGAGGGTCAGCAGCAGGTTGCCGACCTCGAGCCGCTGGATCAGGGCGGGCAGGGCGTCGGCGTGCTCGATGTCCACCCCGGCGCCTAACGCCGCCTCCAGCTCGCGTCGGTTGGGCTTGAACACGGTGGCGCCCTTGTACTCGAAGAAGTGCTTGTACTTGGGGTCCACGACCGACGGGATTTCTTCCTTGGCGGCGCCGGACAGCGCGGTGTGGATGACGGCCGGCGCCAGCACGCCCTTGTTGTAGTCCTCCAGCAGCACCGCATCGGCGCGCTTGAGGAACTTCTGCACCCGGTGGCGGACGTCCTCGAGCACGTCGCCGTCCAGGAGGGTGTCGTCTTCCTCGTCGATCCGCACCAGCTGCTGGTTGCGCGCGACCACCCGGGTCTTGGACGTGGTGGGGCGGGCCGGCACGACCACGATGCCCTCGTCGCGAATGCCCGACGCCGCCATCTCGGTGCGCAGCTGTTCACCGCGCCGGTCGTCGCCCACCGCCGCCACCAGGATCACTTCGGCGCCGATGGCCGCGGCATTGGCCGCCACGTTGGCCGCGCCGCCCAGCAGGTAGCGCCGGTCCTTGACCGCCACGACCGGCACCGGCGCCTCGGGCGAGATCCGCTCGACGTCGCCGATCATGTAGATGTCGAGCATGGCGTCGCCGACCACCAGCACGCTCTGGTGGCTCATGGCCTCGAGCAGCGCGATGACCCGCTCGCGGAGCATCATGGCGGCGAATATAGCACGCGGCGGCGCTCCCGCAGCAGCCGCGGGGCGCGCAGCCCCGCCCACCAGAAGCCGCGCGCCAGCGCCACGCCGCGCCGCGGGTCGCGCAGCAGGGTGCGCAGCGGGACCAGCACGCCGTAGCGCAGGCCGAACTCGGGGAGCACCGCCGTCGGCGCGTGGAGCAGGTAGGTCGCCGCGAGGTTCTTCATCTTGTGAAACTCGAGCGCCGCGGACGACCGGCCGGGCGGCGGCTCGACGTGACGCGCCCGCGCCGCCGGCACGATGTCCACGGTCCACCCCCGCGCCCGGATCCGCGCGCACAGCTCGACGTCCTCGTAGTACATGAAGAACTCGGCCCGGAAGCCGCCCAGCTCCGTCAGCTGGTCGCGCCGCCCCATGACGCCGGCGCCCGGGAGCGCGTCCACAGCGTACGGACCGCTCCACGCGCCGTCGTCGGGCGCGTCGGCCCGCAGGTTCTCCTGGCGGAACACGCCGCCCAGCGCGATCCGCATGCCGGCGGCGCGCACCGTGCCGGCGCCGTGGTTGAGCATCACGCCCGCGCACAGACCGCACGACGGCGCCGCGTCCAGTCGCGCGGCGAGCGCCGCCAGCGCGCCGTCCTCGACGATGATGTCGTCCTCGGTGAGAAACACGTGCCGGCCGCTGGCCGCGGCCAGCCCGAGGTTCATGCCGCCGGCGAACCCGAGGTTGCGCGGCGGCCGGATCAGTCGCACGCCGGGGTGGCCGAGCACCACGCGGTCCACCTCCGCGCTGCGCGGGCTCGGGTTGTCGACCACGAGGATCTCGCGCGGCGCCGGGCGCTGCGCCTCGAGGGCGGCCAGCGCGGCCGGCAGGAGGTGCGGCCGGTCGTAGCTCAGCACGACGACCGAGACGTCCGCGCCCGATGGCGATTCCGCGACCGGCTGGGCGCCGCGGGCGGGCTGCTCGAGCGCCCGGTCGTATGAGGCCAGCGTCCCGGTCACCATCCGGGTCACGGTATAGCGCGCGGCGCGCTCGATGGCGCGCGCGCCAAGGCGGCGGCACCGGTCCGGATCGCTCAGCAGCGGCAGAATGGCGGCGGCGAAACCTTCGGCGTCGGGTTCGGCCACCAGAACGCCGGCGTCACCCACCAGTTCGGCCATCGCCGAGGCACCCCGGGCGACCACACAGGCGCCCCGCGCCATCGCCTCCAGCAGGGGAAGCCCGAAGCCCTCGTACAGCGACGGAAACACGTACGCGGTGACGCCGCCGTACAGCGCTCCGAGAGTCGTGTCGTCGAGCACGCCGGTCTGAATGACCGCGCGCTCCAGGTCCAGCTCCGCGACTATCCGGTCGAACTCGCGCTGGCGCGGCGGCGTGATCGCGGCGCGGCCGTGCAGCAGGAGGCGCAACTCCGGGACCGCCTCCCGCAGCCGCGCGACCGCGCGCAGCAGGGCCGTGAGATTCTTGCGCGGCTCGAGATTCATCGGTGCGCCGAGTGTCGGCGTCCCGTCGGGCACACCGAACGGCGCGAGCGCGCCGGCCGCGCCGGCCGCGCGGGCAGGGCCGGTCGCATCGGCGAGCGCGCAACCGAGCGGCACCACGTCGATGCGTCCGGGCGGAATCCCCCACAATCGGACGGCGTCCTCGGCGGTGGTGTGTGAGATCGCGATGAGGCGCCGGGCGCGGTGTTGCAGCCCCCAGCGCTGGATCCGGTAGGGGCGCGAGCGGACGGCGAGGGCGTAGTCGGGGAACAGCTCGTACATCAGGTCGTAGACGGTCGCGACCACCGCGCACGGCGCGATCACCGGCACGAACCCATGCAGTGCATGCAGCAGGTCGACCCGCTCGCGCCGCAGCAGACGGGCGAGGCCCACGTGGTTGCGATACTCGCTCGCCCAGCCCCCGGCGCGCGGCCAGTGCACGTAGCGCCATTCCGGCCGGCGCACGAGGTCGGCCAATCCCGGCAGGATTTCGGGGCGCGAGCCGATCAGCGCGAACGTGTAGCCCGAGCCCGCGTCGGCCAGGCCGCGCACCAGGTCGATGACGTAGCGGTACTGGCCCGAGCCCGGGCTCAGCGTGTCGAGCGTCGAGAAGTCGAGCGCGATGGTGCGGTTCATGGCTCGCGTGCGCCGCGATCGCGCCGGCGCATCAGGCGCCGCGCCGCCGCGCCAGCAGTCCGGTGAACACGCCCCACTCGTAGGCCGCGGCGTACGGCAGCATCGCCGCGCTGCGGTGGCGGAACGCTTCGCGCAGCGCGTGCCACGCGATCAGCGGCGGCACGAAGCTGCGGACCGCGCGCGGGCCGTGGCGCACGAAAATGGAATGAGCGCCCCAGCGGCCCAGCCACACCACTTCGCCGAGGCGCTCGACGTTGTAGTGACGGCACCGCGCGCTCATGACCCACCGGGCCCGTACGCCGAGCTTCGGACTCAGCGTCTGGTCGTCCATGTAGCCGACGTCGTCGAATCCGCCCACCCGGCGGAATGCGTCCGCCCGCACCGCGCGGAACACCACGCTGCCCCGCTCGATCTCCGCAGGCGTGAGCACGAGGCGCCGGTCGGGGGGCAGGCCGGCGCGCTGCTGCCAGCACCGCGCCCACGGGTTGTCCGGGTTCGCCACCAGCTCGACGCCGTGCGACGTGCCGATCGCGTCGCCCGCCACGATCGGCGCGAGCAGCTCCGCCAGATAATCCGGTGCGAACACCATGTCGCCGTCGAGAAAGCACAGGATGGCGCCGCGGGCCACGTCGGCGGCCGCGGCGACGGAGCGGGCTTTGCCGGAATGGGAGCGGCGCAACACCCGCACGCCGGTGAAGCCGCCGGCCACGTCGGCGGTCGCGTCGGACGAGCCGTCGTCCACGACGATGATCTCCACCGGCGTGTAGGTCTGCGCGGCCAGCGAGCGCAGGCATTCGCCGATGCGCCTCGCTTCGTTGCGCGCCGCGATGATGACGCTGACGAGCGGGTCGCTCACGGGACGGCCGGCGCCGGTGGCGGGACCGTCGGCGGGGCGGGCGCGAGGCCGAGCCGCGCGCGAACCACGTGGGCGATCTGCACCACGTACTCACGCAGCGGGGGCCGCAGCGCCACCGGGGCGATGAGCGCCACGTACGCGGCCGCGGCCAGCAGCGACGTGACCGCGAGCAGCAGCGGTGCGGTGGGCGCGAGCCAGGAACCGAGCGCGGCCCCGAGCGCCAGAGCCAAGCCCAGCCGCAGCGCGAACGGCAGCTGGCGCAGCAGCAGCCCGGATACCGTGGTGTCGGTTTCCCGTGCGAGCACCGGCAGCACGCCCGGCAGCACGACCAGGAACTCGGCCGCGATCGGGCCGATCAGCGCTCCGACCAGGCCGATCGTCTTGACCAGCACGATGCTCAGCGACACGCTGACGGCGCCCTGCACGATGCCCACGATCGCGAGCCGGCGCTCGTGGCCGAAGCTGTAGACCGCGAACACCACCGTGGTGCCGTAGTGGCGCAGCAGCATCAGCGCCACGCCGACGAGCGTGATCAGGGCGCCGGCGTAGCGGTCGGGCCCCACCCACCAGCCGACGAATCCGCGGTTCACCGCCACGATCACACACGCGACCACGCCGGTGGCGGCCAGCACGGCCTGGGCGAGCGCGTCGGTGGCGCGGCGCAGGTCGTGGCGCGACTCGCCGACCCGCATCTGGCTGAGGCCCGGGCCCGCGGCGTGCGCGACGGTCACGGGCAGGTTGCCGATCACGGTGATCAGCTTGAGCGTGATCACGTACGGGACGACGACCGACGGCCCGAGGACCGCGCCGACGATCAGCACGTCGGCCCCGCTGCTCAGGGCGTTGGACATCTGGCCGAGGCTCACCCACAACGCGCTCGCCAGATGGCGCCGCGCGTCGGGCCAGGTGAGCGGCGGCAGGCGCGCCGGCAGCGCGTGCCGGTGCACCGTGCGAAGCCGGTGCCAGCCGACCAGCGGTGGGATGATCTGGGTGGCGGCCCACGCGAGCGCCAGCGCGTACAGCCCGAGCCCGGCCCACAGCGCGCTTACCACGACGATCGTGTTGAGCAGCCAGGTGGCGAGCTGGAGCCAGCCCAGGAACACCAGGTCCTGCAACCCTTGCAGAATCGCCGGGAACAGCCGCAGCGGAAACGCGATGGCGAAGATCGCCAGCATCGCGGCGAGCGGCCCGTGGCTGGTGGTCCACGTTCCATGGTGGGGGAACAGCAGCCACGCCACCACGCACAGCCCCATCACGATCGGCGTCTGCCACAGCACCAGGCGCGCGGTCTCACCCACCAGCGTGGGGAGCGCGTCGGGCGGCGCGTCCTTGCCGGTGACGAACGCAGTCTGGCGCGGGAGGACCGCCACCACGCCGATGTCGGCGAGGGCGACGTAACCTAACGACTGGAGGATGATGAGCCACACGCCGTAGTCGTGCTGGCCCAGCCGGAACAGGATGAACCGGGTGAGCCACAACCCCACCACCATGGCCGCGACCTGGCTGGTCAGGCTGAGGAAGACGGAGCCGGCGACCTTCCGGGTGCGGGTCACGCCGCGCGACTCCGGCCGGCCAGCGTCGCGAGCGCCGCCGTGAGCGCCGCGACGTGCGCGGCCATCCCGTGCCGCTCGGCCACCCACGGCGCGCCCACCTCGCGCGCGCGCCGCGTCCACTCGGGCTCCGTGAGCGCGCGGTCGAGCGCCAGCGCAAGCGCGGCCGGGTCGGTGGGATCGGCCGTCAGCACGCCGAGGTCCTCCCGCGACCAGTCCGCGCTGCCGCCGGTGCCCGAGCTGACGACCGGACGGCCGAGCGCCAGGGCCTCGATCCCGACCAGTCCGAAGGGCTCGGGCCACACCGACGGCATCGCCACCAGCGTCGCGGCCGCCAGCGCATCGCGCATCGCGCCCGGGCCGAGGCGACCGGCGAAGCTGATTCGGTGCGCGGCGGGGTGCACGGCGGCCGCGTCGGCCAGTGCTTCCGCCTCGATGCCGTCGCCCACGATCACCAGCCGGGCCGGCGTGCGCACCAGGGCGAAAGCGTCGAGCAGCTCCGCGATGCCCTTCTCGGGTGTGAGGC
>Ga0335085_10001099_pt1 | contig 62643 bp, 54 predicted proteins | sample Lox_Sample_45_FD_206712 | JGI IMG/M metagenome (GOLD analysis project Ga0335085, IMG submission 206712) | Soil microbial communities from Loxahatchee National Wildlife Refuge, Florida, United States - Lox_Sample_4.5 | ecosystem: Environmental > Terrestrial > Soil > Wetlands | place: USA...
TCGTGCCTCTTGAGCTAGCGTGCAGGTTATTAGGCGAAACTTTGATTGTAAACAATGTTGGGGTTACGACGAAGGGGAACTGTACGAGGGGATCCAGTTTAAACAAGCGCGGGCATACGAAAATCCCCACCTTGCCCCGAAATCTCAGGGTCAAGATGGGGATTTCTTCAGGAGAAAAGAACAACTACACCAAACCCTGATCCAGCATCGCGTTGGCTACTTTCACGAAGCCGCCGATGTTGGCGCCGTTCACCAGATTGCCGGGCGTACCGTATTTCTCGGCCGTTTCGAAGCAGTTCTGGTGGATGGCGATCATGATCTTGTGCAGACGGTCGTCGACTTCGTCGCGGGTCCAGCTCAGGCGTGCGCTGTTCTGGGCCATTTCGAGGCCTGACGTAGCCACGCCGCCCGCATTGGCAGCCTTGGCCGGTCCGTACAGGATCTTCGCATCCAGGAACATTTTTGTCGCTTCGAGCGTGGACGGCATGTTCGCGCCCTCGGCCACAAGCTTGATCCCGTTCTTGAGCAGATTCGCCGCATCTCTCGCGGTGATTTCGTTCTGCGTCGCGCTCGGGAACGCGCAATCAGCCTTGATGTTCCACAGCGGATTGTGCTCCAGCTTGATGTCGGTCGGCATGAAGATGGCTTTCTTGAACTTGTCGGCGTAGTCGCGGATGCGTCCACGCTTCACGTTCTTCAGCTCCATGATCCAGGCCAGCTTCTCGCGGTCGATGCCATCCGGATCGTAGATCACCCCATTCGAGTCGGAGCAAGTGATCGGCTTCGCGCCGAGGTCAAGCAACTTCTCGATGGTGTATTGCGAGACGTTGCCGCTGCCGGAAACGAGGCACAGCTTTCCGTCGAACGTCTCTTTCTTCGTCTTCAGCGTGAATTCATTCCGCAGCCGCTTGTATTGACCGAAGAGAAATCCGATCTCGCGTCCGCCCACGCCGATGTCGCCGGCCGGGACGTCAGTGTCCGGCCCGATATGGCGCTGCAGCTCCGTCATAAAGCTTTGGCAGAAGCGCATCACTTCGTTGTCGCTCTTGCCTTTGGGATCGAAATCCGATCCGCCCTTGCCGCCGCCCATGGGAAGAGTGGTCAGCGAGTTCTTGAATACCTGCTCAAATGCGAGGAACTTAAGGATGCCGAGGTTCACGCTGGGATGGAAACGCAGGCCGCCCTTGTAAGGGCCGATGGCCGAGTTCATCTCGATGCGGAATCCACGGTTCACTTGAATGTTGCCCTGGTCGTCGAACCACGGCACGCGGAACATCAGCACGCGCTCGGGCTCCACAATGCGCTCGAGCAGTCGCGCTGACTGATACTCGGGATGTTTCGCAAGGACCAACCTGAGAGAGTCGAACACTTCCGCCACCGCCTGGTGGAATTCTGGTTCGGCGGGATTCTTCGCTTTCACACTGATCATCACGGATTCAATGTAGTCCCCTGGAACCTTGATTCCCGGGGGTGTCATCACGGACATAGGCGCTACCTCCGTAGCTACAACATAGAAAGAATGATGCCGGTGTCCATTCTCGGCCTCTTGGGCGTGGGGACAGTGATAAATCTCACGGGACGGGGTGATTGGGGTCACGCATTGATAAGCATTTATGATTCAATAAGATACACCTTCTGGGGCCGAGGTGCTGGGTTTATCGTTTGGGTACCTTGCAGCCAACGGGGATCTCGATAAAAAACCGAATGAAATCATTGCAAGCACTGCTATCATTGATAGCATGGCCAACATGACGATCCGGAACTTGGAAGAATCGACGAAGCGGAAGCTGAAGATCCGCGCTGCGACGAATGGCCGCTCGATGGAGCAAGAGGCTCGGGAGATTTTGAAGAGCGCGCTCGCCGGGCCGTCAAGAAAGCACTCGAATCTAGCTGAGCGTGTTCGCGAGATCTTCCTCCCGCTTGGTGGAGTGGAGTTGGAGCGGGTTCCGCGTGAACCGATTCGTGATCCGGAGTGGCTGGCGGAGCGAGAGTGATCGGACGAACTGAAGAACTTTTCACCACCGAGGCACAGAGATAGGGAGAGCAAATGACCATGTGAGTTATCCAACGCGATGAAAAACAACAAACATTCAGCCCCGTGGCTCCGTGGTGAACCTAGGCCATGATCATTCTTGATACCAACGTTGTTTCCGAACTGATGCGCCCATCAGCAGACGCGCGCGTATTGCACTGGTTCAGCAACCAGGCGGCGGAAGATCTCCACATCACTGTTGTCACCATGGCAGGAATTCTTTACGGTGTTGAAATCATCGCAACCCCCAGACGTCGCGATGCAGTGCGAGCTGGCGCCGAAAAGATGTTCGAGACCGTCTTCGCCGATCGCATTCTGACGTATGAGGACCGGGCCGCACGCGCGTTCTCGCAGATCGCGTCATCGCGCCGACGGCAAGGAAAACCGATTTCGGAATCCGACGCTCAGATCGCGGCCATCACGCGAGCGCATGGAGCGACGCTGGCCACGCGAAACCCGTATGTATTCGAAGGATGTGGAGTGAGGCTGACGAATCCGTGGGAAGGATGAATCGCTTCATTCTTCAAGTGCACTTGTCATCCTGAGCGTAGCGAAGGACCTATGCAGGCTTGCCGCACACTGCGCTACTCCAGTTTCTCAACAAACACGTTCTTCAGAGACTCGATACAAGCAGGTTGCATAACACCGGGCTTCTCAGGCTCTAGAGGGCAAACCTCAAAATCTGCCCATACGATGGTTTTGAGGGAATTATCTGTCGGGAGAGACTCGCCGGCAGTTCGGGGTGCTCGTTGTCACCGTTATCATCTCCGCGGACATTGATCGAGGGCCCACTGAAAATACCCATCAACCGATTCGTTCCCGTTTTCCAAAGCCGAAGGGCAGGCGTGCCGTTCCCATATATCAACCGTCCATGGGTCCAGTAGCACGAGGCGGCAATCGCCTCGGTCTTACACGGGATCTTTCGAGTGTGCACGGTACGATCGGACGCCGAACTCTGAAACGCCAACAAGGTTATGAATGCCAGCATTGTTTTCAGTCTCATGGGCGACTCCTTCCGTCAGCAGTAGAGTTGCATAGATCCTTCGCGGCGAAGAACGCCGCTCAGGATGACAAGGCTCTGAGGTTCGCTAGCAGATTCTCGGTAGCTGTTCCCCGCTCAACATATCTACAACGCGGTTGCCGCCGATGCGGCTTTGCAGGACTACTGTGCGACCCGGGCTCTCTTCTACTCTTCCGATGCGCACCGCGCCTTGCGAGACTTCGGTCTTTCTTAGAACGCTGATTGCTGCTTCGGCTTGCGCGGCTGGGACGAAGACCGCGAAGCGGCCTTCATTTGCAACGTACAGCGGATCCAACCCAAGGACTTCACAGGCACCTTGCACGATTTCATTCACGAGAATCAACGCTTCTTCCAGCTTGATGCAGACGTTCCGGTCATTCGCAATTTCGTTCAACGTCGTGGCCAAGCCGCCGCGGGTGAGGTCGCGCAGGCAGTGGATTTCGACTCCGGCATTCAGCAGGGCTTCAACAGCGGGCCAGACGTTCGCGCAGTCGCTGAGGATGGGCGATTCGAATTCGAGTCCTTCGCGGACGGAAAGGATGGCGATGCCGTGGCGGCCAAGGTCGCCGCTGACGATCACGGCGTCTCCGGGTTGAACCGACGCGGGACCGATGGCGGGCCTTCCCTCAGGAGCTGAAGCCCCAGTTGCTGCTGGCTCCTGACGGCGCGGCTGAAGCCGCGCCCTTTCAAGGTCATTCACGAGACGAGTCCTGTTCTCAATCACACCAATCCCTGATGTGTTGATGAAGATTCCGTCGCCTTTGCCTTTGTCGACGACCTTAGTATCGCCCGTCACCAGCTTCACGCCTGCATTTGCCGCCGCCTTTTGCATGGATGTGACGACCGTCCGCAGCGTAACCATTTCCAGGCCTTCTTCAAGAATGAATCCTGCGCTCAGATACAGCGGGCGCGCACCGCACATCGCGAGATCGTTCACCGTGCCGTACACGGCGAGATCGCCGATGTTGCCTCCGGGGAAGATCAGCGGACGGACTACAAATGAATCCGTAGTGAAGGCCAGCCTCGCACCATTGACCGGCACAACCGCACCGTCGTGACGCTGTTCAAGCGCATCGTTCGCGAAGGCGGGCATGAAGATTTTCTCGATGAGCTGATGCGTGAGGCGTCCGCCGCCGCCGTGCGCCAGGACGATACGGTCGTCAGCGACTCGCGGAACCGGACAGCTCAGGTTGAACGTTTTGACGTCGGCCATAGTGATAGTAAGCAGCGCACGCGCCCTCCGACGATACCATTGGCGCACCCAGTGGATTTTCCGGCGTGCACTTCAAGGCGAAAGCCGCGCATTCGTAAGGCTTTTTCAGACCTTGAAGAATCATTCCACTGATGCAGTCGGGCGATTCGCGCGCCGGTTCGCCGGAATATGGGAAGCGGCGGTTGGCATCATATTTCTGGAAGCGTTCGCGAAGTTGAAATCCGCTGGCAGGGATTTCGCCGAGTCCGCGCCATTGCCGCGGACTGATTTCGAAGACTTCAGTGATGGTCTTCTGTGCAGGGCGGTTCCCTTCCCGCCGCACTGCGCGTGCGTATTGATTCTCGATTTCGTGGCGGCCGTCCTCCAACTGGCGCACCACCATGTGAATGCCTTCGAGAAGATCGAGCGGCTCGAATCCGGTGACGACGATCGGAACCTTGTACTTCTCTGCAATCGGAAAGTATTCTTCGAATCCCATTACGGTGCAGACGTGTCCCGCGGCCAGGAATCCTTTCACGACGCAGTGACCGGAAGAGAGCAGGGCTTCCATTGCGGGCGGCACCAGAACGTGCGAAACCAGTAGCGAAAAGTTCTCGACGCCGTCGTGATCGGCTTGCCACGCGGCCATGGCATTCGCCGGTGCCGTGGTTTCGAATCCCACCGCAAAGAACACGACCTGCTTCTGTTGATTTTGTCTCGCCAGTTTTAGCGCATCGAGGGGCGAGTAGACGATGCGTACGTCGGCGCCTTCTGCCTTCGCGTCAAACAGGCTCTTCGATGATCCTGGGACGCGCAGCATGTCTCCGAAGGAGCAGAAGATTGCATCAGGACGCTTGGCGATGGCGACGGCCTTGTCGATCAGTTCAATCGGAGTCACGCAGACCGGGCATCCCGGGCCATGCACCAGCGTGATTTCTCGTGGCAGCAAATCTTCGAGACCGCTCTTGACGATCGTGTGGGTCTGTCCACCACAGATCTCCATGATCGTCCATGGACGCGTGACTTTCTGGCGAATGGCAGCGGCCAAGCGCTCGGCAGCCTTCTGATCGCGGTACTCACTGAGGAATTTCACCGAGTTCCTCTTGTAACGAGCCCATTTCTTCGAGCAATCTGAAGACGCGTTGGGCTTCTTCTTCGTCGATCACGCTGATGGCGAATCCCACGTGAACAAGAACGTATTTCCCGACTTCTGCCTCAGGGGTGTACGCCAGGTTGACTTCCTTGCGGATACCGCCAAAGTCGACCTTGCCGACGCGAAACGCGATGTCGCCGGTATCGGTGATTTCGACGATTCGGCCTGGAACGGCAAGACACATGAGCAAACTCAGGGGCCAGCAGCCCCAATCTCCATTCACATCTAACGTGGCCCTGAAGGGCCGCTCTTCCACGCTCGCATAGCCATCACAACTTGCCCCAACGCAATTCCGCCGTCATTCGGCGGGACCTGGCGGTGCGTGTAGACTACGAAACCTTTCGATTCCAGCAGAGCCGCCGCGCGTTCGGTCAAATAGCGATTTTGAAAGACTCCGCCGCTCAGCACGATCTGCTTCAGTCCGGACGTTTGTGCAACTTCTGCGATCCAGTTCACCAAAGCGTTGTGAAACTTAGCCGCGATTCGCGAAACGGGCGTCCCGTCGCGTGTTTCCTTAATAACCTCCGCAATCAAGGGAGCCCAATCCCCACCAAATAAAGAATACGCCTCCTCGCTGCGCAGTGAACCAATTTCGTTTTCGAGCAGCATGGCTGCCTGACCCTCGAAACGGTTTGTCTGGGCGATCCCGCTGATGGATGCGACCGCATCAAACAGGCGGCCAACGCTGGTGGTAGGAACCACATTGATATTCCGCTCAAGCATGTGCTGCACTTTTTCGTAATGGCTCCCGGCGTCCTTGCCTCCCACTTCTGGCAAACCCGGCCAGAAGTGGGGCACCCCGGTGCGGTGTGCGCCCAACTTACTGATTTCGAAGACAAGGCTTGCGGCAGATCGCCAGCCTTCACGCACGGCAGCATCTCCCCCAGGAAGATTGAACTGGCGCAAATGCGCGATGCGCTCGTACTGATTGTTTTCCACATGGAAGAATTCGCCGCCCCAGATTGCTCCGTCGAGGCCGTAACCTGTCCCGTCCCAGGAGACGCCGAGACAAGGACCTTCGACATGATTTTCCGCAGCGCACGCAGCCACATGCGCCTGATGATGCTGTACTCGAATGACGGGAAGTCCGGACCTCTCTGCCCACTGCGTGGAGGCGTAGTCCGGATGCAGGTCGCAGACCACCGCTTCGGGCCTGAAGCTGTAGAGACGGCAAAGATCGTCGATGGCGCGTTCAAACGCTTGTCTAGCTTCAAGCGTCTCCAGGTCTCCGATGTGCTGGCTGACAAAGACATCATTGCCGACACCGATTGCAACGGTGTTTTTCAGATGCCCACCTACTGCCAGCACAGGGGCGACACTCTTTGAGACGCGGATTCCGAGTGGCGCATATCCGCGAGCTCGGCGCAGGATACCAGCGCGGCCGCGGCTCAGCCGTACGACCGAATCATCGCAGGCGCGGACGATGGGGCGGTTGTGCATCAGGAAATGATCGGCGATGTCTTTCAGACGCGATTTCGCTTCATCGTTCCCGATCGCAATCGGCTCATCGCTGCGATTGCCGCTTGTGGCGATCAGCGGAAAGAGACACTCACGCATCAGCAGATGATGCAGAGGCGAGTAAGGCAGCATCACTCCGAGATACGGCGAGCAGTGCGCCACGTTCCACGCGATGTCCGTACCAGGCTTGGGCCGCATGAGCACGATCGGCGCAGCCTGTGATTCAAGAAGCTCTTGTTCTGAAGGCGAAATATCGCAATATTCACGGGCGACCTCCAGCGACGGCATCATCAGCGCGAGAGGTTTTTCTTCCCGGTGTTTGCGCTGTCGAAGGCAAGCGACGGCGGCAGGCTGTCGGGCATCGACGAGAAGCTGGAATCCCCCGATGCCTTTCAGCGCCACGATCTCGCCTCGCAGAAGAGCGGCGGCGGTGTCTTTAAGGGTGCTGTCGAGTTTCGGTCCACAAACCGGGCAGGCATTGGGCTGCGCGTGGAAGCGGCGGTTGGCGGGGTTCTCGTATTCCTCGCGGCACGCCGGACAGAGAGCGAACTCGCGCATCGTCGTGTTCGGCCTGTCATAGGGTATGTCGATGACAAGCGTGTAGCGCGGACCGCAGTTGGTGCAGTTCGTGAAGGGATACTGGAAGCGGCGGTTCGCGCGATCGAAGAGTTCGTTGCGACAGTCTGCGCAGGTCGCGAGATCGGGCAGGACGTTGACGGACTTTACCGATGCCGCTTCACTGTGGTGAATCTCGAACGTGGTGAAACCCTGCACCGGCAGCCACTCGGATTCGTGTACGGTGACCACCGAGGCTCTTGGACGCTCGCGCTCAATCCGTTGCTCGAAACGACGGAGTTCGCCGGCGGAGCCCTCGACTTCAACCACCAGCCCGGCCGAGGAATTCAAGACCCATCCGGTGAGCGACATCTCGGTAGCCAACCGGTAGACAAAGGGACGAAACCCAACCCCCTGCACCGCTCCGCGTAGCATGATGCGGAGGCGCTGGACGGGTTTGGATTCCACTGGCATGCACAACAATTCTAAAGCTTCCCTTAAAAGCCTGAACCACAAACGACACGAAGTACCACGAAGGAAGCCCAAGAAAACTTCGCGGCCATCGTGATTACGCTTTTGACTCAGCGTCGGATACTAGGCGCTCGAGGGTAGAGATCAGCTCGGGCAGCGCATTTCGGACCAACATAGAGAGCGCGCTCCCATGTTCGAAGTTTGCGCCGCAAATCGTGACCACGAAGGCCCGAGGACGGGCACCATACAATTCCGCGCCGAGTCCAACGACCTTCTGAGGGGAGAATGCATGGGAAAAACGGGCGGGATCGGGCGTTTCAGAAAAAATCTCCTCCACTCGGACTGTCCCAGGTGCGGTGCCAGAGTCTTCGCTCAATGCGGCATCGACGAAGAGTACGCGATCAAAAGCGCGGAGTGTGTCGGCCAGCTCCGGAGCCAATTGATGCAGGTGGAGGATTTCGACATCGGGAGTGGAGAATTTCTCTGCAAGAATATCGGCGGCACGCCAAGCCACACCGTCATCGGAGCGCAGCGGGTTACCATACGCGATGATGAGGACGCGGGGCATATTTCGAAGAAACCAACCCGGATGTCATTCTGAGGACGGGCCGCAAGCCGCTCCGAGGAACCTTACGACAGAGGATAGCGATACTGCAGTAAAAGGGAGCCACAACGCAGCCGCATCATTCGCTTCCCGTCGGCTGCATTTTTGGTACCCGGCCTACGTAAGGTCCTTCACGCCGGCTTCGCCGCCGTTCAGGATGACAATCGTGTCTGCGGACGATCAACGAGTGACTTCGTCGAGCATTTCGCCTGCAGGACTCAGCAACTGGACGCGCAGCGGCATTTGTCCCAAGGCATGAGTCGAGCAACTCAGGCACGGATCATAACAGCGGATGACGGCCTCCACACGGTTCAACATGCCGGGCGTGAGGCGGCGGCCGTGGACAAAGTGCTTGGCGACCTGCAACACGCTGCGGTTCATGGCGAGATTGTTGTGGCCCGTGGCGATGACTAGGTTCACCCAGCGGATCAATCCCTGCTCATCGATCTTGTAATGATGGAAAAGTGTTCCTCGCGGAGCTTCGCAGGCACCCACGCCCTCAAGCGCGTTGGGCCGGGCAACCGCACGCACATGCTTCGAGAGAATCTCGGGATCATTCAGCAGGCTTTCCAACCGTTCGATGCAGTACAGAATTTCGATCAGCCGCGCGTGGTGATAGTGGAAGGAACTCAGGACGGCGGTGCGCTGTAATTCGTGGAATTCAGCGAGTTCCTGATCGGCGCGCGGCGTGCCGCAGCGGTCGGCGACGTTTAAGCGAGCTAACGGACCGACACGATATACGCCGTCGGGGAATCCCTTGGGCTTGTAATAAGTGGACTTCAGATAGCTCCACGGCTCGACCTTTTCCCCGATGTAATCGGAGTAGTTGGTGGGATCGAGGTCGTCGGCCACAACGTGTCCCGAGGCGTCGACGATGCGCAACTTGCCGTCGTAGAAGGTCAGGCCGTTGTCCTTCTTGACGATGCCCATGAACATCGTCGGGAAGTTGCCGAATGTGGAGATTTCCTCGCGGAAACGCTCGATTGTGCCCTTGAACCATTCGAGGGCACGCTCGGCGATCGCGAGTGCGTCGGGCAGTGACCAGAGAATCGCGTCGCGATTGGCCTCGGTCAGCGGTTCACTGACGCCCCCGGGCACGATCCATGCGGGGTGAATGCGCTTCCCTCCCAGCCGCTCGATGATCTTCTGTCCAAACTGGCGCAGGCGGATTCCATCGAGCGCGAGTTCCTTATTCGCCTCCGCCACACCGAAGATGTTGCTTTTGGCGGGATCGGCGTCCATCCCGAGCAGGAGATCGGGCGAGGACAAATGAAACAGGCTGAGCGCATGCGACTGCGTGACCTGCGCGAGTCCGAAAATGCGACGCAGCTTGTCGGCTGTGGGAGGAATCCTGACCGCGAGCAGGGAGTCGCAGGCCTTAGCCGAGGCAATCAGATGGCTGACGGGGCAAATACCGCAGATGCGCGCCATCAGGGACGGCATCTCGTAGAACGGACGCCCCTCACACAGTTTTTCGAAGCCGCGGAACTGTGTCACGTGGAAGCGCGCCTCTTCGACGCGGCCGTCTTCGTTCAAGTGCAGCGTGATTTTCGAATGGCCTTCAATGCGCGTCACCGGATCGATGACGATGGTGCTTTCCGACTTCACGGTGCTTTGGCTCCTAGCTTCCAGCTCCTAGCCTTTAGCTAAGAGCTTCCGGTTCGAGGTCTCGTCCTACGATCCAAAACGCGTCTTCAATTCCACATCCGGAGTGCGGCCGGCCAGCAACTCCGATACGACATAATGAATCGTATCGGCTGAGGGTGGGCACCCCGGAACAAACACATCTACTTTTACGAACTCGTGCACTGGCCGCGATGTGGGCAACAGGGCAGGCACAACCAGATTCGGAATGCCTGGATCGAACGTGACATTCTCTCGGTACGCCCGATCATAGACCGCCTTGGTACCGAACGGATTCCGCATGCCCGGCACGTTGGCCGTAACGGCGCAGTCTCCCAGCGACACCAGAATTCTCGTGCGTTCGCGCACGATCTTGATCTTGTGCAGGTCCTCTTCGCTGCTGACGGCGCCTTCGACCAGGGTCACATCGACGCCCTCGGGGAACTGCTTGGCGTCGACCAGCGGGCTATAGACTAGGTCGGCGGCTTCGGCAACTTCCAGCAGGCGCTCGTCCATGTCGAGAAAAGACATGTGGCAGCCCGAACATCCGTCGAGCCAAACGGTGGCGATTCGCGCTTTACTCATCGGTTCTCCACATCTCTTTTGTCCCGGGCGCCATAACGCCTCACTCGTTTTCCTTCCGCATCATCGTCAGATACGGCAAGAACTGGCGGCGTTTCAGCATTTCAGCTACGGAACGCCCCTTTTCAAACAGCGCTCCGGTCGGACAGACGTGTACGCACTTGCCGCAACTGGTGCAGGTTTCAGACGTCCCCCAAGGCTCGTTAAGGTCGGTAATGACCTTCGCATCGATCCCTCGCCCCATCACATCCCAAGTGTGCGCACCTTCAATTTCTTCGCAAACCCGTACACACCGTGTGCACAGAATGCAACGGTTGTGGTCGATAACAAACCGCTCATGCGAGGCGTCGACGTCTTCCTTGGGATAGCGATAGGGGAAGTGAACATGTGTAATCCCCAGACGCTGCGCCAGCATCTGCATCTCACAGTGACCGTTGGAGACGCAGACTGAGCAGACGTGATTGCGCTCGGTGAACAGCAACTCCAGAATCATGCGGCGGTAGTTCTGCAGGCGCTCGGAGTCAGTGGTGACCTCCATGCCTTCCTCGACCATCGTGACGCAAGCCGGAAGCAGTTTGTTCTGGCCTTTCACCTCGACAAGGCAGAGACGGCACGCACCGACGTCGGTGAGGCCGTCCATTTCACACAGGCGCGGAATGAAAATTCCGTTCTGGCGGGCGACGTCGAGAATGGTTTCTTCCTGACGTCCGCTCAAATCGCGGCCGTCGATCTTCAGCGTTTTGACGGTGGCGACCTGTCTCATACGGTTTCTCCCACAGGCTGCCCGCAAACTCCAGCAGGACACTTCTTGTCTTGTATATGCGCGCGGTATTCCTCGGCGAAGGACTTCAGCGTGCTGACCACCGGATTCGGCGCCGATTGCCCAAGTCCGCAAAGGCTGGTGTGCTTGAGCAGGTCACAGAGTTCTTCCAGCATCTTCAAATCTTGTTCCGTGGCGGTCATGTTGCCGATCGCGGTCAGGATGCGATGCATCTGGTAGGTTCCGACGCGGCACGGAATACACTTTCCGCAAGACTCCGTCATGCAGAAGTCCATGAAGTACTTGGCGACGTCGACCATACAGGAACTTTCATCCATGACGATCATGCCGCCCGATCCCATGATCGATCCTGCCTTCGCCAGAGACTCGTAATCAACCGGCATGTCGAGGCACTCGGTGGGCAGGCAGCCGCCGGATGGCCCTCCAGTCTGTACGGCTTTGAACTTGCGGCCTTCGGGGATACCGCCGCCAATGTCAAAAACCATCTCGCGCAGCGAAATGCCCATTGGCACTTCCACGAGCCCGGTATTCTCAACCCGTCCTGCCAGTGCAAAGACCTTGGTTCCCTTACTCTTTTCGGTGCCAATGCTGGCATACCACTCCCCGCCATTACGGACGATGGGAGCGATATTGGCGAAAGTCTCTACATTGTTGATGAGCGTCGGCTCACCGAACAGGCCTTCCATCGCGGGATATGGAGGCCGCGGACGTGGAGTGCCGCGCTTGCCTTCCACCGACGCGATGAGCGCCGTCTCTTCGCCGCACACGAATGCCCCAGCGCCGAGGCGGACATCAATCTTGAAACTGAAGCGGGTGCCGCAGATGCTCGAACCAAGCAGTCCGACACGCTCGGCCTGCCGAATCGCGTTGCGCAGGCGTTTGATTGCCAGTGGATACTCGGCCCGAACGTAAATGTAAGCTTCGGATGCACCGACAGCATATCCGGCGATCAGCATGCCTTCGAGCACACGGTGCGGATCGCTCTCGAGCACGGAGCGATCCATGAAGGCACCCGGGTCGCCCTCATCGGCATTGCAGATGACATACTTTTGCGTCCCGACAGACTTCGACACCGTGCTCCACTTCAAGCCTGTGGGATATCCCGCGCCTCCCCGTCCTCGCAAGCCACTCTTGGTGACCTCGTCGACGACTTCGCGCGGAGCCATCTCGGTGAGCGCCTTAATCAGCGCTGTGTACCCGTTCGCGGCGATGTAGTCTTCAACGCGGTCGGGATCGATCACGCCGGAATTTTCCAGCACGATCTTCTTCTGCCGCTGGAAGAACGGAACGTCCGTGGGGCAAACCAACCGGGAAACAGGGTTGCTGTCCAGGCTGTCGATAATCGCGGCGCCGTCCCCGGATTCGACTTTCTTATAGAGCACACCATTGCTGGTCGAAACCAGAGGCCCCTCCGAACAGAGGCCCATGCAGCCCACGCCCTTGATCTGGCAGTGATCTTTCTTGCCGCGCTTCTCCACTTCCTTATCGAGCGCGTCTTTGACCGACTGGCTTTGGCAGGAAAGGCACCCGGCAGCCACACAGACGTTCACGCGTTGGGTGAAGTGGCTCTGTTGTTCGCGTTCGGTTTCTGCAATCTGATCGAGTTCTTCAGGCGTCATGTTGCGTCGTCCATTTCTTCATGTGCTCACGGATGGCCGCCGATCCTACTTTTCCGGCCACCTCCTGGTCATAAACCACTGCGGGGGCCAAGCCGCACGAACCCAGGCAGCGGGCCGTGAGCAGTGACACCTTTTTGTCGGCGGTGGTTTCCCCGGGCCCAATGCCGAGATCGCGCTGCACAGCATCGAGAAGCTGCGGCGCTCCCTTGATGTAGCACGCCGTGCCCATGCAGATGACACAGGTATGCTCGCCCGCGGGTTTCAGGGTGAAGAAATGGTAGAAAGTAGCGACGCCGTAGGCCCGGCTCAGGGGCACGCGTAACGACATGGCGACGTAGCGCATGGCCTGTTCGTCAATATATCCGAACGCCTCTTGAACCGTGTGCAGCGTTTCAATCAGCCCGCGTGCCTGTCCACCCTGCCGCCGGATGGTGGCATCGATGAGCTTCCAGCGCTTGTCCTGATTGGGAGGAGTTGGTTTTGCTACGTATGAGGGCATGTCCGTTCCGACCCGCAGATAAATTCAGCACATCGTATGAATGCGAATGAGTGAGTCTGCGAACAACCCCAAATTATAGTCCTGCCGAGGAGTCTGTCACTGTGATGCCGGTCACGAAATTTCTCTCGCGAGTTCCACTTTGGTTCAGTTCTTTTTTGCAGAATGCATAAGGCCGCAATCGTTCTCGGCCATAGTACCAGTCGACTTCGCACATGGCTCGGACACTATGCCCGGCGTTGCATCGCAACGCTTCTCTCCGGGAAAGTGGAGTTCGATCATTCTCGGATGGTCAGCACGGGGCAGTGCGCCTGCGCGATCACGTGATGTGCGGTTGACCAGGGCAGATGTGTGGCAGCAACATCAGCATAGGCCCTCGCCCCGAGAATGATCATGTCAGCTTCGCGCTCTTCGGCCGCTTTCAGGATGCGGTCGGGTGCGTGTCCGAACTCCAGCAAGGTCTCCGGGATGTATTGCAGCTCGGCGTTTTTGGGAATCAATTCTTTCAGCTTGCGCAGACTGTCTTCCATTGGCCCGGGCTCGCTTCCCAGCCGCGTGTAGTTTTCCATCACGTGCATCAGAGTGAGGCGAGCATGAAATTCATCGGCCAGCCACGCGGCCTCCTCAGCCTCACGAGGTGCACTCCCAGCAAAGTTCGTGGCGAACAAGATCTGCCGGAGGTCCAATTCTGCTGGCGCGAGATCTCGCACATGATTCTGGAATGTCGGTAACTTCGCTCGTCCTGACACTCTCGGCCCCACCGTCAGAACCGGGCAGGGAGCATGGCGCAGAATGCCTTCCGCTACCGAACCCAGAAGCAACTTGCCGAAGCCTGTACGACCATGTGTCCCGACGACGATCAAGTCGATTTCGCTCTCCTCGATAATTGCTGAGAGATTTTTCCAGACTTGTCCGTGCCGAACGTAGTTGCGATGCGCGATGTTTTCAAAGCGCGCTGCGATTTGGTCGAGCTTTTCCTTAGCCTCGTTCTGGGCGTCTTCATAGATTGTGCCCATGCTGACGTAGTCGACACCGCCAGTCATCATCAGCAGGCCAGCATCAGAAAGAACATGCACCATGTGCAATGTGCTGCGAAAGCGGCGGCAGATTGCAGTGACATAAGGCAGAGCCGCCTCCGAAGTCGGCGAGAAATCGGTCGGGAACAAGACGTTCTTGACGGATAGCACCGAGGAAGGCTTCCGGTCAGGACCAGCCTTTGCGAATTCAATGACCGACATGGGACACCTCCTCCAGCCTAGGGATAGGATCACGCTGAAGGGACGCTTGGGATATGGCGGGTGTCACCAGAATTTGTGATTTCAATCACACGGGTCAGGTCACGTTCTCGCTGAGACTTGACCTCTAGTCCCTGATTCCTGGCTTATTGTGCGAATCCATCAGCCTGCGTCACTGCGCCCACCGCGACCGTGTGGTCAATGTAGACACGTCCCGCATCGAGGGCTTTGCGGTCGATTTCGAGCAGCGCCTGATTCTTTACCTTCGCTTCAAGCACCTTGATGGCAGTTTCAGATGAAAGGCACTCCGTCTCTTCGAGCAGAGCCCCCATCATGACAACATTGGCGACCTTGGCCGAGCCGAGTTTGTCGGCGATCTCGGACGCCGGAATGCAGACAACCTGAGCGTTCGGAATGGAAATGTCGTCAGGCAGTTGCTCTCGGCCGTAGATGATCGTCCCCCCGGGCGCGATCTGTGAAGCGAATTTTCGCAGTGAGATTTCGTTCATCGCGATCAGGACGTCGGGCTTCGAGAGGACAGGGGAGCCGATGCGGTCCTTCGACAGGCAGACGTGGCAGTGCGCGCTGCCCGATCTCATTTCCGGGCCATAGGAGGGCAGCCAGCTGACTTCCAGTCCCTCGCGCATGCCCATCTCGGCGAGCAACTGACCGAGGAGCAGCACGCCCTGTCCACCGAATCCCGCGATCTTGATGCCGAGATATTGAAAATGATGCGTGCGGCCATGGACCATTCCTTCGCGTGCCGCTTTGCGCTCGCCTTCGACGATCTCCTCGACGGTCTTGTGCGGTGGAACGTTCGTGTTTGGAATTTCGATTTTTTTGTCGCGAAATACGTTGAGCGGGAAATTGGGGATCATCTTCTCGCCGACCCACTTGCGGGCTTCAATGGGGTCTTTGCCCCAAATGGTCGGGCATGGAGAGAGGATTTCAACAAAGGTGAACCCGGCACCATCGCGCTGCAGTTCGAGAGCTTTACGCACCGCGCGCCGCGCCTTCATGATGTTCTTGTTATCCGACAGCGCCACACGTTCGATGTACACCGGAGCTTCAAGCGAGGAAAGCATCTCGGCCATGTGCAGGGGGAAACCTTCGTTGACAGGGCGGCGTCCCCAAGGCGAAGTGGTTGAGCGCTGCCCGACCAGTGTGGTCGGTGCCATTTGACCACCCGTCATGCCGTAGATCGCGTTGTTCACGAAGAATACGGTAATCTTCTCGCCGCGGTTGGCGGCGTGAACGATTTCGGCAGTACCGATGGCCGCGAGGTCTCCGTCGCCCTGGTAGGCGATCACGATCTTGTCCGGGCAAGCGCGCTTCAATCCAGTGGCAGCGGCAGGCGCGCGCCCATGCGCCACCTGCACGTTGCCGACGTCGAAGTAATAGTACGCAAACACGGAGCACCCGACAGGACTGACGAGGATGGTCTGATCCTGCAATCCGAGTTCTCCTAACGCCTCGGCAATCAACTTGTGCGCGACGCCATGGCCGCAACCCGGACAATAGTGTGTCTGATGACGCAGATCGGATTTTCGTTCGTACTCGGGATAGAACAGTTGCGATTTAGAATGCACCACTTCGTAGCTGTCGGTCTTCGGTTCTTCCGCGATTACGTGGTCTGCCATGATGAATCCTCTTGCCGGCTTCCGGCCATCGGCTCCTGGAAATCGAATTCTGACAGCCGACAGGCGAACGCCGGTTCTTAGACTGCCGCTCCCACTTGCTCCTCGATCTTCGCCAGCAACTCCTCAACACCGGGCACGTTCCCGCCAACCCGCCCGTAGAACTCGACCCGACGCTTGCCTTCGAGTGCGAGTCGAACATCTTCAACCATCTGCCCGTTACTGAGTTCGACCGCAAGCACCTTGTCTGCCCTCAAGGCCGTCTCTCGCAGTTCGTTCGTGGGAAATGGCCACAAGGTGATCGGGCGGAACAGCCCGACCTTGATTCCCTGCTTCCGCGCCTCGTCGACCGCCGAACGCAAGACGCGCGAAACAATGCCGTAACCGATGACGATCAACTCCGCATCTTCCGTGCGGTACTGTTCGCAGCGTGTTTCCTTCTGCTGCGCACGGATGTACTTCGCTTCCATCTTCCTCTGGTGTTCTTCCAGTTCGTCCGCCTCAAGAAAGATCGAACTGATCATGTTCCGGCGGGTACCCGCTGTTCCCTCCACGGCCCACGGCTTCGGCGGAGCAACGATTTCGCGGTATTGGAGATCAAGCGGCTCCATCATTTGTCCGACGAACCCGTCAGTGAGCACAATTGCAGGATTGCGGTAGGCGTCTGACAGTTCGAAGGCGAGAATCGTCAGGTCGGCCATTTCCTGCACCGATGCTGGGGCGACCACAAAATTGCGGTAATTACCGTGGCCTCCGCCCTTGACCATGGCAAAGTAGTCACTTTGCTCAGGGGCGATGTTGCCGAGTCCCGGCCCGCCACGCATCACGTCGACGATCACGCACGGAAGTTCGGCTCCGGCAAGGTACGAGATGCCCTCCTGCATCAGGCTGAGTCCCGGCCCCGAAGACGCCGTCATCACACGCTGGCCGGCGGCGGCGGCGCCGTACACCATGTTGATCGACGCGGTTTCACTCTCCGCCTGTACGAACGTGCCGCCGACTTCTGGGAAATAAAGCGCAGCCGCTTCCGCCACCTCGCTCGCTGGAGTAATGGGGTATCCGTAATAAGCGCGGCATCCGGCGAGCACCGCGCCTTTAATGACAGCGACGTTGCCTTTACAGAGCTGGCGCATGTTCGCCTCCTGCCAGCACGGGAGCTGCAACCTTTTTGGGAGGAGCTGCCAGACGATACACGGTAATTGCGCCGGGTTCCGGACAGCAATAGAAACAGATTCCGCATCCGGTGCAATCGTGGCCGGTATATCGTGCCGGATGCACGCCGTAATGGCTCAGTTCAGGAGAGAGTTCGAGACACTTTGGCGGGCAGGATTCTACGCATAACCCGCATCCTTTGCACTCCTCAACGTCGACCGCCACTTTACCGCGCGCTGGGCCCGCCATTGTGGCACCTCATTTCTTCGTCATCGCGTTACATCATCTCGACACTGCGGTCTGCGCCGCATTGGGATTCTGCAACCATTTGGTTTTTTCGCAATACTCGTACAACTCCGCACGGAAGTCAGGATAGGCAATCTCGATCAGCGCTTTGGCGCGTTCACGAATCGACTTGCCATGCAGATAAGCCACTCCAAATTCGGTCACGATATAGCGGACCAGGCCGCGCGATGTGACCACTCCCGCCCCAGGATCGAGCACCGGCACGATCCTCGAAATCCTGCCGCTCTTTGCCGTCGAAGAAATCGCAATGATCGGCTTGCCACCTTTCGAACGAGACGCTCCCCGCAGGAAGTCCACCTGACCGCCAATTCCGCTGTAGAACGTGCTGCCGATGGAATCGGAGCAAACCTGCCCCGTGAGATCAACCTGAATGGCGGAGTTGATTGCCACCATCTTGTCATTGCGAGCGATAAGGGCTGGATCATTCGTGTACGCCGTCGGATGGAACTCGAAGATGGGATTGTTATCCATGAACTCGAACAACCGCTTGGTGCCAAGCGCGAATCCCAGGATGATCTTGCGCGGCTTGAAGTTCTTGCGCGCTCCCGTCAGTACTCCTGCCTCGATGAGTGGGATCACACCATCGGAGACCAGTTCACTATGAACTCCGAGGTCTTTGCGGTCCATGAGCATGGGAAGGACCGCATCAGGAATGCCGCCAATACCGGTCTGCAGAACAGCACCGTCCTCAATCAGGCCGGCGACGTTTCTCGCAATCGCAACCTGTAAGTCGGTGACTATGGCCTTCTTCAAAGCACAGAGCGGACGGGAAGACTCGACGAACGCGTCGATGTCATCCACATGAATGAAGCTGTCGCCGTAAGTCCGGGGCATGTTGTCGTTCACCTGGGCTACGACGTGCTTGGCGACTCTTGCCGCGGTGAGGGTCGTATCCACCCCCACGCCAAAGCTGCAGAACCCATGGGAATCGGGAGGAGAAACCTCAATCAAGGCGATATCGACCGGCATCTGGCCGCTTTCGAAGAGCCCTTCGATTTCGCTCAGATAGATGGGCGTGTAGTCGGCGCGCCCGTCATTGATGGCGTCACGCACGTTGCCGCCGATAAACATGGCGTTGTGGCGGAAATGGCCCGCCATCTCTGGCGCAACGTAGGGCGCGCAGCCCATGGTCATCATGTGAACGATTTCTACATCGAAGACGTCGGGCGCTCGCCGCATGAGCGCCTCGACCAGAGTTTCAGGCTCGGCACAACCCGGTTGAATGTAGACGCGCATGCCGGATTTCACGCACAGCAATGCTTCGTCTGCCGTCTTCAGCCGCTTTTTGTATTCCATCTCCCATGACATCGACATCCTTGTTAGCTCCCCTTTTAGACGGCCCGTAGCATGCCCGCATCCCGCGGGGCTCGCGCCACCTCTTCTTCATACCCCACAGCGGCATAATAAATCGCCCGGTCGAAAAACATTTCCAGCATCTGCAGCAGTTCGAGCTCTCCCATGATTTCGACCGCCCGGTCCATCACGGCTTCACTCTTCAGAAACTCCCAGAGATTCTCCTTGGTTAGCACAATGGCCTGTACGACCTCGCTCAGCGGTATCCGCTGGCGCGCGCGACGCGCCCCGATCTCACGATAGCGGTGCTCGATATCGAGCTCGTTTTTGCCCAGCAACCACTCGCCCAAGTGGCGGTATATCTCGTACACGCGCTCCCTGAGTTCATGAGCAGGGATATTGTGAAAATGTGAGATCTGGGAACTCGCCTGGACTCTCTCTTCGAGGCCTCCGGCGAGTGCGTCGGCGTGAGATTCGATCAGACGTACGAGTCTGTAAGAGAACATCATACTCACCCCCTCGTCTGTAGCAACGAGCCCCGGCTTACACTCCCAGTTTGACCACCGCGTCCTGATTGGTCCAGCCCTCTACGGGCATCTTCACGGTCTCCACCGTCGGTTCCAGCGTTTGCGGGACGGTAATGGCGCGAGAGATCATGCAAATGGATTTGGTACGGCGCAATAGCGCCAGACCCGACTCACACTGTTCCTCGGAATGCACTTTTAGCCTGGGACGGATCAGTATCTCGTTGAAGTTGCATCCCGCGGTCCGGCTTCGGCGGACGCTGCCTTCGATCTCCACTTCGAGGTCGGTAAAGTCGAACTTCGCACTGCGTGCAACGTCATGAAAGGTCGTTGTGAAGCACCCAGCCAGGGCACACAGCAACAATTGCTCAGGTGTCCAGCGACCCTGCAAGCCACCCAACTCGGCAGCCTCGGAAAAATGGATCGTGTTGGGGGAGGACTCGCACTTTGCCAGCCCGGTGCGGCCTGAGGTCCACCAGGCCGAAACGCGATAGGTATATTCCGCAGCCATGTTTTACACTCCCGGCACTCCCAGAAGCGCCATTCCCCCTCTCAAGACGATAGCGAGAAGATCACGGTGATCGTGGTCTCCACTTCTACCGGTTGCCCATTCAACAGGTACGGTTTGTAACGCCACTGCCTGACGGCACTAATAGCAGCCTGAACCAGCATCGGATGTCCGCTGACCAGTTGCAGATTGGTGATCTGGCCATTGCTGTCGATCACGGCGCTCAGAACTACTTCTCCCTGCACGCGCGCTGCTCGCGCCAGCGGGGGATATTGAGGTTCGACCTTTTGAATCAAAAGTCCTTTGGTCACGCCCTGCGAGATGCGTACCCGCTGCGGGACCACTGGGACAAACTTAGGAACTGAAGCATTCGCGGTTGAGCTGACGATGCTCCCGATTACTCCTCCCACTTGTCCGCCAGGGATTCCTCCCGGCACTCCACCCACCACGCCTCCGGTTGCTGGCATCGGCGGTGGCGCTTCTTCTTCGTGGATCATCTGAACTTTTTGCGGAATCTTGGTCGGAGTGCGGAGTTGTCCAGTGTTCAGCAGGTCGGTCTGGATCTGCCGTACGATCTTCTGAACCTGCTCGGCGGCCGGCGGAGGGGGTGGGGGTGGTGGCGGAGGAGCCACCAGGAACGTGAGCAATTGTGCCTTGGGCAGGCTTTCCGTAAAGACCAGCGGCATCATCAGCATGATGCCAACCGCCAAACAGTTCAGAACAAATGACGTCGTCGTGGCAAAAGCATGCCGCTTTTTCTGCTGCCCAAACTCCAGGATGCTATCGGCGAACATCGGCCTTGGCGCAAGCTTTGCCCCCAGCACCAGTTCTGACTTTGGCAGGACCGCTGCTGCCGGGCGGCTCGCTGGTTTGACTTCCTTTACCTCTGGCTCATGAATGTCGATTGTGCCCATCGGAACCTCCTACCTCACCCTTCCCAGGCGTCTCTTCCCCAAAATCTCGGGAAACGCGCGTAACTGTCACATTCCAAGGACATCTTCTTCCAAGGACTCCGCAGGGCAAATGGCCCTCATCACGGCTCTTCGTGACCGGAATCACGGTTTTCGACAGTTGGCTCGAAACGATAGTAATCAGGAAGGATACGGGAGCTCTTTTCCTGCAACCAGGTTCAATCAACCAACTTCTGCGGCCCAACGGTGTATACTGCCAACCTCTTCCGCTCCGGACCATTCCCAGTGCCTGCTGCTATTCAATGTCGCGACCTCCGCAAGACCTATGACGGTAAGGTGGAAGCCGTCCGGGGCCTTAACCTGGAAATCCAGGTGGGCGAATGTTTCGGTCTTCTCGGACCAAACGGTGCCGGAAAGACAACGACAATCGAGGTTCTGGAAGGACTTCTTCCGCCCACATCGGGGCAGGTGTCAATCCTGGGTCACAGATGGAAGGAGAATGAACGCGAGATGCGTGAATGGCTGGGCATCTCGCTTCAGGAAACTCGGCTTTCTGAAAAGCTGACGGTTCGTGAAACGATTGAGCTGTTTGCCAGTTTCTATCGCGAGCCGCGCACTTCGGAGGAAGTCCTGGAACAACTCCAGTTGACGGAAAAGGCTGATTCCTGGGTGGGTAAGTTGTCCGGCGGACAGAGGCAACGCCTCGCAGTTGCAACGGCCCTGGTTTGCAATCCGAAGATTCTCTTTCTTGACGAGCCGACGACGGGTTTGGACCCACAGAGCCGCCGTCAACTTTGGGACATCATTCGCGCGTTCCAGCAGCACGGTGGCACTGTCCTGCTGACCACACACTACATGGATGAGGCCGAGAAACTCTGCGACCGGCTCGCGATCGTGGATCATGGGCAGATCATCGCAGAAGGTTCGCCGGCAGATCTGATTAACCGGCTGGGCGGACATCACGTTGTAGAGTTCGCGGTCAGCGGTAATCACGAGGGCGCAATGTTGACTGCATGGCGCGCACTGCCGAGTGTCGAGTCGGTGCGTGAGGATGATGGTCTGATCTGTCTGAATGTCAAGCAGCCGCACCTGACAATCCCCGCTTTGCTTGATGCCGTTGATAAACAAGGCGGCGCGCTTCAGCACCTGACGACGCGGCAAGCGAGCCTGGAAGATGTATTCGTCAATCTAACGGGTCGGCATTTGCGAGAGGAATAGAAAGGAGCCAGGATGAAACACATCATGCTTTTGCGAACCGCAATGACGCTGGCTATCACAATGGGGACGTCCTGGGCACAGTCGGCCACGACGCCGGTCGAGTCCTTCCCTCCCTTTGAGCAGTGGAAAGCTGCTGTTCTTTCCGCGGATGCCGCTGCATTAAAGGCGATGTACAGCACCCAACCGCCGGCCCAGATACGAATCAAGAGCGTGAGGCACGACGCTGACGCCGACACCACGTTCTGGCTAAGTCTAAAACCGAAGACCATGACCGTAGACTTCGTTCGTTTGATTGTGCGGCCCAAGATTGCGAGCGTGATCTTTCGGACCGAGGTTACTGCCGCAGACGGCAAGAAGATGAGCCTGACCGACGACCAGGTCTGGCAGAAGCAGGACGATCAATGGCGACTGGTCGCGTCGGAGAGAACGGACGCTCCCCAACTGCCGCAACCCGCCGACATGAAGAAGGATCTGTATCCTGCCGATGTGGATGCTCACGCAGAGATCAAAGAGGCCGAAGAACGGGCCGCCAAGGAGCACAAGCGCCTGTTACTGGTCTTTGGAGCAAACTGGTGCTTTGACTGCCATGTGCTCGACCTGGCATTTCATCGCCCTGACATCGCCGCCCTTGTCGATCCTTATTACGAAGTCGTCCATGTCGATATTGGCCCGGACGGTCACAAGAACCAGGACCTCGCGAAGGAGTTTGGCGTTCCCCTCGATAAAGGGGTTCCAGCGGTTTCTGTCGCGGAAAGCAACGGGACCGTGATCTTCAGTTCGAAGAATGGCGAGGTCGAAGATGCCCGCCAGCTTACAACGGAGACTCTGGCAGATTTTCTGAGAAAGTGGCGGCCGCAGTAGGAGCGTGTTTTTTTGAGCTTTGATCATGGACTGAAAGCCATTCTTTTATGAGCGTTGCTCAAGAAGTTCCTGTAAAAACTGATTCGCCGCTACCATCCGGCCCACGTCGCAACGGACGCTGGTCGGGCTACTCGCACCTGTTGATGGCGCGCATGCTGGAACTGAAGCGCGAGCCGGAAGTCGTATTCTGGGTATTCATCTTTCCACTGCTCCTCGCCCTCGGTCTCGGCATTGCCTTCCGTAACAAGCCCGGGAATGCCGCAGCGGTCGCGATCGTGGAAGGAACCGGATCCCAAGAGGCGCAAAGTCTGCTCGCCCGCTCGGCGCAGCACGATCAGTTCAAAGTACAGGTGTTGACTGAGGAGGAAGCGCACAAAGGATTTCGTTTGGGCAAGTTCGATCTGGTCATCGAGTCGGCTGCGAACGGGGCGGTCATCTACCGTTACGATCCGGCACGCCCAGAGAGCGTGCTTGCCAAGGCCGAAGTGAATGACGCTCTGCAAGCCACCGCCGGTCGCAAAGACATCGTAGCAACCACTGCGGTCACCTCGTCCGAGCCGGGTTCACGCTATATCGACTTCCTGATTCCCGGCCTGCTGGGCATGAACCTCATGAATTCCGGGATGTGGGGCATCGGATTCGCGCTGGTCGACATGCGGCAGCGCAAGTTGCTCAAACGCTTCGTGGGCACACCGATGCGCCGCATGGATTTTCTGCTCGCCTTGGCATCGAGCCGCCTGATTCTGATGATTATCGAAGTCGGCCTGCTGTTGCTTTTCGGCGCACTTTTCTTTCATATGCGCGTGTTGGGATCAATCGCATCGATTGCGCTCATTGCCGCAATCGGTTCACTGACATTCGGTGGCGTAGGCCTGCTGACGGCGAGCCGGGCCCAGAAGATTGAAAGCGTCAGCGGATTGATCAATCTCGTGATGATGCCGATGTGGATCTTCTCCGGCGTCTTCTTCTCCTACGAGCGCTTCCCGGCCATCATTCACCCGCTGATCAAGGCGCTGCCGCTGACGGCTCTCAACGATGCACTGCGCGCGAGCATACTCGAAGGCACACCGATCCTTCATCAGTGGCCGCGCATTCTGATCATGATTGTTTGGGGAGGGATTTCGTTTGTGCTGGCGCTGAAGTGGTTCCGATGGACGTAGAGTCCTTTCACTACAGAGGCACAGAGGGAATGCTTTTTTGCTTCTTCTTTGTGCCTGTGTGACTCTGTGGTGAATCAGTTTCGCTCTTGTCACGAGCCATTTTCCTAATCCGATTGAGATATCCCACATAAATCGGGATCGGGATATCGGGCGAGTCGCCGTCATTCAGAAAGTGCTCTAGCAGTATCTCCATCGGAATCGAGGCAATCACTTCGCGAAAGCGTGGCATTTCAAGGTACTTTACCTTCCAGATCTCCAGCATGAGTGAACTGAAATCGTTACTAATGAATTTCATCCTGCGGTCGCCCAGATAAATCCCATCGAAATGACGCTCTGCTAGGGAACGGGCCGTTGAATCTTGAGGGATGGAGAATACGTAAACCAGGTGAAAAAGATCGGCTAAGTCCCCCCAGAGCACTTTTTCCTCGAACGCGCTAAATCGGAATGGTCTCTCGCCACGCTGTTGGGCTTGACGGGGATGGTCGGAGGGATGTAGCCCTTGGCGCATCAACTCTTCCTGAAACCATTGCAAGCGTGCTGCCGTCAGGTTGTGATGCAGAAACTCGATGGCATACGCGTGCTTCAGATACACCTGCGGGTCGTCTTCCAGAGTTGCCAGCCACGGGCCCCAATTCTGCTGCCGGAACAATGTGAGTAGATCGGTCAAGTCGGCAACGGTCACGTCGGGGTGATACTTCACGGCTTGCCAGAAGTGCTCGGTGGAGTCGTAGGTGGCGCCATAGAGACGAATCCCCTCTTCAATTGGGTACCAGTTCGACAAGACGCGACCAGCCATAACTGGGGAAGCACTCCAGCAATTCAACGAATGCTTCCATTTCTCCCGTACGCGATGGAATGACTCTTCATATCCAGCCGGGAGAGGCTCTTTGACCTGGGATATCGCACGCTTCAGTTCTTCGTCGGTGTGCGTAAGCAGAAGTTCAAGAGGACGCTCGTCGGCCATTGACACGACACGGCTCTCAACGGCGTGGTTGAGTAACTCTCTCGCTCGCGAGGCTCGCCCGAAATCGGCAAGCAATCCGGGAGGAGGCCATCGATTGTATTGTGAATCGATGTACCGGAAAGCCTCGGATAGAGACTTGAACTCGATGAAACCATAAATCGCAAAAGTTACGGGATGACCATCCTTCATCACAACAGTCGAAGGCGTAACGATTTCCTGGAGTGTAAGTTCCTGCGCCGCAAGGTGAGAGCTCAGGAATGCAGGCATAACGAGGAAGAGGATGTTGAAAAAGAACTTAGACCCGCGAGGGGTGCAGACAAATCTTGGTGGACACTTTCCCATTGAAATAGTGGATTTTCCGGGAATGTCTTTACTCCGCATAGGCCCCATTCGTAGAAACGGCAAGAAACGAACGAGGCCGTCTGCGGTACTTGCGAAATAACGACGATTACGACTTGGCTAGCTTGGCCTGTTTCCGCACTTTTGCCCAGCGTAGCCTTTGTGCCGCAGCGATCCGCTCACGGGCTTCTTTGCTCAGGATTCGTTTTCCTCTCCTGAATCCCTTCCCGTTCGCCTGACCGAGGGCATCTAATGCCTTCCCCACCCGCTCGATTTCTTTCTCGAGTCGAGAGTACTCACTACGTAGGGAAGTGACGACCTTATTCAGGTTTGTCATTTAGTACCCCCTCATAAGTCAAGGCTAACACGGAGTGGGTTTGAGCAACAGATGTTCGCTCAACAAATCTTCTCTAATAATTCGATTTACTACTCGCTCCGCGATTGGTTTCGCCTGCAGCAACGGACTCTTCACTGTCCAATGCTTGGCAAGAACCGGGGTGATTGCCGTACCTTGGTAGCCTGTTCGAACGAATGCGCCAGCCGAATCAACGTGGGCTCACTCCAGGCGCGGCCAAAAAACGAGATGCCGACCGGAAGGCCAAACATGAAACCCGCGGTCACATTAATGTTGGGATAACCCGCGACCGCCGCAGCATTCGAACTTCCTCCGGCGAAATGATCGCCGTTGATCAGGTCCGTCAGCCATGCAGGACCACCGGTAGGTGCTACCAGCGCATCGAGCTTATGCTTGTCGATGACGGCGTCGATGCCTTCGGTGCGCGCCAGTCGATGATTTTTGGCCAACGCATCAACATATTCCTTTTCGGTAAGTGGACCTTTGCTTTCGGCTTTCAGAAAAAGATCTTGTCCAAAGAAAGGCATCTCTTTTTGCTGGTTGCGATCGTTAAACTCGATGATTTCTTTCAGGGTTCGCACCGGAGCACCTGATCCAAGTCGCGCCAGGTACGCATTAAGGTCCGCCTTCAATTCGTACATGAACATGAGCAGTTCGCTATCGTCAAATTTGCCGAGCGTCTCAATTTCGGCTGGATCTACCAGCGTGGCGCCCTGCTTCTTCATGACGTCAAGAGCCTGCTCCATGAGAGCATCCACGGCATCGTTAAATCCGAAGTATTTCCGCACCACGCCAATGCGAGCCCCTTTCAAACCATTGGGGTCGCAGAACTGCGTGTAGTCGGTAGACGACTTTCCTGCGCTTGCTGCCGTGGCTGCATCGTCCGGATCTATACCCGTCAATGCTCCGAGCAGGATAGCCGCGTCACGAACCGTGCGGCACATCGGGCCCGCGCCATCCTGGCTGTGCGAGATCGGAATGATCCCGGCTCGGCTTACGAGACCTACCGTAGGTTTGATTCCGGCCAAGCCATTGGAAGAAGAAGGACACACGATAGAACCGTCCGTCTCGGTACCAATTCCGACCGCAGCCAGATTCGCAGAAATGCCCGCGCCGGTTCCGGAACTCGATCCGCAAGGATTGCGGTCCAGTGCGTAGGGGCTTTTCGTGAGGCCACCGCGCCCGCTCCATCCGCTGGTGGAATGGCTGGAACGAATATTCGCACATTCGCTGAGATTGGTCTTCCCCAGAATCACGGCGCCCGCAGACCGCAACCGCTGCGCGACGAAGGAATCCTTGGGTGGCCTCGAGCCAACCAGCGCCAGCGAACCGGCGGTCGTCATCATGCGGTCGGCAGTGTCGATGTTGTCCTTGATGAGCACCGGGACGCCGTGCAGTAGACCGCGCGGTCCCCTTGGCTTTGCGCTCCTGATCGAGAGCGTCTGCGATCGGAAGGGCGTCAGGGTTCATCTCGAGGATGGCGTTCACCGCCGGGCCATTCTTGTCGATTTCCGCAATCCGCGCCGAATACTTCTCCACCAGAGAACGAGAGCTGAACTTGCCGGATTTCAGACCGTCCTGAAGTTCGGAGATGGTGATCTCATCGAGTTCGAATGGTTTGACCTCGGAAGCTGGTGGCTTTGTGCGCGCCGTAATTTCGTGGGCGGCGCCGAGTGCGGGATAGACAGCAGCGACAGCGCTGGTGGTTACGGCGCAGTGTAGAAAGTTGCGGCGGGAACTGGGCATTCGTCGTCCTTGGTGGCCAATTGACTGAGGCGATATTTAAGCACGAAACCCGGGCGACGTTCACGTACAGAGCGGCAAAATCTCTAACCGGAAAGGACACCAAGTAACACCACGAAGAAAGGCAGTATCGTGGTTTGCTTCGAGGAACTTCGTGTTTTCGTGGTAGAGGGAGTGCGGTTGTGACGCCTTCTCTGGAGTGATAAGCTAAGGGCGTTCACGACCCGAGCGGGAGTAGTTCAGCGGTAGAACGCCAGCTTCCCAAGCTGGATGTCGCCGGTTCGATCCCGGTCTCCCGCTCCATTTCTTTTCCGCCTTCTCACTCAATCCCTAGGTTGAGGTTCCGATTGGAGTGAGCTATTGTCCACGGAATATGCTTCCCGGGCCAGTGCCTGGCCCCTGGGGTATGTCGGGCGGTGCTGCGGGCGGCATTGGGTTCACACTATCACTGGGCTTCGGTGCGTTTTCCGGATCCTCCCCGGGACGGCGCAGGGTTGGCGCATTTGCCGGGCGCTCTTGCTCTTTCCTGGCCTCGGCTTCCTCGTCCGGTTTCTCGAGGATCACTTCCCTTTCGGTGCGCACGATCTTCTCTCCACCCACCTTCATGGTTTCGACGCGCACTACTTCATCGCCGATAATCCGAACAAAATCCACGTCTTCGGGCGGCGTGCCGTAGATCCATTCTTCATACTCGGTGTCGCCATCTTTTTCCCGCACTTTCCGGGGCGCCTTGCCCTTGGAATGAACCACCATTTCAGTGTTCATTCCCACCAGGACTTTATGTGCCTTAATGGCGTCCTTTACGATCGGCGGAACGGTATCGAGATAGGCCTCTTCCTTATTTTTCGCGTTGAAGTCCAGCACCGGGAACAACAGAGCCCGTAACTGGGCTGGGCTCATCTCTGGCACATACTTTTCGAAGTAGACGTCAAGATAGCTGCCGTGTGGATTATCCGTCGACTGATCGCGCGTCAGCGGAACGGTCGCGCCACCGGATCCGCCAACTTCGATGTGCTCATACCATTTCTTGCGCTTCACCGCGCCACCATTGAGGTCGAAGTGAATGTAGTTGTCCTTGATGTGCACATAAGAGATGTGAGCCGGATCGCCTGGCTTGATCGATGGTCCCCACAGCGCCAACACTTGCTGCAGATCGGCACCGTTCGGAGTGGTTACTCCGTCCTTCAGTTTCAGGCCCTTGGTGCCCATTGGAAATGTCGCACGCGAGTACACCAGTTGCGTCTCGAAGTCACGGATAATTTCGAAACGAGTCTGCCTTGACATATGCGGGGCGTCGGCTGGGATCGGTGAACTCACCGGAGCTTGGGCGTCGGAGGCCGTTGACGTCGCTTCCGACTGGGGCTTGGCCGGTCCGGTCGTTTGAGCACAGGCGGAGATCGCCAAAAACAAGCAGGAAGTGACGGCCAGGAGAGCGAATCCGCGAAGACGTTCCATGAACCACCCAGGTAACTGGGCCCATTATATCGCCGGTGAGGACGACAGAGTATATCGAGGGATTGCCTGATTCAGGCGTTGAAAGCACAGGCTTAAGGGGCATGCGCAGCGTCGGCGTGCCCGGAGCGATCTTAGATGATGAGAGCGCTGCATCGTCAGATTCGGAGGCCCTTCTGAGAGATTGACAGGCAGCGCAAATTGGGGCAAACTCGCCGCCACGCGCGCTTTCCCGCCGATTCAGCGGATTCGTCTCTGGCCAAATTCCGTCCAAGGCGACCGATCCATGGCTACCACTTTACGTCCGGATTTCTCCACAACCGCTCTGGTCAAGTTTCATCCATCTCGCTCCGTGAGCCATGGACCAGTCACGGTAGAGGAATGCCCCGAAGACCTCGACCTAATCGGGGTGTTACGCAAAGCCGCTACGGGCACCCAGCCAATCGACTCGCTTCTGGCTGCTCTGGCCGACGCAGCGCGCGTGCTGAGCAGTTCAGACGGCACTGCGCTCGCACTCCAGACGAAGGGTGTTGTGGTGTGCCGTGCCCGCAGCGGGAACATCGCGCCGGAGATAGGAACTCCGATGAATTCGGGTTCAGGGATCTCCGGTGAGTGCGTTCGCACCGCGACCATACTTGTATGTCACGACGCCTTGACCGACCCTCGAGTCGACAATGAGGTCTGCAGCAGCTTAGGCATTCGTTCCATCGCTGCGGTTCCCGTCCGCGGAGCCATGGGGGCCGTGGGAATTCTGGAGGCATTCTCAGCACGACCCAATGCGTTCGATGGCGACGGACTGAGTTCGTTACGGGCACTGGCCGAGATCGCGGAGACGGCCTACCGGCGGGAAGCGCCGGAGGCTTGGTTGGTCAGCGCAACCGTGCCGTCCGCTACTTCAAAGGCATACCCCGATCGGCAGCTGCTCGCGGAGGAAGTTCCAGGCGAGGCAAAGTCGAGTACTGGACGCTTCTGGGTGGTCGCCGCTATTGCGCTTGCGCTGTTGATGGTGGTTGCAGTGGCCTGGTGGAGTTGGCAAGCACCGGATTATGAGACCGCCAGCGTTCGCGCGGCGAGCACGGAGCAACCACGAACGACAGATACCCATGAAATGCTGCCTAAACCCGGGCCGGGAATAGTCTCTCAAAGTACGGAGGCTCGGCGGCCTGAGGCGGTGCAAAAGGCTGCTGAAGTGATCGAGTTGACGCCTGAAGTCGCTAACAAAACGACGTCCCCGAATTCAGATACGGCGGCCTTGCATGCCAGGCCAGAGCCTGACGCTGAGGCCGCCACTCCAGGGCCACCCGATGTCGTGCTGACGTCTCCCGTAGATACGTCGGAAGTGGCCCGATTATCGTCGGTACCGATCCAGTTTCCCGCGGCAGGTCCGCGGATATCGGACGGAGTAGTCGAGCCAACCTTGATGCATAAGGTCGATCCGATCTACCCGATGCAGGCGCGCACGCAGCACCTGAGCGGAAAGGTCTTGCTGTCGGCCACGATCAGTAACGACGGTTCCATTACGAATGTTTCTGTGTTGAGCGGGTCGCCGACTCTGGCTCCCGCTGCTGAGAGCGCCGTTCGGCAGTGGCGGTATCGTCCAGCGATGCTCAATGGCAGCCCGATTGTGATCCAGAAACAGATCACAGTCCTGTTTACAGTGCCTTGAGTTGATTGAGGATCACGACAGGTTCAGTGCCTTTTTAATGGTGCCGCGTTCCTTCTGTATCTTTTCCTGCAGCAGTGTGATGGCATAGATCAATTGCTCGGGGCGTGGTGGGCATCCGGGAACATAGATATCGACCGGGATGACCTGGTTTACGCTCTGCACCAACGCGTAATTCTGAAAAACGCCACCCGAAGTCGCACACGCGCCCATCGACAACACCCACTTGGGCTCGGGCATCTGCTCCCAGAGTTGCCGGATGACTGGAGCCATTTTGTTCGAGACACGGCCGGCGATGATCATCAGGTCGCTTTGCCGGGGCGAGGGACGAAACACTTCCGCGCCGAAACGGGCGATATCAAAGCGCGACGCGCCCATCGACATCATCTCGATGGCACAGCACGCGAGGCCGAACGTCATGGGCCAAATCGAGCTTTTGCGCATCCAGTTGACCGCGGAATCGAGCGTAGTCAGAACCACACCCTCGGGAGTCGGATTGCCGAAGGTCAAGTCTCTGACGACTTTCTTGCCGTTCTCGACGTCGATATAAGGACCAAAATTGAGTTCACGCGACATATGTAAACATTCTAAACCACACGGGGACGGCCAGACATGCTCGGCGGTGGCAAGTCTAGTACGACTTCTGCGTACAGCCGCTCGCTTGCTGCTCATTGGAGAATCGCGCTGTCGTCCATGCCACCAGAGGCTCTTCGATCGGAGTGCCCGGCTGCACAATCCCGCCGTGATCCCGCCCCGCGACCTTCCAGAACTCGAGCCGCTGCCCGGCGGCGCAGCGCTCGTCTACATAGGCCTGAGTAGCCGCTGGAGGTACGACGGCATCCGCAAGACCCTGCGCAATCAGAAGCGGCGCAGCAATCGGATGGTCTGCGACGTTTTGCTTGATCCTTGTTGCCAAGGCTTTGTTCGTATCGGTAGCCAAGGTCGGACCTGCCATTGTCGCCGTCAGCGCTGCGATTCGCTGCGGATCTTCGGGCGGAAGAAATCCACATAGATCGACGATCTCTCTGGCCGCAGCCAACGCCTCGGGATGCAGCGCATGCTCGAACTTCACGTCAGGATAAAAGCGGCTATACGAGAGTGCGATATAAGGCCCAAGGCGCTTATTAACCGCGGGATTCATCGCGAGAATGTCCTTCATGTTCGCCGCCGGTGCGATCGCGGCCACTCCAACGATTTTGATCTCCGGGGCGTAGTGGGGTCCGACGATGCCCGTCCATAGCGCCGAGTGACCGCCTTGCGAGTGTCCCCAGACCACGGTGCGCTCATCAAGTTTAAGCCCAGGCATGTGGCGCGCAGCCCGCACCGAGTCAAGTGCGGCACGCGCCTCCCCTTCTCCGATGAGATAGGGATGCGGTCCACCCTTCTCAGCAAAAGAATAATCCGTGGCCACAATCACCCAGCCGGATGCGATGACCCGATCAATCGCGGGGATACCCGCAGTTGGAGCCGAAATGAGAGAAGGCATGCATTTCTGCAGGAGCCCCGTGGTTCCATGTTCCCAAGTGATCACAGGACGCGGACCGGCGGGCATGTTGACCGGCGCGAAGACCGTTGCTACTGCGGTTGCTGGAGTCTTATCGTCCACGGTGGTGGTGTAGAGGATCCTCCAGGCTTGCATGCCCGCAGGCAGCGTGACGTCCCTAAGAGTCTCGCTGCGTAGCAATGCGCCGGGGCGGCTTGGCACATTTGCCGGGGCATCGTAGAAGGCATCCGGCGCATGGGTGGTAATGCCCGCACTCGCTGCGTGAGGTGCTGGCTTCGGACTGGAGGGCGAGGAAGTCTCGCCAGGCGGCGATTGCGAATGGTTACAGGCCATTTCGCCAAGCACGAAAAAAAAACCTGCGGCCAGAGTTAGGAGGGCACGCGTTCTTGACTGCTTCTTCGTCACAGGGATTCTCTCCGACTCATGCGGGATTGAGTTCAAGAGCACAAACTGAATACGCTTCGAAGTTTCCAAGCCGAGTATTCGAAACCCAGATAGCCGCCACCACTGTTAGTTCTCACAGTCGGGTGGCAGCTGTACGGTGACAATCAAGTGGATCCTCGGGCGCGCAGCGCGGATCTCACCCCACAAAAAGAAGTCCGGTCGATCAGAAACTCGATACCCACCTTGGAATCTGTTCTCTATGCTGAAGCCATTGACTCGGGATACTTTCTATTCCGCCGTACATCACCACTATTCCGCCAACGATGGCGCATGTAGTGTCACGGTCTCCCAGTCCGCTCACCGTCACCCATAGCGCTTCTTCATAGTTGCCTAAGTGGCGAGCGGCGCACCACAGTGCAAACGGCACGGTGTCGGGCGCGGTCACGGCAGAACCGTTTCCAAGCCTCGCAACAGCTGTATCAGCCAGCGCCTCAGGTGACAAGTCAATCGCGTTCTTAATACCTTTGCGAACGTAACTATCCGGGACATGTCGGTGGACGTACTCGAGAAATTCTCGACTGTTCGGGAGTTCACCAGCGTTTTTCATGCGCCAAGCCAGTCCGGTGGCAACAGCTACAGCGATGGCGCCAGCTACAGCTTCTTTGTGAGAGTGGGTCGGGATTGACGAGAAGCTGGCTTGATCGGTGATTCTCTCGGGATCGTCGGCAAAATATGCACCTAATGGCGGGACGCGCATGGCCGAGCCGTTTCCGTACGAACCCTCTCCGCGAAATAGTGCGGCAGCTTCCGTACGCCACAATTGGGGTTGTCGTCGGATTGCGGGAAGTAACTTGTGCATGGCAGGTCCGAAACCTCGACTTGCGTCGTACCGGCCTGCAAAGTTGACGGCCAATGTATCCGGGTTGATCTCGTGATGTTCAGCAAGCGTTTCGATGATGGAAAGCGCCATCACCGTGTCATCGGTGTAAAACCAAGGCGGAGCAGGTATTGCCCGCTCCTGAATCATAGAGTGCGCCACAGCATCCGGCAGGAAAAAGCGTTCGCCGAACGCATCTCCGCAGCTTAGGCCTTCCAATGACTGTGCAGCCCGTCGCATGCGTTCTATATGGAGTTCGTCATTCATCGCAGCTTCATGAGTCATGCATTAACGATCACCTTGCCGAACATCTGGCTCTTCTCCAGATACTCGTGGGCCGCGTGAATCTCGCTTAGCGGAAATGTACGGTCGACGACCGGCTTCAATCTTCCGGCAAAGACATGGCCGAGGACTTCGTATAGTTCCCCCATTGTCCCCATGTAGGAACCGAGCACACGCAACTGACGCGCGAACAAATGTCGCAGATCGATTCCAACGCTCGGTCCCGTTGTGGCTCCGCAGGTCACAAGCGTCCCCTGGGTCTTCAGGCATTTCATGCTTTCGTCCCAGGTGGCCGCACCCACGTGCTCTACAACGATATCGACACCTTCTTTATTGGTGATCTTGCGAACTTCGTCCGAGATCTTCTGCTGGTAGTGATGAATGACGTAATCTGCGCCGAGGGCACGTGCTTTGTCGAGTTTGGTTTCATTGCCGGCTGTCGTGATTACCCGACAGTGGAAGAGCTTGGCAATCTGAATCGCAGCGATGCCGACGCCCGAACTGGCGCCTAGCACCAGGACCGTCTGGCCGGTTCTCACGCTAGCGAGCCCGACCAACATGTGCCAGGCCGTGACGAACACCAGGGGAACGCTCGCCGCCTGATTGAAATCAAGGGTATCGGGGATCGGTATGACATTCGCCACGGGCGCCGCGAAAAGATCGCAATCTCCCCCATCGACGGCGTTGCCGATCACGGTAAACTCGCGGCACTGGTTCTGCTGTCCAGAAACACACTTCGTACAGTGACCACAAAAGTGCATCGGCGCAACTAAGACGCGCTGGCCTGGCTTGAATCCACTAACATACTCACCGGTTTCCACGATTTCTCCGGCTATATCGCTGCCAAGGATATGCGGCAGCTTCACGCCCGGCAGCCCTTTGCGCACCCAAAGATCGAGGTGGTTGAGCGAGCACGCCTTTACCCGGATCAGTACCTGATCCTTACGAAGTTGAGGATCGGGAATGTCTTCGTAATTGAGAACTTCGGGTCCACCGAACTGATGGATGCGAACAGCTTTCATGGGACATGCTCCCAGTTGCCTGTTCAAGCTAACACACCGGGAACAACAAAGGACACGAAGGTCCGGAGTCCCAATTTCGTTGTGCTCACGTCCTTCGTGGTCAAAGAATTTTGCCGATGTAGAATTCCAAGCGTGTGAGGATTCCAACCATGCACAAAAAGTTAATCGCACGTATGTCTGTTGCAGTCGTCACGCTCTTGTTATCCACCATGGGTACCCTGGCACAGGAAGAGGACGAGCATGGACCGCCGACGCTGGCGGTTGGGTCCACCGCCCCGGACTTCTGCCTCAAAGGCATCGACGGGCAAACACATTGCCTCAAGGACTACTCCGGCGCGAAGGTGCTGATGATCGCCTTCATCTGCAATCACTGTCCGACGTCGCAACTCTATGAAACCCGGATCAAGCAGATCGCCGCCGACTACAAAGATCGAAGCGTTGAAGTAGTCGCGATTGAGCCGAACAATCCTAACGCCGTGCGCCTCGACGAAATGGGATACACCGACGTGGGCGATTCCTTCGAAGAGATGCAGATTCGCGCCGAGTACCGGCACTTCAACTTCCCTTACTTATATGACGGAGAGGATCAAAAGATTTCGAACTTGTATGGCCCAACCGCGACGCCGCACGTTTTCGTCTTCGACCAGGCACGAAAACTGCGTTATCAAGGGCGGGTGGACAACAACCCGCGAGAGAACCTGGTCACACGGCGAGACGCCCGCACAGCTCTGGATGCAGTTCTGGCAGGCGAGCCGGTTGAGATGGCGAAGACTCCCGCCGTCGGCTGCTCCACGAAGTGGCTCTACAAAGAAGAAGGCCGCCGCGAAGAGATGACCGAGATCGAGAAGAAGCCGGTGAACGTGAAGCCCATCTCGGCTGACGACTTGCGCACACTTCGTAAGAACACCACCGGCAAGCTCTTACTCGTTGACTTCTGGGCGACATGGTGCGGGCCCTGCCGCAAGGAACTGCCCGCCTTTGAAACCATGTACCGCATGTATGGACACCGCGCGTTCGATCTGGTCACTGTGAGCATCAACTATCCCGATGAGAAACCCGGAGTGGAGAAAGTGCTTCAGGCCGAGCACGCGACCAGTACGAACTACATTCTCGGATCGACCGATCTTTACGCTCAGCTCGCAGCATTCGATTCCGACTGGAATGCCGCCGTTCCCTACACGCTGTTGATTCGTCCAGATGGCACGATCGCTTACAAGGTGCAAAGTGCGAATGTCGATCCGCTGAAGCTGAAGCGCATGATTATCGCGAACCTGGTGGATGATGATTACATCGGGCATCAGGCGTATTGGAAGATGATGGATGAAGGCAAGAAATGAAGGACTGCTTGGTGGCATCCTCGCAACAAGCCCCGGAGTGATGACCGGGCTCTTGCTTTTTCTCCGTTTGACTCCTGCATTCAGACCACCGGATAATCAACTCAGTCGATTTGCTTTGATGGACATCTACGAACAAGTCGTCGAACTGCGCCGGCAAGGTCGGCGTGGCGCGATCGCCACCATCGTCAACGTGCGCGGTTCCATCCCTTCGTTTCAGACCGCAAAGATGCTCGTCCGCGACGACGGCTCCATTGTCGGCACCATTGGCGGCGGCTGCGTCGAGGCTGACGTGTGGCAGGCAGCCCGCGAAGTGATGGAGTCGGAAAAGCCTCGAACCCTAAAGTTTGACTTGAACCAGGATCCGAAGTACGACACGGGCCTTGTGTGTGGCGGCACGCTGGAGGTTTTTGTAGAGCCCATTCTTCCTCCAGCATTACTTTATCTTTTCGGTGCAGGCCACGTTGCAATTAACCTTTGCAGGACAGCCTGTCCTGCTGGGTTCGACGTCATTGTTACCGATGACAGACCTTCTTACGCGACTAAGGAGCGATTCCCTGCGGCCCACGAAGTACATGCCCTTGAGTTCGATGAGGCGATGCGGAAACTCGATCCGAATGAGTCTTCGTACATCGTGATCGTCACCCGCGGCCATCGCGATGACATGCGGATCCTGCGCTGGGCAGTGCAGACGCCGGCCCGTTATGTCGGCATGATTGGCTCGAAGCGCAAAGTGATCGAGATCTCTAAGGCCCTCCAGGCGGAAGGCTTGCCAGCTCATCTTTTCGAGCGGGTGCATGCGCCGATCGGACTCGATATCGGAGCGGTCACACCGGAAGAAATTGCTGTGGCTATCACTGCAGAGTTGATTGCCTTCCGACGCCAGGCGACATCAGCACTCCCGCATATGAGTTGGTTCAAGAGCGGTGAGCGTGAAGTTCGAACTCCTGTTGATCAGGATCAGCAGCAGTAAGCTTCCCTAGTTCCCGAATCACTGACTTTCTTCCCACTTTCTGCTATCTTCCGCAACATGTCCCGGTCAGTGAGTTTTGCGGGCGTTATTTTGGCTGCGGGTGAATCGTCGCGCATGGGGCGAGACAAGGCCCTGCTCCCGTGGCCACCCGAGTCGGACGTTCGAATGCCCTCAAACGACACGTTCCTCTCTGCGGCGATCCGGTCTCTCGCGCTATGCACCGATTTCGTGCTCGTCGTTGCCGGACACAACGAACCCTCCCTCGCTCCTGTTGCCTATGCCAATGGGGCCACGATAGTAGTCAATCCAGATCCGGGACGCGGGCAATTCAGTTCCCTGCAACTTGGTCTGTGGGAGGTATTGAACCGTGGACGCGACGGAGCCATTATTACTCTCGTGGATCGTCCCCCGGTCAAGGCCGCAACAGTACAATCGGTGCGGGAAGCATTCGAATCCGCTCCGCAAAATATCTGGGTCGTTGTGCCGGAATTCTCGGGGAAACATGGGCATCCGTACATTGCCGGCCGTGAAATGATCGAGAAATTTCTTCAGGCGCCGGCGACCACCACCGCGCGCGACGTAGAACACCAGTATCAGGATCACATTCTGTACATCCCCGTCAGCGATCCTGCGATCGGAATGAACATAAACAGTCCCGAGGACTACGCTGGGCTGAACAAGAGATGAGCGTTACGGAGTTGTAGCGTTAGCGATCCTGCAACCTCAACTCCGAAATCTTGATCCTTGCGAATTGCGTCCCGCTGCCCGCGCACGGTATCGTCAAAGTGCATGGATAGCGCAGCCAACGAAACCATAAACACAGCCAGCCTCCAGTTTCTCGACTCGGTGCTCCGCCTAGCGCCGAGAGTTGCTGCATTCGACTGCGACGGCACGCTCTGGTCGGGCGATGCCGGCGAAACCTTCTTCGATTGGGAGATCAAGCGCGGTGTCGTTTCGGACGGAGTCGGCCGCGCCATGCGTGCACGCTATGCCGAATATAAGGCCGGCCAAATCAGCGAAGAGGATATGTGTGGCGAGATGGTCACGATGCATAAGGGGCTATCGGAAACCACCATGATGGACGTTGCGACCGAGTTCATGACGTCTTCCTTCCCCGGACACATTTTTCCTGAGATGCAGCGCCTGGTTCATCAACTGCATGTATCGGGATGTGAAATCTGGGCAGTCTCATCCTCGAATGAATGGGTGATTCGCGCCGGGGCGAAACAGTTCGGTATTGCGGAAGACCGCATCCTGGCGGCAAGGGCAGAACTGGAAAATGGAATCGTTACCGACAGATTGGTGCGCATTCCTTCAGGACCGGGGAAGCCACAAGCTTTGCGGGAAGTGGTGAGAAAGGACATCGATGCCGCATTCGGCAACTCCCGCTGGGATTTGGAGATGCTGGCCCATGCCAAACATGCGTTCGCCATCAATCCCAACCCGGATCTGGAAATCAACGCCGGGCAGCACGGATGGACGATTTATTTTCCCAACGGCAGCGGGCGACGATAATCAGGTTCATGTACTCGGCGCAACTCCTCGATCATTTCCAGAATCCGCGCAATGTTGGTGATCTCAGCGATCCCGACGCGGTTGCGGAGGTTGAGAATCCCGTCTGCGGAGACGTCTTACGCCTGAGCCTGAAATTCCATGATGGACGAATCGCAGCCGTTCGGTTTAAGGCCAAAGGATGTGTGCCTTCCATTGCCTGCGGATCTGCACTAACGGAGCTGATTATTGGTAAGACTCCAGACCAGGCGCGCGCGACAGGATGCGAAGACCTAGCCCATGCAGTTGGGGGGCTGCCGGAGGCATCCGTGCATGCCGCACAATTAGCTCTCGATGCGCTCTCCGCATCCCTCCGGCAAGCCAGTTCGACAAAGAAATAGAACGAGCGGCTAAGAACACGAAGGAACCCAGAAGCGGCTTCACGGCAGTTTGTCTAGATAGCAAGCCCCGCCCGTGCTCTGTGCCGGTGGATCAGGCGGCGTCATCCATGGAGGAAAGTTGAAGTTGAAGAACGCCGTCATGTTCATTTGCGCCGCGTCTCGCTTGGTTAAAGAGTTGATCCCGAATCGTTTTTCAATCAGCTTCAGGATAGCGGTGTAATCCGCCGTGGTGTGATTCACGAAGTGCTTCTTCGCATAAGGCGAGATGACGATGAGTGGAACCCGATACCCAGTGTAGGTAAAGTCGCAGGTCGGGCCGGTTTTTGCCGTACAGATATCGCCCGGTAGCAAATCCACGGGCTTGATCCCATCCGGGCTTACTGCAGGTTGAGCGGCCACGTGGTCGTCGAGTCCGCCTCCTTCGTCATACGTAAGAATGAAAACCGAATCCTTCCACGAAACGCTAGTCATCAAAGAATTGATCAGCGATGCCACGTATTGCGCGCCAAGCTGGATATTAATCGGGTATTGGTCTGAATCCGAACCATGCTCGTCGAGTCCGGCGGGTGAGGCCGGCTCGATCAAAGCGACTTGCGGCAAGGTTCCATTCTGCACATCGGCGGAGTATTGGGAGATGGGAACCAGGTTGTTGGGATAATTCTCGGGAATTGTGTGGCCCCATTCAAAGTTCTGGATGTAGCTATAGCCCAGCAGACAATCCGCGGTAGGATTCGACTCGCACAGAGTATTCGTTGGATCGACGTAGATCTTCCAGCTGATCCCTGCATCTTGCAACGCTTCAAAGATCGTTTTGGCGCTCAATAGAGCCTGATCGCCGCTGTCGGTTCCAATCGGATACACGTATCCCTGCGAGGTTGCGGCCAGCAGGTAATCGCGATTCGACGAAGTACGTGTCATTACTGGCGAAAACCACCGGTCCGATGTCGCGAACTGTGACGCCATGTAGTAGTAGTAGTAATTCAGTTCTTGCCCGTTGTAGAAACCCATCGTGCGCTTGCCGTTGGTGTCATAGAAGGGCGGAATGTTGTTTCGCGCGTCATGAGCCGCGGTGTACACGTAGCCATCGAGTGTCGCCGTTGCTGAAAGCGGACTCATGAGATTCCAATCGGTATGGCCCTCGTTCCAGGACGGACTCGGATTCTCGATGCACTGCGTGATCAGGTGATACGAGGTGACCTGGGGACTCGCGCTATCTTCGGTGCAGTCGTTCGGAGGTGGAAACGCAGGATCACATCCCGGATTTGTGGGCGGTGGACCGTACAGGGGAGCGATGCCGGATGTTGGATTGAACTGCGGCAGGCCATCGAAAGACTTGTCAGCAAAACCATTGTTCTTCCAATATTGCCGCATTTCTCCGAAATAGTGATCGAATCCCCGGTTTTCCTGCAGCATGAAGATAATGTGGTTCAGCACATTGACGGTTTGATTGACGTTGAAGGTTGCGGTCGCAGCCAGGTTGCTGTTCATCGTGAGCGTGCAACCACTGGTGCCGCTGCACGCTCCGCTCCATCCTGCGAAATAAGAACCGCTGTTGGCTTTCGCCTTGAGTTTCACCTTCGTTCCTGAAGCGAACGGTGCGGAGCACGTCGGCGCACAACTGATTCCCGCAGGACTGCTCGTCACTGTACCGCTGCTGTTTCCAGCCAATGTGATCGTCAGTGCGCAGTTGGTCGCGGGAGTTGTGGTTTGCGCTGGTGTTGAAGCTGCTGTCCAGCCGAAAACGGTAACACCCAAAATGACGGAACAGTGCCTGATTGGCAAAGCCATGATTTACCGGAACGACAAATTAGAAGCACATCTGAGATGTAATTCGAAGGAAAGTGGTTGGCATGCAGCCAATCCTAAGGTGTCAACTGAAGTTGCGGATTGCCGCTAAGATGGAATTGATGCCTTTATCCCACACTTGCCGACACATCGCTTGCCTGCAGCCAAGTGCAACCGTCATTCTCGATGCGATCGGGGAACTCGACCGGGTTGTAGCCTGCACTCGTTATTGCGCTGACGTCGTTCCCCTGGTTGCGGATGCTTCGCGCGTGGTTCTGGCGGACTCATGGACGGCCAATACATCACAGATCATTGCAGCGAAGCCGGACCTTGTCATCGCCGCGGTTCCCTACCAGGAGCGAGCAGTCGTAGAGATCCTCAAAGCGGGTATCCGATTTCTCGGGCTTGCACCCACGACGTTGGAAGACATATTCCAGGACATTGCGACCATCGCAGGTGTGGTTGGAGCGCGGGACCGTGGCGAGCAAGTTATCGCCGACATGCGACACCGCATTGCCGAAATCAGCGCACGAGCCGCCGGAAGTGCCCGACCGCGCGTCTTTTGTGAAGAATGGGGCAAGCCCATCATCGCGTCGCAAGAGTGGGTGGCTCAACTTGTCGAGGCGGCAGGGGGCGAATTCGTCGCCGTTCCAGGGGTTCATTGTTCCATTGACGATATCCGTCGGCTTAACCCCGAGGTTATCGTTGCCGCGTGGTGCGGAGCTGGGGACCGAGTTCCTCTGGAGAAGATCATCTTCGACCGCAGTTGGGATCGAACCCCCGCCGCCGCCTCTGGCCGCATCTTCTGCATCCACGACGAATTCCTGAATACACCTGCTCCCACGCTTCTTTACGGCCTTGACGCATTGGCATTCGCCATCCATCCGGAATTGTTCCCCAGCACCAAAGGAGTCCGCCAAATTACCGCCGTTTCTGCTTCTACTACAGAGAATCCGCAGCGGTGAGTTAAGATTCATCCATGGCCGTAGCTAGCCGAATTGAGGAAGTGCGCTCGGAAGTAACTGCCCTCGCAGAATCAGCCCCAACGGCTGATGAGTTGATGCAAGCGCTGGTGAGGCTTCTCCACGACCGCATGCTGAAATACAACTGGGTCGGTTTCTACATGCTGGAGCCGGGTGCGCAACCGCCGGTCCTGGTGCTCGGCGCGTTCGAGGGCGCAATGACGCCACACACCCGCATCCCGCTCAATCAGGGCATTTGCGGGGCGGCTGCGTCGAGCGGTCAAACGGTCGTCGTCGACGACGTCGCCAAAGATCCCCGCTATCTCGCCTGTTCACTGGAAACGAAATCTGAGATTGTGGTTCCTGTCTTTGCACATGGAGCGGTCGTGGGAGAACTCGATATCGACAGCCATTTCCCGGCCGCATTCACTCTCGAACATCAGGATTTCGTCCAGCACTGCGCCATGCTTGTGGGAAAGAAGCTGGAAACATCACACGCATGAGAGTTGAGAAAGGCAAAGTACGTGCCCCGGAGATCGGACGCGTGTGGCTCAACTCGACTCCGCTCAGTTTCCGCCAGCTGCGGGGACGTATCGTTCTGGTCGATTTCTGGGACTATACCTGCGTCAATTGCATCCGAACACTCCCCTACGTAGAAGCATGGCACGAGCGCTATCACAACAAGGGGCTGACGGTCATCGGGGTACACACTCCGGAGTTCACCTTCGCCCAGTACGAATCGAACGTGGAGCGCGGCATCCGCGAATTCGGGCTTACTTACCCTATTGTGATCGACAGCAACCGTGAAATCTGGAAAGCCTTTGCGAATCGCTACTGGCCAACCAAATATCTGCTCGATAAGGATGGGTACCTGCGCTACGGCCATTTTGGCGAGGGCGCCTACGGCGAATGCGAGCAAGTGATTCAGGAGCTGCTCAGGGAGATCGATCCCACGATCGAACTGCCGCCCATCATGGAGCCGATGCGCGAAGAGGACCATTTGGGTGCGGTCTGTTATCGCGCCACCGGCGAACTTCATCTCGGACACCGTCGCGGGCGCATCGGCAACGAAGGCGGCTTCAAGGAAGATCAGATATCCGACTATTCATTCGGCGGACAGCTCGAAGAAAATTTCTTCTATGCAAGCGGGCGCTGGGCTTCGACCGCCGAATACTTCGAGGCTGCTGAAGATGGGCCTCACTCTTTGCGATTGAAATACGAAGCCTCCGCCGTAAACTTGGTCATGGCTTGTCCCCATGCGCCGTCGGCTGAGGTCTCTATCCTGCAGGACGGCAAGCCCCTCGCCCGGCAGCAAGCAACACGCGATACCTGCTTTCGTTCCGGACCGGATGGAGAAGAAAGTTTTGTCGTCGTAGAATCCGCGCGCATGTACTTCCTCGTCGACAATCACGAATTCGGCGAGCACGAACTCGAGCTGCGCAACTCCGCCGGTGTTGCAGCTTTTGCCTTCACCTTCACCAGTTGCGTGGACCCGGTGGCGAGTGCTTTGCATGCGGCGGGTCCCGCACAACCATGAAGCGCGTCGTTGCAGCCCTCATCGTTCAGGATGGCAAGCTTCTCGTTTGCCAGCGCACACGCCACCAGACGATGCCGCTTAAGTGGGAATTTCCGGGGGGAAAGATCGAAGAAGGCGAGCAACCACGCGACGCCTTGCGGCGGGAGCTTGATGAAGAACTTGGGATCACGGCGACAATCGGCGACGAAATCGCCCGCATTCAGCACGAGTATCCGAATGGTGGAATGGTCGAACTCCGTTTTTATATCGTCCGTGAATACCAGGGAGAACTCGAGAACCGGATCTTCAAAGACATCCAGTGGGCTGAGCCGAAGGACCTTCCAAAATTCGACTTCCTCGAAGCCGACCTGACCCTCGTCCACGACCTAGCTGCGGGAAGACTGTTTTAGCCAGACCGCAGCGTCCAGAACCACACCATGGTCAAGCCGATCATGATGACCGTCGTGGCCCACGCTACAAAATTGAACAAGGGCTTATTTACGTATTCACCCATCAGGTCCTTCTTGTTGATCAGCAACAGCATGAAGATCAACACGAAGGGCAGGACGATGCCATTGACCACTTGCGAGAGAACAGCGATCTTTACCAAGGGCAGGCCCGGAATCATCACAACGGCGCCACCCGCCACGATCAGCCCGGTGTACAACCAATAGAAGAATGGAGCTTCACCAAATCTCCGCTCGACGCCTGATTCCAATCCCAGACCTTCGCACACGGTGTACGCCGTCGAGAGCGGCAGAATCGAGGCTGCAAAAAGCGACGCGTTGAACAATCCAAAGGAAAACAGGATGTACGCGTACTGACCAGCCAAGGGCTTCAGCGCTGCCGCCGCGTCCGCAGCGTAGGTGATGTTGCGGAAGCCGTGAATCCACAACGTGGCTGCGCAAGCAACGATAATGAACCAGGCCACAACGTCAGTGAAGATACAACCGCTTACTACATCCAACATCGACGCTCTATACTGCCGGCGCGTGACTCCCTTCTCCACAATTGACGCCTGCAGGTAAAACTGCATCCAGGGCGCAATGGTCGTACCCACCACACCGATCACCATGTACAAATAGGCCTGATCCCTGAAGACGTGCAGGTTCGGTGGCAGGACGGTGGCGACAAGCGCATCTTTCCACATCGGATGGGCACGAAGCCCAGCGAAAATGTATGTCACATAAACAAACGACGCCACAACAAATACCTTCTCCACCGTTTTGTACCGCCCGTACACCACAAGTACCCAGACGATCAAAGCGCAAACCGGAACGGTATAGATGCGGGGCCAGCCCCACAGTTCCAGACTTGTTGCGATGCCGATGAATTCCGTAACCACGTTCCCGAAATTTGTGATCAGGATGCCGAGCATCATCAAAAAGGTGATGCGCAAACCAAACTCCTCGCGGATCAGATCGCTGAGACCCTTGCCGGTGACGGCGCCCATGCGCGCACACATTTCCTGCACCACGATCAGCGCGAGCGTGATCGGGATCATGGTCCACAGCAGAAGATGTCCGAATTGCGCCCCGGCGGACGAGTAGGTCAGGATGCCGCCGGCATCATTGTCGACGTTTGCGGTAATAAACCCCGGACCGACTACGGCGAAGAACAGCAGGATCCGGGTCTTCCAACGCCTCAGGAACCTCATGCGCACATTTCGCAGACATAGGGATGCAGAAATTTAGGGCAAACGACGCCACAGGATAAACGCATGTGACGTGTCCGGCCAAACAAAAAGTGCGCACCAGCCACACTTTGGGTGGGGAGGAACCGATTCGATACAGGGTCAGCGAGCCAGGGACTGAATCCGGGCCGCAAATGAATGCCGTGCCGCGGTCTTGCCGATCGGCAAACGAATTTGTTGGGCGAAAATCAGAAAGCCGCCTGCCAATAGGGTCGCTCCGTGGATTTTACGAGTGGACCACAGGTCATACGCGACCAGCATTAGCAGGAAACCATACGAAGCAATCGCGGCATGTCCAGCGTTATGAAACACCCAACGCACTGGAAAGCGGGCAATGGCAGCAATTACTTCGCGATTTTCCCCTAAATCCGTGATTCCACTAGACCGGGAGGGGAGGGGTACCCCGAAACCCATCCATTTTCCAAAATGAAACTCACGCTTGAACCTCGCCCCCTGCCTCCTCACCAGAAGTCTGATCGACTCCCACGCCCGTTCCCAGACTTCACTGACAAGGCCATCTCAATCGGCTATCCTTACTGCCCATAATGAACGGTTCTTCGCCAGCAATAACTACTCCCGGCCGCGAACGCTCTTCCTTGCTCTCCGACGGAATGGTGATCGTTTGGGCCATCGCGCTTGCCAAGCTCGTCCTGCACATCTACTTCAACAATCGCTATGGATACTTCCGCGACGAGTTCGACTACATGTCGTGCGGCGATCATTTGCAGTGGGGATATGTTGACCAGCCTCCACTGATTCCCTTCCTCACCCACATCAGCCGCGCTGTGCTGGGAGACTCGCTGCGCGCGATTCGGTTTCTTCCTGCTTTGTTCTCATCACTTCTTGTCGTGCAAGCTGCTGTCACGACTCGCCTGCTTGGCGGAAGACGTTATGCCCTGACCCTGACCGCAATCTGCGTTGCGTTTGCGCCGCAATATCTCTCCAATGGCGGATTGCTCGGCACCAACTCGCTCGAACCCAATCTCTGGCTCGGCTGCGCGCAGTTCGTGATTCTCGCCATCCAGCGACACGATCCCCGATATTGGGTCGGCTTCGGCATCGTCGCAGGCTTGGGCATGCAGGAGAAGTACACGATTGCCTGTTTTGGCCTGGGAGTTGTCGTCGGCCTGCTGCTTACGGAGCAGCGCCGCACGTTCCTCAACAAGTGGATCTGGCTCGGAGGACTCGCAGCGTTCCTGGTCTTTCTGCCGAACCTGCTCTGGAACCTGCATTACGACTGGCCTTTCGTGCAACTGATCCGTGCCATCCGCGCCGATGGACGCGATGTCGTGTGGGGACCATTCCAGTTCTTCTTCCAGCAGATGCTGGAAGTCGGTCTAATCAGCGGGCTAATCTGGATCGCGGGCGTGTTCGCTCTGCTCTTCTGGAAACCGCTGCGGGCTTATCGCGTGCTGGGCTGGAGTTACATCGTCAGCTACTTGGTGATCTTCCTGCAGCATGGCAAGAACTACTACCTAGCGCCGGTGTATCCGATGCTGTTTGCGGCAGGAGCCGTTGCGCTGGATGTATGGCTCGGGCGATCGCGCGGTGTGGCGTGGCTCAAGCCCACTTTCGTCTACGCCATCGCGGTGAATGGCATCTACCTGATGCCGATCACCGTTCCGGTTTTGTCTCCAGAGCATTTCCTCGCGTACGCGAAGACGCTGCCGGTGAAGCTCCCGATCAACGAACACTCGCACGCCCGCGCAGCACTGCCGCAGTGGTACGCCGATCAGTTCGGGTGGAAAGAAATCGCCGACAAGACGGCTGAAGCGTGGAACCGCATCCCGCCCAACGAACGCGCCGATTGCGGCATTTTCGCGCAGGACTATGGACAAGCCGGCGCAATCGACTTCTTCGGACGCCGCGAAGGCCTTCCCGGCGCGATGAGCGGAGACCGCACCTACTGGCTCTGGGGACCACACAACTACACTGGCAATTGCATGATCGTGCTCGACGATCGTCAGGAAGTATTGGAGCGCTACTTTGATCACGTGGAGTTTGTCGGCAGGTCCGCTCCGAATGAGTGGGCGCTCGAACAACAGGTTCCTGTGTTCATCTGCAAGGGCAAGAAGTTCGACTCCTGGGCCGGCGTGTGGCCGCATCTGAAACGGTGGCGTTGAGCGAAAGCAATCACCACGAAGCACACTAAGGTTCACTCAGGAAGACCGGATTCTGCATTCCTCCGTGAGCCTTCGTGTCCTTCGTGGTTGACGCTCTTCGCCTTGCCGCTTCGTTGCCGCAGGTTGTAGCATCAAAAGGTTTGGGCATTCATAAGGAGAAATCTATGGCGACCGATACTTTGGCCAACCCGGCAGGTCTCAGCAGCACACAAACCCGCGTTTTCAAGAACTTCATCGACGGCGAGTGGGTGGAATCCTCCACCGGACAGACTTTTGAGAATCGCAATCCTGCCGACACGCGAGATCTCGTTGGTATCTTCCAGAAATCGAACAAGGTAGACGTCAATGCCGCTGTTGAAGCCGCCAAACGCGCCTTCGCCAAGTGGCGTCTGGTGCCGGCGCCACGGCGTGCCGAAATCGTATTCCGCGCGGCGGAAATCCTGATCGAACGCAAGGAAGACTGCGCCCGCGACATGACGCGCGAGATGGGCAAAGTCCTCGCCGAGACTCGCGGCGATGTGCAGGAAGCCATCGATGCCGGCTACTACAACGCCGGCGAAGGACGCCGCCTCTTCGGGCCAACAGTTCCATCGGAAATGCCGAACAAGTTCGCGATGGCCGTGCGCCAGCCGCTCGGCATCTGCGGAATGATCACGCCCTGGAATTTCCCCATGGCGATTTCGTCATGGAAATTGCTGCCGGCGGTTGTCTGCGGCAACACTTGCGTGATCAAACCAGCTCAGGATACCCCGCTTTCGACATTCAACCTGGTACGCGCGCTGTATGACGCGGGCCTGCCGAAGGGCGTGATCAACATCGTGACCGGATTCGGAGCGGAAGTCGGCACTCCGATCGCCGAACATCCCGATGTGCGTGCCGTTTCGCTCACCGGATCCTCCGCTGTCGGCAAGATCATCGGCGGCATTGCTGCCCAGAGCTTCAAGCACTGTTCGCTCGAACTCGGTGGTAAAAACCCAATGATCGTTCTCGATGATGCAAACCTCGATCTCGCGATTGAAGGCGCGCTGTGGGGCGCGTTCGGCACAACGGGCCAGCGCTGCACTGCCACCAGCCGCATCATCGTGCAAAAGGGCGTCTATCATGAATTTGCGGAGCGCTTGGTTGATCGGGCGAAGAAACTCAGGGTCGGCAACGGTCTGGACGAAACCGTCCAGATGGGTCCCGCCATCAATCAGAAGCAGCTTGAGACCGACCTCAGCTACGTCCACGTTGGCAAGAACGAAGGCGCCAAGATGGTGTGCGGTGGGCACCGGCTCGACAAGGGCGATTATCAGTACGGCTGGTTTATGGAGCCGACCGTGTTCACCGATGTTGATCCCAAGATGCGCATCGCCCAGGAAGAGATTTTTGGACCGGTGGTCGGCATCATTCCTTGCGATGGCATGGACGACGCGATCGAGATCGCGAACGGCATCGAATATGGCTTGTCATCCGCGATCTACACCAAAGACGTCAACAAGGCATTTACCGCGATGCGCGATCTGTATGCCGGCATTACCTACATCAACGCCCCCACGATCGGAGCGGAAGTTCATTTGCCTTTTGGCGGCACCAAGGCCACGGGCAACGGACACCGCGAAGGTGGCATTGGAGCGATCGACTTCTACACCGAGTGGAAATCGGTTTACGTCGATTATTCCGACAAGTTGCAGAAGGCACAAATCGACCGGGAGGATTGATTCCCGGGTTTCTTGGTGAACTCTGAGCGGTGTTCAAGGTGTTGCGAAAAATTCCCGCGGCCGTCGGTAAATCCGAAGGCCGCTTTTTAGCAGGGAACTGTCCAACTCTGTTACGCCATGGTCTGCAAAGCGGCACTTCGGTAACCTTGATCGTTGCGAGTTGGCATCCTACCTTTGTTGCGGTGAGGCTTCCCTCCGAGCTCTCAACTTCCACTTTATGGGTGGCCTTATGCAGCGCCGTTCTCACAGACGCCGGAACTTGACCGCCATTCGGTCCCGGATCGTCCGCACGATCTTCGCACTATTTCTCTCGCTGACTCCACTCGCGATTCTGCATTCATTTGGCGACAATCTGGACCGCCCCCATCGCAAAGTGCTGGTGAAGGTTGATCCCGAATATCCCGAATTCCTGCGGAGCGGCCGCTACGAAGGATACGTCGTGCTCGAAGCCACGGTGCAACCGAACGGAACGGTTTCGAACGTCGAGATCAAGCGCGGCAATCCCATGCTGGCGCAGTATGCGACGAAAGCCGTTCAGAAGTGGAAGTATGCGCCCGGACCCAATCAGACCGTGGAAGAAGTCTCCTTCCATTTCAAACCAGGCTCGTCCGTTAACGACTAAAACCACTCATCTGGCGGAGAACAGATTTTGAGTGCCTCGGAGTCGGCAGGCATTTAGAATTTTGTTGAGCCTCGGCAGCACATCTATGCCAAGGCCAAGGTTTTCACGATGCCGCTCACCCAAGCTCACGAGATCACTGCCGCTTCCCGTCTGGAAAATGTGCGTTACGCCATCCGCGACCTGGCCTGCGTGGCCGACGAAGTCGTGAAACAAGGCCACAAGGTTCTGCCGCTGAACGTCGGCGATCCGCTGAATTTCGATTTCCAGACTCCGCCGCACATTATCGAAGCGGTGTATAAAGCCATGCGCGACGGCAAAAACGGCTACGCTCCTTCGCCGGGAATACCGGAGGCGCTGGAAGCGATTCGTGGCGAAGCAGCGCGCAAGGGCATCACAACAGTACGAGACGTTTTCGTCACATCGGGTGTCAGCGAAACTGTTGATCTCTGCATTTCAGCGCTCGTCAATCCGGGCGAAGATATGCTCACGCCGAGTCCTGACTATCCGCTGTATTCGGCGGTGCTTTGCAAGCTGGGAATCGCGCTGAACGCTTACGATCTGAACGAGGAGGATGGCTGGCAGCCCGAACTCGCGGATATCGCACGCAAACTGACGCCCCGCACGCGCGGGATCGTGATTATTAATCCGAACAATCCGACTGGTTCCCTGTGTACGCGGCAGATGCTCGAGCAGATCGCCGACCTGGCCCGCCGTCACAACCTGATCGTGTTTTCCGATGAGATCTACGACAAGCTGATCCTCGAAGACACTCCGCATCTCGCGTTTGCATCAGTTGCACCGGACGTTCCCTGCATTACCTTCGGCGGCATGTCGAAGAATTATCTGGTCCCGGGATGGCGCATAGGATGGGGCATTGTGTCCGGCGATGCGTCGGCAGTGAAGACGTACACCGAAGGGGTGCATCGGCTTTTGCGGGCGCGTCTTTGCGCAAATCATCCGGAGCAGTATTCCATTAAGCCTGCGCTCGAAGGTCCTCAGGATCATCTTGTGGAAGTCAAGCGCAAGCTGCGCTCGCGACGCGATCTCACGCAGAAGTGGTGCGAGTCTACGCCCCGAGTCAGTTGTGTCGCGCCACGTGGCGCTTTTTATGCCTATCCGCGAATTGAAATCTCCGAAAGCGACGAAATTTTTGTTAAAGAACTTATTCTGCAGAAGCATGTGATGGTCGTCCACGGATCAGGCTTCGGACAGAAGCCGGGCACGCAGCACTTTCGCATCGTGTTCTTGCCCGACGAGCAGACTTTGACGAAAGCTTATGCAGGGATTGCCGAGTTCATTCGTGAGCGCTACGGAAGCTAGGCGACGCCTTTAGGTGATGCTGACCTCTGTATACGTTCCGTAAACCTGCCGCAGAGCTTCGCAGATTTCGCCGACTGTCGCATAGGCGCGGACGGCATCCACGATGCAGGGCATGGTGTTGGCAGAAGAGACTGCGCTATTGTTCCCGGCCTTCGGTTCTTGCGCGGCGGCCTTCTTCAGGGCATCAAGTGAGCGCTGAACTTCTTCATTCGAGCGGCGCGCTCGCAGATTCTTTAGCTTGGCGGATTGCTGGCGTGCCACGCTCTCATCAATGTAGAGAATGTGCGGAGGGTCTTCCTCAATGGCGAATTCGTTCAGGCCAACAATGATCTTTTCCTTCGCTTCGACCGCGCGTTGGTATTGATAAGCGGATTCGGCAATTTCTTTTTGCGGATATCCGCGCTCGATGGCCTTGACCATGCCGCCCATCGCGTCCATTTTGCCGAAGTAGTCGAAGGCGCCGTTCTCCATCTGCAGGGTCAGGTTCTCAAGGAAGTAAGATCCGCCGAGCGGATCGACCGTCTGCGCCACACCGGATTCGTAGGCGATAATCTGCTGCGTGCGCAGGGCGATGCGGGCGGCTTCTTCGGTGGGCAGCGCGAGCGCTTCGTCATAGGAATCGGTATGGAGCGATTGCGTACCTCCGAGCACTGCGGCTAGAGCCTGCACGGCCACGCGCGCGATGTTGTTCATGGGCTGCTGCGCGGGGAGCGAGACACCCGCAGTTTGCGTGTGGAAGCGCATGAGCCAGGTACGTTGGTTTTTCGCCCCGAAGCGATTTTTCATCACCCGGTACCAAATCTTGCGCGCCGCGCGGTACTTCGCGATTTCTTCGAAAAAGTCATTGTGCGCGTTAAAGAAGAAGCTGAGGCGCGGGCCGAATTCATCAACGTCGAGGCCGCGACGGCGCGCCCACTCGACATATTCGACGCCGTCGTAAAGCGTGAATGCCAGTTCCTGCAGCGCGGTCGAACCGGCTTCGCGGATGTGGTATCCGCTGATGGAGATCGTGTTGAAACGCGGGGTGAACTTCGATCCGAATTCAAACGTGTCGATCACCAGCCGCATTGAGGGCGCCGGCGGATAGATGTATTCCTTCTGCGCGATGTATTCCTTCAGAATGTCGTTTTGAATCGTTCCGGAGATTTTCTTCCAGTCCGCGCCTTGCTTTTCGGCGACAACCAGATACATCGCCCACAATACGGAGGCCGGTGAATTGATGGTCATCGATACAGTGGTCTTCTCCAGATCGATGCCGTTGAAGAGGATCTCCATATCTTCGAGCGAGTCGATCGCGACGCCGCACTTGCCGACCTCGCCTTCACTCGCCGGATGGTCGGAGTCATAGCCCATCAGGGTGGGCAGATCGAACGCGACCGATAGTCCGCTGCCGCCGTGCTCGAGCAGATACTTGTAGCGCCGATTTGTTTCTTCCGGCGACGCAAAGCCGGAGAACTGGCGCATGGTGAACATCTTGCCGCGATACCCGGTGGCGTGAATGCCGCGCGTGAAGGGCGGCTGGCCGGGAAAACCGAGATAGTTTTCCTCGCTCCAATCATTCGGCAGATCGGCTTGCGTGTAGAGCCTGCGAATGGGCAGTCCGGAGATTGTAGTGAAGCGCGCGTTGCCTTGCTCGTCGGTGTTTACGCCTGTGGGTGCGCCGATTGGACGCTCGGAAGCTTTTTCCAGAGTCGGCGCGAGAGTCTTCTCGGCCCACTTCTTTTCGCCATCGGAAGGATGGCGGTTCTCAAACACGTCGGCGATGGGAGTTTCGGCGACCTGCGGCTTCTTCGACTGCTTGTTGTTCATGCGATCCCCAGTGCTCTGATTTGATGATAGGTAACTGGGAGCAGTTGGGGCAAGGTGCGAAGGTGGGTTCGGAACGACTGGTCGGTATGCTTGTCATCCTGAACGCGGCCTTGCGCCGCGTGAGGGACCTTACGATCGCTGGGAGTGACGATGAGGACTTTCAGCTTCGAGCAATTGTGCGCTCCCGTTGACTGCATCAGCGGTGCTGGCTGTCGTCAGGTCCCTCGCGCCGGCCTTGCCGCCGCTCAGGATGACATCGGTTCTTTCTGATGGGAGAGTTCCCAGGCTTTCGCGTACTTCCAGGAGACGTAAACCGCGTGGTAGAGGTGCAGCAGCAGGCCTTCGCGGCCGTCGAGGAATCCGAGGCGGAAGAAATAGTTGTAGATGAAGGTGAATAGCGGACGGAGGACGATGTTGATGAAGCTGAATCGGACCTTGCCTTTGGCGACGACCATCTCCGCGCCCAGTAAGGAGTAGTGGTTCATGTGGTTGATGTAGTCGGAGAGGGTCGGGTAGGAATGGTGAATGAGGGCTCCGGTTACGATGCGGCCTGTCTTGCCCTCGACGCGAGCGTCCTCATGCACGAGCCGACTCTCGAATTGCCCCGCGCCGCGGCGGAAGAGCCGCAGTTTCGGATCGGGCCAGTAACCGCCATGCTCGATCCATCGGCCCATAAACTTATTCCTTCGCCGTATGGAATAGCTGTTGGCGTCGAACTTAGGGAGGGGTGCCCCCATCGCCGCCAGGAGTTCTTGCCTCGGACGCGGTCTCGGTTGCGAAGTCACATACAGGATTAGCGCGGGTAAGTCACGCTCCAATTCTTCATCCGCATCCAAACTCAGAATCCATTCTCCCGTTGCTTTTTCGATGGCTGAGTTCTTTTGCCCCGCAAATCCCTTCCACTCCTCCACAAACACTTTCGCGCCGAGCGATTTCGCGATCTCCACCGTGCGGTCAGTCGAGCCGGAGTCGACGACGATGATCTCTCCCTTGCCGTCGGCTACCAGCGACTGCACGCTATGAAGCGTGCGCCCGATGTTGGCTTCTTCGTTATAGGTGATGATGACGACCGAGAGTTGCATGTGCGTTTGGGAACTGGGAATTGTCTCACAGCGAGCGATGAGCTATGAGCTATGCGTTCGAAGAGGATCCAGCTCACTGCTCATTGCTCATTGCTGCCCTACTTCTCACCGCTTCCAAAATCAAAAATACAGCCAGTATCGTCAGCTCCGGCTCGATCGGGTGCCGGTATCTTGAATGGGGAAAGACAAAGTAATACGTCGTCGGATACGTCAGCACTAATCCCGCGAAAAGCCAGGCTGCGGGCCGCTTCTGGCGCAATGCACGGCCGAGCCCCCAGAGCGCGAGCACCGATGTCGCCAGAAATCCCGACGTGCGAAAGTCTACGGGCGAAACACTGTTGGTTTCCCGCGGCACTCCGTTCCAGTAGTAGAAGAGGCGCTTCAGGCTGATCACCGCGAACCGGCTCGGATTTTCGCGTACCCATGCGAACGCCTGCTGCTTACAGGATTCGGCATAGGCCAGTTCTCCCATGGTCTGAAACTTCTCCAGTTCGCCGCGGTTCAGGTTAGGTTGGAGATATGCCATCAGCATGCCGTCCGCACCTTTCCAGTTGCCCAGGCGGAACTGCAATCCGAAATCATCGCGGATAAAGACGAAGCGTCCGAAGACCTCGTAATTGCGCACGAGCCACGGCGACAGAGCGGCCCAGAAGACGACCGAGGCAATCACAACTCCGCTCAGAGAGGAAAGCCCACGCCGATATCGCTGCCGCCAGCTCCACAATCCGCAGAAAGGAAGGAATGTGAGCATCGTGGGATTCGCCAGCGCACCAATCCCGTACAACGCCCCGAATAGTGCCCACCCTTGCCATCCCGGCCAGTCCTGCAATTCGAGCGCGAGCAGAAATGTGCAAGCTAGTACGAACGGGGTGAACGTTGTGTCCCAGATCCAGTGGATTGACCAATACCAGACATACGGATTCAGTCCCCAGGCGTAGGTTGACCATTTCGCAATCCGCTTGTCGAACGCACGCCGTGCAATCAGAAAGATCGGAATGCAGGTCAGAGTCGCGAACAAACTGTTGATGCTAAGTAACACCCACGCCGATGTGCGCGAATAGATGCCAAAAACTTTGAACACTCCGCCAATCAGGAATGGATAGAGCGGAGGCTCCCACGCGGTTGGGCCAGTATTGCCTTCATAGGGACTGCTGAAACCTTGGCCTTGCGCGATGGAGCGGCCGATGCGGCCCATCTCCCATCCGAATTCGAAATTGTCATGGCCGGGGCGGACGCGGTACTGATGGAAGATGCCAATCGACGCGACTTGCAGGACGAAGGAAAGAGGCAGGAGCCATAGAAAAAACGGAGGCAGCCGCCGGGGAGTTCTCTCCATCGCAGCGTAGTGTATCAGGCAGGTGCTGATTCTCTCAGCGTACCGGGTGGCCGTTCTCTGTGTTCCTCCGCGGTCAAAAGCACTACCGCAGAGTCCGCTAAGCAAAACGCGGAGAGCGCAGAGAAAAGAGCCTCTATTGACCTCCGGATTGAGTTGGCGGTGCCTGCTGCCCTGACGGCTGCGTCTCAGGGTTAGCATCCTCTCTCGGCGCCACGTAGGGCGCCTTCGGCAGATGCGTCACCTGACCCCGAGTGGCGTCGGCCACGTCGATCCCCGCGTGTTCAAGCAGTAACCCGGTGGCCCGGTCCAGTTCGATTCTGGATTTCTCGTAGGCTGCCTTGGCTGATACCAGGTTCGATTCGTTCGTCGTCAACGCGGCTGCGTCTTGCAGAATGGCTGTTTGCGTCGTGAGGCCAACTTTCAGTTTCTGTTGGTCGGCGTCGAACGTCTGCCGGGCGAAATCGACGGCAGACTGCGCGGCCTCTACCGCGGCCCGGTTTTGCTTCACATCGAATTGTGCGTTGCGCACTTCGACTCGCACCTGGTTTTCAAGTTGGTGCTGCCGCACCTGGGCCTGGCGATATTCCAGTTGGGCGCGCACCTGGTTCGACTGTGCCAGGCGGTTGCGGATCGGGATGTTGAGGCTCAACCCGATGCCCTTGTCGGGTGCCGTCGAATTAACCATCTGACTCAGGGTGCTGGGATAGCTCACTGAGGTGCTGTTGCGGAACGGCGGTGGAGCCTTGGCTTGATCGAAGCAGAATGCGCTGGTCGTGTCGGCGCAGTTGGGGACAAGCGGGTTCACGTCGCCGCCCACTCCAGATCCACCGTAGTAGGCGAACGCTTGCAGGGTCGGGAGCATAGAGTTGCGCACGGCTTTGTTATTGAGATCGCGCGAACTGAGATCGATGCGCGTCTCCACCAGTTCGGCACGATGCTGGAGTGCGTCGTTGATCAAATCCTGAATTGGAGTGACCGGCTCCTCCCTCGGCACCTGCATGACTGAAGTTGGAATCACGTCTGCCTCCGCGAGGATTGGGTCCTCGATGCTGCGGCTGAGAGCATTCTTCATGAGCAGTTGCTGCAGTTGCAGGTTGTTCTGCGCCACAATGAGGTTTTGCTGGCCGGTAGAGACTGCGCTCTGGGCGCTCACGACCTGAATCGGCGGTACTGTGCCCACCTGCGCCTGGCGCCGCGCGTCTTCGAGCGCTTTTTGCGCATAGGTCAGGGCTTCCTGCTGCACGCGGACATTCTCATAGGCGTAAACCAGATCCCAATACATGTTCTCAATCTGATCCACGGTGGTGATGACCTGAAGACGGAACGCGACGTCAGAGATCTCGCGGTTGTTCTTGGCGATCCGGATAAAGCGCGTATTTGGCAGAAAGCCGAAGCCCTGCAATAGATTCTGCGTGAAGCGAAACTGGAAATTCGATCCCAGTTGAGGGGTGAGCAGGCTGGTGGGGTTGTTGGTGGTAAGGTGTGTGTTATTAAAGCCTCCGCTGAGCGTGCCACCCCATGAGAAGCCTTGAACGTAGCCGAAGTTTGCGGTGTAGGTGTTCTGCGCCACGATAGGAACAGGGCTGAAAACGCTGACTGATTGCGCGTTGTTCTTGTCGAGCTGAAATGATCCCGTGAGTTCCGGGTCAAAGCTGGTAATGGGCGATCCCACCCCGAGTGTGGAACTGACCAGGCCCAGAGTGCCCGTACCAGCGCCTCCGGCAGCGACCGTAGTTCCTCCCGTTCCGGAGCCCACCGTTCCGCCAAGCCCGCCAACGCCGCCGCCAGGAGTGTTTTGAACGACACCGGTGTTGACACCGAGGATGCTGCCTCCCGACTTGGCGCGGAGCAGGTCAGCGTCAGCGATATTCAAGTTGTAGCGTGCAATCTCGAGATCAAGGTTGTTCTCGAGGGCAAGCGCAATGGCGTCGTCGATCGACAAATGAACCTTGCCATCATGCATCAGGGAATCAATGCGCGGGGAGTTTGCCAGGTTTGTTTCCGGAATTTGCTGCGGGCTGTAAGGCTGCAGCAGCTTGGGAAATCCCGACCGCGGCACAGAGTAGTCCTTTACGTGGATCTGACCCGAGGGCTCGCCTGCAGTCGTGGCCGCAGTCTGCTGTGCGGCGAGTTGGGATTGTGCTGCTGTAATTGCCAATAGAACGGCGAGACCGAAGGGCTTCCAGGGTAAAACAGCACTCAAACGCGAGGTCATGAAACGTTCTCCTTGCGGAAAATCGGCGCGGAGTAATTCGTAAATCGGATTTCGAAGGCGCCAATGTTGGATGCAAGACGCAACAAAGCGTCAATTCATCTTAGCGGGAGATTCTTGTTCAATGACCGGCAGGATTGTAAAGAATTGTGAGCAGAACTGCGCCAGGAAGAAGGAATCTGTTGCGCTGGACTCTCATGCGGCCGCGGAAGGCCGCACGAGAGTCCGGACACATCGAATCTATTGCTGAGGCGCCGTCGCCGGAACAGCGACCGAAGGAGTCTCAGCACGTGGTTGGATGAACGGGATGTTGGGCAACTGCCGAACCTGTCCACGAGCGGCATCTTCAATATTGATGCTGGCATGATCGATGAGTTGGCCCGTCGAGCGGTCCAGCTCAATTCTCGATTTCTCGTAGGCGACCATGGAATTGACGAGAGCAGACTCAGCGGCTGCCAGCTGACTCTGGTATTGCAGAACCAGGGTTGTCGTTGAGGTCCCGAACTGATATTTCTTCTGCTCGGCATCCAGCGATTGTCGCGCGAGTTCCTCGGCAGCTTTCGCGGAATCAACGCTGGCACGGTTCTGCTGCACGGCGTACTGCGCGTTGCGCACTTCGATGCTGACCTGATTCTCGATCTGCTGCAAGCGCATCTGGGCTTGCCGGTATTCCAACTCCGATCGAATTTGCGTGGCTTGCGCGGTGCGGTTGCGGAGCGGAATGTTCAACTGCAGACCAATCCCCTTATCGGGAGCAGTGGAATTGACGAGCTGGTTCAGCGTTTCGGGATACGAAACGGTCTGCCGCGGATCGGTAGCGCAGCCGAATCCTTGCAGCTCTGGGGGAAGGTTCGAACAGAGGTTGTTCGGATTCTGCGAGCCGCCGACCCCTGCGCCGCCGTAATAGGCGAACAGGTCGAGAGAGGGGAGCAGGCTGCTGCGCACCGCCTTGTTGCTAAGTTCGCGTGTGTTCAGGTCGATGCGCGACTCCACGAGTTCGGCGCGATGGCGGAGCCCCTCGTTGACCAGATCCTGCGTCGGAATCACCTCTTCCTTAGCCGGCACATTCATGGTTGATGTGGGAATGACTTCGGCCGCGGCCAAAGAAGGGTCTTTCAGGGTCCGGCTCAGCGCATTCTTCATCAGGAGCTGCTGCAGTTCGAGATTCGTTTGCGCCGCTGTTACCAACTGCTGGTCCTGCGCCACGGTGCTTTGCGCGCGAACTACTTCGATCGGCGCCAGGCTTCCGATTTCCACCTGCTTCTTGGTATCAGAGAGTGTCTTCTGAGCGAAGGCTAACGATTCATTCTGCACCCGCGCATTTTCGTACGCGTACACCAGGTCCCAATAGATGCTCTGGATCTGGTACACCGTGTCGGTTACCTGAAGGCGGAACGCGACATCCGAGAGTTCGCGGTTGTTCTTGGCGATACGAATGAACCGCGTATTCGGGGCCAGCCCAAAGCCCTGCAGCAAGTGTTGCGTGACCATCGCCCGGAAGCTCGAGTTCAGCTGAGGACTGACACTGCTGAAAAAGCTGTTGGTGGTAGAGCGGGTGTTGTTGAAGCCAACCGACAAATTCGTGCCCCACTTGAATCCCTGGTTGTAAGCGAAATCCCAGGTGCCGGTGTTCTGCGACAAGGTAGCACCCGGCAGGCTGCCTTGGAACAAGCTGGTGACTTGCTGGTTGAAGTGATCGGACTGCACCGTCCCGGTCAGCACCGGATCAAAGCTGTTGATCACCGGCCCGATACCGAGCGTCGAACTGACCAGACCGAGAGTACCGCCACCGGCTCCGCCTGCGCCGAGGCTGGTTCCACCCGTGGCCGCGCCGGAGTTCGCGCCAATGCTGCCCACACCACCGCCGGGGGTATTCAGAACGACACCGGCATTAACACCGAGGATGTTGGAGCCCGCGTTTGCGCGCAGGATGTCGGTATCGGCAATATTCAGGTTGTAGCGCTGAATCGCGATGTCGAGATTGTTCTCCAAAGCCAGCGCAACAGCGTCATTGAGCGACAGGTAGAGCTTGCCGTCCTTCATCAGCTGATCGATCCTGGCCGTATTCGCCAGATTCGGAGCGTCCACATGCCGTGCCTTGTAGGGCGCAATAGGGTTCGGAAAATGCGAGGCCGGCTTGGCATAATCCATAACCGGGAGCGCTTGTATCGCGGGCGTACTTTGCGGGGCAGGGGCGGCAGGCTGCTCCTGGGCCCAGCACGCAAGGGTCAACGTGGCGGCCAAAGTTGCGGTGGCGGCGAGCCTGATGGTCGAGGTTATTCGTGCGAATGGCATCTACTCATCTCCGATCGTTAAAACCATATGGATTAAGGCTTACAGCGAAAATTAGCCTGGTTTTGTTGAAGCAGCCGTCCCAATAAAGTCCTACTCAGCGATAGGTACGCAAAAGAATCACGAAAGGTTCCGGAAAGCTGGGACGAAAGACATTCCAGATAACGCCCTATCTCTCTTCTGGGCCTTGGAGTTCCCGGCACAGGCCCCGGCGCAAGCTCTGAACACCGCAGCCTTCATTCTGCGGAAACCGTTTAGTATATCTGACCGACGTTTTAAATGGCTTCGATGATTTGAACGGACTCAAGGACTCTAAAGATCGCAAAATGCGCAATCTCAAATTGATCCTTTCCTATGACGGTGCGGAGTTCTTCGGCTGGCAGGTACAGCCCAATGCATGTACGGTGCAGGGGACATTGGCCTCAGCGATTGGACGGATTACCGGGGAAAAGGTCTCACCTCAAGGATCTGGGAGGACCGACGCGGGAGTGCATGCCTTGGCGCAAGTAGTGACATTTGTCACGGAGTCCTCCGTCCCCACCCAGAATTTCCTGAAGGCGCTGAACGACGTGTTGCCGGCTTCGGTGCGGGTGATGGAAGTGGCCGAGATGCCCGCCGGGTTTCATGCCCGCCATTCGGCGCAGGCAAAAACGTATCGCTATCGGATTTACCGGAAGGAGATTTGTCCGCCATTTCTAGCACGCTACGTGTGGCATTATCCCTACCCGCTGGATGAGGACGCAATCGTACGGGCTGCGGGATTGATAATTGGAGACAAAGACTTTACCTCTTTTGCTGCGGTAGATCCTGAAAGAGGGCGCGATGGGGAGGCTGTTTCCAACGTGCGGACAATTTTTTCTTCCGTGTGGGAACGGATCGGCGTCGAGTTGATCTACACCGTGCGAGGATCGGGATTTCTTCACCACATGGTTCGAAATCTGGTGGGAACTTTCATTCTGGTGGGCAAGGGCACGCTCCAGGTGGACGACATCACACGAATCCTTGATGCTCGAAATCGGTCGGAAGGTGGAGCCACGGCTCCGGCGAAGGGACTTTACCTGGTGAACGTCGAGTACTAAGGAGATATCTGGCGGGCGTGGCACCTACGGAATACGATTGGCTTGATGGCAACTTACACAGAGGTGACAACTCGGAAGATCACTTCGATCAATCCTGCGACCGACACCGTTCTGGGTGAATTGGGGTGCGCCAGCGGCGCGGACGTGTCCGCTGCCGTCGAACGCGCACGATCGGCGCAGCCAGCCTGGGCTGAACTTGGAGTGCGTCGCCGGGTTGATATTCTGCGGGGATTTCAGGCGGCTCTCCATGCGAAAAAGTCGGAGATTGCCGCTGCCATCACGCGAGAAGCGGGAAAGCCGCTGGCCGAGGCGCTGGTCACTGAGGTTCTGGTGGTGCTCGATGCTGCTCGATTCTTAATCGACAACGCATTTTGCCTGTTGCGCGACGAACCTTTGGCGCATGGCAACGTCGCCACGAAGCTGAAGCGCGGACGGCTCTTGCGGGAGCCGTATGGAGTCGTCGGGATTATTTCGCCGTGGAATTACCCGTTTTCGATTCCGGCAACCGAAACTCTGTCCGCACTGGTCGCAGGCAATGCCGTGGTTCTGAAACCCTCAGAACTGACGCCGCTGGTTGCCCTGGAATTGGCTTCTTTGCTGCATGGGGCTGGAGTTCCCAAGAATGCGCTTCAGGTGGTAATCGGCGAGGGAGCAACTGGCGCGGCGCTCATCCATTCGCCAATCGACAAGTTGGTGTTTACCGGGAGCGTTGCTACAGGCAAACGCATTGCGGCGGCTGCGGCCGAGCGATTGTTGCCGGTTGTTCTGGAGCTGGGCGGGAAAGATCCCATGATCGTGCTCGCTGACGCGGATGTCGATGTCGCTTCGAGCGCGGCCGTCTGGGGAGCGTTCGTCAACGCGGGGCAAGCCTGCTTGTCGGTGGAGCGGTGCTACGTGCATCGCAGTTTGCACGACAAGTTTGTGCAGGCCTGTGCCGACAAGACGAAGCAGCTACGCGTCGGGAACGGCATGGATGCCGACACGGACGTCGGCCCGATGATTCATGAGCGGCAACTCCGCATCGTCGAATCGCATGTGGAGGATGCTCGGGCGCGAGGAGCGCAAGTTCTGGCGGGAGGAATTCGCCTCAGAGAGTTGGGTCCGAACTTCTACGCTCCCACGGTTCTCATGAACGTGTCGCATGAGATGCGCGTCATGCGCGAAGAAACGTTCGGGCCTGTGTTGCCCATCATGGCGTTTGACAGCGATGACGAGGCGGTGGGCTTGGCTAACGATTCTGAATACGGGCTGGCAGCAAGTATCTTCACACGCGACTCCGAGCGCGGAGAGCGTATGGCCCGGCGCATTCATGCTGGTACTGTCATGGTGAACGATGCGATTTCGTGCTTCGGGATCAGCGAAGCTCCCCACGGCGGGGCAAAGGCGAGCGGGATCGGGCGAACTCACGGACGCTTTGGTCTGGAAGAGATGGTTCGTGTGAAGTACGTCGATACCGACCAGATGCCCAGTATCAAGAAAGTCTGGTGGTATGGGTATGGGGAGAGTTTTCGGCGGCAGATGGAAGGATTTTTGGATCTGCAGTTCGCGCGGAGTGTTGCCTCGCGTTTCAGCGGCGCGCTGCGCGCAAGCGAGTCGATTTGGCGCAAACGGCTGTGAACCGCGCGGCGCACGCGACGCCAACTTGCGTTAGGGATTTTGAGCGTAATCGCGATTTATCAACAACCATCCTGCAAGAACACTTTAGAACTCCGTTCTCGCTATAGGCATACACTTACCTTTGGGGAGGGTTATATGACGAAGACCGCCCTTTTCGGTTTTCCGCTGTCGTTGGTTTTTGCCTGCATGTCGTTTGCTCAACAGTCCCAGAAAACCGCCAAGTTCGATGGCGTTTTTGCTTACGCCATCAATTCGAGACAACTTGTAACGATCAGCAAGGACGTCAATGAATCAAATGCTCGATTACTTACAAAAGCGG
>Ga0335085_10001100_pt1 | contig 62615 bp, 53 predicted proteins | sample Lox_Sample_45_FD_206712 | JGI IMG/M metagenome (GOLD analysis project Ga0335085, IMG submission 206712) | Soil microbial communities from Loxahatchee National Wildlife Refuge, Florida, United States - Lox_Sample_4.5 | ecosystem: Environmental > Terrestrial > Soil > Wetlands | place: USA...
GGTTTGTTCGGAGTTTGCCGAGGTAACTTGTTGATCTGTTTCAGAATCAGCGGCAGAATCTAAACTTAGGATCTGGTCCCGCAAGGGGTGGGGGTTCGAGTCCCCCCTTTCGCACCAAAAGTCTCGGCCCAGTCCAGGTCAAGAGCTATCGGTAGCCACGTCATTTGCTGATTTAGGATCCTCCTCGTCTCAGAATGATGTCGTAGAACGACGATGCCTCCTCGGACCCGTGGAAGGGGAGGGCCATCGGCTCAGCGCGAGGGGCCGTGAGGCCCTGGGAGCGCTGATCTGGAACGAGATTGGGGACCTGAAGCGCTTCGCTTCGGCCGACGCGCTGGTGAACTATATCGGCCTAGTGCACAACCGCTCAGAAAATACACAAAATCGAACCAACCAAGAGGCTTAATTGGCCACCCAAGGCGGCTTAGACTCCAGTTGAACTGGAGAAACGAACCCAATCGAAGCTCCTGGCCGTCCAGCCTTCGCATTGCCAACATAAACACCATAAAATCAACACCGTAGGGCAGCGTCTCGCGTGGTTTCCCCGGTTTGAGGTTGCCAGTCCGTCACAAGTGGACTTGTCGCGGGGTTGCGGGGCATCAAACGGGTAGGGCAGTGGCCGGATGGCTGCCCGGACGAGGTGCGGCATGGCTGCGACAGCCTGGAGAGGGTATCTCAGCTTCGGCTTGGTTTCGATTCCGCTGAAGCTCTATCCCGCAGCGCGGGGCGCATCGATCCAATTCCACCAGGTCCACAAGAAGTGCCGTACCCGTCTGCGGCGGCCGCTCTATTGCCCCACCTGCCAGCGGCTGGTCGAGCAGGACGAAGTGGCCAAGGCGTACGAATACGAGAAGGGACAGTACCTCATCCTCGATGACAACGAGATCAAAAAGCTGGCGCCGGAGACCGGCGGGACGATGGAGATCGCGGAGTTCGTCAAGCTTGCCGGGATCGACCCGCTCTACTTCGAGACCTCGTATTTCGCCGTGCCGGACAAGTCGGGCGCCAAGCCCTATCGATTGCTCGTCGAGGCTCTCGAGAAAACCGGCATGGCCGGCCTCGCGAAAGTCGCGATGCACCGGCGCGAGTACCTGGTGGTGATACGGCCTCACGACAACGGGCTGACGCTGCACACGATGTACTTCCACAACGAGATCCGTGAGGTTGCGGAGTACGGGAAGGACGACGTTGAAGTGAAGCCGCAGGAGATCAAGCTCGCTACCGAGCTCGTAAGCAGTCTCTCCACCGATTTCAAGCCGGAGAAGTATCGCGACGAGTACCAGGCCCGAGTCCAGGCGCTTCTCGACCGGAAATTGAAAGGCGAGAAGGTCGCGGTGGCGACGGAGCGAAAGCCTGCCCCGGTAATCGACATGATGGAAGCCCTCAAGAAGAGCCTGGCGAAGCGGGAGCGGGAGAAGAAGCGTGCCGCACAACACGCGCCTGCGCGCAGCACCAGGATGCGCCGGAAGGCAAGTTGAGATCGAGCGGCGAACTCGGACCGGTGGGAGAACGCAATGATCAAGAAAGTGAAAGAAGGTTACAAGGTCGTTTCCGAGAAGACGGGAAAGAATCTCGGCGGACCGTACAAGTCGAAAGAGCAGGCCAAGAAGCGCTTGCAGCAAGTGGAATTCTTCAAGCGGAAGAAGGGTTAACCGGCATTCAGAGGGAGACGACCGCCGCTACACCGAATCAACCCGCGCCGGCCTTCGGCAGCACAACCTCAAGCGTGCGGCCGTCGCTCGTAGCCTCGGCGCGCGAAGGGTCGATCTCCACCGGCAGGTCGATCCGCTTGGCGGCGCGAATCGAGCCGCTGCGCGACGTTTGCTCCGGTTCCCCGTCCGGAACCGTTCGGGCCGTAACCACAATGTGGGAACGGTCAACGCCGACCTGAAGTTCGGTGCCCGGCAACTCGTCGAGAGGGACGTCGATCCTGACCTCATCAGCCGATTGATTGACTTGCTCCTTGAGGCGGGTCAATTCGCTTTCCGCGCGCAGCCAGTCCGCCAGGTCCTGGCCGTGCTCGTAGCCGCGGGACTCGTAGAACTGGTACGCGCGCCGTCCAACTGATTCGCTGACTTCGTGGGAGAGATCGCCGAGCCCCGCGCCCGTGATGATCGGCACCGCCATGCGCTGGTCCTGAGTTCTGCGTTTCGCCGTCACGAGACTAGAACCTTTCTGAACATCCTCGGCTGGTTGGATGCTCGCGGCGCAGCCTCGGTTTGCACAACGATCCCCTGGTGGTTGAAAACCGCAAGAAAGCCTGCTCATTTTTCTCAATCCTACCCCCTTCTTGACCGGCGCTCGTTGCTCGGTTAGCATGAGCATTAGCTTGAACAAGCAATCGTCCCCCGCTCGCGACATCCCACGCATGCCTTCTGCCGTCTTGCGTTCTGTGCAGGCGGAGGAGCGTCCAATCTCCTTATGAAAAGCGACGTGACAAAGACCAGTGTGCCCGTTCCCAAAGGTGTGGAAGCTTTGGTTGGCGTGCTGGACGGCAACCTGAAGCTGATGGAACGCTATTTCCACGTCTCGGCGCATCTGGATGAGGACACGCTGGAAATCGAGGGTCCAGCGGAGAACGTGCAGCGCACCGAGCGCATGGTGCAGGACTACACGGACCTCGTCGGGGGTGGCGCACGCTTCGAGGCCGCCGACGTGCAATCGTTCCTGCGCATTCTCTCCGAGGACCCGACGAGCACGCTGAAGGGACTGGCGGAAGCGGGACGGCCGCGCGCGCTCGGCAAAAAGTCGATCAGCCCCAAGAGCCTGAACCAGCAACGCTACGTGGACGCGATCGAACGCTACGACATGGTGTTCGGCATCGGGCCGTCGGGCACCGGCAAAACCTACCTCGCCATCGCCATGGCGGTGGACGCGCTGCTGGGGCGTGAAGTCAGCCGGATCATTCTGGCGCGTCCCGCGGTGGAGGCGGGCGAGCGCCTGGGATTTCTGCCCGGCACGCTCGAGGAGAAGGTGAATCCGTACCTGCGCCCGCTCTATGATGCCCTTTATGACGTGCTCGATCCCGATCGCGTGGAGCGTTATCTCGAAAAAGGTGTCATCGAGATCGCGCCCATCGCTTTCATGCGCGGGCGCACGCTGAACGACGCTTTTGTGATCCTCGACGAAGCGCAGAACACCACCAGCGAGCAGATGAAGATGTTCCTGACGCGCCTGGGATTCAATTCCAAAGCGGTGATCACCGGCGACGTGACGCAGGTGGACCTGCCGAACGGGCGCCGCTCGGGTCTGGCGGAGGCGGTGGAGATCGTGTCGCGAGTGGAAGGCATCAGCTTCGTCTATTTCACCGAGCGCGACGTGGTCCGGCACAGCCTGGTGCAGCGCGTCATCCGCGCTTATGAAGAGTTTGAAAGCTCAAAGCAGATGAAGCTGAAACCTGCCGGCGGCAACGGCGGAAGCGAAAGCGAGGCGGCGGCGGAGTAGCGGTCCGGCCAGGCTCGGCGCGCCGGGTTCGAGTCCTATCCATGATCCTCAATCGTCAGGACAGGCTGAGAGTTGACGTGGCCGGAGCCCGCGCCTTTGCCGCCCGGCTCGCGGCCGAGCTGAAGCTCGGATCGCGCCACTTCAACGTCTGCTTTGTGGATGACGACGCCATCCGCGAGCTCAACGGCGCTTTCCGCAAAAAACCCCATGCCACCGACGTGCTGTCATTCGCGTGGCAGCCGGGCGACAGGGGCTTGTCGCGGGCGCAGAATCGCGAGTTCGGCGCGTTTCTCGGCGACGTGGTGATCTCCGTGGAAACCGCCGGGCGCAACGCGCGCGCCGAGGGACATTCCACGGCCGCCGAGATCCGCTGGCTGATCCTGCATGGCGTGCTGCACTTGTTGGGCATGGATCACGAAACGGACCATGGCGAAATGGAAGCGCGCGAACTGAAGCTGCGGGAACGCCTGGGCCTGGAGGGATCGGGCGCCGCCAGGAAAACCCGGCGCAGCGAACCGCGCCGCGCTGGCGTGAAGCGCGCGATCCGGAGCCGGATTTCGACGCGCAAGCGAGCGGCAGGATCCGCCGCCCTATGATTCCGAACGTCTGGATCTACGTTTTCGCGATCGCCGGGCTCGCCGTGCTGGTGGGCTTGAGCTCGCTGGCTTCCTACCTTCGCCTGCTGATGCGCCGCTTGACGCCGGTGGCCTCTCGCAAGGTGTTTCCGCCGCCGGAAGACGGGCGTGTGACCGTGGACCGGGAGCGCGTGGGGATATCGATTTCCTCGCTGCACGGCGCTTTCATGGCGTCCTTCGCGGCAGGCCTTGCGCTGCTCATCTTCAGCCAGCATCCCGATCACCCCGGCGAAGATCTCGGAACCACTCTGCTCATCGCGCTGGGCGCGATTGCGCTCTTCGACCAGTTGATTCCCTTCATCCTGGTCGCGCGGCACGACGAGCCGGAAACGATCCTGCTGCAATGGCGCCGGCTCCTGCGCGCCAGCGTCGCGCTGGCATTACCCCTGACGTTCCCGATCCTTATTTCCACCACCATCAACCGCCTCCTCGAACCCGACGAGCCTCCGGAAGAGCCTGCCACTCCGCAGGAGGACCTGCAGGAGCTGCTCGAAGTGGGCGAGCAGGAGGGACTGATCGCCAGGGAACAAGGCGAGATGCTGCAGTCGGTGGTGGAGTTCGGCGACAAGCAGGTGCGGGAGGTGATGACCCCGCGTCCGGAAATCGCTGCCATCGAAATCGACGCTTCCATTGAGGAGCTGCGCGCACTGTTTCGCCAGAAGCGCCACACCCGGCTTCCCGCCTATCGCGACACGCTGGACCAGACGGAAGGGATCGTCAGCATGGGCGATCTGATGGAGTTGTCACCCGAGGAGCAGACCAGGGCCACCTTGCGCTCGCTGGTACGCCCGGTGACGTTCGTGCCGGAAACCAAACGGACCAAGGACCTGCTGAAGGAGCTGCAGAATTCCACGCGCCAGATCGTGCTAGTGATCGACGAATACGGCAGCGTCACCGGACTGGTCACCATCGAGGACCTGCTGGAAGAGATCGTGGGCGAGATACGCGACGAGGTCGAGCCGCACGATCGCGACATCGTGCAGGAAGCGCCGAACAGCTACCTGGTGGCCGGCCATACCGAAATCGCGCAACTCGCCGAAACCGTTGGCCGTCCGCTCGAATCGGGTGATTATTCCACCGTCGCCGGCCTGGTGCTGGCGCAGCTCGGACGCGTGCCGCTGCGCGGCGAAAAGGTCGAAACCGAAGGATTGATCATCGAGGTGCTGGAAGCGAACGCCCGCGCCGTGCTGAAAGTGCGGGTCCGTGTGGCCGCGGACCGGGCGGTGGCGGAGACGGTCCCTCCCTCCCCACGGCCGCCGGGCGGCCGCTCTTGATGAGGTGAGGATCAAAGCAACGTAGGCTAGTCTTTGCTGAAAAAGGGCCTGCGATTTCATAGTCATTCTGAGCGAAGCGAAGAATCTCATGAGTCGTCTGTGTTCAGAGCGAGATTCTTCGCTTCGCTCGGAATGACATGCATCCGGCTTTCATCACCCTGTTTAGCTATTCGACTATGGCTGAAGAGCGATTCAAATCGGGCTTTGTCGCCATCGTCGGCCGGCCGAACGCCGGCAAGAGCACGCTCTTGAACGCCCTGGTCGGCGCCAAGGTCTCGATCGTCACTCCGGTGGCGCAGACCACCCGCAATCGCATTCTCGGCATCGTGAATCACCCCGGCGCACAGGTGATCTTCATGGACACGCCGGGAATCCATAAGCCGCTCTCCCGTCTTAACGAGCAGATGATGGGCTTCGTGCGCCAGGCTCTCGAAGACCGTGATCTGGCGGTGCTGATCGTCGATGCTTGCGAGCCGTTCGGCAAAGGCGACGAGTTCGTCCTCGATCTCATCAAGCAATACTCCGCGCGCACCATTCTGGCGCTGAATAAAATCGATCGCATCGCCAAGCCCAAACTGCTGCCGCTGATCGATCGCTACGCCAAGCTGCACAATTTCGAGGAGATTTTCCCCATCTCGGCGCAGCAGCACGACGGCCTCGAAGAGTTGATGAACACGGTGGTGCGCCTGCTGCCCGAAGGTCCGCGCTATTTCCCGCCCGAGCTCTACACGGACCAGCCGGAGCGCTTTCTGGCCGGCGAGATCGTCCGCGAGAAGCTCATTCGCCATACGCGCCAGGAGATGCCGCATTCGACCGCCGTGCTGGTGGAGAAATTCGAGGAAGGCGAAACCCTCACGCGTATCCACGCCGTGATCATGGTGGAAAAGGATTCGCAACGCCCAATCGTGCTCGGCGCCGGCGGCGAGCGAATCAAGCAGATTGGAACCGAGGCGCGCCAGGAATTGGAACGGCTGCTGCCGCCGAAAGTCTATCTTGAACTCTACGTGAAGGTGGAACCCCACTGGCGGGATAATCCTGCGATGGTGGCCGCGCTTGACTATCGCGAGGACCAGGAAGCCGGATGAAGTCCGCGCAATTTACGTCGCGTGGTTTGCCTTGGCCTCGCCGGCCGCGATCCCGAGCGACTTCATCTTGCGATAAAGGTGGCTGCGCTCGAGGCCCAGAGCTTCGGCGGTGCGACTGACGTTGCCGCGGTTCTCATCGAGCTTGCGCAGGATGTAATCGCGCTCGTAAGCGGCGCGCGCTTCCTGCAGGCTGAAGAATCCTCCCGCGGCGGCAACTTTGGAACCGGGCGGATGCTGCTGGAGCACCGCGGCCGGCAAGTGGCGGCGCTCGATGCGCTCGCCTTGCACCATGATCGCCAGGCGCTCGATGAGATTCCGGAGCTCCCGGACGTTTCCCGGCCAACGGTATTCCATCAGCGCTTCGAGGGCTGTTTCGGCCAGCCGCTTGGGTCGACGCCCGTAAGCGCTCGCGAACTCTCCCAGAAAGTGCCCGGCGAGCGCGGGCAGGTCTTCAATATGCTCGCGCAGCGCCGGAACGTAAAACGGGATCACGTTGAGCCGGTAGAAGAGGTCCTCGCGAAAATTTCCCTTCTGAATTTCGGCGCTAAGGTCCTTGTTGGTGGCGGCGACGACGCGCACATCCACCATCAAGCCACCGGCCGATCCCACCGGCGCGAAACGCTGTTCCTCAATCACACGCAGCACCTTCGACTGGGTGCGCAAGCTCATGTCGCCAACTTCGTCGAGGAAGAGCGTTCCACCGTCCGCCTGCTCGAACTTGCCGGTCTTGTCTTCCACGGCGCCCGTGAACGATCCCTTCAGATGCCCGAAGAGTTCACTTTCGATCAACTCCTCCGGAATCGCGGCGCAGTTGACCTCGACGAAGGGCTTATCGCGACGCAGGCTGAGCTGATGTAGAGCGTGCGCGACGAGCTCCTTGCCGACGCCGCTCTCGCCGTAGACGAGCACGCGTCCGTTGGTCGGCGCTGCCAGCGCCAGTTGCTGCCGCAGCGCCTTCATGGGGACGCTGTCGCCGATGATCTGCTGCCGGCCCTCGATCGCTTCGCGCAGGCTCCGGTTCTCGGCCGCCAGCGAACGCTGCTCCACAGCGTGCCGCAGGGTCAGCAGCGTCTTGTCAATCGAGAGCGGCTTCTCGATAAAGTCGAAAGCGCCAAGCTTGGTGGCCCGGACAGCGGTCTCAATCGTGCCGTGGCCCGAGATCATCACCACGACTGGCGGGTCCTCGATCTTATGGATTCTCTCCAGAGCTTCGAGACCATCCATGCCGGTGAGCCAGATGTCCAGCATGACCACGTCGCAGTGCTTCTGTCCCAGCCATTCGAGACCGGCCTCCGCGCTCTCTACCGCGTCAACGCGGTACCCTTCGTCGCGCAGCACGGCGCCCAGCGACTCGCGGATGCCGGGTTCGTCGTCAACGATCAGGATCGAGTGCTTTACCGCCATGATGATCCAACCGTTGGATCAGGCCGTGGAAAGCTCCGGCTCCGCCGCACGCTCCACAGGAAGCTCGATCACAAATCGGCTGCCGAACGGCCGGTTCTCTTCCACACGGATATATCCGTGATGCTCGCTCACAATGCGACTGACGATGGCAAGACCGAGTCCGGTACCGCGCCGCTTGGTGGAGAAATACGGAACGAACAGCTTTTCCTTGGCTTCCGCCGATATCCCCGGCCCGCTGTCCGCTACGGTCAGCTCGACCATCTCGCGATCGGGATCGAGCGCCGTGCTGACCCAGATCTCGCGCAGCGGAGAATGCTCCAGCGCTTCCGCCGCATTGTCGATCAGGTTCACCACCACGCGCTTGATCTGCTCCGGATCGGCCTGCACGCGAGGCAGGTCGGGAGCCAGATCGCGATGCAGGCTGACGCCGTTCAACCGTCCGTCAAAGACGCCGAGCGCCTCTTCGATGATGCTGTTCAGCCCCGACGGTACGGGCTGCGAGGCGGGAAATCGGGCGAAGGACGCGAATTCGTCAACTAGGGCTTTCAAACCCGCAGCTTCGCGCCCGATGAGGGACGCGCTTTCAGCAACCGCGGCCTCCAACTCCGGCGTCGGAGCGCCCGTCCCGGCGCGCCCGAGCAAACGCTGGATGCGGTCGGCGGACAACTGGATGGGCGTAAGCGGGTTCTTGATCTCGTGCGCCAGGCGCTGCGCGACCTCCCGCCAGGCGGCGGCGCGCTGAGCGCGAAGCAGCTCGGTGAGGTCCTCGATGACCACCACGAACCCACCCGGCTCCTGGCGGATACGGATCGACGAGACTGTAAGCGCCACGGTCGCGCGGCGGGCTCCCAAGTCGAGTTCCATCTGGCCGCTGACCACTCCCTGCCTCGCGGCCCGGCGCAGCAACCGGGATACTTCGCGGCCATCTTCGGCCGAAAACAGGTCGCCCAGTTGCTCGGCCGACGCCACGCGTTGCCGGCCCAACAACACCTCCGCTGTCGAATTCACTTCGTTGATGCGGCCCCGGGCGTCCACCGATACGACTCCGGTGGGAATATTCTCAAGAATGGCGCTCATCACGTTCGAACGCTCTTCGAGCTCGCGATTCGCGTGCTGCAGGGCCTGCGCGGCCCGGTCGATCGCCCGGCGGCTTTCCGCGATCTGCGAGGTCATCTCATTGAACGACTGAATCAGCCGGCCCAGTTCGCCGTCGGCACGGGCCTGCACCTGGTAGCCCAGGTTGCCCCGCGACACGTGATCGGTGCCTTCGGCCAGGGCCTGAATCGGCACCGTGACCTGCTTCGAAAGGAACATGGCGTACCAGGTCGCCGAGAAGAGCGTCACGATAGTGAAGAGGCCGAGCGCCGAGAGGTCGATTCGCTTGACGGCCTTGATCTGGTGATTCAAAGCATCGTAACGCCGCGCCTCCTGCTCGATCTGCTGCACCCGCGTCTGGAGGTCGAACGGCAGTTGCCGTGTGCTGACAACGATGGCCAGCGTCTTGCCCGATGCGTCCCTGATGGCTTGGGCGCCGACAAAGTAAATTGTCCCCTCGGACTGCCAGCGGGAAGCTTCTCCCTGTACCGCAGGAGCCGCCGGGTTAAGGCGCGGAAACAGACGGGTCATGTCTCCTGCCGCCGGTCCGACGCCGCCGGTGCGCGCCATCAGCTGGCCGTCCGGCGAACAAACCATGGCGGAAACCAGATTCAGATGACTCGAGCGCTGCGCCAGGCTCTCCTCAACAGCGGTGGAGTCTTTGGACTGGACGGCCGCAATGATTCTCATATCCGAAGCCAAGTGAGCGGCGTCATCCAGCGAGCGCTGCTCCGCCTCCACGCCAAGCTGCTGCGAGATCGCCTGCGCGTCTCGGCGCACGGTGTCAAAAGGAATGCCGAACCACTTATCGAGGCTGCGATTCAGCAGTCCGTAAGCGAAGACAAACAGCAGACAGACGGGAATCAGAGATAGTCCCAGAAACGCGACAACCATCTTCGTCTTGAATTGCGATCCGAGTTCCTGCCGCCGTCGCTCGAGGTGCAACTTCAAAAGGATTCGCAACAGGATGAAGCCAAAGATGACGAAGGCCACCACAATGAAGGTGGAAAGAACCAGCAGGAGAATCGTTTCCTGGGCGTTTTCGGGATGAATGAAATGCAGGTTGAACGAATTCAGGCTCCAACCGACCACGAAAAGTACCGGAACAAGGATCAGCAGCAGGTTACGGACGATCATGCGCCGGCGCTGGAGCTTGGGTTCCATGATGAGCCGTCAGACCGCAGTTGTTCGCGGACGCAGTTCGCCCTCCGGCAGAAATTCCTCTAAGGGGCAGCCGCCGCATCGCGGCCCCTGGAGCCGACAGTGACGTTTTCCCACTTCGACCAGCAACGCGTGAAACTCGTTGTAGACGCCCGCATCACGATCGAGGCCGCGATGGATCGATTGCTGCGCCTGGTGGTAATTTGCATCGGCCGGCAGCATTCCGTGGCGGGTCAGGATTCGCCGCGTGTAAGCGTCGGCCACGAAAAAGGGCTTGCCGCCGGCATAGAGCAGCATCGCGTCTACAGTTTCGGGACCAAGACCGCGCAGTTCGAGCAGCGCCTCCCGCAGACGCTCCGCAGGCTGGTCGAACATGCGGTCGATCGATCCTCCGTGCGCGTCACCAAGCCATCGTACCAGGCCCTGAATTGTGCGCGCCTTCTGCTTGAAGAATCCTGCCGGTCTTATGAGCGATTGCAGCCGTCCCGTGCGGATCGACCTCAGGCGCGCCAAGTCAAGCATCCCGGCCTCACGCAGGCGGCCGATCGCCAGCGCCGCGTTGCGCCAGGTCGTGTTCTGGGTGAGGATGGCGCCGAGAATCACTTCCAGCGGTGTCTCGGCGGGCCACCACCCCTGCGGTCCGAATCTTTCGAGCAGGCGATGATAGTAGCAGCGGAGGTCTCGATCGCGAGCCGCCGGCGCGCCGTCGTTGCCCTTCGTTGACGCGAGCCCTGGTTGTAACATGCCGCTCCCCTAGTGTAACGTGAAATTTATCGCGGAGGATCACATGGCAATCGAGGTTGGTAAAGCGGTCACTCTGGAGACTCGTCGTGGCCATCTGCACACCCTCCAGGTGCAGACGGGGGCCCGGGTCGAGTTCAAGGACGTTACGGCATCGATTCAAAAGCTCGTGGAGGAGTCCGGCGTCTCGAGCGGCATCTGCCACGTCTTTACGCCTCATACGTCCGCCGCCGTGTTTGTGCAGGAGAACGACGATCCTTCGCTGCAGAAGGACCTTGCCGAATTTTTGGGCGGCATGGCTCCGCGCGACAAGAACTATCATCACAACGACGGCAATTGCGACGCTCACCTGAAAGCCGCGCTGATCGGCTGTTCTCAGGCGCTGATGGTTGAGCATGGACGATTGTTGCTCGGCCGCTGGCAAGGAGTGTTCTTCTGCGAGTTTGACGGTCCACGCCGGCGCGACTTGCACGTCAAGATCGTTGCGGACTGAGGCTGTCGGCGCGGTCTGGACTGGCTATCCTGAAACAGGCCAGCGAGATTGTCATGAAGACTCTTGGAGTGTACGTCCAGATTCCCTTCTGCACCTCGAAGTGCACTTTCTGTAATTTCAGTTCGAAGGTAGCGTCTCAGGGCGATCTGGATGCTTACCTCGCCGACCTGGAAATCGAAGTCGGTCTTCTCGCGCGCCGCGGGCGGGGATCTCCTCCTGCCGGATGGTGCCCTTCGCGCGACCTGCTCGACCTGCCCGTCGATTCGCTTTATTTCGGCGGAGGCACGCCAACGCTCGCCGGCGGCGAAGGTTTGGGCCGGATATTTACGGCGCTGCGGCGAGAGCTCCGATTCGGAGAGACGCCTGAAATTACGCTGGAAATGACTCCTGGCTCAGCGGATGCGGCGCTGTTGGCCGCTTGCCGCGAACTGGGAGTGAATCGGCTCAGCATTGGCGCGCAGTCTTTCCATGATCGCGAACTTGCGAGCGTGGGACGGCTGCATTCGGGCGGCGAAGTCGAAGCCCAGGTGCGTATGGCGCGCGCCGCCGGATTCGAGAACCTCAGCGTCGATCTCATCGTGGGTTTGCCCCATCAGACGCGCGCTTCCTGGCTGGCGAGCCTCGCGCGGGCAATCGAACTCGAACCTGAACATGTCTCCGTCTACTTGTTCGAGGTTGATGAGAAGAGCAGGCTGGGAAACGAAGTGCTGCGCCAGGGCGGTCGCTATCACGCGGCTGCCGTGCCCGAGGACGAGTTCATGGCGGCAGCTTACGAGCAGGCGCAGGAGCTTCTGCCGTCTGCCGGACTGGTGCAGTACGAGATCTCGAACTTCGCCCGCCTGGGATTCGAGTCGCGGCACAATCGCAAGTACTGGCGCCTCGATCCTTACTTGGGACTGGGGGCCGGCGCTCACTCCTTCGACGGGTGCGTTCGCTGGTCGAACATCATCTCAACGGGCGAGTATGCCGCGTGCCTGGCCGGCGGCGATCTGCCGATCGCCGAGCGGAGCGTCCTGACGGAAGCGGAAAAGATTGAGGAATTCTTCTTTCTTGGGCTCCGTCAATGCGGCGGAGTGGACCTTGATGCCGCGACCCGGCGCTGGGGGAGCGCGGCTCTCGAACCGTGGCAGTCGCGAATCGATTCCCTGTTGCAAACCGGCTCGCTCAAACAGGGCGGCCGTCAACTGCGCCTTGCGCCCGAAACGTATCTGCTGTCTAACGAGGTCTTCCAGGAGTTGCTCCTTTCCCAGGAGCACGTTGATCCGCCTCTTGCGTCCAGCAGTCTCCCCTGATTTGATGGACTCATGCCCGAGATCGTCGATCTTCGCAGCGACACCGTGACCCGCCCCACGGCGGCCATGCGCAAGGCCATGGCTCAGGCGGAAGTCGGCGACGATGTCTATCGCGAGGATCCCACTGTAAACCGGCTCGAAGAGCGCGCGGCGGAGATTCTGGGCCGCGAGGCCGCCCTCTTTGTGCCCTCGGGCACCATGGGAAACCAGACCGCGATTCGCGTTCACACCGACCCGGGCCGCGAGGTGATCTGCGAGGAGCGCTCGCACATTCTGAACTACGAAATGGCCATGATGTCGGCCTTTTCGGGCTGCCTGCCGCGCGCCATCCGCGCCCTAGACGGCATTCTGACCTGGGCTGCGATTGCGGGCGAGATTCGCGGCCGGAGCGATCATCATGCTCGCACCGGATTGATCTCTCTCGAGAACACCTCAAACCTGACCGGCGGCACCGTCTACCCTCTCGAGGTGTCGGACGACATCTGCGATCGCGCTCATCAGGCACACCTGCCCGTTCACCTGGACGGCGCGCGCATCTTCAACGCTGCGGTCTATCTTGGCCGGTCCCCGTCTGCCATTTCACAGAACTTCGATTCGGTCATGTTCTGTCTGTCGAAAGGACTCGGCGCGCCGGTGGGATCGGTCCTTGTGGGATCGCAGGAGTTCATCGAGGAGGCGCGGGTAGTGCGGAAGATGCTCGGCGGAGGCATGCGCCAGGCGGGAGTACTGGCCGCCGCCGGCCTGGTGGCGCTCGAAGAAGGTCCAAAACGCCTGCACGTCGACCACGACAACGCGCGGTTTCTTGCGGAGGGCCTCGCGGAGGTGGCCGGCATCCGGATTGCGCCCGCAAAGGTGGTAACCAACATCGTGACTTTCGACGTCAGCGGCACCGGTTTGGCAGCGGCAGAGATTGAGAAACGGCTGGCGGCGCAGAACATCTTGACGCTGGCCTTCTCGCCGACGATCCTGCGCATGGTGACCTCCTATGAGGTCAATCGCGCCGGATGCGAGCGCACGATTCGAGCCTTGCGCGACGCCGTGGGACGGACGGCGCGTCAGACGGTGCACTGAAGGGAGTTTCCGAGACTCTGGATTTCACTTTTTTTTGGCCTTGTCTTTTTGCGCGTCGACCAGCGCCAGCGCATTGAAATAGTGCTCGCGGTACTCGCCGTCGTCAGGGTCCAGGTGCGTCGCGGCGCCATACTCCTTGGCGGCCGCGCCGATATCGCCCAGCTTTTCGAGCGCATAGCCGAGGCCATTGTGCGACTCGGCTTCACTCGGATCGTGCTTGATCGCCTCGATGTATTCGACGCGCGCCCGCTTCCAGTCCTTGAGCAGCAGGAAAGTGATTCCCAATTCACGGTGCAAGTCTGCGTTCGCCGGGTCAAGGTCGACGGCGCGACGCAGGTCGGCGATGGCCTCGTCAAAATGGCCCGCCGTGCGGGCGTCAGCCGCCTTCCGCACGAGATCGCGCAGGAGTTCGCGAGACTGCGCCACAGCAATTGGATCTTGGGCCGCTGCCGGCGACCTCGGTTTGATCACCGCGCTGTCCCCGGGCTTGGTTGAAATAAAGAATTCCTGCTCGGGCTGCCCCACGCAATCCACGTGCAGATAGTGATCCCCCGGTTCGACCTCAGCCAGCGTCAGGTTGCCCTGGGCATCGGTTTTGCCCTGAGGCTCGGCGTCCATTTCCACGCTGCAGCTCGAAGGAAAACTCTGCAATGCCGCACGACCCGACCCGGAGGCTCGATCGCGGGCAGCGAACCTGCCCGGAACCGCAACGAGGCATATCGTCGCCAGTAAGGCGGCCCGTCTGAGGTTCGCGGTTGGTTTCAAACGCAAGCTAGGGCCCACGAAGCAATAACTCCCTTGGGAAGACTACCACCGATGCCCAGAGCCGGGACTCCGCGGCATCTCGTGTAAAATATATCAGGGTAGACGAAGCCCATCCTACAGTCTTCAGTTCGATGGCCTCAGGAGAAGCGCGTGAATCAGCGGTTGACGGAAGAGCAGGAGGGAATCCAGCGCACGGTGCGCGAGTTTGCCGAAGAAGAAATCCGTCCTCACGTCATGGAATGGGACGAGGCTCAGCACTTCCCGTGCGAACTCCTGCCCAAACTAGCCTCTCTTGGACTCATGGGCGTCCCCTTCCCCTCGGAGTACGGCGGCGCTGGCCTCGGCTACGTGGAATATGCCCTGGTGATTGAGGAACTGGCACGCGTTGACGGTTCCGTGGCCATCAGCGTGGCGGCGCACACTTCGCTTTGCGCCGGACACATCTACATTGCCGGAACCGAGGAGCAGAAACAGAAGTACCTGGCGCCCCTGGCGCGCGGCGAAAAGTTGGGCTGCTGGAGTCTGACCGAGCCCCAGGCCGGAAGCGACGCCGGCGGCACCAGGACCACAGCGCGACTCGACGGCGATCACTGGGTCCTGAACGGCGCCAAGACGTTCACTTCGAACGGCACTCATGCCGATATCTGCGTGGCCATGGCGGTTACGGATAAGAAGGCAAACAAGCACGGCATTTCCGCCTTCATTGTCGAAAGGGGCACGCCGGGATTCCGTCCGGGCAAGAAAGAGAACAAGCTGGGGCTGCGCGCCAGCGACACGGCGGAGGTGATCTTCGAGGATTGCCGCGTGCCGCTTGAGAATCGTCTGGGCGAACGCGGAAGCGGGTTCGTCGACAGCCTTCGGGTCCTCGATCGGGGCCGTATCTCGATCGCCGCCCTGGGGCTCGGAATGGCGCAGGGCGCCTATGAAGCATCGCTTCATTACGCCCGGCAGCGGCATCAGTTCGGGAAACCCATCGCCGAGTTCCAGGCGATCCAGTGGAAGCTCGCTGACATGGCTACAGAAATCGATGCCGCCCGTTTGCTCACTCTTCGCGCCGCGCAACTCGCCGACCAGAACTGCCGCGTCACAACCGAGGGCGCGATGGCCAAGCTTTACGCCGGGGAGATGGCCGTGCGCGTGGCCAACGAAGCCGTGCAGATCCACGGCGGCTACGGATTCATCAAAGATTACCCCGTGGAAAAGTTCTACCGCGACGTCAAGCTTTGCACCATCGGTGAGGGAACGAGCGAAATCCAACGGCTCGTGATTGCAAGGGAAGTCCTGAAGAACGGTGGCAAGTGACAAGTGGCAAGAATCGAGTCATTGAGTCAACGATTCAATGGCTCAATCACTCAATATCCTCGTCACTCGCCTCTTGGCACTTGCCACTCATTTGATCCGATGTTTCTTGCTGAAATAGAAACCTGGGTCCAGCGTGTCGCCGCCGGCGACCGCCGCGCCATCGGACGGGCGATCTCCGCTATCGAGAGCGGCGCGCCTGAGGCCGGCCTGCTTTTCAAGCTGCTGTTCGCCGAGGCGCGCCAGTCCGAGGTGGTGGGTGTCACCGGCGCGCCGGGTGCGGGCAAGAGTACGCTGGTCGAGAAGTTGGCGGCTGACTATCGCCGCGACGGACGCCGCGTTGGCATTGTCGCTGTCGATCCCACCAGCCCGTTCTCGGGCGGCGCGATACTCGGAGATCGAATCCGGATGCAGAGTCTGGCCACCGATCCCGAGGTCTACATCCGGAGCATGGCAACGCGCGGCGAATTAGGCGGTCTGGCGCCGGCCTCGCATGATGTAGTGACGGTGCTCGAAGCGGCCGGATGCTCGACCGTCTTAATCGAGACAGTCGGTGTGGGTCAGGACGAAGTCGAGGTAGCGCATCTCGCCGACGCCACCGTGCTGGTACTCGCCCCGGGCATGGGCGACGACGTGCAGACCTTCAAGGCCGGCGTCATGGAGATCGCCGACATCTTCGCCATCAACAAAGCTGACCGCCCGGGCGCCGGACGCGTCGAGCAGGAATTGCGCGCCATGCTCTCCATCTCGCCGCGGAGCGACGGCTGGCGTCCGCCCGTGGTGCAGACGGTAGCAACCGCCGGCGACGGAATCGCGGAACTGCGCAAGGCTCTGGACGAGTTTAGGGCATTCGGCGAGAATACGAATCTCAGGCTGAAAAGACGGCGTGAGAAATGGCGGGCGCGCCTGCTGGCACTGCTGCGCCAGCGGCTGTTCGAGCAAGTGTGCCGCGAGCAGTTGAGCGACGGCAGGGTTGATCGCTGGGTGGATGACCTGCTAGAGGGCCGCTCCGATCCGCATTCTGCGGTCGAAGCGATTGTTCGGGCCTCCACGGCAGCCACCTCTGAATGATATGTCGACGAAAATCCATCACGTAGGCATCGCCGTGAGGTCTCTCGACGAAGCAGTCGGAGCCTTCCGCAAGCTTACCGGCGTCGACCCTGCCTCCACGGAAGAAGTAGCCGATCAGAAGGTGCGAGTGGCCATGTTCCAGGTCGGCGACAGCCGCATCGAGTTGCTGGAGGCCACGGCGCCGGACTCACCCATCGCGCGATTCCTCGACAAGGGCAGACGCGGAGTACATCATCTGACGCTGGCCGTGTCCGATCTCGCTCAAACGCTGGCCGCGCTCGAACGCGACGGATTCAAGCTGATTGATCGGGAGCCGCGGATCGGCGCGGGCGGCGAGAAGATCGCTTTCGTTCATCCCTCAAGCACCGCCGGAGTATTGATTGAGTTGGTGGAAGAATCGGAGTCTCGAAATCCGGGGATTGAAGGGCGAAACTCATGAAGTTTGGCGACTTTGAAATTCACCCTTTGTCCGACGGCACCTTCGCCCTCGATGGCGGACAGATGTTTGGCGTCGTCCCGAAGGTCCTTTGGGAGAAGAAAATCCCCGCCGACAGCCGGAATCGCATCAAACTCGGGCTCAACAGCATCCTGGTTCGGACGGGGCGGGAGAACATTGTCATCGAGACCGGCATCGGCGAGAACTTTGACCGCAAGTTCGCCGAGATCTACGCGGTCGATCATTCCACGACCCTGCTGGGTGATCTTGAACGTCACGGCCTCGGGCCTGCCAACGTCGATATCGTGATCAACAGCCATCTGCATTTCGACCATTGTGGTTGGAACACGCGGCGCGACGGGGACCGGACGGTGGCAACCTTCCCGCGAGCGTGCTACTACGTCCAGCGCGGCGAGTGGGAACACGCCGTGGCGCCGAACGAGCGCGATCGGGCGAGCTACCTTGAGGGCTTCTTCCGGGCGGCCGAGCCTCAGACGAGCTTCCTCGACGGTGATCAGGAGGTCGTGCCCGGCATTCGCGTTCAGGTGATGCCCGGACATACGCGCGACCTGCAGGTGGTGTGGATCGAGTCCGGCGGCGAGCGCGCCTGTTTTGTTTCGGACTTGGTGCCGACGGCGGCGCACCTGGCCTACCCCTGGATCATGTCGTTCGACCTGTACCCGCTCGAGACGCTGGCCAGCAAGCGCCGGCTGCTGGCGGAACTGGTCAGAGACGGCGTGATCGTCATGTTCGGGCACGATGCCGCGACACCTTGGGCCCGACTGGACGAACGCGAGGGAAAGCTGGGGGCGAGGCCGGTGGAGATGGAGTTGACAGTCGACAGTCCACAGCCAACAGGTAGTTGACGGCCGGCACCGTAAACTGTCGACTGTCAACTGTCGACTCCGTGAAAAAAATGCCAAACAAAAACTCCAAGTCAGCCAAGAACCAAGTCGAGATCGGGATCATCGGGGGCAGCGGACTCTACAGCATGCCCGGCCTGACCCGAGTCAGGGAAGTCCGGCTGACGACTCCTTTCGGCAAGCCGTCCGACGCTTACGTGGTCGGCGAATTGGAGGGTCGCAAGGTCGCGTTCCTGGCGCGGCACGGTCGAGGACACCTGCTGCTGCCCACCGAAGTTCCCTATCGAGCCAACATCTACGGACTGAAGAAGCTGGGCGTGGAGCGCATCATCTCGGTGAGCGCCGTGGGATCGCTCCGCGAGGAGTATAAGCCTCTCGACATGGCGCTGCCGTCGCAGTTCTTCGATCGCACTCGCAGCCGCGTCTCCACCTTTTTCGGCGGCGGTGTCGTGGCCCACATCGGCTTTGCCGATCCCGTATGCGGCGTCGTCCAGGAAGCGCTGGCGGCTGCGTGTGATCATATCAACGTGACCTGCCATCGTGGCGGCACCTATGTCTGCATGGAAGGACCTGCGTTCTCGACTCTGGCGGAGTCCAACGCTTACCGGGCTTGGGGCATGGACCTTATCGGGATGACGAATCTCAACGAAGCCAAGCTGGCGAGGGAGGCCGAGATATGCTACGCCACGCTGGCCATGGTGACGGACTATGATTGCTGGCATCCCCAGCACGCCGCCGTGACCGTGAACCAGATCATCGAGGTCCTGAACCGTAACGTGGAGCATGCGCAGAATATCATTCGCGGCGCCGTCGCTGCCATGCCGGGCCAGCGGTCCTGCAAATGCGGATCGGCGCTGGCTCATGCGATCATCACCGATCGGCGCAAGATTCCGGCGGCGGCGCGCAAGAGATTGGATGCCATTATCGGAAAGTACCTGAAAGCCTGACGAGACGATCTCAGCCTTCCGATTCGAGAAGCAGGGAACGGGGCTGCCGCCCTGGTTTGCGCTTGCGCACACCAATTCAGAAAGGATGCTCATGCCAGTTCTGGTGGTAGGTTCGGTTGCGTTTGACTCGTTGAAGACGCCGTATGGCGAGGCGCAGGAGATTCTGGGAGGCGCGGCCACGTACTTTTCGATCACCGCGAGCTACTTTGCTCCGGTCAACATTGTGGCAGTCGTGGGCGACGATTTCGGGCCTGAGCAGGTGAAGGCGTTTGAGGGTCGACCGATTGACACCCGAGGTATCGAGCGCGCGGCGGGCCGCACTTTCCGCTGGAGCGGCGAATATACCGGCGACATGAATGAGGCCAAGACGCTCGACACCCAGCTCAACGTGTTCGAGCGCTTCCAGCCCAAGCTTCCCGAGCCTTACCTTGCCAGCGATTTCGTCTTCCTCGCCAATATTCAGCCGACCCTGCAACTCGCCGTTCGCGATCAATTGCCTAACGCCAAGCTGGTGGGTCTCGACACCATGAATTTCTGGATCAACGGCACCCCGGAAGATCTGCGCCGGACGCTCGCCCACGTCGACGTGCTGATCATCAATGACAAGGAAGCCCGTATGATTGCTGGTATCGACAATCTGCGCCGCGCCGCCAATGCCATTCGCAGATTGGGCCCTCGCATCGTGGTCGTGAAGCGCGGCGAGTTCGGAGCCTGCCTGTTTCAGGAGAACTCGATTTTCTTCGCGCCGGGTTACCCGCTCGAAGAGGTGCACGATCCGACCGGCGCCGGCGACACCTTTGCTGGAGGATTCATGGGCTATCTTGCCAGCTGCGGCGACGTAAACGATCGCAGTCTGCGGCGTGCGTTAATCTATGGATCGGTGATGGCCAGCTTCGCTGTGGAAGAGTTCGGAGTCTCGCGGCTCCTGCGGCTTACCCGCAACGAGATCGAGGCTCGCTTCAGCGAGTTCAAGACCATGACGAACTTTGAGGTTTGAGGTGCCTGAATCTGCATCTCGCCGGGAATCGGCGGCTGCCGGCGCCGATTCCATCCTGACGCTGCGCAACGCGTTCCCGGCTGCGCTGCTGATCCTGGTCGTAGCCGCCTTCAGCCTTCACTTCTTCTATGTGCGCGGCCTGATCAACCTGTACGGCGACGCCATCGCGCACATGGAGGGCGCGCGCCGCCTCTCCGATTCCCTCACTTCCGGCTGGGATGAACTGGGTAGTTCGTGGTTGCCTCTCTATCATTTTCTGGTAGGGCCCCTGGCGGCAAACGATCACCTCTGGCGCACGGGACTCGGCGGCGGTATCGTCTCTGCCGCCGCCTTCGCGGTCGCGGCCTGGTTCGTCTTCCGGTTGGGCGCCGAGATGAATCGCAACCTCGCGGCGGGATGGGTTGCGCTGGCGGGATTCCTGCTCTGCGCCAATATGCTGGCCGTGTCGTCCACGCCGCTGACCGAGCCCTTGAACATCATGTGGGCGGTGCTGGTGGCCTGGACTCTCTTCCGATTCCAGCAATGCGGCAGTGATATAACCCTCGCAGCCGCAGGCATGGCGGCTTTCTTTGGGGCCCTCACGCGGTACGATGGGTGGTATCTCATCCCGTTCGGAACATTGTTCGTGCTCCTGGGGGGACCACGAGGTCTCGGCCAGAGGGTCCGCGACGCCTTGATCTTCTGCGGAATCGGCGCGGCCGGTCCTGCACTCTGGGTGATGCACGACTGGCATCGCTACGGCAATCCTCTGGAGTTCTACAACGGCCCGTATTCCGCCAAAGCGATCTACGCTCATCAACTCCTCACTACGGGCTTCCACTATCCGACGGAAGGCAGCTACCTGCTCTCCGCTCGCTATTACATCGAGGACGTGAAGCTGGTGATCGGTGCCATGTCGCTGGAACTCGCCGTGCTCGGCTTCGCCCTTTGGGCGGCCGATGGACGCGATCGGTTGCGGAGATCGGCGGCGCTTTTATTCCTCGTGCCGCTTCTCTTCTATATCCAGTCGATGGCGAGCGCAGCCGTGCCGATCTACGTGCCGACGCTTTTCCCCCACACTTACTACAATCTGCGCTACGGTCTCGAGATGCTGCCCGCCGTGGCGCTCTTTCCAAGCTTCCTGGTCAGCGCCCGATTATCGCGCCGCAAACAACTGGTGGCCACTGCGGCCGTGATCGCGATTCTGACGGTCCAGTTCGCGGCCAGCCTGCGCGGCGGCGCGGCAAGCATCGGCAACGTTCAGGAGAGTCTGCAAAACACACCCTGCCGCGCCCGATCGGAGCAGGCGCTGACGGATCTGCTGAGGCGGGACTACACGGGCGGCATGATTCTGACCGCGAATGGCAAACATCCGTGTCTGATGCCGACACTCGACATTCCTTATCGCCGCACCCTGACCGAGCTCAATCGCCGCTACTGGGATGTGCTTCCGCTTGGACCGGCCGGCTGGGCGGCGGGATCGCCTCCGTCACAGATTGTCTGGATCATTCGCGGCGAAGATGATGCGGTGGATCGGCTCATGAATCGGTATCCTGATTTATTCAGCGACTTCGCACTTGTGACCGATTACCACTTTCCGAAGGAGGATCGCCTTCGGGTGTATAGGAAGCAGCAAGGGCGGTCCTTTGTGGTCGCCCCCAATCAGTCTTCGCCAGAACGAGAGGGTAGGCACGAGGACTGCCCCTACGAGAAATCATGAGAATCCCTTTCGCCAAATACGAGGCTGCCGGCAACGACTTCATCATCGTGCGGACGCAGGATCTCCCCAGGGCCGACGGCGTCGGGCCGGCGCAAGCGCGACGGCTCCTGAACCTGGCCCGAGCGATTCTTGCCCGCCATCCCGGGATTGGAGCCGACGGTTTGTTCGTGGCCTCGCCTCCTGCCGGCGCAAGCCACCATCTGGCGGTTCGAATCTTCAACGCCGACGGCAGCGAAGCCGAGATGTCGGGCAATGGCATACGATGCGCTGCTGCCTGGTTCCTGGACACCGATATGCGTCGACGAAGGAGAAGAGGCGGGAAGTTCGGCAGCCTTGCGATCGAGACGATCGCTGGCGTGAAGGAGATCGAACACATTGGTTCCCACCATGGCGACCGGCTCTTCCGAGTGAACATGGGCACGCCGCTCTTGCACCCGGCAGCGATTCCGTTCACCGGCGTTGTGAAAACGCCCGCGACGGGATACAAGTTGCCGCTCTCGCAGGGCCCGCTTGAGGTCACGGTCACGTCCATGGGGAATCCGCACTGCTCAGTGTTCGTCCACAGCTTCGACGATCTCGACTGGCGCGGGCTGGGTCGCGAGATCGAGCGCCACCCGCTTTTCCCGAACCGCACGAACGTGGAGTTCGTGCGTGTGCTGTCGCGGCGACAGATCGAAGTGCGATTCTGGGAGCGCGGCGTGGGCGAGACGGCTTCTTCAGGTACCGGCAGTTCTGCCGCAGCCGTGGCTGCGGCGCTCAATGGTCTGACCCTACGTAAGGTGAGAATCAAGACCGCTGGCGGCGGCCTCGAAGTCGATTGGACCAGGTCAGGCGAGGTGTTTCTGACCGGACCTGTGAGGCTGGTCGGCGGCGGATACTACGAGTACCGAGCGCCGCTCGATTAGGCTACTACGCATGTAGCCTAGCAAATCCAGTGGCAGAACTCGCGCGCGCAGCATTGACGCTTATTCGCGTGACTGAGGGGGCGTGAGCCCGGAGATTCGCTGCAGCTCAAGCACCACCGCGTCCATGCCCTTGTCCTGAAGCAGGCCGAGCAGCCGCGCGTTCAGTTCCTGGGTTGCCGCGTCACCGCCGCCTGAAGAGCTGCCCTGCTGGATCGCGTGCGCGAGCGCCTCGTTGCCAGCTGTACCGAAAACGTTCAAGAGCTTGGCGCTGGCCGCAAGCTGGGCGCGCCGGGCTTTATCAATCTCCTGCCCAACCTGGGCCGCGTCCGATCCCGTCCTCGATCCGTCCTCGATCTCGACATAGGCGATTGTGCCCACGAGGCCTGCCATGCTCTGAGTGCCCGCGGTGGGTTGCGCGACAGTCGGCTGAGGATTCGCGGAGCTGCTGGCCTGCCAGTCGCGAATGGTCGCCACGTTGGTGACCTGAAAATGCTCGGAGGCACCCGCCGCAAGCTGCCCTGTCAACCACCGGTCGTCGCGATTGACGATCAGATTGCCGGACTGGCTGCCACCCTGAGCGCCGAACTGCCCCTGCCATCGGACTTCGACCGCCACCAGAGCCTGGCCGGAGACGTTCTGGACGTCGTAGTGGAACGCCGTCATTCCCGCGGCTGAATGGTCAAAGGCGAAGTTGATGACCCGCACCGGCACGTCGGCTGGGATATCGATCTGAACGCCGGACGGCATCTTCGTTGACGCTTGTTCTGCACGCGCCGGACGTGCCGCGAGGACAGCACTGAGAATGAGGACGATCGAACAACCGAGGACGACGTGAACTCCAGACCTGAGACTAGTACGCATCGATCTATGATTCCTTTCAGCTTCCAAGCTTTGCGCTTCGAGCTTCCTATCTGAATATCATGCCGGGCGACAGTTTGCAATCGCCGACATCGCCGACAGTGAAGTGAAGTGGGTCAGTTTGACGTAGGGGCGGCCCTCGTGGCCGCCCAAGGGACGACCGCGGAAGAATCCGGGCGGCCACAAGGGCCGCCCCTACGTCAAACTGACCCAGCACCCGGTTCGGGACAAGCCTGTGACCAGCGTCCGGCTGGGTTGATGCATCGTGCTATAGTTACGCCTCGTGTTTCATACGACTTCAAGGAGTCTTCGTGATCAACCTCTTGCGAGCATGCTTTGTTGCGCTCTTGCTCTCCCTCACCGCCATTCCCGCGTTCGCCGCCGAAGCGCCGATCCGCTATCAACTGGACCTGCGCGATCCGGCCAGTCACCTCGTGCATGTCCGCATGACCATCGCCGATGCGCCGCCCGCGCTGCACATTCAGTTTCCGGCCTGGAACGCGCTCTACCAGATCCGTGATTTCGTCCGAAACGTGCAGGATCTCAAGGCCACCTGCGATGCTGCTCGTCTGGACCTGATCCCGGTGGACGTCGACACCTGGCGGAACGGAGAGCACGAGTGCCGTGAGCTGGTCGCAACTTACGACGTCCACGCGAACGAGGAGAGCGTCTTTTCGGCGATGCTCAACGAGCACCACGCTTTCTTGAATCTCGCGCAAGTGCTGTTCTACCTGCCCGCAGAGCGCGCCCGGAGCGTGGCGGTGGAATTCCAACTGCCCGAGGGCTGGAAAGTGGCGACTCCGCTTGACGAGTCCGCGGCACGCGAATATACCGCGGCCAATTACGATCGCATGGTCGACAGCCCGGTTGAAGCCGGCACGTTTGACGATTATTCTTACCGGCAGAGCGGCGCCGAATATCGCGTGGTGGTCTACTCGGAAGGCGCCAAGTATTCGTCCAAGAAGCTGCTCGACTCCTGCGAGAAGGTCACAGCCACCGAGACCGGCATCATGCGCGACGTGCCGTTCCACCGCTACACCTTCTTCTTCCACTTTCTCGCGTTCGGCGGCGGCGGAATGGAGCACGCTTACGGGACGGCGATCGGATTCCCGGCCGGCCGTCTCGACTCCGGCTGGCTGGAGCTCGAAGCCACGATCGCACACGAGTTCTTCCATCTCTGGAACGTGAAGCGAATCCGGCCGCAGGGCCTGGAACCTGTCGATTACGTTCACGGCAACGACACGCGTGACCTGTGGCTGTCGGAAGGCGTCACGAGCACCTACGAGGAGCTCGCGCTGGTCCGCTCCGGGCTCGCCAGCCACAAGCAGTTTTACGATCGCCTCGCGGGCCAGATCGTGGAGCTCGAAGGCCGACCCGCGCGGCGCTTTCAGAGCGCGGAGGTTTCCGGCATGGACGCCTGGCTCGAGGGGCATCGTGATTACGTCCGGCCCGAGCGCAGTATTTCGTACTACAACAAGGGTGAGTTGCTTGGGTTCCTGCTCGATCTCGGAATGCGCAACACCAGCCACGATCGAGCCAGTCTCGACGACTTCATGCGTGCGCTCAACCGCGACTTTGCCCAGCGGGGCCGGTTTTTCGAGGACAGCGACTTGATCGCTCTCGCCGCACGTCTCACCGATGGCACGTTCGACGCCGCGGCGTTTTTTCGCGATGACGTCACGGGCACTCGCGATCTCGACTACAGCCGGTACCTGGGTTACGCCGGCCTGAGCCTGGAGCAGAAGACGACGTCGCAGCCCGACTGGGGATTTCGAGCCTCGATGGGCTTCACGGGAGCACGGGAGATCCAGGTGGACTCGGTTGATCCCGGAAGCGCGGCAGCGGAAGCCGGTCTTCGCGCCGGCGACGTCATCACCTCGGTGAACGGCCAGCCGCTCAGCGTCCCGCCCGACCGGCTCACGGGCGTGAAGCCAGGCGAGCGGGTCGAAGTCGGAGTGGTGCGGCGATCGCGCCAGCTCAGCGTCAAGTTCCAATTGGGCACCTCGTCGGAAATCCAATACCGAATCGTAGAGAATCCCCAAGCCACGCCGGACGAGATCGCGCTGCGCGACAACTGGCTGGGCTCCGGGCGCCAGGCGCAGTAAGATTCAAGGGAACACCGCTTGCGCCGAACCGGCGGCTACTATGTTGCGAGCGATCCTTCTCTCGCTGCTGTGCCTTCTGTTCATCTTCATTATCGGCAGTCCGCTCCTGATCTACGCCGTGATCACCGGCAACACCGATCCGGTCTACCAGGTCGGCGTGTCTTGTGCGCGATTTGCCATGCGGGTGGGCGGAATCCGGCTCGACGTGCGCGGGCAGGAGAGCATCCCCCAGGGGCAGGCCGTGGTCTTCATGGCTAACCACGAAAGCAACATCGATTCTCCCGCCATCTTCGCCTGCCTCCCCCCGGTGCTGGTGCTGGGGAAGAAGGAGGCCTTTCGGATTCCGATTCTCGGCACCGCCATGCGCCTGCGCGGCTTCATTCCGGTCGATCGCAAGCATCGCGAGCGGGCCATCGAAGCCGTGGAGCAGGCATCGAAGGCCCTGCGAGCCGGCCACTCCTTCGTGGTGTTTCCCGAAGGCACGCGCAGCCCCGACGGTCGTCTGCAGCCGCTGAAGAAAGGCGGGTTCATCATGGCGTTGAAGGCCGGCGCGCCCATCGTGCCAGTCTCGCTCTCCGGGGGCCGCCGGATCATGCGCAAGGGCGAGATCGCCATTCACCCGGGTCGCATTCGCATCACCTTTCACGAGCCGATTCGCACGGGCAATCGTCGTCTCGAAGATCGCGACCAAGTGATCGAGGAGGTCCGGCAGGCCCTATTGAGCGGTCTCGAGGAAGACGAATGGCCCCGTGAAGACCTGGCGAAGCGTCGGTAGTATCTCAGTTTGACGTAGGGGCGGGCCCCTGCGCCCGCCCGATGCGGAGCGGGTCCAGTCAGCTGGGCGGGCACGGGGGCCCGCCCCTACGTCAAACTGAAACCAGTTCGGTGAACTTGGCGAGGTCAATGTTCCCTCCACTGACGATGGCCACCACTTTGCCGCTGCCACATTTGCCTGACAGCGCCGCGGCCACGGCGCAGGCCCCGGCGCCTTCTGCGATCACGTGATTGCGTTCCGCCACCAGTTTCATGGCGCGGCGTGTCTCTTCGAGCGTGACGACGATTGATCCGGCGAGGACGTGGCGCGCGAGCGCCCACATTCGCGGGAAGACGCTCTTGCCGCCGCAGCCGTCCACGAAACTGGCCGTCCAGCCGGGGAAATCCTGCGCTGAACCCATCGCGAACGAACGCGCGAGCGGCGCGGCCGTCTCAGGCTCTGCGCCGTACACCTTTACGTCGGGCTTGTGCGGGGCCAGAGCGCAGGCGATCCCACAGGCGAGGCCGCCGCCGCCAAAGCCGGCGACCACGGCATCCACGTCAGGCAGGTCTTCGAGAATCTCGAGGCCCGTCGAAGCGTTCCCGGCGATGAACGCGTCGTCCTCGAAAGGGTGCACGAACGCGCCGGTCATCGCCGGATGCTTGCGCTCCCCGAGCGCCTTCCAGCATTCGTCGAACGGCGCCTTGACGATTTCCGCGCCCAGCCGGCGAATCGCTTCCAATTTCGCGGCCGGCGCCGTCTCGATCACGAGAACCTTGCACGGAACTCCCGCCTTTCGAGCGGCCAGCGCCACCCCTTGGGCGGCGTTTCCGGCGCTGACGGTCCACACGCCGCGCGCGCGTTCGTCGGGCGGCAGCAGCCGCACGGTGTTGTAAGCCCCGCGAATCTTGAACGAGCCGATAGGCTGCAGGTTTTCGAGCTTCAGCCAGATGCGGCAAGGCGCTTCGGCGTAATTGAACGGGACCAGCGGCGTGCGGAACGCCGCTTCGTAGACGTGCCGGCGCGCGTCCTCGATCATAGCGGCCGGGATGGCGCGGAGCGGTTCGGATTGGGTTTGAGGAGTCATGCGCTTAAGTCTACCGTCGTGAGCCGCCAGTCTGCAAAGTCGTCCTCTCCCCGACCGGAGTCGGCCATATCACGGCCGGACGCCCGTGCCACGCCAGGCGGGGCGCCTTCGAGCCGCATTTCGGCGAGTTTGTCCCGTAACGATTTGCTGATTCTAAATGACATAGTGGGTTCGTTCCTTGGTTTGCATAGATTCTGTTCGTCGCCGCGGTGGGGGTCTCTGGGGCCGCCGTCTGGGCCGTCGGCTCCGCCGGCTGGTCTGGGGCGCCTGCAGCCGGAGCTTCGTTCCCGCCTCCGGCATCGCCCGTCGTGGTCCCCGGGTTAGGGGCCTCCGGCCCGGACGTTTTCGGATGGCCGGCTTCCGGTTCGCTGGCATCCGGATTGTCGTCGCCCCTGCCGCCCGGGCGCGACTCGCGTAAGAATTCGCGCCGGAGATCGATCAGCACGCCGACCTTGCGGTCGATGGAGCGGCGGAGGAAGTTTTCCTGCTGCCGCACCCGGGACCACTTGCGCGAGCTCGTCGCCTCCAGTAGCCTCGCCGCCTGGCCGGCTTCGGAGAGCGGCCCCTGTTCCAGCAGGCAGATCTCCAGCTCTTCCTGCACCCGCTCCAGGTCCTGCTCGGCCGCCTGCCGCATCCACTCGCAGGCCGCGGCCCGCGCCTTCGGGTCCTTCGGGCTGTTTACATAGGCTTTTTCGGCTGCCGACTTCAGGCGCTGTCCGCGCAAGGCCACGCGGTTCTGATCGCCGTAGAGGCGGCAAGCCCACCTCAGCAACGCTTTCCCGTCGGGCTCATCCCGCCCGGTTTCCTCGAGGATGTAGCGCAATTGCGCCCGCATCATCTCGAATTTGCCCGGTGAATCCGGCAACGCGTTCAAGCCGCTCTCGTTGATCTGGCCCGGCTCCCCTTCCACGGGTCCGGCGGTGGCCCGCAGCCGGCGCCGGAGCTGCTCGATTTCCAGCAGTTCGCGCTCGCGCCGCCACATCACCTCCTTCACGCGCTCCAGCCGGCGCAGCTCGAATTTCAGATCCGCCAGTTCCCCGGCCTGCAACCGGCCGAAGTCGTCGCGCGGCTGGTAGCAGCGGATCATTTCATCACGTAGGCTATCCCGCTCTTCCTCGTCGCCCTCTGCGTCTCCCGGCGCGCCGCCGCCCGGTCCTCCCAGCAGCAGCTTCACCGGGTCGGGACGCTCGGCGTACTTGCCGTGCCGGAGGGCGTTCATCCGGGAATTGGCCTTGCCCTGGGGCGTGGAGGGTCCGCGCGACTGCCGCCCGTTCGATTGGTTGGCGGCCTCGACGGCCGCAGTCGTTGTCTTGTGAATGATTCCCATCGCTAGGCTCCTTTTGGTGGTGAATTCTCCATTACTCCAGTATGGGGAGCCGATTTGGGACGGTGGGTAACAGTGAGAATTTCGAGAAACTTTATTTTCGTAGTGTTTACAATAACTTACGTGAATCTCGGGGAAAGTCGACCGACAATTAGCCGTCAAGAGCCGCCAGGACGGGGCGGGCCATCGCAGCCCTGGTCAGCGCCTCGCGTCGCCGTGTCCTTGCCCGAAGGGCAAGAGCCCGCCGCCGGCACCCGCTTCACTGCAGCAATGAATTGACCTGCGCGATGCTCTGGGCCAGGCTGTGTTTGGCTTGCAGTACGCGACTGGGATTGGGAATCATGTCGGGGACCGGGGGAGGGGCGCTCGCAATCTTTTGCTGAACCTCCGGCAGCAGGGCTGGATTGCCGAGCATGGCCACGTAGGTTGAGGCAATCTCGCCCAAGTCCGCCTGCGCCTCCGGATCGAGCTGGCTGGAGCCTTCGGCTCGTGCGGAAGCTGGCATACGGAGAACAGCAAACTCACGCTTCACCGCCGATTGCCAATCGAGGCCGTCCGGAGGAAGCGGGGCTAGTACGCGCTTCAGAGTCGACCTCTCGGCCGCAGAGAGTTCCAGATTGTGCGCGAAGAAGGCCATCACCCTGAGATCCGAGGCCAGAAGGTTCTGCGCGGCCACGGCTGAGAAGAGCCCGCCGCCGTTTGCAACATCATGCGAGAATCGAACTCCGGCCGCGAGCGCACGCACGGCTCCGTCCTTATCGCCAGCAAGTGACAGATGAAAGGCATAGAGAACGTTGAGGCGGCCGAGTTCGAGCGACTTACGGACGTAATCCCCGGGCGCGTCGGGCCCGAGCTCATAGTCGATGCCCCAATCGCAGTATGGAAGCGCGGTGCCGCGGATCATGGTCTCGAGCGCGGGCCGGTTTTTCTCCACCAGGTCCCGGTACTTCAAATCCGAGTAAGGCGCGGTCCCTTCCACGATGAGGCTGAGCTCTTTTGCCTGATCGGGAGTAATCGCAGAGTCCTGCATCTGGGCAAATGCCGACCAGTACCGCAGGCCGCGTTTCCATCGGGCTTTCGCTGCGCCCTCGCCGCGCCTGTGGCGACGAGGAAAAAGGCAACGATCCACAGAATTGGACGAAAACGGTTCATGGCTGTAGGTTCTCCTTTCCAAGGTTTTCGAGGGCGCTTTCGCGGCCCGGTGGCACTTGAATGCGCTCTGAGTGAAATGCCAGACCATCCATGGCCGCCTCAAACGTGGGCGCCTGACTCAGCAGGTCGTTGGCGCGGCGCAGAGTCAGCGGCTGCGCACTCGCGAGTTGTCCAACGGCGGGTGAACGCCCGGTGAGTACAATCCCCGCCGGCTTGAGATGAAAGCGGACGGCCAAGACTGCCGCAATGATAAGGGCCAGGGCCGCCGTTGCCGCGAGGGACCAGAGCCAGAAGCGAGCCGGTCGTGGAGACGCGACCGGCGGTTCGGCAACGACCGGCCGGAATTGTTTCAGATAGCGTTCGAACTGTTCGTCATCAGGCATTGGTCTCCTCCCGCGCAGACATGGCGTCGCGCAGCCGGGCGAGCGCATAGCGATATCGCGACGCCGCAGTGTTCGGACTGATGCTTAAGACCTGCGCGATTTGAAGAAACGTCAGCTCGCCCCAGATGTGCAGCACCACGATTTCGCGCTGATCGTCGCCCAAGGCGCCGATCGCCCGCCGCAGGTTTCGCTCGGCGGCATAATCGCGGTCCGGCGGATCAAACCAGGCGGACTCCGGGTCAAGGGGGACGTTGCGCGAGCGAACCCCGGCGTCGTTGAGGACCGCATTGCGGACGCTCGTGAACAGATACGCTTTCGCGTCCGTGGCGTGGCCCAGGCTGCCGCGCTCGAGCATTTTCAAGACCTGGTGGACCAGGTCCTGGGCGCGGCTCCGCTCCCCGATGAGCGCGGAAGCGAAGAGAACGAGTTGGGTGCCGTGCTGGCGGTACAGCTTTTCGATCGTGCTCTTGTCAGCCTCAGCCGGTTGCACGTTGCGCCCTCAAGGGTAAGACAATCGAGTGAAGCACATTTGTCTGAATTATTCGTAGCACCCGGTGTGCGGGGGGTGTTAAAAGCTTTAACCCAGCGCGGCTCGCCGCAATCAAATCGGCCGAAGTGACGAGTGACGAGTGGCGAGCAAGAAATCGTCGCGCGCTGCGAAGAAATCCGGGGTTTGTAGTAGTACAGAGGGCACAGAGGAAAGGCCAGAGAGCGCACAAACGCATAGCCCGAGGTGACTGGACGGCGACTCCCGACGATGCTTGCATTTTGTGCCTGCATCGCCTACATTATATGCATGCAATACACCATTCGAAAAATCTCAGACAGCCTCGACACCGTTCTGCGACGCTGGGCACGTGAGCAGGGCAAGAGCCTGAATGAAGTGGCCATCGAAGCCATGGCTCGCGGTGCCGGACTCACTGGACACACCGTACGGCAGCGCGACCTTCACGATATCGCAGGAACTTGGCGGGAAGACCGTGCCTTTGCTCGCGCCCGAGCGGCGCATGAAGCCATCGAGTCGGAGTTGTGGCGGTGAGGCTCGCGCTCGACACCAATCGCTACGCCGATCTGTGCCGTGGTACCGCCCAGGTCGTGGAGATTGTTGAGGCGGCCGACGCCATCTGGCTGCCATTCGTAGTTGTGGGCGAGTTGCGGGCAGGATTTGCTGCCGGAAGCCAGGGACCCCGGAACGAAGCAGTGCTGCGACGGTTTCTCCTAAAACCTGGCGTCGGAATCCTCTGGGCCGACGAGCAGACAACCTACCATTACGCTTCGGTTTACGGACAACTGCGCAAGCAGGGGAGCCCCATCCCCACGAATGACATGTGGATCGCAGCGCTCGTTCTTCAACATTCGCTATCGTTGTACGATCGCGACCGCCACTTCGACGCCCTTCCTCAGCTTCTGCGGGTGGATCCGACGAGTCAGGGTTCTTAGCCTCGACCCGAAGTCGTGATGGCAATGCAAGTCGGGCCCGATCGTTCCGGTGTCGCTTGAGGCAAACTGCCCGTGCTGCTGCGCGCTGTGCGGGTGATGATGGGAGCTGGTGAGGGCACGATGATGGTGTAGCGGCGATGTCCTCACCGCCGTCCTAATTCATCATCCTAGTCCCGCTGTTATGTTAGGATGTGACCGGTTCGCCATGACGGGACTGGCACGCGACCTTCGTTTCGCCGTTCGCACGTTCAGCAAGAATCCCCTGTTCAGCCTGGCCGCGCTTTTGTCCCTAGCCCTAGGCATCGGCGCCAATACGTCCATCTTCAGCATCACGAACGCGCTACTGCTGCGTCCCCTTCCCTATCAGGCCGCGGACCGCCTCGTGATCCTCTGGAATCGCTCGCCCGGCTTGGGCATCACCCAGGATTGGTTCTCAACGGCACAGTATTTCGATATCAAGGCCGCGCACCACGGCTTCGAGCAGGTGGCCATCGCCATCGGAGGCAATTACAATCTGACGGTCCCGGGCGGCGAACCCGAGCGCGTGGGAGCCGTCCGCGTCTCCTCCGCTCTCCTGCCCATGCTTGGCGTGCGCGCGATCCTGGGCAGAGTGTTCGTGGAGGCCGAGGACCGTGAGGGCAGTGCGGCCACCGCCGTACTGACCTACGGGATGTGGGCGCGGCGCTACGGTTGTGATCCGCTGCTGATCGGCAAGTCGATCACTCTCGACGGGCTGACGTACCAGGTGGTGGGCATCCTGCCGCAGACGTTTTCGTTGCCGCGAGAGGTTTTGCCTACTCTCTACGGCGCGGAGCGGCCCGAGGTCTTTCTCCCGCTGCCTCTCAGCCCGGCCGCTCCCCGCCTTCGCACCCACGAGGATTACAACATTGTCGGCAGGCTCAAGCCCGGAGTTTCGGTGAAGCAGGCCCAGGCTGAGATGGACACCATCACGGCGCGCCTGCGCCACGATTATCCCGACGCCTATCCGCCGAATGGCGGCCTGACGTTCGGCATCGTGCCGCTGTTCGAGCAGGTTGTAGGCGACGTCCGCCAGACACTGCTGATTTTGTTGGGCGCCGTCGGGTTTGTCCTGCTGATCGCCTGCGCCAATGTGGCCAACCTGCTCCTGTCTCGCGCCGTGGCCCGGCAGCAGGAAATCGCCGTACGCAGGGCGCTGGGCGCAAGCGCGATGCGCATTGTGAGCCAGTTACTTACGGAAAGCGTTCTGCTGGCCCTGGGCGGAGGGGCTCTCGGCGCCTTGTTTGCGGTCTGGAGCGTGCACTGGGTCCGGGTTCTCGGTCCGCAGAGCCTCCCGCGACTCGATGATGTCAGCATCAACGCGCGGGTCCTGGTCTTTACGTTCGCGCTCTCCGTGCTCTGCGGAATCCTGTTCGGACTTGCGCCGGCTTTGCGGGTATCCGGTCTTGATCTGAACGCCAATTTGAGGGGCGCGAGCCGCCGCTCGGCGGGCGCGAGCGCAGTGGGGGGCCGCGGAGGCAACATTCGGCGTCTTCTGGTGGTCTCCGAGTTGGCGCTCGCCGTGGTTTTGCTCATTGGGGCGGGTCTGCTGATCCGCAGCTTCGCCCGCCTGCAGAACGTGGCGCCCGGGTTTAATCCCAAAGGCGTGCTTACCTTTGAACTGGCGATGAAGGGCCGCAATTACACTGGCCGCCAAGTGTTAAACACCTACCGTCAGCTCTGGGATCGCCTGGAACGATTGCCGGGCGTAACCGCGGCAGGCGGCATTACCGCGCTTCCGTTGAGCGAGGCCTTTGCCTGGACGCCGATCACGATCGAGGGACGCATCCCGCCGGCCGGCGAGAAGTTCATCAATGCAGACGAGCGTCTCGTCGGTGGCCGCTACTTTCAAGCAATGCAGATTCCGCTGCTGCGCGGCCGGTTCTTCAATGATCAGGACACACCCGAAAAGCCCGTAGTGGTCGTAGTTGACGGGCATATGGCCCGGGAGTTCTGGCCGAACGAGGACCCTATCGGCAAACGAATCCACATCGTGGAGCTGGTATCCGAGAACCCGTGGCAGACTGTTGTCGGAGTGGTCGGCGAGGTCAAACAGGATTCTCTCGATTCGAATCCCCGCATCGCCTATTACCTGTCGCAGAACCAGATTCCCGTCCGGACGATGACGGTCACTCTGCGGCACGGTGCCGATCCGGGAGCACTGACGGCTGCTGCCAAGAATGTGGTCCGGTCTCTCGACCCGGGCCTCCCTGTCTACAACGTCCGGACGATGACGGAGCGTGTTGACGAATCCCTGGCGCGGCGCCGATTTTCAATGCTTCTGCTGGGTCTGTTTGCCGGTCTGGCCCTGGCCCTGGCGATGATCGGGATTTACGGAGTCACGGCCTATCTGGTCAACCAGGGCACCCGGGAAATAGGCATCCGCATGGCTTTGGGCGCGATGCAACGCGACATTGTAGGTCTGGTGATTCGTCAAGGCATGATCTTGTCACTCTCAGGTTTGGCGCTTGGCCTCAGCGGGGCCTTCATCATTAGCCGCTTCATCCGCAGCCTTCTCTTTGGAATCGAGGCCATCGATGCTGTTACGTTCACGGTGGTTCCTATAGTGCTTGTACTGACTGCCTTACTTGCAAGCTTCATCCCGGCCCGGCGTGCGGCGAAGGTCGATCCGATGATCGCGTTGCGATACGAATAGCTGTTAATCTACTACGAGCCATCACGCAATCCTGGAATCATCCATAGGACCGGCACAGACTGCTGTGCGTGTGCCACTCTGCTACCGTCCGGGACCCCTCCCCGAAGCCGCCGGAGCCGCTGCAGTCCCCGGCTTCACCTTGTCGATGGCTTCCATCGTGCCCTCTTCCCACTTTTCCGTGGCGCTGCAGGAGCGACGCGATCGCCGTTTGCCTCTCCTGGTTGAACTGCCAATCGAGCTCGGTCAGGGGCTGATAGTGCGGTACCGCGTCCAGGGCGGCGCGCACCTCAGGCGTCGGTTCACAGACCACTCCAGCTTGAGCCCAAAGCCGCGCTCCGCCCATAGCGACCGTCCAGTCCGGCCGCGAGGACTGCAGCCAAGCCGCCCGACCGTCTCGAGTAGCGGCTCGCCATATCGCCCTCCGAAACTGCTGATTTTCCCTGAATTCTATTACCGCCCTTAACCAAAGGCAACCAGACCATGAGCAGCGTGTTGGTTTCCGGAATGCCCGTAGCGGCGGGGTCCGCCGAGAGGCTCCTACCACCTACCCCTGCTGCAAGCCAACGGGGTGCCAGAATGAGCGCCGGAAAACTCTTCCCCGAATTGATAGGATGAAGGTGACCGGCCGGGCCCCGGAGTTCAAATCCGGCTGAATCAGGGCGAGGTGAAAGGCAATGGAGATCTCACGCCGAGGCTTTCTTCAGGCAAGTTCAGGTGCGGCTGCGACGATTGCCGGCATGGCGCTCGGACGTCGCGGTGCGCGAGGCGCGGAGACGCCAGAGGGGACGCCCCTGGTGGAGTTTGGCTATGGCGACGTCTTGATGACCAGCGATCTGCACGAGTCGCAGTTGATGAATACGCATGCGGTGCTGATGGCCTTGAGTGAAGACAGCCTGCTGAAGCCTTTCCGTCAGATGTCCGGGATGCCGGCGCCAGGCGATGATCTTGGCGGCTGGTACACCTACCGCGCCGACTACGACTATCGCAAGAACTTCGACGATGGATTTGCTCCGGCGTGTCCTTTCGGGCAGTGGGTGTCGGCCTTGGCGCGCGCCTACGCGATCACTGGCGATGAGGCCACACGCCAGAAGGTGCTGCGGCTGAACCGGCTCTACGCCGAGACCATCGGCGCGGATTTCTACATCAAGAACCGCTTCCCCGCCTACACCTATGACAAGCTGCTGCTGGGGCTGATCGATTCGCACAGCTACGTGAAGGACCCGCAGGCCCTGGCAATTCTGGAGCAGACGACGAACACGGCGCTGCCGCACCTGCCGGGACATGCCATCGAGCACGATCATCCGTGGCGGACGGACAAGGATCCGAATGACGCCTCGTGGAACTGGGACGAGTCCTACACCATGCCGGAAAACCTGTTCCTCGCCTACCAGCGCGGCGCGGGCCAACGCTATTACGATCTGGGACGTCAGTACCTCGACGATAAGACGTGGTTCGATCCGCTGTCGCGCGGCGAGAACGTGTTTGCCGGCAGGCACGCCTACAGCTACGTGAACTCCCTGAGCTCGGCCATGATGGCGTATATGGCGGCGGGCAGCGAAAAGCACCTGCGCGCCGCCCGCAATGCTTTCGCGATGCTGGACGAGCAGAGCTACGCCACCGGCGGATGGGGCCCGGACGAACAACTGCGCGCGCCCGGCAGCGACGATCTATACGCGAGCCTGACGAATACGCACAGCAGCTTTGAAACTCCCTGCGGATCGTACGCTCATTTCAAGCTGACGCGCTATCTGCTGCGCGTGACCCGCGACGCGCGCTACGGCGACAGCATGGAACGCACCATGTACAACACGGTGCTGGGCGCGAAGCCTCTCGAAGACAACGGCGAGGCTTTCTACTATTCCGACTACAACTTCGACGGCCAGCGCGTGTACAAGGAAGCCCGCTGGCCATGCTGCGCGGGCACGCTGCCCCAGGTCGCGACCGATTACAGGATCAACACGTATTTTCGAGGGCCGCGCGCGGTCTACGTCAACCTCTACATTCCTTCAACACTGCGATGGACGGAGAATGGGGCAGCGCTCTCGCTGATGCAGGAAGGGGATTATCCGTACGAAGACCACGTCGACTTCACCATGACGGCTTCGGCTCCAACCGAGTTAACGCTCAACTTCCGGATTCCGGCGTGGGCCGAGGGCGCGTCGGTGTTCGTGAACGGGACGCGCCAGAAGGATCTGGCGGTGCCGGGCGAGTTTGCCGCGGTCCGCCGCGAGTGGAAGAGGGGAGATCGGGTGGAGTTGGAGCTTCCGCTGAAGCTGCGCCTTGAGCCGATCGATGCGCGGCACATGGACACGGTCGCGCTGGTGCGGGGCCCGCTCGTTCTGATGGCGGTCAAGCCGGAGCAGCAGAGTCCGCTGCCCAGGCTAACGCGGCAACAACTCCTGGCCGCCGAGCGCGTGAGCGAGCGGCAGTGGCAGGCGAGGTTATCTGAAGGACCAGTGAAGATGCTGCCGTTTACGTCGCTGGGGGATTTGCCTTATACGACCTACGTCAAAGTGGGCTGAAGACTCTGTGGCGGCGGTGTCCTCACCGCCGAATTCCTCGATCTCGTGGATGCGGCGGTGAGGGGATCGCAGCATGCGCTTAAGCGCTGGGCTTCAGTGTCCTGGCGGCGGAGGCGGAGGCGGATGCCCTCCGCGGCCTCGGCCGCCCGGCATATTCTGCCGCCACCTGCGGATCACGTCATCGAACTTCTGCGCCTGATCGGGACGAAGCACCTGGCGGATCTGGGCGTCGGTCTGCCCGCGCAGAGCGTCAAACTGGGGACGCGCCTGGGCGCGCAGATCGTCGAACTTCTTCGAGGAGGCTTCGAGAATCTGCGAGACTTGTTGCGTCTGCTGGCTGTCGAGCTTCAATTCCTGGCTGAGATATTTGACGAAGTCGGGCCGGGTCATCGGCCGATGCCAGTGGCCGCCGTACCAGGTATAGAGAAACATGCCCACGGCCCCGGCGGCCAGGCCCAACACAAAAGTCAGCACAAAGTAGAGAGCGGCGCGGCGTTCCATCCGGTTCAGCGACCTCCGCCCTGGGGAGCGAACTCGTACTCGCCCTCGATGGCCTGGTTCGAGAAGATCGGGTAGTTCTGCGCCGCCATGGCCTCCGAGCGCGCGGTTTGGATCTCCGCCGCCTCGGGTGAGCGGACGGGTCCGGACTGCGGCACCAACAGTCCCAGCGCCAGCAGCAGGGCCGCCAGCAGTCCGCCAAACACAAACCGCCGTCCCGTCCGTTCGAGAGAGAGTTCCCGCGCCCGGGCCGCTGCGGCGGCGTTGGGCAACTGCCGTACCAGTCGGGCCGCAAACCCGATGCTCGGCTCTGGAACCGGCTCCTCGGCCACCCGGCGCATGGCGTTCTGCAGCCGGCCCCAATCCCGAGCGTAAGCGGCGCATTCGGGGCAATGTGCGAGATGATCCCCGATCTCCGAAGAGCGCACGGCGCCTTCCGCGACGATCAGCTTGCGGAGCTTACGGCAGCGCATAGTTACTTCCCTTCCTGCCAGCGGCGGAAATCGGCCAGCATGCGCTTGCGGGCGCGATGCAGCCGCACCTTAACGGTGCTGGATTTCAGCTTTAGCAGTTTTGAGATTTCCTCCACGGAGAGAGCCTCAATCTCTTTCAACGTCAGGATCACCCGATCCTCAGGCGGGGCGCGCTCCAGGAGCTTTTCCACGAGATCGCGATTCTCGATATCCGCCTGGACCCGGCCGCCGCTGACCTCGCGGCTTTCGGTTCCCAGAACGATAGCCTGCTCGCTCTCCGGGGTCATCTCCGAAAAGTACGAGATCCGCGAGGAGCGCCGCCGCCGCAACTGGTCGTAGCAGTGGTTAATGGCGATGCGCATCAACCAGGTGCCAAACGCAGCATCGAAGTGATAATTCCTGACCGCCAAGAACGCCTTGACGAAGATCTCCTGAGAGACTTCTTCCACTTCCTCGCGCCGGTGCAGGATACGGTATACCACACTGAACACGCGGCGCTCATAGCGCGCGACGAGCAGAGCGTAGGCGTCACCGTCTCCCTGCTGGGTACGGCGGATCCACTCAACCTCCGGGTCATCCTTAGCGAGGGTGGCCATCGAGTTTCCATGGACTCGCCTTCCCTGAAGCTAAAGACGAGACCCATCTTCCTCAGGTTACAATGTCTCTGCATCCGGCGGGTGGGCCGGCATATTCGCTTTAGAACGAACCGGCTATCCGGTCCCGCCAGTCCGGCCCGACGCTTCGGGGTTGACGCTAACGGTGCTTTGTGTCAGCATGCTGTCATATGCTTATTGGCAAGAGGCTTCGGGACCTCCGAGAGCACCTCTCACTCTCGCAGGGCGACATCGAGCGCCGCACGGGACTTTTGCGCTGCTACATCTCGCGAGTGGAGAACGGACACACGGTGCCCTCGCTTGAAACGTTGGAGCGCATGGCGGCGGCCCTCGAAGTTCCGCTTTACGAGCTGTTTTACGAGGGCAACGGCGCGCCATCGAACCGGGCGGGTGCCAAGGAACTCGCCAAGGAAGCCGAAGCCGAGGGTGAAGCCCGCTTTCTGGAGAAGGTCAAGCACCTCACCGAACGGATCGACGAAAAGGACCACCAACTGCTGCTCTACGTCGCTCAAAAGCTCGCCGGCCGCTGATCCGCCGACTCGGCCTGCCGTCCGGCAGTGCCTTACTCCCACTCAATCGTCCCCGGCGGTTTCGACGTGATATCGAAAACCACTCGGTTTAAACCCTTGACTTCATTGACGATGCGCGTGGAGACGCGTTCGAGCAGCTCGGGCGGGAGCTTGGCCCAATCCGCCGTCATGCCGTCCTCGGATTCCACGGCTCGCACGGCGATGGTAAAGGCGTAGGTGCGCGCGTCGCCCATCACACCCACGCTGGAGACGGGCAGGAGCACAGCGAAGGATTGCCACAGCCGGCTGTAGAATCCGGCGCGCTTGACTTCCTGCTGCACAATGGCGTCTGACTCGCGCACCAGCCGCAAGCGCTCGGGGGTAACGGCGCCTAGGATGCGCACTGCGAGACCGGGTCCGGGAAATGGCTGCCGTCCGACCACTTCTTCGCTGAGTCCCAGCTCGCGTCCGACGCGGCGAACTTCGTCCTTGAAAAGTTCGCGCAGCGGTTCGATCAGCTTGAACTGCAGGTCCGGCGGCAGGCCGCCCACGTTGTGATGACTCTTGATGGTGGCGGCCGGTCCGCGCACCGAAACCGATTCGATCACGTCCGGATACAGCGTCCCCTGGACCAGGAATTCCACTTTGCCGAGCCGGCGCGCTTCCTCTTCGAAAACGCGGATGAACTCCTCGCCGATAATCTTGCGCTTCTGCTCGGGATCGATCACGTCCTCGAGCCGCTTCAGGAATCGGGCGGAGGCGTCGACGGCGCGAACGCGCAGGTGTCCCTGCTGGCTGAGTGCGTCCGCGACCTCCTCGAACTCGTTCAGGCGCAGCAAGCCGTTGTTGACGAAGACGCAAGTGAGCCGGTCGCCGAGCGCACGGCCCACCAGTGTAGCCGCCACCGCAGAGTCGACGCCGCCGGAGAGCGCGCATAGCGCGTGGCCGTCGCCCACCTGCTGGCGAACCCGCTCGACCGTCTCCTCCACAAACGACCGCGGAAACCAGTTCGGGCGCGCGCCCGCGATACCGAAGACGAAGCTCCGCAGGACTTCGGTGCCGCGGTCGGTGTGGTGAACTTCAGGGTGAAACTCCACGGCGTAGACGCGGGTCTCCGGGTTCTCGATCACGGATACGGCGTTCTCCGTCCGGCCGGTTACGCGAAACCCCGGCGGCACCTCCGCGATGTGATCGCCATGGCTGTTCCAGACACGCAATGGCGACGGCAGCCCTGTCAGTAGGTCACTTGAAGGTTCGAAAGCGAGCTCGGCAAATCCATACTCGCGCCGCGCCGCCGGCTCCACTTTCCCCCCCAGCTTGTGCGAGATGAATTGCAGTCCGTAGCAGATGCCGAGCACGGGCCGCCCGAGGCTGAAGATACGCTCATCGGCCGTAGGCGATGCCGGATCGTACACCGAGCACGGCCCGCCGGAGAGGATCAGCGCCTGCGGCTTCATGCGGACGAGGTCGTCGAACGGGATGTGACAGGGCACGATCACCGAGTACACCTGCATCTCGCGAATGCGTCGCGCGATGAGCTGGGTGTACTGGGACCCGAAATCGAGGACGACGATGGGTTGCGGGTGTTCCATGAATTGACTCATTGACTGATTGACTCATTGAATCAATGTCTCATTGAGTCACTGAGCCATTGGCCCGGCCGAGGCAGACATTGAGCCGATGATTCAATGAGTCAATGAGTCAATCATTTGACCACGACGTTGACAAGCTTTTTCGGCACGATAATGACCTTGACGATCTGCCGGCCTTCTGTCTGCTCGCGGACCTTGGGCTCGGCCAGCGCCCGCGCGCGGACTTCATCGTCGCTTGCCGTTGCAGGCACGCGGATTCGCGCGCGCAGCTTGCCGTTCACCTGCACCGGGATTTCGAGTTCCTCTTCCGCTGCCAGGGCCGGATCGACCGCGGGCCAGAAGACCCGCAGCGTGGACTCCCCGTGACCAAGAGCCTCCCACAATTCGTCGGCGATATGAGGGGTGAAGAGGGCCAGCATCAGCACGAGCATCTCGAGCGAGGACTTGAGCACCTCGTTGCATACCGCGCCCGATTCGATCGCCGGCGCCAGATCCGCGATCTCATTCGACAGTTCCATAATGAGCGCGATGTCGGCGTTGAAGTGCCAGCGCTCCTCCACATCGTCACTGACGTGCTTCAGCGTCTGATGAGCTTTGCGCAGCAGGCGCCGCTCCTCGAGGCTGAAGACGCCCACGTCATTCGCGGCTGGGCCATTCGCAGCTGCCACCACGCTCGTGGAGACATCGCGCAGCCGGTCCGCGTAGCGCATCACCATGCGGTGCACCCGATTCAGGAATCGCGAGGCGCCCTCGATGCCCTGGTCGCTCCAGTCGAGATCCTTCTCGGGCGGTGCCGCGAATAGCATATAGAGCCGGACGGTGTCGGCCCCGTAGCGCGCGCACATGGCCACGGGATCCACCACGTTGCCCTTGGACTTCGACATCTTGGCGCCGTCTTTGATCACCATGCCCTGGTTGAACAGTCGCGTTACCGGCTCGGAGAAGTCCACCAGACCGATGTCACGCATGACCTTCGTCCAGAAGCGCATGTAGATCAGATGCAGGATGGCGTGCTCGATGCCGCCGATGTACTGATCGACGGGAAACCAGTACCTCACGGCCGCGCGATCGAAAGGCGCCGTCGAAATCGTGGGATCGGTGTAGCGGTAGAAATACCACGAGGAATCGACAAAGGTGTCCATGGTGTCCGTCTCGCGCCGCGCCGCGCCGCCACACTTCGGACACTTCACGTCCACGAATTCCGGCACCGTCGCCAGCGCGGCCCGACCCTCGCCCGTCAGCTTCACGTTGCGAGGCAGCACCACGGGCAGGTCTGCCTCCGGCACCGGCACGATTCCACATCCATTGCAGTAGATCATGGGAATGGGTGTGCCCCAGTAGCGCTGGCGCGAAACGCCCCAGTCCCGAATGCGGAAATAGACCTTGCGCTTGCCGAATCCGCCTCGCTCGGCGTCATCGGTCATGCGCTCGATGGCTTCCTCGGAGCTGAGCCCGTTATAGACGCCTGAGTTCACCAGCACGCCGTAGTCCGTGAACGCTTCCGTGGGGGCGCCGCTTGCTGAGCCCTCTTTATCGCCGCCGGGCGGGGCAAGCCCCGCCCCTACGGGAGCTATCACCGTTCGGATCGGCAATCCATAGGCCGAGCAGAACTCGAAATCGCGCTCATCGTGCGCCGGTACAGCCATCACCGCTCCGGTGCCGTAGCCCATCAGGACGAAATTCGCGATCCAGATCGGCACGTCGGCGCCGTCGAACGGATTGCGCGCCTTAAAGCCCGTGGGCGCGCCTTCCTTCTTGAGATTCACCTCGACGCGCGCCTGCACGGACGACGCTTTGATGCGCTCGACCTCGCGAGCCAGATCCTCGGGCTGTTCCGACGCCTCGACCAGCTTCCCGATCAGCGGATGCTCGGCAGCCAAAAACAGTGCGGTGCAGCCATAGATCGTGTCGATGCGCGTGGTGAAGATGCGGATCGATTCCTCGAGGCCGTCCACGTCAAAATCGACCTCGGAGCCGATCGATTTGCCGATCCAGTTGCGCTGCATGGTCAACACTCGCTCGGGCCAGCGCAACTCCTTCATGTCGTCCAGGAGCTGATCGGCGTAGACGGTGGTTTTCAAGAACCACTGCTCGAGCTCGCGCTCCTCCACAGGCGTGCCCTCATGACGCCAGCAGCAGCCGTCCACCACCTGCTCATTGGCCAGAACCGTCTGGCACTTGGTGCACCAGTTCACTCGGGCTTCCTTGCGGTAAGCGAGGCCCTGTTCGAACATCTTGATGAAGAACCACTGGTTCCAGCGGTAGTACTCCGGCACGCAGGTGGTCACTTCGCGCCGCCAGTCGTAGCTGAATCCGAGCCTCTGCAACTGGCCTCGCATGCGTTCGATGTAGCTGAAGGTGAACTCCGACGGATGCCGCCCGCTCTTGATGGCGGCGTTCTCTGCAGGCAAGCCGAACGCGTCCCAGCCGACGGGATGCAGCACGTTGTAGCCCTTCATGCGCAGGTATCGCGCCAGAGTATCGCCGATCGAGTAGTTCCGCACGTGGCCCATGTGGATGTCGCCGGAAGGGTACGGCAGCATCTCGAGGACGTAATATTCGAGCCGCGCCGGATCAGGCTCGGTCTCGAACAGACGCTCGCGCGCCCAGCGCTCCTGCCATTTCGATTCGATCTGTTGGGGATTGTAGTCCAATTCAGTTTCTCAGTGCGTCAGGCTGTCAGTTCTCACTTTAGCTGTCAGTTGTCAGCCGTCAGCTATCGGCCCTCAGCTTTCAGCCTTTAGACTTTCAAATCAGTTTCTCAGCATGTCAGTTCGTCAGTTCTCAGTTTAGCTGTCAGTCGTCAGTTGTCCGTCGTCAGCTATCAGCCTCAGCTTTCAGCCTTCATACTTCAGACTTCACACTTCATACTACAGCCAGCGAGCGCATCATGCGGAGATTCCTTCCGTCGTCTCCCGGCTTATCGATCGGCGTCTCACAGATGAACGGTATCTCGCGCAGCTCCAGATGTCGCACGATGCGCCGGAATCCTTCGCGGCCGATCGCGCCGCGCCCGATGTGCTCGTGCCGGTCCACGTGTGACCCGAGCGGTGTTTTCGAGTCGTTGGCGTGAATCAGCCGGACGTTCGCGAGTCCGACGCTCGCCTCGATCTTCCGGACGGTCTCACCCAGCCCGCGCGTCGTATGCACGGGGTAGCCGGCCGCAACCAAGTGCGCTGTATCAAGGCAGACGCCCGCGGGCATCACTCGTGCCGCGCCCGCCAGGATCTCCGCCAGTTCGTCGAGATCCGCGCCGAGTGACGTGCCCTGCCCCGCGGTGTTCTCGAGGAGCAGCCTGATCCCGTTCATCTTGAGGCCGCGCACGGCGCGCTCGAACGAGTCGACCACCGTGCGGCACGCCTTAACCCGTTGGCCGTTCGTGGCGCAACCGGGATGCAACACAACATAGTCTGCGCCCAATGCCGCGGCGCGCGCGAATTCGGACCGCAGGGCGGCCACGGAGAGCGCGCGGATGACCGGTTCCGCGGATGCCAGATTGATCAGGTAGTTGGCGTGGATCGCGACCGGCGCCAGGGCGAAGCCGGCGCGCGCCTCGCGAAACGCCTCACAGGCCTCCGCCGTAAGCTCGGCGGCCCGCCACCCGCGCGGGTTCGCCGAGAACATCTGAAAACCGTCGCATCCGATCTGACGGGCACGGTGGGCAGCGTTCGCCAGGCCCCCCGCAATAGATGTGTGAACGCCAACGCGCAAGTTCGATTGTCGGGAGTTCCGATGGACTTGTCAATTGTCCCGGCTGAGCGATCAACCGGGTCGTCAGGCCAATTGTCAAACCCCGGCCATCCGGCCCGAGATCCATGACTGCGGTTTTTTCCAGGTACTAGACAATCTACCACCCGAGTAGTAGAATAACTACCACTATGATGAGAAGGCCAGAAGATCGGATCGAGTTGGTGTACGGGACACTGGACATGCTGATTCTGCGCACGCTGCGCTGGGGCCCTACGCACGGGCACGGCATTGCCAAGTCCATTGAGCGCATGTCGGAGGACGCGCTCAAGGTGGAGCACGGATCCCTCTACCCCGCGCTGCAGCGACTCTTGCAGGAGGGGTGGATCACGGGCGAGTGGGGCGTATCGAAGAACAATCAGCGCGCCAAGTATTACCGTCTGACAACGGCCGGACGACGGAAACTCGTGGCCGAGACCTCGCGCTGGGAGCGCTTTGTGCGGGCCATCAGCGGAGTGTTGAGGCCGGTGGAGTCGGAGGAGAAGGCGTGACTTCGTGCCGATTCGGAGCGATCAGCCGTCAGCCTTCAGTTACCTGCTGATCGCTAAGAGCTGAGTGCTGAAAGCTGACGGCTAACGTGTGAGCCTGAAGAGACAGTTCGCCAGGTTTGGCGCGATATTCGCGCGCCGCAAGCCGGCGCACGATCTCGCCGACGAGATTCGGTCCCATCTCCGAATGGAAGAGCAGGAGAATCTCGACGCGGGCATGTCGCCTGACGAGGCTCGCTACGCGGCGCTGCGTCGATTCGGCAACGTGGCTCTGATTGAGGAAGGGAGCAGGGGCATGTGGACCTGGAATGGGCTGGAGACGCTCGGGCAGGACATTCGTTACGGATTGCGCCACCTTCGGCGTAGTCCCGGCTTCACGATTGTAGCGGTCCTCACCCTGGCGCTCGGAATCGGCGCCAACACTGCGATCTTCAGCCTCATGAATGCGGTCATGCTCCGCGAATTGCCGGTGGAGAGACCCGCTGAGCTTGTTCTGCTCGGGGAGGGACGGTCGGCGGGCAGCAACGACGATGTGGGCAACACGGACCTCTATTCCTATCCCTTTTATCGCGAAATGCGCCGGCAGAACCGCGTATTTGCCGATGTCGGCGCTATGCTGAGCATCCAGTTTGGAGGCATGCACGGCGCGGTGGACCGAAGCGCCGACCTGGAAAAGATCGACGTCCAACTGGTCTCCGGCACCTACTTCCCCATGCTGGGCGTGAAGGCTATTCTTGGGCGAACTTTCACCGAAGCAGAGGACGAACCGGCCGGAGACCATCCCGTTGCCATGATCAGTTACGCCTGGTGGAAGCGACGCTTCAATCGTGATCCTGCCGTCGTCGGGAAGACAATCAGACTGGGTCCGACTCTCTACACGATCATCGGTGTAACGCCGCCGGAATTCTTCGGCACCAGGCTTGGCCAGTCTCCCGGTGTCTGGATTCCCCTGTCCATGGAAAAGCAAATCTCGCCCGGCTGGAACGGGCTTGACGACAAGTGGTTTCAATCGCTGTACATCTTCGGCCGGCTGAAGCAAGGCGTGAGTCGAGAACAGGCCCGGGAAAATGTCAATCTGCTCGCGCGGCAGATCTGGCATGGGTACATCGGTCCTGTGTTGTCCAGGGAACAACAGCAGGACCTCGACCACGCCCGGATCGAACTTACACCCGCGGCTCGCGGACTCGCGGACCTTCGCGCTCAGTTCTCGCTCCCCTTGCAGATCATGATGGCCGTGGTCGGGCTGGTTTTACTCATCGCCTGCGCCAACATCGCCAACCTGCTGCTGGCGCGTGCTACGGCTCGCCAAAAAGAGATCGCAATGCGTTTGGCGCTGGGTGCCGGACAAATGCGGCTGATTCGACAAATGCTGACTGAAAGCCTGCTGTTGGCCCTGCTTGGCGGCGCACTGGGAGTAATGTTCGCGTCCTGGGCCAGCAACGCCATGGTCTGGATGGCCTCGGGCGGAGCCGAACGGCTGCCGATCAATGTCGCACCTGACGCTCGCGTGCTCGCCTTCACACTCCTGCTTGCGCTCGGAACCGCGTTGTTATTTGGCTTGGCGCCGGCGATACGCGCCACCCGGGTGAGCCTCTCACTCAAGGAAGGGAGAGGCATGACTGCCGTCGCGAGCCGCAGTCGACTGGCGAAGGCGCTGATTATCTCTCAGGTGGCGCTGTCGCTGGTCCTGCTGATCGGCGCCGGACTATTCCTTCGCAGTCTGGTAAACCTCTCTAACCTGGACACCGGCTTCAACAAGGAGAGCGTCCTTTTGTTTGCGATCGATCCGGTTGACGCGGGCTACAAGGAGGACGCACGGCTGGTAAGCCTTTATCAGCAGATCGAGCAGCAAGTCAGCGCTGAGCCCGGCGTGCGCGCAGCCAGCATCTCCTTCTTTACGTTCGATCAGGGTTCGTGGACCAATCACATCTCCGTCCAAGGACGAACCCCGACAGGCGACGATGACGAGTTGGTGAAGCACAATGTCATTGGCCCGGCTTATTTTGCAGCGATGGGTATTCCCTTGCTCGTCGGCCGCGCCTTCGGGCCTCAGGATACTGAGAAGTCGCCGAAAGTTGCGGTCATCAACGAGACCATGGCGCGCCGCTTCTTCGCTGGTGGTTCGCCGATGGGGAGACGGTTCGGGATTGGTCCAGATCCGAAACACAGCAATGACATTGAGGTGGTCGGAGTCGTTAAGGACGCCAAGTATGAGAGTCTGGAGGAAAGGCCGCAGGCCGCAGCCTACTATCCTTACACCCAACGCGTCGGATACTACTTCGATTTCGAGGTGCGCTATTCGGGTGATCCCCAGGCGATCATCTCAGCGGTGCGACGCGCCGTCGCCGAGGTCGACCGGAGCCTCCCTGTTGCGTACCAGAGCACTCTGGCCCAGCAGGTCGAGGGATCCATTACGAGTCAGACCCTGGTCGCGCAGCTCTCTGCCTTCTTCGGTCTGCTGGCGATGTTTCTGGCCTGCCTCGGTCTCTACGGACTCATGTCCTACGCGGTCAGCCGGCGGACGAGCGAATTCGGCGTCCGCATGGCACTGGGCGCAGCACGCGGCTCGATTTTTGCCCTCGTCATCGGTGAAGTGATTGCCGTTCTGGCGGTGGGTCTCGCGGCCGGCGTCCTCGTTTCACTTGCCGCCACACGCGTCCTTCAGCAAATGCTGTTCGGGCTCAGCCCGCACGATTTCACGAGCATGATCGCCGCTGCCGGCCTGTTATCGGTTGTCGCTCTCGTGGCCGGATACATTCCTGCTCGGCGGGCAACCAAGCTGGATCCGATGGTCGCGCTGAGATATGAGTAACACTGACGGGTGACAAGCTGTGAGTGTGAAGCGGCACCTCGTGAAGCTTCGCGCCCTTTTCGCACGGCGGAGAAGGTCGGATGACCTTGCCGAGGAGATCCGCCGACACTTGGAGATAGAGGAGCGGGAGAGTCTCGAGTCCGGCATGACTCCTGACGAAGCGCACTACGCGGCGCTGCGTCGATTCGGAAACGTGACTGTTGCCAAGGAAGGGAGCACGGAAATGTGGAAATGGCTCTTGCTTGAACAATTGCTCCAGGACGTGCGCTACGGCATCGCGCAACTGAGCCGCAAGCCGGCATTCACCGCGGTCGCAGTGCTGACGCTGGCGCTCGGAATCGGCGCCAACACAGCGATCTTCAGCCTGATCGACGCTGTTATGCTGCGGATGCTACCCGTTCAGAGGCCGGACGAGTTGGCGGTTGTGGAGCGATACAATCCATGGCGCAGCGAGCCGTCACCCAGCTTTACCAATGCCTTGTGGGAACAGGTCCGCGACCAGCAGGACGTCTTCTCCGGCGCTTTTGCCTGGAGCATTGACGGTCTCGATCTCGCGCGCGGCGGCGCCGTGCACCTGGCGAACACTCTCTGGGTAAGCGGGGGATTTTTCAACACGCTGGGACTCCGGCCCGCTTCGGGACGCTTGATTGCCGCCTCCGACGACCAGCGCGGCTGTCCTGCTGTGGCCGTGCTGAGTTATGGCTTCTGGCAGGAGCATTTTGGGGGCGCGAACAGCGCCATCGGTAGTACGCTTTCGCTCAACGATCATCCGTTTGAGGTGATCGGTGTGGCTCCCGCCGGCTTTTTCGGGATGGATGTCGGCCAGAAGTTCGACGTCGCTGCGCCGATCTGTGCCACTAAAGTCATTGACGGCGAACAATCGCGTTTGGACCATCGCTCCTGGTGGTGGCTGAGTGTGGCCGGACGCGTCAAGCCGGGCATCACCCGGTCGCAACTGACGGCACGACTCAAGGTTCTCTCGCCAGGCATTATGGCTGCCGCCGTCCCGCACACCTGGCCTGAGGATGAGCAGCACAGGTTCGTGAAACAATCGCTGGCAGCAGATTCCGGGGCTACAGGGATGTCGATGTTGCGGCGGCAATTCGATCAACCGCTGCAGGTCCTGATGGGCGTGGTTGGACTTGTGCTGCTGATCGCCTGCGCCAACATCGCCAGTCTGATGCTGGCGCGTGCTGCCGCCCGGCACAAAGAGATCGCCGTGCGACAGGCGCTCGGCGCCCGCCGAGGTCGCCTGATTCGTCAACTACTCACCGAATGCCTAATGCTCTCTGTGGCCGGGGCGCTTCTGGGAATTCTCTTCGCGCGCTGGGGGACATCCCTGCTGGTTCGTTACATCTCGACGGCGCGCACCACCGTGTTTCTGGATCTGTCGCTGGACGGCCGCGTGCTCGGATTCACCGCCGCGATTGCGGCGCTTACCGCGGTTCTCTTCGGTCTCTTGCCGGCGCTGCGGTCCACGAGTGTGTCGCTCGCTTCCGCCATGAAAGGCAGCCAGACGCTCGAACTGGAGCGTCCGGCGCGGGTTCGCAGCCGCAGGTTGATTGTGGCCTCCCAAGTGGCGCTTTCGCTCGTTTTGCTGGTGGCTGCCGGGCTGCTGCTGCGCAGCTTCGCCAAGCTCGCCACTCTCGACATCGGCTTCGATCGGAATAATGTCCTGATGGTGACGGCCGATCTCAAGACTGCGAAGATCGCGCCGGAGCAACAGCTTGCAACCTATGAACAGATCGAGACTCGCCTCAAAGCTCTGCCAGGCGTCGTGTCCGCCGGCCGGTCGGTGATGCCGCCGCTCAGCGGCGAGGAGTGGAACAACAGCATCCGCACTAACTGGTCGAAATCGCTGACGGGCGACGACGCGCTCGCATGGTTCAACTTTGTCTCGCCTGGATTTCTCGACACGCTCCACATGACGCTACTGGCGGGACGCAATTTGAATTCTGGCGATACCAAGACTTCGCCTGCCGTGGCCATCGTGAATCAGACGCTGGCGCACAGGTTCTTTCCCGGTCTGAATCCCGTCGGCAAGACGTTTCGGGTTGACGATGGCAGCGGGAAGCCCGGTCCACCGGTCGAGGTCGTAGGGATCGTTCGGGATGCCAAGTACGGCGGGCTGCGTGAGGACACGTATGCGACCGCCTTCTTCCCTTCCACTCAGGTCCCGGAGCACTCCGACGCGGAGACTTTCGAGGTGCGCACAGCCATACCACCCTCGGCGCTGACGGGGCCGGTCCAGGCCGCCATCGCGTCGGTGAACCGTCAGATACCGCTCGAGTTTCATACTCTCGCGGAGCTCGCGAACGATTCGATGGTCCAGGAGCGCCTGCTCGCCCTGCTCTCGGGGTTCTTCGGCGCCCTGGCGCTGCTGCTGGCGATGATCGGACTCTACGGCACACTCAGCTACCTGGTGACGCAGCGGCGGACCGAATTCGGCGTGCGCATGGCGCTCGGCGCGCGCCCCGGTTCCATCCTGTGGCTGGTAATGAGCGACGTTTTCCTGGTGCTCGCGGGCGGCATCACGGTGGGGATTCTGATATCGCTCGCCGCCACGCGCGTTCTGCAGGAGATGCTGTTCGGGCTCGGCCCACGCGACGCGATCACCATGATCTCCGCCGCCGCGGTTTTATCGATCGTAGCGCTGATCGCCGGGTATCTTCCGGCGCGGCGCGCCACGAAGGTCGATCCCATGGCGGCGCTCAGATACGAGTGACAAGTGACGAGTCGCGACTCACAAGTAAGTCAGCCATCAGCTTTCAGCCGTCAGCCTGCGGTTGATTGCTGAAGGCCGATGGCTAAGCTTTGAAACCTGATCCATGAGTTGGAAGCGACAATTCGCCCGGTTGCGAGCACTGTTCGCCAGACGAAAACCTGGGGACGATCTCGACGCAGAGATTCGCTGCCATCTGCGGATTGAGGAGCAGGAGAATCTCGACGCGGGCATGTCGCCTGAGGAAGCTCATTACGTTGCGCTGCGACGATTCGGTAACGCCGCGCTGGCCGAGGAAGGGAGCCGCGAGGTGTGGACATGGAATTCGCTTGAGACCTGCTGGCAAGACGGCCGCTACGCCTTGCGCACGCTGCGGAAGAGTCCTGGGTTCGCCGCCGCGGTGGTCGTTTCACTGGCGCTCGGCATCGGCGCGAACACGGCGATATTCAGTCTTATTAACGCCGTCATGCTCAAGACGCTGCCGGTCAGGGATCCGCAGCAGTTGGTTCTCCTGAACTGGGCGGCGCAGAGCGTGCCCGGGATCATGCCGGCGAGCGACATCATTCACTCGTTGCACGGAAACACAGATCAGGACAAAACGGGACGGTTAACGAGCACGGCATTCTCCTATCCGGTTTTCGAGTTGCTCCGCGCGCGCACCGAAGTCTTCTCCAGTGCGTTCGCATTTGCCGACGCGGGGCGCGTGAACTTTGGTATCGACGGGGAGGCTCGCCAGGCCGAGGGCGAGCTCGTTTCCGGCGACTACTTCGCCGGGCTGGGCACCAGAACAGTCGCCGGCCGGGCGATCGGCGCGGCGGATGACAAGTTGGGGGCGGTCCCGGTTGCCGTGATCAGCTACGCTTACTGGGAAGGAAGGTTCGGCCGCGACCACTCTGTCGTAGGAAGAGCTGCCGTCATCAACAACGTCCCGGTGACGATCATCGGTGTAAGCCCTCCGGAGTTTTTCGGATTGCAACCGGGGCGCTCGATCGATGTCTGGCTGCCGCTTCATGCCCAGCCCGAGATAGAACCGAACTGGACCGAAGATGGCCTCTCGAATTTTATCCGCACCGACAACTGGTGGGTGATGGTGATGGGCCGTCTGAAGACCGGCGTCAGCGAGCGGCAGGCGCGCGCTGAGCTCGAGGCGGCCTTCAATCAGAGGATTGCCGCCCAGCGCGAGGCGGCGCGCCGCGCGCCGCGCAAATCCGCCATGCAGTCGCCATCCTCCTGGCAGGATCTCCCAAGTCTTGATTTCTCCGCCGCGAGCAAGGGACTTGACTACTTGCGCCAGGAGTTTTCGAAGCCGCTGCTCATTCTGATGGCCGTGGTGGGCCTGGTGCTTCTGATTGCTTGCGCCAATGTCGCCAACCTGCTGCTCTCGCGTGCCGCGGCGCGACAGCGCGAAATTGCTGTCCGTCTGGCCATTGGTGCCGGACGGCGCCGCATCGTCCGCCAGTTGCTCACGGAAAGCGTGATGCTTGCTTTACTGGGCGGTCTCCTTGGCCTGTTGCTGGCTTCCTGGTCCACGAGCGTACTGGTTCTGTTCATGTCGAGCGGGAGGAACCCCATCGCCTTGAGCGTGCAGCCCGATCTCCGCGTCCTGGCCTTTACAGCCTTGGCGTCGCTGTTCACCGGAATTCTGTTCGGGCTCGCGCCCGCGTATCGCACCGTGCGCCCCGACCTGATCGATGCGCTCAAAGACGCGCGTTCGTTCCCCGGCACCGGCCGCGGGCGATTGGGGTTCGGCAAGGCGCTGGTGGTATCACAGGTCGCGATGTCGTTCCTGTTGCTGATCGGGGCGGGGCTTTTCGTGCGGACGCTTGCAAATCTCGAGGGAGCGGATCTCGGATTCGATCGGCGCAATGTGCTGCTCTTCACCGTGGACGGCACGCAGGGGGGGGTATAAGGGCGAGCGGCTCCTGAGTCTATATCAGGAACTGCAGCGGCGTCTGGAAGGCTTGCCGGGCGTGCGCTCCGCCGCCTCGTCGTCCAATACGCTGATCGGTGGCGGCGTCTCGATTGACGGGCTTTCGATCGAGGGACGGGCTGCGCCTCGGCTGGATGATGCTTCGCTGAGCGCCTACTTCAATAGCGTCGGACCCCGCTTCTTCGAAACCATGGAGATTCCGCTCATCCTCGGCCGCGCCATCGGGCCGCAGGATGCCACGGGCGCGCCCAAAGTCGCAGTGATCAACGAAACGCTGGCGCGCAAATTCTTCGCCGGCTCGAACCCGGTGGGCCTCCGCTTCGGCATGGGCGATTCCAAGTCGAGCAGCGAAATCGAAATCGTCGGCGTAGTGGCCGATGCCAAGTACGACGGGGTACGCAGCGAAGTCCCGCCTACCGTTTACGTCCCTTACGCGCAGCACCTCGGCAGCCTGCGGGAGATGCGCTTCGAGGTGCGGACAGCGGGAGACCCGAGCCAGATGGCTGCCGCAATCCGGCGCGTGGTCAGGGATCTGGATTCCAATCTCCCGCCCTACGAGATGAAGACTCAGGTGGAACAGATCGACCAGACGATCTTCCAGGAGCGGCTCTTCGCCAAGCTCTCCAGCTTCTTCGGGGTCCTGGCTCTGACTCTGACCGGCGTCGGACTCTACGGTATCCTGGCTTACGCGGTCGCACGCCGGACGAACGAAATCGGCGTGCGCATGGCTCTGGGAGCAAGCCGGGCCGCAGTCCTCAGGATGGTCATCCGCGGTGCCTTGGCACTGGTTGCCTTCGGCATCGCCATGGGTGCCGTGGCGGCCCTCCTCGCCGGACGAGCGGTTTCAAGCCTGCTCTTCGGGCTTACCGCGGTCGATCCCGTCACCATCGCCGGAGCGGCGCTCGGAATGATCCTCGTTACGGCCCTGGCTGCGTACCTTCCGGCGCGACGCGCCACGAAGGTCGATCCGATGGTGGCGCTCAGATATGAGTGATGAGTGGCGAGTGACAAGTAAGTCAGCCATCAGCTTTCAGTCTTCAGCCCTCAGCCTCCTGAAGGCTAATCGCTGAAGGCTGAAAGCTAAAGGCTGGAGGCTGCCTCATGAGCTGGAGAACACAAATCGGCAAGCTACGTTCCATCCTCTCGGGACGAAAGCGGGCGGTTGAGCTCGAAGAGGAGATCGTGTCGCATCTCGGCTTCGAAGAGCGCGAGAACCTCGATACCGGCATCTCTCCAGATGAAGCTCATTATGCTGCGCTGCGGCGGTTCGGCAATGTGATGCTGACTGAGGAACGGAGCCGCGACATGTGGACCTGGAGTTCGCTCGAAGAGCTCTTGCAGGATGTTCGCTACGGCTTGCGGATGTTGGGGCGCGCCCGGATTCACGGCCGTCGCCGTGTGTACGCTGGCTTTGGGCATCGGCGCCACCACCCTGATCTTCGGCGCGCTGAATGCCACCCTGTGGCGCCTCTCCCGTTTCGCGATCCCACCCAATTGCGCATGATTTGGAGTATCGGCGCGCGGACGGGCGGGTTCGGGCACGCCTCCATTCCGGATTACTTCGACGGGAAAGCTCAGGTCTCGGTTTTCAGCGATCTCGCGGCTTACAGGGAAGCCAACCCCGCCGAGATCGTCGCTTCCAATCAGCATTTCCGGACGCGCGCCGTGGCAGCGTCTGGCAGAGTGGGGTACGCGCGCGCTGGCGGCGCTGGGCGCGGCCGCTGTCCCGCAGCTCGCCCGCGTGACGGTGGATGCGCACGCTGCACTTTTTGCCGCGAACGTGACGCTTTCGGCCGTCTTCGTGTTCCCGCTGGTTCCCGCGCTCGAAGTTTCGCGCGTCGATCTGCAGCAATCGATTAAAGAAGCCGGACCGTCCGCAAACGCCGTTCGCGCCATCTTCGCCCGCGAAATCTGTTGGTCACGGTTCAGGTGGCTCTCGCTGTAACGGTACTCTGCGGGGCGGGGTTGTTGCTGCGCAGCTTCTATACTTTGATTCTCACCAATCCCGGCCTCCGAGTTGAGAATCTGGCGCTCGCCGATCTCTCGAAGACCGCAGGCCCCGCCGCTCAGATCGCCTTCTACGACGATCTGCTCGGCCGAATCCAGCGTGTTCCGGGCGTTCAGTTCGCGGCCCTGACCAGCTCGATTCCTCTGGGCAGCGATGCCGTGGCGCCGATGCCGCCCATCACTGTGCCCGGAGCCTCGCTCCGCAATCCGCCCGATGCCATGACGCGCGTGGTAACCCCCTCCTACTTCTCGGTCCCGGGAATCCCGATTGTGGATGGCCGCGCCTTCACCGATGCGGATTCGCCGGCGGGTGAGCGCGTGGCGATCCTGAATCAGTTCCTGGTGAATCATCTTTTTCCCGACGGCCACGCCGTGGGCCGCGAGATTGAAATCCTGCCCAACAGCATGAACACGGTCTTCGCGGTCCAGCCCGGCATGGTGCGCGTTGTGGGCGTGATCGGCGACGTCATGCACTGGTTTACCGGCGGCGATCCTCATCTTGACGATGAGATCTATCTGCCCTATGCGCAGAACCCGATCGGCGACGTGACGCTGGTGGTGCGCTCCACGGATGCCTCGCCGCTGCTCACCCGGCAGTTGACCACCAAAATCAACACTAGCGATCCCGACGTCCTGATCGGCTCGGTGACGACGATGCAGCGCGAGTTGAGCGACACCGTAGCGCCGCGCCGTTTCTATCCCGCATTTGTCACCGCCTTCGCTCTGGTCGCGCTGCTGCTTGCGGATGCCGGAATTTACGGCGTGCTTTCGCACTTGGTCCGGCAGCGATCGCATGAGATCGGCATCCGGCTCGTGCTCGGCGCGCGACCCGCCGACGTGGTCCGGATGGTGCTCTCCCAGGGCATGCGTCCCGCGTTGCTGGGCGCCGGGCTCGGCTTGGCTGCAGCGCTGGGATTAACGTGGTTCCTGGTGGGGATGCTGTACCGCGTGCGCCCGACCGATCCCGCAAGCTTCGTGCTCGCCGCGCTGGCACTGGCCGGCGTGGCCTCGATCGCGAGCTACCTCCCCGCTCGCCGCGCGGCCAAGGTCGATCCCATGGTGGCGCTGCGGTGTCACTAGTGGATTAGGGCTTGGGGTTAGGGGCCAGGTGTCAGGGATCGGGAAAGGATTTCCGGCCTGGGGCGAGGTCGTTAATTAGTCAATCGACAATCGAAAGTCAGCAATTCCCATACCTGAACTCCGACCCCCGGTCCCTGACTTCCCTTGCTTACCGAGAGGGCATGCGTTACCATGATCTCGGTAACCGAGGGAGGAGTAATGAGCAAACCCACCGACCTAGTCCAGGGCACTCTGGACCTCTTGATTCTGAAAATACTCGCGTTGGAGCCGATGAATGGCTTTGCTCTGAGCCAGCGGATGCGGCAGGTGTCGAGCGGTGTCCTCCAGGTAAGCGATGGGTCGCTCTATCCGGCGTTGCACAAGCTGGAGCAAGAGGGCTGGATCAAGGCGGAGTGGCGGCCGAGTGAGAACAAGCGTCGCGCCAAATTCTATTCGCTGACGCGGCTCGGACGCCGGCAGCTCGATCGAGAAGCGGCAGACTGGAGCCGTCTGTCGGCGGCGATCACTCGCGTGGTCGAGCTCGAGGAGGCGTGAGACATGCGCTTCGAACACTGGATTTACAGCATACCGCTGTGCCTGCGATCGCTCTTCAAACGGCGCCGCGTTGAACAGGAGCTCGATGAAGAGCTGCGATATCACGTCGAACAGAAGACCGATCAGTACATCGCTAAAGGCATGAGCGCGCCGGAGGCGCGACGAGCGGCGCTGCGCGATATGGACGGTCTCGAACAGCACCGCGAGGAGTGCCGGGACACGCGACGCCTGAACTTCGTCGAAGACCTGTTGAAGGACCTCCGATTCGGCTGGCGCCAGCTGCGGCGCAATCCGGGCTTCACGGCGATCGCCGTGCTCACGCTGGCGCTTGGCATCGGGGCCAATACGGCGATTTTCTCCATGGTCAACGGCATTCTCGTCCGTCCCATGCCCTATCCGGAACCTCAGAAGCTTTATGTCGTACGCGAAGACTTGCACCAAGGCGCACACGTCTACCCGGGAAATGTCGACAACGGGGGAGACTTTCTCAGGTGGCGGCACGACTCGCACTCCTTCGAGGGAATCGCGGCGCTTGAACCGCAGAGTGACAATCTCGAGCTCGGCGACCGAGCCGTGCAGATTCACGGTACGCGCGCCTCGGCAAACTTGTTTTCGATCCTGGGAATCCGGCCGCAACTTGGCCGGACCTTTACCGCAGAAGAGGATCAACCCGGCCGAAGCCGGGAAGTGATTCTCACTGACGGGCTCTGGTGCGCCCGATTCAATGGCGATCGTCAGATTGTCGGCAAAACGATCCGATTCAATGGACACGATTTCACCGTGGTCGGGGTCCTTCCACGGAACTTTTATTTCCCCAGAGTCGATCAACTCGATGCAATGCCGATCGCCGGATGGACGTACAACATTCAGTACTTCGTCCCGCTCGCGCTCCAGCCCTTCGAATCCAAGCCGTCAGTCGGCAACATGATGAACTTCACCGTGATCGCCCGGCTGAAATCCGGTGTGACCAAGCAGGAGGCCCTCGCCGACCTCGACGCCGTTGAAACCGACATCTCGCGGCACGACCCCAACGCTCAGGGAACCTTCCTCACCGGCAACCTGATTCCACTCAAGACGGCAGTCGTGGGCGACGCGAGCAGGACGCTCTGGATCCTCATGGCCGGGGCAGGCCTCGTCATGCTGATCGTGTGCGTAAACCTGGCAAGCCTGCTGGTGGCGCGGAGCCTGGGTCGAGTCCGGGAAGTGGCGGTCCGGTCGGCGCTCGGCGCCAGCCGCTGGAGATTATTGCGGCAATTTCTCATTGAAGGACTGCTCCTGGTGGCGGCCGGGGGGGTGCTCGGTTTCATGATTGCGTTTGACGGTCTTCGGCTTCTCGTCGACAACGCGCCGGCGAAGATTCCACGCCTCGAGTCGATCCAGATTGATGGTTGGGTCCTGCTCTTCAACACCGCGGTGGCCATTGCAGCCGGGCTCCTGTTCTCCGTGCTGCCGGGGTTGCGGCTCAGCCGGACCGCGGCCGGCGAGGCACTGAAGTCGTCCGCCGCCAACACAACCGCCGCCCGCGCCTCGGCGCGGCTGCGCGACCTGCTGGCAGGCGCTGAGGTGGCCCTCTGCACCGTATTGCTGATCGGCGCGCTACTGCTCGCCAAGAGTCTCAGCCGTGTACTCAACGAAAATCGCTGGCTTGAGGTCCAGCATGGAGTCGCCGTCGATCTGATTGCGCCCTACATGAAGTACCAGAGAAGGCCGCAACTCAACCAGCTCTACGATACGCTCCTCGCAAAGGTCCGATCGTTGCCGGGCGTCCGCGACGCCGGATTTTCCAGCGCTCTGCCGCTCAAAGGAGAGATGTGGACCGACGGTTTCGATTTCGACGAGGCGCGGCTGCCGGACCAGCAGCAGCCGAACGCCAACGTCCGTTTCTTCAGCCCGGGTTACTTCGAGGCCCTTGGCCTTCCGCTGGTGCAAGGCAGGTTTCCCACCGATGGCGACAAGGGCCAGGCTGAGGTGGTACTTTCCCGAGAGTTCGCCCGTGAGGCTGTGCCGGGGCGCAATCCCATCGGAATGCACTTACGCTGGCACGCTCCGGATACCGGCAAGCTTCTGCTTTGCACTGTGACCGGAATTGTGGCCGACGCTCGCGCCGAGGCGGATCAGAAAGCTCCCTTTATGGTCTACTTTCCCTATTGGGTGTGGGCGCCGAACGAGGTCTCGCTTGTGGTTCGCACTGCCGCCGATACGGGAAGCACCGCTGCGGAGATCCGCGCCGCGGTGCACGAACTCGATCCGCTGATTCCGATTCCGAGCGAGCAGACCATGCAAGACATTGTCAGCGAAGCAGTGGCGCCGCGGCGCTTCGTGGTGACGCTGGGGATTCTCTTCGCTGGATTTGCGACCTTTCTCGCGGCGCTCGGACTCTACGGCGTGATCTCGCTTTCGGTCGCCCAACGAACTCACGAAATCGGAATTCGCATGTCGCTGGGCGCGCGTCGCGGGGACGTGCTGAGGATGGTGATCGGGAGAGGCCTCAAACTCGCGCTCGCCGGCCTCGCCGTTGGTCTCGCCGTCGGCTTGCTTCTCATCCAGCTGATCAGCAGCCTCCTCTACGGCGTGAGCCCCACCGATCCCGGGAGCTTTGCCGCTGTCTGCGTCGTGCTGGGATTTGTGGCCGCTCTGGCGAGCTACATCCCCGCGCGTCGCGCCACCAAGGTCGATCCCTTAGCCGCGCTGCGGTATGAATAGGATTAGGGGCTGGGAATTAGGGGTCGGGAACTGCCAGTTTTCGCCGCTCGCATGCCCTTTGAGCCCTGGTACCCTCCCTCGGCAGCCGCCGTCCAGCTGGTCGCCGTGGCCCGGCGGTTGGACGCCTTGACCGAGATGATGACCCACGAGACGTATCGCTTGCACGCCGCCTCGCTCTCCCAGGTTCTGCCCGCCATCATCCGCATCGACCTGCGGCGCAGCATCGCTACCCAGCAGCGCGCCATCGATCGCCTGACCGCGTCCGCGGTCGAGTTCGTGCTCTCCGATCCCCCTCCTGGCTCGCCGCTTCGAGCTCCTCCGCTCCATCCCCGGCTTCGGAGCCACCAGTGCGCTGCACACCCTGGCCGACCTCGCGCTCCTGCCCGCCGAATTGGACGTCCGCTAGTGTGGTGTCCAACAAATGACTGGACAATGCCCGGCATTCGGTTTAACCTGTGGCATGCCCAAAAAAGTTCCGGTATTGCCGATGAATCCGACTCAGGAGCAACAAATTCGAGAGTGGTTGAGCGCCCATGGAACCCCGCAACAGGTGGCGCTGCGCTGCCGGATCGTCTTGGCGGCTGCCCAGGGGCGGCCGGACAGCGTCATCGCCCGGCAAGTGGGCACCAACCGCAAGACGGTCACGCTGTGGCGGACGCGCGTGGCCCAAAAGGGTCTGCCCTGCTTGTGGGAGGTGGCGCCGGGGCGCGGTCGCAAGCTCACCTATGGGCCGGAGAAGATCAAGGCCCTGCTGGATGCCACCCTGCAAACCAAACCCGGCGGCATGACGCATTGGAGTTGCCGCCGGATGGCCCAGGCCCAAGGGGTGAGCAAATCCACGGTCAGCAACATCTGGCGCAGCCACCACGTAAAGCCCCACCGGGTGAAGCGCTTCAAGCTCTCGCGCGATCCCAAGTTTCTGGAGAAACTGACCGATGTGGTGGGCCTCTACTACCTGAATCCTCCCCAACAGGCGATGGTGATTTGCGTGGATGAGAAGAGCCAGATTCAGGAGCTGGATCGCACCCAGCCCGGCCTGCCCTTGAAGAAGGGCCGCTGCGGCACCCTGACTCACGACTATAAGCGCAACGGCACCACTTCGCTGTTTGCGGCCTTGGAGGTGCTCCAGGGCCGGGTGATCGGGCAATGCTTCGAGCGCCACCGCCATCAGGAGTTTTTGAGGTTTCTGCGACAGCTGGATCAGGAATTTCCCGGCCCCGTGCCTTTGCACTTGGTCATGGATAACTACGGCACCCACCAACATTCCAAGGTGCGAGCCTGGCTTCAACGGCATCCGCGCTTCGTCCCTCACTTTGTGCCCACCAGTTCCAGTTGGCTCAACCTCATTGAGCGCTGGTTTGGCGAATTGACCACCAAGCGGGTGCGTCGGGGTTCCTTCCACAGTGTGGAAGACCTGCAGAAGGCGATTGCGGAATTTTTGGCAGCCTGGAACGAACATCCCCGACCTTTCCTCTGGACGGCAACGGTCGAATCGATTCAAGAAAAACTCTCCCGCTGCCGCCAGACTCTGGAACAGATTCAACCCGGTTGCACTCAACCTCGCAGTAGGCGGAGGCAGAAAAGATTGTCCAGCTAATTCGTGGACACTACACTAGATCTTGAGGAAGATCTTCCTCCCGTACATCCAAAACAACAGCAGCCAATAGCACGCCAGGATGGCAGCGCCGCGCAGCAAGGGCTCGAGGCCTGCGCCAAGAAAAGCGAAGAAATGCGCGCCAAGATGAATGCGGAACGAGCTGTTGAAGAACTCCTCGAAAAAATGGGCGATGCAGTAGGCCGCGATCGAGTTCATACCGATGACGACTAGTGGATAAGCCCACTTGCGATATCTCTTCACATCGATGACCCAACTGAATGCCGCGAGGAACCAGAAACAGAGGCCGCCGCTGAAAAGCGTCCAGGCCGGAGTCCAGATGCGCTTCACCACCGGGCAAACGTGCGTGAAGTGGAGCAGGAGTCCGGCTGCGACCCCGGCAAGTCCGGCAAGCAGTAATCGCCTTACGGGAATCTCAGGAGCGGCGGCGCGGAGCCAACGTCCACCGATCAGTCCGAGAATCATGGTCCCGAGCGTCGGAATGAAGCTCAGAGTCAGATAGCCGCCCTCGTTGAACACGAACGGGTGCTCGCGCGGGAAGAGATTCAGGAACCACTGGTCAAACGTATTGCCAAGATTGTAATTCTTGTTCCAGTGGGCCAGGAATCCTGTGTAGTTGTGCTGAGCGTGCCAGGCCGCGGTGACGCCCACAGAGCTCCAATCAAACCCCGATCCCGCGGCAGGGTAAAGGGCCCACGCCAGCCAGTAGCCGGTCAGGACGGCTCCGAGCGCCCACCACGCCCAACGCGGAGGCCGGAATCCCAGCAGAAACAGGAAGGGATAACCGAGCCCGATCTGCGTCAGAGTGTCTTCAAAAGTGAAGTACGTCTGAGACCTGTCCATCGAACGCAGAAAGATACCGAGGGCAATTAACAATAGCGACCGCCACACGGCGTGTGCCCAGAGCTTGCCGAAAGTCCCGCCCTTGGCAAGCCGGCTGGCGATGGAATACGGGAGGGCGACCCCCACGAGGAAGGAAAACCCGGGCTGGATCGTGTCATGCAAGGAGCATCCGGCCCATTGTACGTGGGTCTGGTTGAAGGCCAGGAACCTCCAGAACCAACTCGCGGGAAAGGCCTCGGATACGCGGGAAAACTGCAGGACTTCCGCCATCATCAGAAGCATGACGAATCCGCGATAGACGTCCACCGCCACGTTCCGCTGGGCCGGTTGTGGAACGGTCGCCGCCTGACGAACATCTGTGGATCTGACGACAATCGACGGCGCGCTTTCGACTACTGTGGCCAAACGCCACCTCCAAAGCGGTTCTTCACATTAACCAATAAAGTCCGGCAAAGCGCAAGCGTGATTTCTGGACCGGGGACATCCCCGCCCGCGCGAATCGCGGTTGTAGCTTGCCGAGAAGCGGGCCAAGATGCCTCACACGCACCGCTACCCCTCGCGTTCTGCGCTCGCCCATCGGTAACCCTGAGGGAGCTCCCAGGGGAGCGCGCTCGAGTCTACGCCTTGAGCACGCAGGATGCGTGCTCCACAAGCAGCACCCCGAGGAGCACCACAAGCAGCACCACGAGGAGCTTCACCGGCCCCGGGGCAATCCGCGTTCGGAGCGACATTTCTATAAGCATCCTGTTTTGTGACATATTCCGGGTTCGTTCGTATTTCAGCCTTCTTGGCACCCGGTTTCAGGCTCAGCGCTGCGGCACGGGGATCAGGCGCTTCGCCATCTGCCGGCGTGCATCGGGCGGCATCTATCCGCAGATAGCGCTCGGCATATCGTCCCACCCACCAGACGAGCCGGGCGGCCCCGCCCGCGACGTTCTGGCTCTTGCCGTCGGCCGACACCGCACGCTCGATCGCATGGCCTAAAGCATGAAACTCTGCGAGTTCGCTAGGGGAAAGGATGCGCGGCCACAATGCGGGCGAAGCGCGCTTCCCGGTGCGGAGGACGGGCAGCGGAGCACTGCTTGCCGAGAGTGGTGCGGCGTCCGGTGGACTTTTGAGCGTTGGCGCGATTGGCGGCGAGGAATGCCGCAGTGCGGGGTGATTGGCGAAAGGACATAGAACAACCTCCGGGTCAGGCGCACAGGCGCCTGCCGGCAAATTGTCCCTCCCCAGTCCGAAAGTAGCGCCGGAGCAGGTTAGTGTCAAGGGCGCGGCTTCAGCCGCGCCGAAACGATGCCTCTGGCGCTCCCAGTCTCCCGGATGATGGCCTCGTGCAGGGCAGTACCTTCGTCGTGCTAGATGTCATTCAATCAGCGAAGGCGGGAATCCAGAAGGAAAGCGCCGCGATTACCCGCCCAGCGGCTTGTCTTTCTGGCTCGCCGTCTGCTGATCGTTCTGCCGGATGATCCCCG
>Ga0335085_10001101_pt1 | contig 62581 bp, 50 predicted proteins | sample Lox_Sample_45_FD_206712 | JGI IMG/M metagenome (GOLD analysis project Ga0335085, IMG submission 206712) | Soil microbial communities from Loxahatchee National Wildlife Refuge, Florida, United States - Lox_Sample_4.5 | ecosystem: Environmental > Terrestrial > Soil > Wetlands | place: USA...
TTTCGCTGCGGCCGCTTCGGGCTATAAACCCTACTGCGGCACCCCTTCTCCCGAAGTTACGGGGTTAATGTGCCTAGTTCCTGAGCGAGTGTTCTCTCGAGCGCCTGTGGATATTGTCCTTGTCTACCTGTGTCGGTTTGTGGTACGGGCACCTGACGAACTCCTTAGGGGGTTTTCCCGGCAGCGTGAAATCGAGGACTTTGCGACCGTGTGGTCTTGCAGCCTGTCTCACCGTTGAATGACCCCGTGGATTTGCCTGCGGGATCCGGCTTACACAGACTGATCGGGACATCCATCACCCGACTCCTGTATCCTTCTGCGTCACCCCATCGTGATAACGTTCGCCAGGCGGGGCAGGAATGTTGACCTGCTGTCCATCAGTTACGCCTCTCGGCCTCACCTTAGGACCCGCCTAACCCTGAGCGGATTAACCTTCCTCAGGAAACCGTAGACTTTCGGCGACACGAGTTCTCATCGTGTTTATCGCTACTTATGCCGGCAGGGTCTCTTCCGTGGCGTTGAGTAGTCCTCTCGGTCTACCTTCAGACTCCACAGAATGCTCCCCTACCAAAACAACATGACCGTAGTCACGTTATATTCCTAAGCTTCGGTCATAGACTTGAGCCCCGTTGGATTGTCGGTGCATGATCGCTTGACCAGTGAGCTGTTACGCTTTCTTTAAAGGATGGCTGCTTCTAAGCCAACCTCCTGGCTGTCCGAGCGATCACACTTCCTTTCCCACTTAGTCTATAGTTAGGGACCTTAGCTGTAGATCTGGGTTCTTTCCCTCTCGACCACGAAGCTTATCCCTCGTAGTCTCACTCCCGTGCTGTTGTCCGCGGCATTCGCAGTTTGATTGGATTCGGTAACCTTGGTTGGTCCCTAGTCCATTCAGAGCTCTACCACCGCGGCAAATCACACGAGGCTGCCCCTAAAGGCATTTCGGGGAGAACGAGCTATCACGGAATTTGATTAGCCTTTCACCCCTACCCTCAGTTCATCGGAGCGATTTTCAACTCACAACCGTTCGGCCCTCCAGCAGCGGTTAAGCCGCCTTCAGCCTGACCAAGGGTAGATCATCCCGCTTCGCGTCTATTCCCACATACTATTCGCCCTGTTCGGACTCGCTTTCGCTACGGCTCGCTTGCGCTTAACCTCGCATGTGAGAATAACTAGCCGGCTCATTAAGCAAGAGGCACGCCATCAGGCATTCAGCCGGGCGAACCCGGAGATAGCCCTTTGACTGCTTGTAAGCATACGGTTTCAGGTTCTATTTCACTCCCCTCGCAGGGGTGCTTTTCACCTTTCCCTCACGGTACTAGTTCACTATCGGTCGCCAGAGAGTATTTAGCCTTGGAGAGTGGTCTCCCCAGCTTCCCACGGGATTTCGCGTGTCCCGTGGTACTCAGGATATCGCTTCGAGTCCGGTAAGCTTTTGGTTACGTGGCTCTCACACTCTGTGGCCCCGCTTTCCAGCGGGTTCACCTAGCCTCCGGATTGGTAACTCTACTCACGCGATCCTACAACCCCCACGTGTAAACACATGGGTTTGGGCTCTTCCGATTTCGCTCGCCGCTACTTTCGGAATCTCTGTTGATTTCTCTTCCTCCAGGTACTGAGATGGTTCACTTCCCTGGGTTGACTCGTACCCGCCTATGGATTCAGCGGGCCGTAACGTGAGTTCATCACGTTGGGTTTCCCCATTCGGACATCCCCGGGTCAAAGCCTGCTTGCGGCTCACCGAGGCTTTTCGCAGCTTGCCACGTCCTTCGTCGTCTTCTGGCGCCAAGGCATCCACCGTACGCCCTTAGTAGCTTGACCATAAAACTCACTCAAGCCGTCACGTCTGCCGTCCACTAAGTGAAGGCAGCCGTCCCGCGCAGCGCAGCGGGAATTGCTTCCCGTTGCGTTGCCCGAAGTGGCTTTGAGCAAATTCGCCTTTCCACAAATTGCTCTGCTCGAGCAGAATTTGCAGATTACGCATCCTGCCGTCCATTCGTGCGAACGTACGACCTGATGCGCAATGCCAGCCTATTCAGTTGTCAAAGAACATTGCGCCTGGAAAGCCCAGACCGCTCCACTCCCGGCAGAGCGTTCGTCCCGATTAGGACGGGACAAAACAATAAAAAACCCGGCGTCGAGCGCCGGGCCAAGCCGTCCGCACACATCCGGACGGGTTCGCGCGATGCTCGACTGTTGGCTAACCTGTGTTCGTAATCGACCTCACTTCCGGGAGGTGTTCCTCGAAAGCCGATCGCCCCTGACACCGTTGAGAGCGGGTTACAAGTATAACCCGCACCCGGACAACTATTCGTCAGACGAATCGAAAGTATATCAAAATCCTGTCGTTCGTCAAGCGGTCCTTTTCGCCGGCGTGAGAATCTTGTGAATTTCCTATGGGTAGGCTCACCTAGCGTCCCCGCGTTAGGGTCCAAAACACAGAAAAGCGGCCCAATTCGCCGGATTTCGCCAGTTACAGTTACTTGGTGATGACGCCGCAGGCGACTCGATCCCCGGCATTGCCGGCCGGATCGCTCTTCATATCGTCCGCCTTTGCGTGAATAACGAGCGCCGTGCCGCCATTGGTGAACACGGAATGAGTGTCGTCACCCATCGTAACGCCCGGCGCTACGATCGTCCCCTTGAAATCCCCGTGCGGCCCAATCGTGATGTTCGGAATATCGCCCGCATGCGGACCATCCGGATTTTCCAGGCCATGATGCTTCATGTCCGGATTGAAGTGGCCGCCGGCGGAAGCGAAGGCCGGACCTTCGCACTTCGCAACCGAGTGAATGTGAATCCCATGCACGCCGGGCGTGAGGTTTGCCAAGTTGAGGTGGATATTCACGCCGCTCGGCGCCGGCGAAAGATCTGCCGTGCCGACGGTGTTGCCTTGCCCGTCGTGGAGTTGCACCTTGACCGACTGCGCCCCCGCAGAAAAAGCGGACGAAATGACAAGTGCTGTTGCAATTGCAAAAGTGTGTTGTAGTCGCATGGTTTTCAAAGTATACCCCAATCCTGATCTATTTTCTCCCCGCCAAATTTCAGGGGAATCACAACTGTACAAGGGGAGTACCTTCCGCATAAACGAGAGCCAGCACGCGATTTTTCAATTGTATCCATTCGACGTGATGGTCAAGGGCGTTGCGTCCCAGGTGAACCCCGCGGGGAGCTGCGCCAGAACCTTTCCGTCCGGATCAAGGAAAATGCCTTCGAGCGTGCCTTTCAATTCTTTTCCATTCTTTCCGTTTTCAAGATGGAAACGGAAGGTGAGGTTTTCCGTGCCGAGCACGGTTCCCTTGCTCACGGGCGCATCCGAAATGTTTGCGATGAGGTGCGCGACGAAGTTGCCATGCCCTTCGCTGACCCATGTTCCGATAAACGCCGTTTCAACAAACGCCCCATTCGCGAAATTCGCGCCCGTCGCATAAGCCGTCGGCCCGGACTCAATCACAGCGCCGCCGGGCAGGAAGCTCAACAAATTGTGGCGCACGGCTATCGTGCTCGGCGCGTGACGCGCTCCCCTCCACGAACCGACGAGGCTCGCGGAGAGATCATCGTCCGCACGACTCGGCTTCAACCCAACAACGACGCTCGCCAGCACCGCCAGCACACCGAGCGCCGCCAAACCTCGCAGTCCGCGCGTCCACATCTTTTCTGTCCTCCGGCGGGTGATTGCAAATCGATTGTTTGGGGGAGGCACCCACTCCCCGCGTAACAGCACTATATCTTTGAAACGAGGGAATCACGGAAAGATTTTCGGCGCGATTCCAGATTCTGCACTCCATCGCAAAAGCTCATTTTTGCCCAGGAACACGCGATGCGAAGATTGAACTGCGCTTTGGAAAAGGGTTGACACCTGCGGATTGTCGCGCTATCCATGGGCCAACCGGGGCCATCAAACAAGCCCTGTCGCGAAGCCGTCCGCGATGGTATTTTTCTGCAACATCGAGATCAAAGGAGGCCCTGCAAGATCCATCCGTGAGGGAGGTTGCATGAAAAGCGCACGAATCATAAGCGCCAGTTTGACGTTTGGCTTTCTCCTCATCTGGATCCCTCTATGGGCGCACCACGGCGCTTCCGAATATGACATGACGAAGATCGTGACACTCCACGGAACTGTGACGGAACTCCAATTCGTCAATCCACATACATTGCTCGCTTTTACGGTGAAAGATGACTCGGGGAAGGTCGCAGAATGGCAGGGCGAACTCCCGAGTCCGAATCTCCTGGCGAGAAGAGGCTGGAGCAGGAGCACCCTGAAGCCTGGCGATCAAGTCACAGTCATCGGTGCGCCCGCCAAAAACGGTGAAAAAGGAATGCAAGTGAAAAAACTGGTTTTCCCGGACGGTCACGAACTTCCGGGGACCGTCTTGCCGCCGGATTCTTCCAAATGAAAATTCCAGGCATCGTTTTGCTTGGGTGCGTGGCGCTGATCGGGCTTTCGTCCGCCTTGCCGGCCCAGACTCGAACCGGGAGCCAAAAGGCGACCCCCGGGGCGGATCTCACGGGAGTCTGGTATCCGTCTTCGGTGAACACCTTCAACTTCATCTGGACGGATCCCCTAGGCCAGCGCCTGAATGCTCTCCCCTTCACGCCATGGGGCGCGGAGAAATTCAAAGGCAATCATCCGATCGGCGGGGAATATACGGCGTTGACCTCCAACGATCCGAATTTTAGTTGCCTTCCGCCCGGCGTGCCGAACGTCTATATCCACGCCTACCCGGTGGAATTCCTGCAAGTTCCGGGCCGCGTGATCATGTTCTTCGAATTCGGCCATTTTGTGCGGCAGATTTTTATGGATGGTCGCGATCATCCAAAAGACGCGAACCCAACCTGGATGGGCGACTCCGTCGGCAAATGGGAGGGAGACACCCTCGTTGTCGATTCGACCGGCTTCAACGACAAAACCTGGCTCGACGTCAGCGGACACCCGCACTCCGAAGCTCTGCACGTCGTGGAGCGTATGCGGCGCGCCGACCACGACACTTTGATGATCGACATCACGCTCGACGATCCGCAGGCCTATACGCAACCCCTGAAAACGCAACGGAAATACATTCTGAAGCCCGGCTGGAACATCATGGAGTACATCTGTGAAGACAGCAAAGATAGCTTTCTTGCCTTCGAAAAAAAAGTAGGAGCGCCAGGAACAAAAACGGCCGATGCCGCCGCGCTGCCGGACACTTCCCAATCCATTGCCGGGGATTGGAAGGGCACGATCGCTCTGGCGGATGCCCGTTCCTTTCCGGCGACAGCATCCTTTTCCGCCGCGTCGACCGGAACGATCCTGGCGGACGATCCGTCCGGGTCCATCAAATATCAGCTTCAGAATGTTGCCGTATCGGCTGGCGGTGCCATTACTGCCATCACTGCCGACGGAACGAATTTCCTGGGGCAGCTTTCTAAGGACGGCAAGCAAATCAGAGGTGACATCATTCTTCCCAACGGAACCGGCCACAAAATCTCAGTGACTCGGCCATAGGCAAAGCCGGGTCTCGCCGGTAAGCCGCCTCGGAATGCCTCCAAGTGTCTTTTTTGGACGACTTCAGAAGGTGAATTTAGCCGCAAGCTGAAGCAGCCGCGGTGGGGCTGCGCTGACGACCTGACCAAACGTCGAGTCGTTGATGTTGCCATCCACGGAAAGCGGACCATAAAACTGGGCATGATTGAATACGTCAAACGCCTCGAGCCGCAGCAGTAGGGATTTCGACTCGGCGAAACGCGTGGTTTTCTCCACCGTCAAGTCGAAGTTATTGATCCCCGGCCCGGAGAAGAAGCGGCGGCCGCTGTCGCCGATCGAGCCAAGATTGGGCAACTGGAAAGCCAAGGGATTGAAGTACGGGTTTCCATTGCGCAGGTTGTGATTCAGGTTGAGCGGCTCGCCCGTGGATTCGAGTTCATCCACAGTCAAGTTGTTGATGCCGTTCCCAAACGTTCCGAGAAGAGAAGTATCGTTCGGATTCATCAGGGTGATTGGGAAACCGGTACTGAAACGGGTAATTCCAGAGACAGACCAACCCTGCGTCAACCGGTTGTCGGCGCGGAAAAGGGACTCGAATGGAACCTTGTACGTATAGCTCGCGACAAAATTTTGTCTCATGTCGAAAGACGAGAGTCCCCTCAGGAGATTCGGATCGAATGGGTCTACCTGGTCGCCAAAATTCGACGCCATATCAATGGATTTGCTATAGGTATAGCTGACAAACATTGTTACCCGCTCGCTGGTGTGCTGCGCGCTGGCTTCCAGGGCGTTGTAATCGGAGTCGCCGATGGTCGCCTGGTAGCTTACGCTGCCGAAATTAGGACCCAAAGGGCCCCGCGTTCCATACGTGTCCTCGGGATCGCCGCTAGTACTGCACCCAGGTATGCTCAGGCACAGCTCGGGGTTGCCAGGATTTGCTGCTTCGAGCAGGAGAAGATGATGGGCCTGATTCCCGACGTAGCTCAGACTGAGCAACGTAGCCGTCCCCACCTGCCGCTGCAAAGACAGCGTGTATTCCTCGGTGTAGGGAATTGTGTTCGTGGTTTTGTAACCTGGTGTTGCCCCGATCGGCTCGAATTGTGAGAAATCGATGTTTGGGTCCGGATTGCTGGGCGACACATTTAATGGCGCCAGTTGGGCCGGAAAACGCTGGCCCTCGACATTGCCGTTGTCGCCGTCAACAAATGGAGTAGCAAAGAGGGGATTCGAAGAATTCTGGTAAGTGTATCCATATGGGGGATTGTCGCTAATCAGTCCCAGGCTTTCTCCAGGAATCGAAACATAAAACATACCGAAGCCGGCTCGGATGCTTGTTTTGCCGGGGCCTCCGAAAATTCTGCCGAGGAGCGAATCCCCGCTCGCGCTGGGCGAATAAGCCAAACCGAGCCGCGGAGCAAAGTCCCGGTTTCCTGGAGGGGCCGCCGTACGCAAGACTCCGGGATCCCCGGGATATACGATCCCGGTGGGCGCAGTCGGGAAAACGACGGATTGTTCGCCGGGTATGAAAGTGATGTTGTTATTGTATTTTTCATACCAGGGCTCGATCCGGTCCCATCGCACACCGTAATTCAACGTGAGATTATGAGTCACGCGCCAACTATCTTGCGCGTAGAGGCCTATATACTTGTTGCGGCCATAGAACGCTCTCAGCTGGTTCTGAGTGTATAGGCTCGCGATGCCCAGCAGGTAATCCGCGAACCCGAGGCCGGTCTCGCTGCCATTGAAGTTGAAGCTGCCATTCAGGAAGGCGTAGGGATGCGTGTCGATCTGGTCGTATTCGAGCTGAGCCCCGGCTTTGATTGAGTGCGTTGCCACTATTTTGGAGAAATTGTCGCTCAAACCGAAATCGTTGTTAATTTGGTCGAACTGGGCGGGCACAGTTCCGATCACCAGACTGCCGTCGTTGAATACAAGGTTCTCTACACCCTCGGCGGCCCCCGGCACAATTCCCAGCGTCCCTGGTCCAGTTACAAAGCCCTGCGAGGCAAGGGTGACGCCGAGACCGCCATCTGGCTTGCCCAAATCGTTCGCGTCGCGCGTGTAACTGATGTGAAATTCATTGACGGCGCTCGCTCCCAGCGTTTTGGTATCCCCTATATCGATCAGTTGCGCCCGGCCTGTATATAGTCCGTTGAACCCAGGTACGTTGGCTCCGCCCTGAGCGGTCGGGTAAGGATTATTCAGCGAATAGTTATCGAACGAGTAGTAGCCAAAAATCGTGCCCCAGCGTGTGTTTGCGTCAATGCGCTCACCGATCTTGTCATCGCGAAGAACCTGATTGAACGCGGACGTCGTGTATTCATCTAGGAGCCCCTGGTCATCTTGCGCATTCGCCACGGGGATGTACTTCAGCGTGTTCAGGGCCGGAGCGGACCATGCGGTTTGCGGGATCACAGCACCCGGAAAGACACACGGATTCAAACCGCTACTGGAGCATCCCGAGAAATAATAAGGTTCGCCCGCAGAAACCGGATAGTTGAGCTTTTGCGAGAGCAGATTCGCGAATGATTGCCCGCCGACTGTGGTGGGGACCGTGTTTCCATTTACGTCCGTGGTGACAAACGAGTTCGCTTGGTCGAGCAAGTGGCCGGTCAAGTCTGCCGCCGTGGGCACGGGTATGAGACCACTGTCCACGCCCTGAATCTGCCGGGTGCCCTGATAATCCGAAAAGAAAAAGACCTTTTGCCGCACAACGGGGCCGCCTACGGTGCCACCGAACTGGTTTTGAATGAATTCGCCGCGGGCGAGAGAGAACGGATTGCGTGCGTCCAGGTCCGTGTTGCGCAGGAATTCGAAAGCGTCTCCGTGAAGCTGGTTGGTTCCGGATTTCGTAATGACGTTGACTTGGCCTCCGGTATATCTCCCAAACTCGGCGTCAAAGTTGTCGGAGAGGATTCGAAATTCGTCGATCGAATCGAGATTCGGGATGATCGCGGCGGCCATGCTGCCGGTTTCTTCAGCATCGGCACCATTGACCAGAAAGCCGTTGGCAGACTCCCTTTGGCCGTTGATGGAAACGGTTCCTGGGTTCAGATCGCCGGAAGGAGAGAACACGCTCTGTCCTAGCCCCTGGACCGTGAGAGAGGTGATCGTGGTGACGGGCATGACCCCGGGCTGAAGTGCAAGCAGGTCGGTATAGCTGCGCCCATTGAGCGGCAGCGCCGCAACGTTCCTGGCTCCGATGATGTCCCCGAGCTGAGTGCTGGATGTTTCAGCTTGCAGGGCAGATTCCTGCACCGTGACGGCTTCTTGTATTTCGCCAACTGCGAGCATCGCGTCCACCAAAAGGGCGCTATTCACGTCAATCACGATGCCCGCGCGCCGGTATGGCCGGAAGCCCGCCGCCACGATTTCCACGTCGTAGTGGCCGACGGGCAGGTTCGGGAAAGAAAACACACCCGCATCATTTGTTTGTACGGTTTGCTGGACTTTGGTTTCCGTATTGGTTGCGGTGACGGAAGCTTTGGCAATCACTGCCCCGGTCGCGTCCCTTACCGTGCCCGAGACACTTCCTCCCGTTGCGCCCTGAACGGGCGCCGCAGACCCGAGAAGCAACAATAAAATCAGGAGCGAAAAGAGGAACCAGCCCGTATCGCGGAGGACACCGCGAGAAATGGAGATTTTTCGAAAGCCTTCGAAGAGCAAACCCAAAACAAGGGAGGATCGCCTCTTTGCAAGGCCGCAATACAGGGTCGAGCATGGAGCGCTAGCGCCAAAAAAAAATTGCGTCTCAGCCATTTTTGATCCCTCTTCAAAACCGATAGCTGAGACCGGTATAATCGCCACGATCGCCAGCCTTCGGGTTGTCGATTCCCGGTCCCCACGACCCTTCGCCAAAAGGTTTCATCGTGGGGACCGTTCAATGAATTCTCGTTCCGCCGGAAATCCGCACCCTTGCTGCGCAGGATTGGTCACGGCGCACACCTGGAAATCGGCAGTTCCCGGGCGCCGCAATCGAAGCAAGGCTACACTACTCAACTTCGGCCTACTGTAATGATGCTGTAAAACATGGAGAGCCTGCGCAAGCGCGCAAATTCCAAAAGTGCCGGTGATTTCATCCCGTTTTTAAAAAGTTCCATTATTTTTTCAAGAAATCTCACTTCGGTTCCTTTGGCAAAAAGATCGAGACTCGGCGCCCGAGCAAGAGCAAATCCCGCTGAAAACAGACCGGCAATTGTGTTACAAACGTTCCCGCTCAGAACCAAAAGCCAAGGGACTCGCCGGAAGGGATTCCTGATGTCGGAGAGAAATCCGGGACTGGCAAACGGTAACGCGTTCAAGCTGGGAGTTTTTGCCTCGAATTGTGAGGGTGGGCTGTCGTTCACGAAGGTGCCCGAACGGTGGGACGCGAGCTGGGACCACAATGTGGAGCTGGCGCAAATGGCCGAAGCAGCGGGGATCGAGTGCATGGTTCCCGTTGCTCGATGGAAGAGTTATGGAGGACCCGGGGTGGTCATCGGTGGAACGTTCGAAACCATCACGTGGGCGGCTGGCCTGCTGGCCGAAACGCGCCGGATCAACGTGTTTGGCACCGTGCACGTGCCCTATATTCACCCCGTTCTCGCCGCCAAACAAATGGTCACGGCCGACCAGATCGGGCACGGCCGCTTCGGACTCAATATCGTCTGCGGCTACAACCAGGATGAATTTGGGCTCTTCGGGCTCGACCCTCACGAACACGACGTACGATACGAGCAGGGCCAAGAATGGTGGGACATTGTCCGAACGCTGTGGTCTGGCGCGCCACCTTCAAACTTCGAGGGAAAATTCTACCAACTCACGGGCCTCGACGGGTTGCCGCTGCCCTTTGGCGGAAAAAATCCCCTGACGATGAATGCGGGCGCCTCGTCCGCGGGGCGCGCGTTTGCCATCCGCAATTCTGATCTTCACTTCGACCAGGCCGCGAAGCTGGGGGAAATGAACGAACGCATCCAGGAAACGAAGCGCCTCGCCCGCGAGTGCGGACACGACATCCAAGTGTGGTATGCGCTTGCGATTCTCTGCCGGCCGACGCAGAAGGAAGTGGACGACTACGTACGCTATTGCGTGGACCACGCGGATTATGACACGGTCGAGTACGCCGTCCGCTTGATGACGTCTGCGAAGGGTTCGCGGAGCATGCCATCCGCCGAACAAATGCGTGCGGACGTGCGCAACGCCGGCCGCGTTCCCGGGTACGGCGCGACGCATTGTGTCTACGGCGACCCCGATTGTGTCGCACAAAAACTAGGCCAGATTCACGCGTCTGGCATCGACGGCGTCGTCTTTCACTTCGTCAATTATCTCAATGAGCTGCCGTATTTCGTGCAGGAAGTCATCCCGCGGCTCGAGCGTATGGGCATCCGGCGGCCTGTGACACCCGGCGCGTAACCCGGAGTTCTCCCACCCGCAGGAATGACAGCCGCGAATCCCCGTGTAAAAGAGAGATTTTTCGCTTCGCTCAGAATAGCCCGTACAGGCAGGCGCGGCCCATGAGACACATTTCGAAGAGCGCCGCTGGAACCAACCTACGGTTTCACGGTGAGGCGAAGAAACTCGAGGATTGTCGATAGGTCGGCATCATTGTACGAGCTGATTACGGAGGCGTGATTCCACGTGCTGCCGCTCGAAATCGCGACGCTGGACGCGTCGACTGTGCGGAGCACCGGCGGGACCGACGTGAGATCGTAAAAAACTGTTCGCTGTTTTCCCTGGCTCACGACGAGCGCGGGCATAGCATCTCCGTCCACCGTCGCGATTTTCACGTCGGGCGAGGCTAGCGCACGCAACGCGCGCACGTCCGCAGGAACCTTGCTGATCGCCGTCGTGACAGGAACTCCCATACCGGTCATTTCATGGCACGTTGCGCATTTTCCGAAACCGCGCACGGCGTCAAAAAAGAGAGTGCGCCCCGGTACCGCTCTTGGCGGGACGGCAACGCCCTCAGACCCAAACTCCGGCTGCTCGCCGAGCGGCGCCTTGAACGTTAGATCGGGATTTGTGATGCCGTTCAGGCTGGCCACATAAGCGACAACGGCAACGATCTCCGCGCGAGGCAGGCTGCTGCCAAACGGCAGCATGGGCGTCCCCGGGAGGCCGCGCGTGACCGTGTTGAAAATATAGTCCTGGTCGAATCCGCGTCCCGCGAGCCGGGGCGCGCCTCCGGGCTGGCCCTTTAAGCCGTGGCAGTAGCCGGTCGCGCAAGTCCGATTGAAAACCTGCTCGCCTTGCTTGAGCGCGTCCCTCAAATCCTGCGCACAAGTAAGGGAAGGGACCATCAGCAAGAGCAGTAGACCGATCGTTGTAACTCGAATCGCCCGGATCATTTCTGCGCCTTCGGTAAAGCAAACACGATCAAAGTCGAACCCAGACGGAAGTTTGCGTCGGGAAACGCTCCGGAGACAAATTGCCCGGCCGCCGTTTGCTGCCAGCCCGTCGTCACCGCGATGTATTGCCGGCCGTCCACCGAATACGTGACCGTTGAGCCGCGATGCCCGGCTCCCGTCTGATAGCTCCACAGCTTCGTTCCCGTGTGCGCATCGACGGCAAAAAACTCGCCTTCCGGCGTCCCTGTGAAGACGAGGTCTCCCGCGGTCGACAAAACAGAGGCGAGAAGGACGTACTTGTAGGGGTAACTCCAGATGCGTTTTCCGGTCCCTGGATCCCAGGCGTCCAAATGGCTGAATGTGGACCGGCCGGGCGGCAACGTAAGCAGGATATTGCCATTCGCATGGAAGCGGCCCTCGAGCGGCTCGCTGGGCATCGCGTAGAGGTCGTTACAAAGCTCAAGCATCGGGACGTAAACATATCCGGTGCGCGGCGAGTACGACATCGAGTTCCAGCTCCTTGCGCCGATGCCGCCGCTCGGGCAAAAATTTACCGTTTTCCCGGGCTGCGGTTCCTTGCGTCCTTCGAGCTTGCCGTCTTCCGTGACGTTCGTAACCCAGGTACGAACCTCCGGCAAGGAGAAGACCCGAACAACCTGGCCGGTCACACGGTCGAGGACAAACGCCAGGCCGCTCTTATTCACGTGCACCAGGAGCTTCCGCATGACGCCCTGGACTTCACGATCCACAAGGATGGACTCAAACGAGGAATCGTAGTCCCACACGTCGTCCGGAATTTCCTGATGATACCAGCGCAGCTTTCCCGTATCCGCGTCGAGCGCCACGACACTCGCCGTGTAGAGATCTGTGTCTTTGCTCTTGTCGCCGCCGCGAGGGGCGCGGTCGTTGTCATTGAAATCGCCGGCGGCGTTGCCGGTGCCCCAATAGATCAAATTCAAATCCGGATCGAACGACCCAGTCATCCAGGGAGCGCCTCCCCCAAATTTCCAGCTATCGCCTTCCCAGGTTTCGTGGCCTGTCTCTCCGGGCCCAGGGATCGCGTACCAGCGCCAGGCAAACCGCCCGGTTTTTTCATAGAACGCGGTGAGGTAGCCGCGATGCGCCGCGTCGCCCCCGGTGCCTCCAATAATCACTTTATCCTTGACGACGAGAGGCGCGGCCGTGATGTCGCATCCGCACTGTCGCGCGTCTTCGACGTTCACCTTCCACAGTTCACGGCCGGTTTTCTGATCGAGAGCCACGAGATAATTGTCGGTCGTGCCGAAGAAAACTTTGCCGTCGTTGACGGCGACGCCGCGATTGGAGAGAAACGCCATGCCGCCCGCGCGTGCGGGGAGCGGCTTCGGATACTTGTATTCCCACAGGAGAGCGCCGGTGGCGGCGTCGAGCGCGAAGACGTGAATGTTCGGCGTGATGATGTACATGACGCCGTCCACAACCACGGGCGTGCATTGTAGGTTTTCGGTGTACTCGCCCGTCTGAAAAATCCACGCCGCCATGAGCTGCTGGACGTTGGTGGTGTTGATCTGGTCGAGTGCGCTATAGCGCCACGAAAGAGGCGTGCCGCCGTAGTGCGGCCAGTCATTGCGGGTTGCCCCGTCAAGGGCGCTTGTTTGCGCAGGCCCTGGCGGGGCGGCAAACGCGAAATAGGCAAATCCAATGACAACAAAAACGGTGAGTCGCCGCATGCGATGCGCCTAGGCCCTGAAATTAAGGCGTTGCGGATGGTAGGCGCCAACTGTCATCAAAGTCAAGCCTCCCTGTTGCGCGCGAGGTTCTTTTGTCTTTCTTGCGTCGGCCGACGGGTCGATGCGGGTGACGCGCCGGAAGGTTCACCTCGACATCGACCCGCCCGTCCAGGCCTTGTGCTAAGATCGCGCCACCCTGGGCGGCCAAACTAGAAATCTTCAGTCAAAGGAAAAAATTGCTTCTTTGGGAGCACTACAGGGGAATACACTGCGAATTGTTCAATGCTCGTCCCATCGCATCGTAGCTGAAGACGGACCCTGTGGAATTCGAGCTGCCAGTGCTCATTGAGGATCGCCGTCCGATCGTGTTGGTTAAGGACACACCCATCGCGGAGGTTTGGCTGCAATTGTATGTGACAGACGGGGTGCCGTCCGAGTACGTTTTTCCAGTCAACTGATTGACGGCGTTGTAGGTGTACGACGTCACGGTCAGCCTCGCGTCGGTCTTCGTGATCAAATTTCCGTCCCCATCGTAGCCATTCTGCTGACAGCTTCCGCCCGAGACCGCGCCGTAGCAGACCGCGCCGGACTCCGGGTTCGTGGCATTCGTCAACTGAGAAGGGCTAAGGTCTGCAGGCGATACGACTTGATAAAAACAAAAGCGGCCAGCCCCGGTCTGGGTGGGGCTGGCCGCTTCCGGTTCGAAGGGTATACGAAGTACAGCGCTTACTGCTGGTGCTGCGTCTGCGATGCCGGCGCCTTGTCGGCGTTGGCCGTATTCGAGTCCGCCGAGACTGCGCTAGGCAAGAGTCCGCTGTTTGTGTTGACCTCGCGCGTCAGGTAGAGCATGAACGGGGTGACTTCAAAGGGCATCTTTTCCCGCTCCGCTACCGTTCCAACGGGCTTGGCCTTCAACATTTCAAGTTTGTCGCTCCAGGGGTCCATCTTGACACGGCCTCCGAGCGGCAACGCGACGACCGGCGTAGCGGAGGCTGGCGTCTTCGCGTCGGCGGTCTGTTGGGGAGCCGGAGCTGGCGCGGAAGTTGTGGACAGCGTCAGGTTTACAGGAACTCGGTCGCCGAGGTGCGGGCTGATCAGGTTCGGGATGTCTTTCTGGCGATTGTCGAGCGCATCCAGGAAGAGCTTCGCCGTCATGAGCTGGTCCTTGTAGGGCGAGTTCTTCAGAAGCTCGTTGGCCTTGGTGTTGGCCGCATCTTCTTCCGCCTGCGTGCGCGCAAAGCCGAAGTGCCGGAACGTATCCTTCTCATCGAACAGCAGCCGATCGAAGAAGGCGTACTGGCCGTCGATGCGGTGGCCGAGAACGACGTGAGACAGCTCGTGCGAAACCATCGTCGCGAGACTGGCTTCATCGGGCAGGACGTCGATCAAGCCCCGGCTGAACACGATCGTGTGGCCGATGGCAAACGATTCCAGCGTCGAAGTCAGCAGCACGCGGCAGCGGATTTCGGGCTGAATATCGAGATTGTTGGTGACCTCAAGATTGTTCACCACCGTTTCGAGGACTTTGTCGACATCGCCCTGAGGCGCGAGCAGGCCGAGGCGCTCGAGCCGGTCGACGACGTTATCTTCGGCCTGGCGGTCCCAGCTGCGTTGCGCCATGACGGGGTTGATATCGTTGGCCGTCGTGCTCTGGTCCTTCACCGGTGTCTGCGACTCGATCAGGATCTTACTGAGTTCCTGTTCCTGAGCGGAGTGGCCGAGGTTGTATCCCCATAGCCGGGTCTGAGCCTTGAAGGAGAGCCGCTTGGCCAAGGCAAAGTTCAGGTCGGACTCCTCGCTGTAGATGAACGCGGGCAGCCAGAGGTTCGGACCGGTATTCACGCGCCAGCTGTCAAAGTGGAAGTAGTAGTTGGTGCGCGAGCTGCCGCTGTAGGCACCGTTGAACCGGACAATATGAAAATCCTGGTCCTCGACCCATATGCGGCCGACGAAACGTCCCTTGCCGGCTTTCGGCAGAGGCGTCACGTCAAATACGAGGGTCCGGACTTCACCGAGGAACTCCCGGCGCACATAGTCAAACTTGTAGTGCTCCTTATCGAAGCCGTTGGTATCCAGATAGATCATCTGCAGGAAACCGCGCGGCAGATACTCCATCGAAAGGGAAAACATGGTGCCGAGGCCGCCCAAAAACTTTTTCTTGACGCCACCGGCTTCACCGCCATCCGTCAGGGGTTCGAGCTCAACGCCCTTAGCGAGAACCGCACGGCCGAGGAAGTATTTGTCGCCAGCCGGTACGGAGCCAAGATCCTTGTCCCCCCTGAGATTCTGAATGTACGTTTCCACCAGCGGGGAAAAGGGTTTGAGAGCGTTCATCTCAGTCTGTTCCTGGCTGATGATGCGGTCCACCACCTGGTCCAATGCGCTATTGGGTTGGTCGGCCGCACGAAGCGGCAGAACGCCTAGCGCCAGGACCACCAATACCGTCTTGATAATACGCATATCTCCTCCGAACCTTAGTTTCTGGCCGGCTGCAAAACACAGCCCGCACCCGAGCTAAACGTTAGTACGCGATTTGAAACACAATATGAACGACGGCTGGAAAGTCGACCGCATGACCATTCGAAAGTGCGGGTTTGTACTTGATTTGTTGCGCCGCCCGCATGGCCGCCTCGTCCAGACCGTGGCCCAGACCCTTGACTACCCGATTCACTTGCACCTCGCCACCCGATGCCGGAAAAACCACGTCCAGCAGAACCTCGCCTTCCAGGTTCAGCTTAAGTGCTTCCGCCGTGTACACCGGTTTCGGCTTGGCCAAGATCACCACAGGCTCGACCGCCGCAGTCTCCTCGACTCTCTTCTTCGGCGCTTCGATGACCTGATCGTTCTGGTTGGAGAACCCGGCTGTCTGCACGGGTCCGCCGCGCTTTCCTCCGCCCGATGGTGGGATCGCGGTGCCATTCCCAAAGCCCGTGCTCGCAACAATGCCGCGAGCGCCGTTAGCGCCACCGGTTCCGTTGCCGTACCCGGGGCCCGGAGGCAAAGCCGGATTACCAAATTGACCGATATTGGCTCGCTTGTTTGGATCGCTCGGTCCGGAAACGCCGTTCGGGTCTCCAAACCCACCGGTCTGAACTTTTTCGATTGGCCTGTCCGAGATAGTCGGGATAGCCGAGCTTCCACTGCCCATCATTCCAGTCTTCACGGGTTCACGCGGGCGTGCCGGCTGGCTCGATTCCACCTTAAGGTTCAAAGGCTGAAACGTGTCATTGACTTTGGGCAACTCGGCCTCGACCTGGCGCGCTTTCGGCTTAGGCGCCTCGATCTTGGGGGCAAAGAACTTCGCAATATCCGGCTTCGGAGCTGGCTGCTCGACCGGAGGAGGCGGCTGAACTTTGACTTTGGGAGCAGCCGGCGGCTTCGGCTTCGGTGGCTCAGGGATATCGAGTGGCGGTCCGGCAAGGTCCGTCACCATAAAGATGGCCCGAGGTACCATCTGCTGGGGAAAGAGCAAAGGGAGGGTCACCACAAAAGCCACGAGACAAATCTGAACGACTAAGCTTGTCCCCAGTGCGCTCATGCGCGGCTTGGTTTCCGGCAACAGGGCAAAGCGGACACTGACAGGCTTGCTTCCCACCATGGCCTTCCATGCCTGTGGGCTCTGGCCGGACGATGGGGACGCCGACCGAAGACGAAGACTCCCCTGCGTAAGTTGTTGTGTCGTCGTTGTCATATCGTCACGTCGCCTATCTATGGATTCCGAGCGCGTAGAGACAGCTGAACACCTGTGGTTAACAGGAGCGAGGCTGGCGCTGCCGCGTGCGGTACAAATGTACTGGGCCGGACTGGGTGTCCGAATAGGACTTTTGTACTACTGTTGCTTAATCGCCACCTGAACGGATGGGCACTAGCGGTGGCAAGTAGAGTAACGACCTGAGAGCGGTTTGGAGGTGCTTGGCACATGGGATCATCGAACCCAAATCACCTCGAAGGGGGTAGGAAACTGCTGCAAAGTGTAGCACTCCTGCCCTCTCCAAAACAAGAACCCGACCGGCAAATAAAGGTTGCTTCGGCCGGGCCGGCCTACCCACAAAGGCCCCAAAAGGCCTGCCACCTGGGGGGTATTTCCAATGTCCGGGGCTTTCAAGTAGGATGACGCCACCCTGATGCAGCCGATTGTCATCCACGCCGACCGCGCCATCACACCGTTTGAGGAAATCCCCGATGCCCTCATCGTCATTCAGGGAAGCAAGATTTCCGCCATCGGGCGCCGAGGAGAAGTCGATCTGCCTCGCAACATCCGCGAGACACGCGCCCGTGGAAGGACCGTCGTGCCGGGCTTTGTCGATGTCCACATTCACGGCGCGGGGGGGCACGACGTGATGGAGGGCACCCGAGCAGCCCTCGAAACGATCGCCGCAACAGTCGCGGTCCACGGCACGACTTCGTTTGTGGCCACCACGGTCACGGCCAGCGAAAAGGAAACGTGCGACAGCGTCGCGAGCATCGCGCATTTCATCCTGCACATGAGCCAATTCCCTACTCGCGAGCTCTCCGCCGAGATTCTGGGAATCCATTTCGAGGGCCCCTTCATTAGTCCGGCCCGCCGCGGGGTGCACCCGGCAAAGTGGATTTTGCCCCCCTCCCCGGCAGTGCTTGCGCACCTTCTCGCGGAGGCGCGGGGAACGGCGCTCATTCTGACCCTCGCTCCAGAGATGCCCGGCGCCCTGGAACTCGTGTCCGCCGCACGCGCGGGCGGCCTCATCGTTTCGCTCGGGCACACAGACGCCACCTATGAGCAGGCGCAGGCCGCTATCGATGCGGGCGCAAGTCACGCGGCGCACGTCTTTAACGCCATGAGACCCTTTTCACACCGCGGAACTGGCGTGATCGGGGCCGTTCTGACTTCGCCCAAAGTGAGCGCCGAGCTGATCGCGGACGGCGTGCACGTGGATGAAGCGGCAATGCGGATGCTGGTGAACCTCAAAACGCCGGAGCGCGTAATCCTCGTGAGCGATGGCATGTCGGCCACCGGAATGCCCGACGGGAAATACCGGCTCGGACTGTTTGAGGTGAAAGTGACCGGCGGTGTCTGCCGCAGCGCGGAGGGCAAACTGGCCGGGAGCACGCTCACGCTGGACCGCGCCCTGCGAAATATGGTCGCCCTAGGCGTGCCCCTGATTTCGGCGGTGCGAATGGTCACGGCGAATCCGGCGCGGCAAATCGGCCTCGGATCGCGCAAGGGAGTTCTGGCCCCGGGCGCGGACGCGGATCTCGTCTTCCTCGACGACAAACTCGAGGTTTCCGGGGTCATGACAAAAGGAGTGGGTCTGACGATAGCGTAATACGCCCTGCTTGCCTCAGTCGCTCGTGGCGTGTTGTGTTCTTGGCTTTGCGCTATTTGCGCCCTTAGTCTTTGTCTTTTTCTCTCCTGAAAACCTCTGCTTTCGCCCAATCTCGAAAGCCGCTTCAGACGTGAGGCAGAGAATGCGGAGAGCGCGGAAGGCAGGCAAGCGGTTACTTATTCAAGGGGATGTTGAGTTCAGAGGAAAGCAGGTACGGATCAAACGGGCTGCACGCAAAATAGCGATCGCCGACCTTGATCGTGGGCACCTTTCTGAGGCCTTCGTTCACCTGGATCACCAGATCCTCGGCGTCGGGCTCCTCGTCGATATTCACCTCGACGAAGCTGACGCCGCGATCCCGCAGAAATTGCTTGGCGCGGCGGCAATCGACACACCAACTCGTGCTGTACATCGTAATTTCGTCCATGCTCATTCGATGTTACCGCTCCCGTTGGGGATGCGAAGAGCGTGTCTTGCGCGGACGGCCCGAAGAGGCAACAGGGGTACGACCTTCCCGCCTGCCTGCCGCCCCAGGCGAGCGCGCCGGCATTCGGAGCCCCCCAGGGCACGGGTGCGGGCGCTACTTGGAGCCCGCCAGGGTTGATGTCGCACCGGTTTGTGATGCGACCTGCAGCCGCACTTGCGCGCGCTCAAGCGCAGCCTGCGCGCGTTTCCAGTCGATACTCGGATCGTTCGGAGTCGCAAGGCGCTTCTGGGCACGATCGCGAGCAGCTTGGGCGCGCGCTACATCGATCTCGCCAGCGCGTTCTGCGCTGTCCGCTAGCACGATGACCCGGTCGCCAAGAACTTCCACAAAGCCGCCCATCGCAGTGCAGAAATGCACACGATTGCCAGCGTGGTAGGAGAGCTCGCCGACTCCCATCTCCGCCAGCAAGGGTGTGTGACCGGGCAGGACGCCAATGTATCCGCCGCGCACAGGGATTTGCGCTTCGGCAACCTCTTCGCGCACGACCTGGCGCGCCGGAGTCACCACTTCGAGTGTGAATGTGTCAGCCATTATCTATTGTGGCCGGCGATCAGTGAGCGGTGACTTTTGAAACCCGACGCTTAGCGTTTGGCTTCGTCGACGTGGCTCACGGGTCACCGATTACCAGTCACCTTCCTATGCTGCCGCCGCCATTTTCTCCGCTTTCGCGCGGGCTTCTTCGATGGTGCCGACCATGTAGAACGCCTGCTCGGGGAGATCGTCGTGCTTGCCGTCGACGATTTCCTTGAAACCGCGCACGTTGTCAGCGATCTTCACGTATTTGCCTTCGAGACCGGTGAACTGCTGCGCGACGAACATCGGCTGCGAGAGGAATTTCTCGATCTTTCGCGCGCGAGCCACGGTCTGCTTGTCTTCGTCCGAAAGCTCTTCAATGCCCAGGATGGCGATGATGTCCTGCAAATCCTTGTAACGCTGCAAGACGCCTTTCACGGCACGCGCGACATTGTAATGTTCCTCGCCAACGATGCGCGGATCGAGAATGCGCGAGTAGCTGGCCAGCGGATCGACCGCAGGATAGATGCCCCGCTCGACGATCTGACGGCTGAGGTTCGTGGTCGCGTCCAGGTGAGAAAAGGTCGCAGCCGGCGCGGGATCCGTGTAGTCGTCCGCAGGCACGTAAATTGCCTGCACCGACGTGATCGAACCGTGCTTGGTGGAAGTAATGCGCTCCTGCAACTCGCCGATTTCGGTATTGAGGTTCGGCTGATAGCCTACGGCGGAAGGCATGCGGCCCAGGAGCGCCGAAACCTCCGAGCCGGCCTGCACGAACCGAAAAATGTTGTCGATGAAGAGCAAGACGTCCAGACCCTCTTCATCGCGAAAATATTCCGCAACGGTCAGGCCGGTAAGGCCGACGCGCAGGCGCGCGCCGGGCGGCTCCGTCATCTGGCCGTAGATCAGGGCCGCGCGTGATTTCTCCGAGTTGCCCGGAACGACGACGCCCGACTCCGTCATCTCGAGCCACAAATCGTTGCCCTCGCGGGTGCGTTCGCCCACGCCCGCGAACACCGACACGCCACCGTGCTTCATCGCGACGTTGTGGATCAGTTCCTGAATCAAGACCGTCTTGCCCACACCCGCGCCGCCGAAGAGGCCGATTTTGCCGCCCTTGAGATACGGTTCGAAGAGGTCGACAACTTTGATGCCCGTCTCAAACATTTCAAGCTGCGTCGATTGATCCTCGAGCGACGGCGCTGGCCGATGAATCGGGTAGCGCTTCTCCGTTTGAACAGGGCCAAGGCCGTCCACGGGCTCGCCCAGGACGTTCATCACGCGCCCCAAAGTCCCGCGGCCGACAGGCACGGAGATCGGACCGCCGAGCGCGGTGACTTTCATACCGCGCACGACACCTTCAGTGGCCGTCATTGCAACGGTCCGCACGCGGCCCTCGCCCAGATGCTGCGCGACTTCGGCGACAATGCTGATCGCTTCCCCGCCCGCCGAGGCCTCGCCGGTGATCCTCACGGCGTCATGAATTTCAGGAAGCTCGTGCTCTGCAAATTGCACGTCGACCACCGGCCCGATGACCTGCACGATGTGGCCGATGTGTTCTGTCTTTTGTTGCGCCATTTTGACTCCTTGCTTGCCTGACTCGTGAATCGCGAGTCGTAACTCGTGTTTCTTGACCTTGTGTCAACCGCCGTTTTAGCGAACTGCACAATGCATTGATCAATCGTGCCACGCTATTGCAATGCTCGCCTATGCAATCGCCAGTCACGACTGCTCTCATCCTGCCGACGCCGCGCCGCTCACCACTTCAATGATTTCGCGCGTGATTGCCGCCTGGCGCACCTTGTTCATGTGCAACGTGAGCGCTTCGATCACGTCCGACGCGTTGCTGGTGGCGGATTCCATGGCCGTCATGCGCGCGGCGTGCTCTGCCGCGGAGCTTTCCGCGAGCATGCGATAAATCTGCATTTCGACGTAGCGCGGCACCAGCTTGTGGAAAATTTCCGCCGCAGGCTGCTCGTAAATATAGCCGACCGTATCGATGGAAGACGACGACGGTGGGGCGCCTTTTTCGCGGTCGCCGAGCGATGCACGCTCCAGGGGAAGAAGCTTCTCTACCCGCAAAGTCTGCGCCATCACGTTCTTGAATTCGTTATAAATGAGGTAGACGGAGTCTGCCTGCCCCGCCTCGTAAATTTTCATGACTTCGGCGGCGATTTCCCGAGCCTTGGCGAGCTCGGCGCGCGACGTCACGTCAATGTATTCGGCGGCGATTTTCCATGAACGCTTGCGAAAGGTATCGCGGCTTTTTTTTGCAATCGTGATCACTTCAACGGATTTGCCGCTCATCTCCCGCAGAAACTCGAAGGCCCGCCGCAATACGTTCGCGTTGAAGGCGCCGCACAGGCCGCGCTCGCCGGAAGTGACCAGCACCAGCACGCGCTCTTCCGGACGCGCGGCCAGCAAGGGGAACGCCTCCGGGTTTTCGATGCGCGACATCGCCGAACGCAGGATTTCGCGGATTCCTCCGGCGTACGGCCGGAGCGAGATCGCCGTTTCCTGCGCACGTCGCAGCCGGGCCGCCGCGATAAACTTCATCGCGCGGGTAATCTGCTGCGTATTCTTCACCGAGCGAATCCGTCGCCGGAAATCAAGAAGTGTAGGCATGGAAAGATTTTCTGGGCGGACTAGGCGTGCGCCGCCGCTAGGCCAGCCTGGAATTGCTCCTTGAATTCTCCAATCGCACGCTTCAGTTCCGGCCGGGCTTCATCGGTGATTTGCTTTTTCTGCGCGATCTGCGCAAGCAGCGAGCTGTAGCGCGTGCGCATGAATTCGATCAGCTGCTTTTCGAAGCGCTGCACATCGGCAACCGCGACGTCGTCCACAAGGCCGCTCGTTCCCGCAAAGACGACAAGCACCTGCTCTTCCACTGCGAGCGGCGAGAATTGTCCCTGCTTGAGGATTTCCGTCAGGCGCTGGCCGCGCGAAAGCTGCGCTTGCGTCGCTTTGTCGAGCTGGTCGGAACCGAATTGCGCGAAGGCGGCGAGTTCGCGGTACTGCGCGAGGTCCAGGCGCAAGGAGCCGGCCACCTGGCGCATGGCTTTGATCTGCGCATTGCCGCCGACACGGCTGACCGAGAGACCCACGTTGATCGCGGGGCGAATGCCGCTGTTAAAAAGGTCCGCTTCGAGATAAATCTGGCCGTCGGTAATGGAAATGACGTTCGTCGGAATATAAGCCGAGACGTCGCCCGCCTGCGTTTCGATGACGGGCAGCGCCGTCAGCGAGCCTGCGCCCAGCTTGTCGTTGAGCTTGGCGGCACGCTCCAACAAGCGCGAGTGAAGATAGAACACGTCGCCCGGGAACGCCTCGCGCCCGGGGGGACGCCTTAAAAGGAGCGAGATTTCGCGGTAGGCCTGGGCGTGTTTCGAGAGATCGTCATAGAAGCAGACGGCGTGGCGCTTTGTATCCCGGAAATACTCGCCCATCGCACAGGCCGCATACGGCGCGATATATTGCAAGGACGCCGGCTCAGTGGCCGACGCCGCAACGACGATGGTGTAGTCCATTGCGCCCGCGTCTGTCAGCACCTTAACCACCTGCGCGATGGTCGACCGCTTCTGGCCGATCGCGCAGTAAATACAAATCATGTCGCCGCCCTTCTGGTTCAAGATCGTGTCCAGAATGATGGCGGTTTTCCCTGTCTGGCGGTCGCCGATGATCAATTCGCGTTGGCCGCGGCCAATCGGGATCATCGAGTCGATCGCTTTGATTCCAGTTTGCAAAGGCTCGCGCACCGGTTGCCGGTCGACGACGCCCGGCGCAATGCGTTCGACCGGAATGCGCTGATCGGTCGCAATGGGGCCCCTGCCGTCGAGCGGAACCCCGAGTGGATTGACGACGCGGCCCACCAGGGCCTCCCCGACCGGCGCCGACATAATCGTGCCCGTGCGCTTGACGGTGTCGCCTTCCTGCACCAGGGTGTATTCGCCAAGCAGCACGGCTCCGACCTGGTCTTCTTCAAGGTTCAAAGCGATGCCAAACACGTCGTGCGGGAACGCCAGCATCTCGCCCGACATCGCTTTTTCGAGGCCATACACACGCGCGATCCCGTCGCCTACGGAGATCACCGTGCCGACTTCCTCGACGGCAACGGCCTGCTCGTAGTTGGCGATTTGCGCCTTGAGAATCTTTGTAATTTCGTCCGCTTTAATCGAGGCCATCCCCGCTCCTATTTCGAAATCATCCGGGTGCGCATGCGTTCGAGCTGCGTGCGCACCGACCCATCGTAGATCGTCGAACCGATTCGCACAACGGCGCCGCCAATCAGCTCCGAGTCGGTCGTGTATTCCGCCTGGACTTTCTCTCCAGTCAGCTTCGCCAGGATGCGGACCAGCTCGGCACGCTCTTGCTTGGTCAATTCGGCAGCCGAAGTCACCGTGGCCTGCGTGATCCCCTGGCGAGCGTCGAGCAGGCGGCCGAATGCTTGTTCGATTTCCTCCAGCATGCCGGCGCGGCGCTGGTCGACAATCACAAACAGATAGTTGCGGAGCGTGCGGCTGGCGCCCATTTTCGCGACAAGTTGCTCAATCGCGGCGTGTTTGGCAGAGCGAGCGATGGCGGGATTCGCGAGGAAAGCGTGCAGCTCCGCGGACTCGCGAACCAGGGCCGCAAACGCGGACAGCTCCCGCTTGACGACGTCGGCCTGCTTTTTTTCAAGCGCGACGTCAACGAGCGCGCCCGCATACCGTTCCGCTAGCGCTTTCAATTCGCAGTCCTTCCGAGTTCCCCAAGGAATGAATCGAAGATTCTCGCGCGCACTTCGGTGTTCATCTGGGCGCTCACGATCGCCGCAGCGCGTTGCACCGCCATGGACGCGGCAATCTCCCGCAATTGCTGCTGCGCGGCCCGTTCGGAGGCGGTCAGTTCGCCGGCGGCTGCCTGCTTGATTTTCTCGATTTCGGCAAGACCGGAAGCGCGCAGGCGTTCCGATTCGACGGCCCAATCGCGCTGCGCGGCTACGCGCTGATGGGCGATTTCCTGGCCGAGATTTGAAACTTTCGCTTCGACCTCGCTGAGTTCGCGTTCCGCCTCCACTTTGGCGGCGGTCGCCTCGTGGATGCTTGCCGCGATCGCCTTCGCATTTGCGCGGAAGAACCCTCCTCCATGCTTTGCGATCAGGTAACCGACACTGCCAAAAACGATCAAGAAGTTGAGCCAGCGAAAGGCCAAACCGGTGGCTGAATCGGCTGGATCGGCCTCGGCCTGTTCAGCCGCCAGTACGGGAAGCGCCGCTAGAAAAATCGTGGCAAGGGCGGTCGCGGCGAATAGCCCGAAGCGGCGACAAGATTTCATCGGACCCTTCCGGACCGAGGGCTGCCGGAGCCCGGCGAGCCCCCTGCGAGGATAGCGTCGGCGATTTCGCCGGCCAGCACCGCGCTTGACTCCTCGAGCTGGGCGCGCGCCGCTTCCACTTCGGCGGCCAAGGCCTTCTTCGCCCCCTGCAATTCGCTTTGCGCGGCAGCGCGCGCGGCGTTGATTGCGGCCTGGCGTTCGTCCAAAGCATGCCGGCGCGCGGTTTCCTGCTCGGCAAAAATTTCGGTGCGCGCCTTCTTCAGCGACTCGCCATAAGCACGGAGCTTCTCTTGTACGGCCGACCGGACAGCTTCCGCCTCGAGCCGCGATCCTTCCGCGCGCTTATGGCGTTCGGAAAGGACACGCGCCATCGGCGTGAAAAAGCTCCAGCGGAGAAAAAGATAGAAAAGAAATACGATAATGACCGTGGGAACAGCCGCCAGGAACAGCTCACCGAGTTGGTTCAGAATTTCCACTGATTAGGAAACGGCATCCGACCATGCCCGCTTGATCATTTTTGTAGCGGGCTCCAAGTAGAGCCCGCTACCGCCTTACCCCCGGCTCCAAGTCGCCAACGCCCGCCGCGACCGGCTTTGGCGGTGGCGCGCAAAGCCCGTGCCCACCTCTCCTGAAAGTCTCAGATGCACACCCACACTACAGGTCAATTCCGTCCGAACAAAGGAGAGATTTTATAGCATCGGTCCCAAATTCGTGCAAGTCTCCGTTCCCTTCTGCGTCCAACAGTAACCGGATACGCGATATCTATGTTGCTTTTTGGGCCCCAAGATGAGTAACCCGCGTACCAGAAGAAATCGGGAATCGCCAGAGATCCAACCCTCACAGAACGCAAGGGCAAGTTCGCAGTCCGAACTCGTGTCAGTTGAAACATACGAACAGCCGCAGGGAAAAGACTTCCCGGGCCAGAGCTGGCCTCGGTAACATTTTGAATATATGGAAAACGATGCCTTTCGTCACGGAGACCTCCTAAACGGGCCGAACATCGAGGAAAAAAGGAGTCCCAGCGCCGCTTTGAGCGCATGGCTTCTCATTGGAATTACCGTGATTGGGGCTCTCTTCCGTTTCTACGGCCTCACGGAAAAGCAGATTTGGCTGGACGAAGCCTGGAGCTTCTCGATTGCCCGCCTCCCTTTCACGAAGTTCTTCCTGACCTTGTGGGATCGTGAAGCAGGTATGGCTCTGTATTTCTTTCTGCTGCATATTTGGCTTCATCTTGGAACGAGCCTAGGGAGCATCCGCGCGCTTTCGGTCATTTTTTCCGTCGCTACAATTCCTATTGTCTACGCCCTTGGTGTGCGACTGTACGGAAAAACAGCAGGGCTGCTGGCGGCATGGGTTTTGGCGCTTAACGCGTTCCACATCCGCTACGCGCAAGAGGCGCGATCTTACGCAATGCTTGCCTTCTTTTCCGCCCTGGCAACCTGGATTCTTGTGCGTAACCTGCAGCAGCTTCGTTCCCCAAGGTGGGGAGCGTATACAATTGCCTGCGCTTTGTTGGTCTACAGCCACACCCTTGGGACCCTCATCATTGTGGTGCACGCCTTATGGTTGTTCTGCCTTCCCCGGAGCGAGGTTCCCTGGCGGCAAGTCGCGCGCAGCTATGCCTGGCTGGCTTGCTGCTTGGCTCCCCTGGTTGTCTTTTCGTTGAAGACCGGAACAAACCGCGTGGACTGGATTGAGCCGATTGGCCCGAGAACGATGCTCTTCTTCTGGGAAGTCCTTGCCGGCAATCAAGGTGTCGAGCTTCTCATTCTAGAAGTAATTGCCATAGGAATAATTATTTTCACCACTGTTCGAGCGCCAAAAAACACTCAAGGAATTCGTTCCGGGCAAGGTGACGTACTCGTGCTTGCTTGGCTATTCATTCCGGTAACTGCGCTTTTGGCCGCATCCTTGGTCCACCCGCTATTCATTCCGCGCTATTTGATCTCTTGCGCACCCGCGCTTGCACTGGCGGTCGGAGCGGGGATCGCGCGGATTCGCCGCTTTGCACCCGCCCTTGCGCTGCTCATTCTGATCTCCGCTCTGTCTGTCATGGGAACTATTGCCTACTATTATAAGGATCTCGACATTGGCCGCGCCGATTGGGAACGGCCTGCCAACTACATCCTCGATCACGCTCAGCCTGGGGACGGGATTTTCTTCTACGAGTCGGCAAATCAAATGATCTTCGATTTTTATCGATCACAACGGAAACCTTCTCCCGAGTGGCCTGAATCTCTCAATCCGGGAGGCGGCGAATCGCCCCAAACAGACCTTTTTCCTGACGGAGCTCCTCCGCTACCCGCGTTGGCCGGTTCCCGACCTGCCGGCAATCGGGTCTGGTTGGTCCTCACGTTTCCTTCCCCAGCTCCCGGAGGCAAACCAGACACGGAGGGCCGCAAAATCCGAGATTGGTTTGCAACAGGCAGGCGCCGGCTCGACGTACCCGTGTTTTTCCCAATCGGAGTGATACTTTACTCTCGGGAGGCCGAAAACGTCGCTAACGCTCACGAGTCGAATCCCCAGGGGTCAACATTCGTCTCTGAAGGCACTCGCACAAGATAACGCAAATCCAGAATTACGGTGGCGCGGTGGAATTTTCCGGCGAATCGCAGACTCCGTGTTCTCATTCTCTTGCTCGTGCGAAACGCCGCGCGTTAGAATGAATCGCGCGATGAGTCTCGTTTGAGTTCGAGACGACTTGCCGCGCCGGCTTTTCTCGTGCAACACATCTCTAGGAGAACCTGATGCCTGCGTTCCCCGGCGTGGATTTCCTCGACTTCGATTCCCTGCTGAACGATGAAGAATTGCTGGCGCGAAAGACGGCGCGAGAATTCGTCGACGAAAATGTCCTTCCGATTATTGAAAAGCATAATCGCGAAGCGGCCTTTCCGATGGAGCTTGTGCCGAAGCTGGGCGATCTCGGATTTTTCGGCGCAAATCTTGAAGGGTACGGCTGCGCTGGGATGTCCAATGTCGCCTATGGCCTGGTGATGCAGGAGCTCGAGCGCGGCGATTCGGGACTGCGCAGTTTCGTCTCGGTGCAAAGCGCCCTGGTGATGTATCCGATTCGGACGTATGGTTCGCCGGCGCAAAAGGAGAAATGGCTGCCGCTTCTGCAAAGCGGCAAGGCTCTTGGATGTTTCGGCTTGACCGAGCCGCAATTCGGCTCGAACCCAGGCGGCATGCTGACTCGGGCCGTGCGCCGCGGCGATCGCTATGTCCTCAACGGCGAGAAGATGTGGATCACCAATGGCTCAATCGCCGACGTCGCTCTCGTGTGGGCCAAATGCGAAGACGACAAGGTTCGCGGTTTCCTCGTGGAAAAAGGAACGAAAGGATTCAAGGCCTGGGATGTCCACGGGAAACTCTCGCTGCGCGCTTCCGTGACGTCGGGACTCGCCATGAGCGATTGCGAGATTCCGGCGGAAAGTGTTGTTCCCGGCGTGACCGGGCTCAAGGGCCCGCTCAGTTGCCTCACGCAAGCGCGTTACGGCATCGGATGGGGAGCGATCGGCGCGGCGATGGCGTGTTACGACACGGCGCTGCAGTACGCGAAAACGCGCAAACAGTTTCAGAACAAGCCGATCGCATCGCACCAGCTCGTGCAGGATAAATTGGTGTTCATGATCACGGAGATCTCCAAGGCGCAGCTTCTCGCGCTGCACGTGGGCCGGCGAAAAGACCAGGATCATTTGGACCCTTCCCACGTCTCCATGCTGAAGATGAACAACGTATGGATGGCGATGGAAACGGCGCGCAAGGCTCGCGATATCCTGGGCGCGAACGGCATCGTGGACGATTACTGCATCATGCGCCACATGAACAATCTCGAGTCGGTGTATACCTACGAGGGTACGCACGACATTCATCGTCTGGTCATCGGCGAGCGCATCACGGGCATTCCCGCCTACTTTTGAAGCCCGCGCCCAGTTCAGGAGGCCCGATGTTTCGCAGCAGCGGTAGTTCCACAACGATTTTGCATCTAGCCTGGCACGCCACCTTCTTCGCGGCATTCGTATTCGTCGCAGCGATCACGTCCGCATATGGGCAGGAAAAACCAAAAATCCGTACGATCACGGCGTTCATTCGTATGGATCCCGCCCAATATAAGCAGCAGATCACCGATACGTTGACGATGCTGCGCAACGCACAGGCGCGCTACCAACTAGCCGGATACGAAGTGCAGTCGATCCGCATCACGACGCAGCCTTTTCCGGAATACACGCGTGGAATGTCGAAGCAGGCGGCGCTCGCGTTTTTTCACGACCTGGACGGCCTGGCCAAGCAAGAGGGCATCTTCATCAGCATCGGGCCCGCGCTGCTCACAGACAAAGACGGCCCCGAGCAGGGGGAATTGCTCGAAGAAATTCTTGGATTGACCAGCAATCTGCACGGCAGCGTGGTTGTGGCGGGAACTGATGGAGTGCATTGGAAGTCTGTTCACGCAGCGGCGGACATCATGAAGTATCTCGAGGATCATGGCGACAAGGGCTTGGGTAATTTTCGCTTCGCGGCGACTGCCAATGTCCCGGCGTACACGCCATTTTATCCGGCTTCCTATCATCAGGGCCTGGGGCACCAATTCGCAATCGCGCTCGAATCGGCAAATGTGGTTGGCGCGGTGATGGCCGTGAAGCGCGACCCAGAGGCAACGCGCCAGGTGCTCGTGTCCGAGCTCGGGAGGCATGCGCGCTTCATCGAGGACATCGCCAGCGACATCGATCGGATGACGGGTTGGACGTACATGGGCCTCGACCTTTCTCCCGCTCCCGGAAAGCTGGCCTCGATCGGGTCGGCGCTGGCGGGATTTACGGGTGGACGATTCGGCACGAGCAGCACGCTGACCGCGGTGGCTACTCTTACCTCCGCTTTGCGCGACATCACGGTGAAAAAAGTAGGATATTCGGGCGTGATGATGCCCGTGTTGGAAGACACGCGGCTCGCGCAACTCTGGGGCGAGGGCGCGCTTTCGATGGACCAACTCCTCGCCTATTCGGCCGTCTGCGGCACTGGGCTCGACACCATTCCGCTGCCCGGCGATGTCACCACGCAACAACTCGAACGGATCATCGGCGACGTGGCCACTCTCTCCGTGAAATTGTCGAAGCCGTTGAGCGCGCGCCTGCTGCCGGTCCCCGGCGCGAAAGCAGGCGGCCAGACCACGTTTGACGACCCGAACCTTCTGAACACGGTTCTTCAGCCGCTGCCATAAAAGCCGTAAGGCCCCGCTGTTTCCGATGAAGAAATCTTGCAAACAATCTATTGTCTGTTCCCCTAGGTGCATCACTGGGGTTGGTTTAGGATAGGGCATGGCTTTTGCGGCACGGCGCGCGTGAGACGATTCAGGGTGTGCGCGCGAAATTCAGGAATCCCCACAACCGGGAGATGCGATGGAAATCGAACTGAGTCTCGAATTTTTGCGCGTTGTCGAGCAGGCCGCCATTGAGTCGGCCAAGACCATGGGCCTCGGCGACGCTCACAAGGCCGACCAGGCCGCCGTCGAAGCCATGCGCCGCGTGATGGACGAGGTGCCGATGGACGGCACAATCGTCATCGGCGAAGGCGAACGCGACGAAGCGCCCATGCTCTTCATCGGCGAAAGGATCGGAGCCGCGCAACATGTCCGCGGGTTCAATTTTCCCGCCGTCGATATCGCGGTAGACCCGCTCGAAGGCACGAACCTCTGCGCCACCGGTGCGCCGGGCTCAATCACGGTTCTCGCGGCGAGCGAGAAGGGCGGCCTGCTGCACGCACCCGATCTGTACATGGAGAAAATTATTGTTGGGCCGTCGTGCAAGGGCGCGGTCGAGCTTGACGCCCCCGTCTCCGACAATCTCCGCGCCATCGCCAAGCGACTCGATCGTGGCATCGAGGACCTTGTCGTGATTGTGCTCGACCGGCCGCGCCACGAAAAATTGATTGCGGACATTCGGGCCACCGGAGCGCGCATTCGCCTGATTGGCGACGGCGACCTATCGGCAGGCATCTCCGCAGCTGTGATTGGCACGGGCGTGCACGCGGTGATGGGCATCGGCGGAGCTCCCGAGGGCGTTCTGACCGCGGCGGCGCTGCGCTGCTTGAACGGAGAAATTCTGGCCAGGCTAGTCGTCTCGAAGCCCGAGCATGAAGAGCGCCTTGCCAAGATGGGCATCAAGGACGGGAAGCATATTTACCGGACCGAGGATCTCGCGCCCGGCAAGAAACTCATTTTCGCGTGCACCGGCGTGACGGAAGGAAACCTGCTGCGCGGCGTTCGCTTTTTCGGCGAAGGCATCCGGACGCAGTCGCTGGTCGTCACGCTCGACGAACGGCAGGTGCGCTTCGTCGACACGGTGACCCTCGACAAGCGGCCTGACGTGAAAGTGCGCTTCGCCTAGGAAGAAGCATCCTGCCCGCGTCTTCAGACGCGACGTTTTTCTTGCAAGCCGAAAAAGCTTCGGCCCTCAAGCGGCTCTAACAGTTCACAACCAACCTCGTTGCGCTACGATTCAGGCCAAAACGCGAGTTTTGCTTTCATTCGTCTTTGCGGAGGTCAAAGTGAGTCGCCAGACAATTGGCTGCTGCGCGGTCATTTTTCTCGTTAGCCTCTTGTTTTCCGGCCGTCTCTTCGCGCAAGGCGTGTGTGATGCGGGGAATGGCCCTCTGAGCCCTGAGCAGCCTCCGGGGATTACACCCGCTGAAATCATTCAGACATTTGCCGCCAAGGAAGCGATTTTCAAGGCGGCGCGGGACCGCTAGGGGTTCACCTTGAATATAAGCATCCAAACTCTGGATGATTACGGCCAAGTGGATGGGGAATATCGGCAGATTTCCAAAGTCATGCTGAACGAAGTGGGCAAGCGTGTCGAAATGACAATCTTCGCTCCTCAGAGCGCTCTCCGCAGGTTGTCCCTTTCGCAAGACGATCTGGACGACATCCGCGAACGGCTTCCCCTGACACTCACGCCGGACGAACTGCCGCATTTTTCAATCTCATATGCCGGACGGCAACACGTAGATCAGCTGAGTACGTATGTATTTATCGTGTCTCCCAAAAATGCAAAGAAAGAAAAGAAACTTTTCGAAGGCCGCATTTGGGTGGACGATCAGGACCTCATGATCGTGAAGACCTGCGGCAGACCTCGGGAAGATGAAAACGCCGACTCCACAAAGAAAAATGCGATCGTCAATCTCGCGCCCCTATTTGTGACCTGCCGGGAACAGTTTGCAGGCCGATTCTGGTTTCCCACCTATTCGCGCGCCGATGAGCTCCTACGCTTCCCCAAACACTTTGTCCACATGCGCGAGGTGGTAAAGTACTCCAACTATGAGCCTTTGGCGCAAAAGTAGGTTTGGCCGGGTTCACGGGTGTCGGCACTGTCGCCTTCGACAAGCATCCTGACGCAAACGTTTCGTTTCGCTTAAACTCAGGTTCATGACTGCTCCACAGGAATTGCGGACCGCGCGGCTCTTGCTGCGCTCCCTCGAGACAGAAGACATCCCCTCCCTGGTGCAGCTCGCCGGCGCGCGTGAGATTGCCTCACGGACCGCAAATATTCCTCATCCGTACTTGGAAGAAGACGCCCAAACCTTTCTCGCCAAGGCAAGTGAAGACTTCCGCTCGGGCGATTCCGCGACGTTTGCTATTTCGGTTCCGCCCGCGCGAGAGCTGTGGGGCGCGATCGGACTCACCATTCAACCGGCACACAAGCGCGCCGAACTAGGCTATTGGATCGGAGTTCCTTACTGGAACCAAGGGTACGCCACGGAGGCAGCTTCCGCCGTTGTGGCATTCGGATTCGGCGCGCTCGGCCTTCACCGAATTTACGCCTTTGTTCACGCGGGGAACTCGGCTTCCGCGCGTGTCCTGGAAAAAATCGGCATGCGCCACGAAGGGCGGTCCCGCGAGCACGTAAGGAAGTGGGGGGAGTTCGTCGATCTAGAAAATTACGCCATGCTGGCGGGAGATTTATCGCCGCGGCGATTGAAGACGTGACGGCGCGAACTCTCCTGAGGCAGAGAGTTCGCACCGTTCTTCAAGAATTCCTGATGCGCCGGTTACCGGTGGCCCATCGCAGCTGGGTGCATCCGACGCGCTAGTTGCTCGACCCGCGACGGCTGGGGCTGCGCCAGAGGACGCAATTGCGCGTTGCTGCCCGAGACGTGATCGCTGATCGCGGCCAAGCGCTTCAGAATCGATTGCCACTGTTCCCAGTCGAGCTGTCGCAGATACGGACGCAACCCCTGGATGAATGGATCTTCCAGAAGCGCCTCGCCGTTCGTTTCCGGGACGAAAAAGCGGTTCAAGCCGACGCCCAGTGCTTCGGAAATTTTCTCGAGCGTTCCGAGGCTGGGCGTCATTTGCCCGCTTTCGATCCGGGACAGGTACGACCGGGACACCCGCGAGCGAGCCTGGAGTTGGCTTTGCGTCATCCCGCGCGATTCGCGCAACTGCCGGATGCGTTGACCGATATTCTCCACGGTCTCACGGTTCGGCCATTTCTCGAAGAGTTGCCGATCGTCGCCCGGAAGCTCCTGCGGCTCGGGAGGCGGAATCAAGAACTCCACCTTCGGTGGCAGCAGGCGCAAGCACCGGCGGCAATTCCCCGTGCGGGTGCGATACTGAACAAGCCCGCAGGTCTTGCACCGGATCACTTCCCGATCGAGGTCGATATCCACGGTGGCCTTGGTCCCATTCGTAGTTGTGCTCATTCCATTCGTACTATGTTGTTCCGACACCGGTGCTCCTCGCAGACTATTCCGGCATGCGGATGAGAGGGACTACGTTCGTGGGGAAGGCAGCAGCTGGCGCGACCGACATAATGCGGGCATCCGCTTCCGGTGTCAAGGGTTTTCTCCATCTGATGATCAAATCGGTCAAATGTGGAATTCCATTAGAACTTTATTCCTCTCGCTGAGGCCCGCCAAAGCTAACAACCCGCCGGCACGGGCGAGGTTGCGGTATCCTTGCCAATGGTTTTCTGTCCGGCAAACAATTGCTTAACCCAGTCTCTCGGGCCGCTCGCAGAAACTAGTTGGACTGCGACGGGGAGGTTTCCATGCCTAACACGCAATCCAGAAACGATGCCTGGGCTCTTCTATGCGAATACACGCAGAACGAAAATTTGCGCAAGCACGCTTTGGCCGTCGAAGCATGCGTCCGCGCCTACGCACGCAAATTCGGCGCCGACGAAGAGCTCTGGGGCATCACCGCCGTGTTGCACGATTTCGACTACGAGCGCTGGCCGAACGATGCGCACAGCCCCACGGAAGAGCATCCCGCCGGCGGATCGGTCATTTTGCGCGAGCGAGGCTACCCGGAAGAAATGATTCGCGCGATTGTTTCACACGCCGAATACTGCGAAGTGCCGCGCGAGTCGCAGCTCGAGCACACGCTATTTGCGTGCGACGAGTTGGCCGGGTTTCTGACGGCATGCGCGCTCGTGAAACCCGGCAAAAGCATTTTCGAGGTCGAAACGGATTCGGTGAAGCGCAAGTTAAAGGACAAGGCATTCGCGCGCGGCGTCAATCGCGACGACGTGCGTAAAGGCGCCGAGGAAATGGGCCTTCCGATGGAGGAGCATATTGGGTTTTGCATCGCCGCCATGCGCGAAGCTGCCGATGCGCTGGGGCTCCGCGGAAATCAAGCCGCCAGCGCCCAGGGATAAGCAGCACTGACTCTGGCGCGCGGATGTTGACACTCTTCCGCCGCCACGCGGAAGTCAGATGATCCGGCAACTCTAAAAAGCGCCTCCGCAAATCATGCCGAATCCCCAAGTCGCCGATCGTCTCAAACTCGCCGTCAAAGCCGGCTTGGCTGCGGTGCTCGCGTTGTACCTCGCGCGGTTTCTCCGGTTGCCGGAGAGCTACTGGGCGGCGATCAGCGCCATCATCGTGATGTACTCCGACATCAGCAGGACGTTGAAGGCCTCGGGAGATCGCTTGATTGGCACGGCCATCGGCGCAGTCATTGGGGGAACTTTCGCTGCCCTCTTCGGCGAGCGCCTATGGGCGTTCGGCGTGGCCGTCACGCTGACGATGCTCGTGTGCGCCACATTCGGCTTTGCCGATGCGGCTCGCCTTGCAGGTGTGGCGGTCGCGATCGTGATGCTGATCAGCCATCCGGGGCGCCCTTGGACGGCGGCCTTTCATCGCTTTCTGGAAGTCGCTTTTGGCATCGTCGTTTCCGTACTGATCTCGGCCCTGATCTGGCCATCGCGAGATCCGGCGTCAGCCCAACGGGCTTTTTTCCGTCCCGGCGATTAGACAAAGAGGCAGCGGGGCGCGATTGGGCCCGCCGCCACCAAGAAGACTTTATCAATTAAGAAAAATCTCTTATCGGACCGCCGGACGTGTGCCTTCATCCGCCTGCGAAGTGGTGCGCGAGGCATCCGACCGGATGATGGGATCGGCGTCGTTGATGCTGCCCCCGATCAGATCGGTCCTGAGAGCGAATTTTTGGCGGGGGAGCAGGTTCACTTCCGTCTCGAATGTCCGGAAGCCGGGCAACGCAATCTTGAAGCGGTGCTTTCCCGGAGCGACCAACATCGCGTGTCCGATGCCGTAGTACTGGTCGACATTCCCAATAAAATAGTCATCGAGGAAAACGGCCGCCCTGCCAGGCACGATATCGAGCCGCACTTCTGAACTTGTTTTCGGATCGGGATATGTGAATCGCGGATCCTTATCCATATTCACTTGGAGGTCCACGACCATTCTGGGCTCGATAAGCACTCTTCGGCTGAATTCGACGTAGCCGGCCTGCCGGACAGCAACCTCATGGTCTCCCGGCAGGAGCCTCAACCGGTTGGTTCCCCTGAGCTCCGCCACGTAGCCGACGTATTGCCCGTCGATCCACACGCCGGAGCTTTTCATCGCCTTCGACGAAGCAACAAAGTTGAGTTGCCCCATGATTCGGTCCTGTGCATGAGCCGCAGTTTGGAAGAAAGAAAAGCCGGAAAGCCCTGCTAAGGCCATAAGGCAAATGACACTCACTTTATGACGCATGTCTCACACCCCCCTCAGTTCCAGGCTGGGGCACAGATTCTCTCAATACTGGGGTCGTATGGCAAGCGATTCGACGTTTCAAAACGGATCAGCGGCGGGGTTTGCCGCTCCAGTCTCAGACGGCTCAGTGGGGATTTTGCTGGACCGGCGAAGCGCTGTTATTATAGACGGGCAAAGATAGGCATGCAGATTTTTCCCATTACGCGGCGGAAAACGTACGGCGTCAAGGTGGGCCACGTCCAGGTGGGCGGCGGCGCACCCGTCGTGGTCCAGTCGATGACGAATACCGATACCGCCGACATCGCCGGGACCGTGGCGCAATGCAGAGAGCTGGCCGACGCTGGCTCGGAGCTGGTGCGTATCACGGTGAACATGCCGGAGTCGGCGGCGGCGGTCGCGGAAATTGTGGCGCGACTGCGCGATCTGGGTTGCAACGCGCCGATCATCGGCGATTTTCACTACAACGGGCACGTCCTGCTGACAAAATATCCCGATTGCGCGCGGGCGCTGGACAAGTACCGCATCAATCCCGGCAACGTGGGCGCGGGCGCGCGGCGCGACGAGCAGTTTTCTACGATCTGCAAGGTCGCCGTTGACAACGGCAAGCCGGTGCGCATCGGCGTGAATGGCGGTTCACTCAATCAAGAACTGGTCATGCGCAAAATGCAAGAGAACACCGACCGTGATCTTGGCCTCGGCTCCGAAGAAATCATCGACAACTGCATGGTGCAGTCCGGGCTCGAATCGACCGAACTTGCGCTCGAATCCGGCTTGCGGCACGACCAGGTCATCATTTCCTGCAAGGTTTCCAGGCCCCAGAGCCTGATCAGGGTGTACCGTGAGCTCTCCCGAAAGACGGAACAGCCGCTGCATCTGGGCCTCACGGAGGCCGGAATGGGCACGAAGGGAATCGTGTGGTCTTCGGCGGCCCTTGGCATTCTGCTGCAAGAGGGCATCGGCGACACGATCCGGATTTCTCTCACGCCGCGCCCCGGCGGGGACCGCCGCGAGGAAGTCTATGCCGCGTGCGAACTGCTCCAATCGCTCGGCCTGCGCTCATTCGCGCCGAGTGTGACCGCGTGCCCCGGCTGCGGACGCACTACGAGCACCACGTTTCAGGAGCTCGCCGAACGCATCCAGAGCTACATTCGCGACGGCATGCCGCAGTGGAAGCAGCAGTACGAAGGCGTGGAGGAAATGACGCTCGCCGTGATGGGCTGCATCGTAAACGGCCCTGGCGAATCAAAAGCCGCCAATATCGGCATCAGCCTCCCCGGCACCGGCGAAGAGCCGAGTTGCCCCGTCTACATTGACGGAAAAAAATATGTCACGCTGCACGGCAACTACGACGAGCTCTCGGTCGCGTTCCAAAAATTGGTCGACGACTACATCCACACGAAGTACGCACCGCGCGCCGCCGCGCCTGCCTCTGCCTCCACACAGGACTAACCGTTCGATCCCGATTGACGGGAGAAAGTAGGACGGGATTCAGCCTGTCGCATCTTATTTATTGATCAAGAGAAACCGACAGACTGACCCCTGTCCTGCCCGCGCCCTCGGTCCGGCCAAAGTTGTAATTCGCTCCGGCACTCCGCGGGTGTAGACTTTAATTGTCCCCGCCGAGGAGGACACATGCGGAACTACCTCTTCCCACTCGCGGCGGTCTTGGCGATGCCGTTTGCTTTTCCGTTGCACGCTGCCGGTAAACCGCGTCCCGCGCAGGAGAGCCAGAACCAACCCAAGAAAATCTGGACAAACGAAGACATGGATCAACTCCGCGCCCGCGGCCTGATTTCCATCGTCGGACCGGAAGAGACGGCGCAAGCTCCGGCGCCGCCTGCCGCGGAGCAGTCAGCCGGGCCAACCTTTCCAGTCTACGAATCGCGGCTCGATGACCCAGAGTGGTATGCACAAAAGGTTGCCGATCTTCAGGCTGAGTTGGACAAGCGCCTAGCGGCTCTTCAACAACAGCAGGACGCGCTGGCCAACGCGAAGGACCGCGTCACCCAGCCCGGCCTGGCCCTCGATCAACCGGACGCCGGCGTCACGCCCGCAGCGGGCCTTGTGAATCTCCAGGCACAAGTCGACGAAGTCCAAAACCAGCTCGACGAACTGGGTGACCTCGCCCGCCAGCACGACATTGATCTGGGCGTTCTGCGCAGCTAAGATTTGCCCGATCAGCTGGAGCCAAGTGGCCTTTGGAATAGGGGCTATCCCGCGCCCGGCATGAGCAGATCGGCTTGATAGCCTGCTTCTCCGTGAAGTGCGATTGGGTTATCGTCCTTGAGATTCCGAAATGCAACGCGCTTCAAGACCAGGCCGACTTCGGTTGGGCCCACGACGCGGACCGACATCCAGACGTAGAAGGTAACGAGCACAACGCCGACCGCGATGAAAGGATGTGCGGCGAGAATGAGTAACATGCTGGTAACTCCTCTCTCGGTTGGCTGCGATGCTGCGACACGCCGGAGGCCTTGTCGAGCCGATCGTCCTGCAACGGCGGCGCTGCTTTACGTCTTATTCTCGCAGCGCAGCCTTTTGCTCATGCGGGATAGCGAACGCAAAGAGAAGGCACATCCCTGAGGCGAGCCGCTATACAATGCGGGCACTTCACACACCCATGCTGGCTGCAACGGGCAAGAGACGAGCTTCTGCGATGAGAAAACACAACGGCGTTGAATTGCTTCTGGCTGCCGCGATTGCGGCGCTTCTGTGGGCTGCCCAGGCAAACGGCGGCCAGGCCACGTCTTCCGCGCATCACGCGCAACCGCCGCGCTCGGTCCGGCTGTACGTGTTTGATTGCGGCACTCTCCACAACGCGGATATGGGACGCTTTCGGCTGACAGACAAAGACGTCGCGACGACGGACATGTCTGTGGCCTGTTTTCTGGTTGCGCATCCAAAGGGCACGCTGATCTGGGACACCGGCGCCGTGCCCGACAACGCCTGGAAACCATCTGGAGTTCCCGTTACGGCGCATCTCGTGCTTCCGGACTCGATGCCGCGGGAAGTGGTCATGGTCAAGTCGCTCCGCGGGCAGCTCGCGGAGATTGGCTACGCGCCATCCGACATTACCTATCTCGCGCTTTCGCACTACCATTACGATCACACCGCCAACTCGAGCGAATTCGCCGCTGCTACGTGGCTCGTGCCGCAAGTGGAGCGCGACGCGATGTTCGGCGGAAAAACTTCCGGGGCGGTTCAGCCCACGTATTACGCGGCGCTGCAAAAGAGTAAGACGGTCCTCTTGAAGACCGACGAATACGATGTGTTCAGAGACGGCACCGTGCTCATAAAGTCCGCTCCCGGGCATACCCAAGGCCACCAAGTCCTATATGTGAAGCTGGCCAAAACTGGGGGCGTTGTTCTCTCGGGCGACCTCTACCACTATCCGCAAGAGCGGACGCTCGGGCGCGTGCCGACTTTCGACTTCAATCAAGACGAGACGCGCGCAAGCCGGGCGATGATCGACGCGTTTCTGAAAAGAACGAGCGCGCAGCTCTGGATCCAGCACGATTTCAACGGCAATGCGAAGCTGAAGAAATCGCCCCAGTACTACGACTAGAGTGACTTCCGAACCCGCCAAAAGGCCGATTCTTTGGGCTGCGCACTCGGCCCCTTTTCGTGTGGTAAACTCCGCCTCATGCGACGTCGACAATTTTTAGTCCTCTCTGCCGCAAGTATCGGCGGCGTGCTGGTGTATTCGCTCGACCGCCGGGTCTCGCGCGTTTTTGCGCAGGATCAATCGACTCAAAAAGTGAAAATCCCGCTGCGGTTTTTCACCGAAGAAGAAGCGCTGATTGTGGCGGCCGCAGCGGCTCGAGTTTTCCCGACCGACGATTCCGGCCCGGGCGCCAAGGAAGCCGGCGTCGTGATCTTCATCGACCGGCAACTGGCCGGTCCTTGGGGACGCGATCGCTATCGCTACGCGCAAGGGCCGTTCGACGAAAACGCGCCGCGCGAGTTCGGCTATCAGGGTAAGGCCACGCCGCGCGAGACGTATCGCGGGGGCCTCAAGGGACTGAAAGGCTTCGACACGCTTTCCGCCGAGGAGCAGGACAAGAAGCTCCGGGAAATTGAAGACACGCACCTTTTTGCCCTACTGCGGCAAAATACGATCGAGGGAATGTTCAGCGACCCTGTGCACGGTGGCAACGTAGACATGGTGGGCTGGCAGCTCGTGGGATTCCCCGGCCCGCGCATGAGCAACTACGCCGACGTGGATAAGCACTTCGGGGAAGCGTTCCGTCCGAAGCCGATCACCCTCGAGCAATCCATCCGGCGAAAGGTTCGCCCCAGCGAAGATGAGGGTGCGGGCTCGGCTTAAAGCTTGCGACAGTGAGGACGTGAAGTCATGAAGACGCTGCCCTCGACCGACGTGGTCATCATCGGCGGCGGTTGGACCGGTTTGCCGATGGCGAAAGAGCCGAGCACCCGCACGCCGGTGTCGATCGTCGTTCTGGAGCGAGGCCGCTCGCGCCAGCCGGAATATAGCAGCGGCATGGATGAGCTGGATTATTTTGTCCGCCTCCACATGATGCAGGACCCTTCGCGCGATGCGATCTCGCTGCGCCACGACGATAGCGACCGCGCGCTTCCGATCCGGCAATTCGGCGCGTTCCTCCCTGGCTCAGGCGTTGGCGGCACCGGAGAACATTGGGGTGCGGTCTATCCACGTCTGATGCCGGATTGCTTCGAGCTTTATTCCAAGACGGTAGAAATTCCCGCGACAGCCTTCGCTCGTCAATCCTGTTCGATTCGAATCCGCACGGGCTTGCCGGCGCGGACCGTAGCGGCCTGTTCTTCGGTGATGTAGAAGCTGCAGCAATAGTACCGCTCGGCGATGGGAAGACCGGAAAAGGGATCGCGTTCGAGGGAGACTTGGATCCTGTATTCGTGCCGCTTGGCCCAGCTTTGACTTCGGACCTTCTCGGTCACGTTGCCAACGACCACGATTCCCGGCTTCGGCTTGAACTTGGCGCTTACTTCGCTGCTGGGGGGTAGGACTGGCTTAACGTCCTCGGCCAACGCGGCGGCGAGAGCACGCGCCAGTTGCGCGCTGCCAGCGGGCTCCGGCAGCGCAGTGGGCTGCTGAGCGGCGGCGCTCTCTTGTGGCTGCCGGACAAGCGCTTCAAGGTTCAGCTTGTCCGCCACCTTCCGCACTGTTTCCGCGTCAATGATTTCCCGTCCGTCGTGGAAGGCCCTGAGCAATGCGTTAAAACACAAATTATTGATGCTCCGCGGTACGCCTCCGCTCGATTCCGCGATCCGCGCGAGGGCTTCGGGAGTAAACAGAGGTTTGCCGCTCCAGCCTGCCGCCCGCAGCCGGTACTCGACGTATTTAGCCGTCTCCGCCGCGCTAAGCGGCCGCAAATTGGCCAGGATGGCGATGCGCTGGCGAAGCTGCACGAGGCCGGGCCGCATGAGTGTGTCCGCGAGTTGCGGCTGCCCGGCCAGAATGATTTGAATTAGTTTCGAGTGGGTTGTTTCAAAGTCCGAAAGCAGGCGGATGGTTTCCAACACGGGTTCCTGCAGATTTTGCGCCTCGTCCACGATCAACACGAATCGCCGTCCGCGCAACATTTCTTCGAGCAGGGCCTGGTTCAGCGCGCGGTGCATTGCGACGACGTCCATCCCAGTGTGGTCCACTTCCAATTCATTCAGGATGAAGCTGAGCAATTCGGCGGAGCTGCACTGCGTCTGGAACAGGAAAACAACGCGCGCGGTATCGTTCAGTTCTTCCACCAGCTTATTGAGCAGCGTCGTCTTGCCCATACCGGGCTCAGCAACGAGCGTCAAGAATCCCCGGAGGTGTTCGATGCCCTCCGAAAGCGATGTCAACGCTTCACGGTGCGATGGGCTGAAATAAAGGTACGTGGGATCTGGCGTGACATCGAAGGGCTGCTGTTTCAAATCATGAAACGTCAAGAGATTAGCCGGTGCCGGCGTTTTCTCGACTCCTTCAACAGGAGCAACCTCAGGAGCTACCTCAACCGCATCTCCCGTCAGGAGCTGTTCCTCGGCAGGCGGCGTATCGAATGCGGCCTCTTCCGCCAAGTGAAGATCAGCCGCGACCGTAGTTTCCTGGGCGGAAGGCTCCTCTACGTCTAGGAGACTCTGCGCGACTGGTGAGGAAGCGTCCACCTCCTGGAACGTTGAAATGGGCGCGGAAAGCACGGGAGTTTCAACCAGCGACGTCGATTCAGCGTTGGTCATAAGGAAAGGAGTAGGGTCCATAGGTGTCTCGCTCGATGACGGCAGGGCCGGAAAATGCAAAGGTGTAACTAATCGCGCGGAACTCTCCATTGCGCTCACTTTCGTCTCTTCCTGAGGAGCTCTCTTGAGACCATTATTGAGAAGGAGCCCGGAAGACTGGTGTGCGTTTGCGGCGTGCCGCGAGCCGCTCGCAGTCTGGTTTTTCGGCACAGGCCAGCGTGCGGTTCCTGTCGGCGACGCAAAATATCTGTTTGGAGACCGGCTCGCCATTTTCCTGTTCCTCACCGAAAGGGCCAGCAGCCCAAATAGAAACATGCACATGCCGGATGCAACCACTGGATTAATTTCGGGATTCAACCAGGACATAGGCGCGCTCTGATTAGAGCCTCCGAAACCACTTAGGGTCGGTTCTGAAGTCGCCCGTCTTCGTCAGCCGTTCCGACTCGCAATTGCTGCGTGGCTCGACGGGGGACTCCCGATACCGATTCAATTGTAAACACACGGTTCGAAAATGACCGATAGCCGACAGGCTTCAAAATTTTTGGTCCCAGGGTACTGGAACTAGGTCGAAATGCCACAACAGCTTTGTATTCAACGTGTTGACGGTATTGACGGGCATGCCCGGCGCTTGTGCTAGAATCTTCCACCATGTTCGAAGGGCTGAGCAGACCATGAAAATCAGCAGAGAAGACGTGCTCAAAGTAGCGGCTCTCGCGAATTTGGAGCTGACAGACTCCGAGGTGGAGATGTATCGCGAGCAACTCGACGACATCCTCACTTACATCGACAAGCTGAATGAAATTGACACTTCGGGCGTTGAGCCAATGGCGCAAGTACTTGCTGCCTCGGCCACCGATGATTCGTCCCTACGCGACGACGTGGTCGTGCGCGCGGATGTGATCACGGAGGTGCTGGAAGGCGCGCCCGATCCCGAAGCTCCCTATTTCCGCGTGCCCCGGGTGATTGAAAAGTGAACGCCCCGGCTACCTGGACGATTCCTGATGTTCGCGCGGCTCTCGACGCGAAGAAAATCTCGGCGCGTGAGTTGGTGAAAGAGTTTTACGGGCGCATCGAACAGCGCAACGCGGAGCTCAACATCTATCTCGCGCTTTCACCGGAGCGCGCCTATGCCCAGGCAGACCGCATCGACGCCGCCATCGCGGCCGGAGATGCGCTGCCGTCACTTGCCGGCGTGCCGGTCGCCGTGAAAGATGTCCTTAGCACACGCGGTGTTCCCACAACGTGCGGCTCGCGCATCCTGGAAGGCTACCGGCCTCCGTACGACGCGACGGCGGTCGCTCTTCTCGAACGCGCCGGCGCCATCGTCCTCGGAAAAACAAATTGCGATGAATTTGCAATGGGGAGCTCGAACGAAAATTCCGCTTACGGACCCGTGCGTAATCCGGTCAACACGGATTATGTTCCCGGCGGGTCCAGCGGAGGATCCGCCGCAGCGGTGGCCGCGAATTTAGCGGTGGTCGCGCTTGGCACGGACACGGGCGGATCGATTCGGCAGCCCGGCTCATTTTGTGGCGTGCCGGCTCTGAATCCTAGCTATGGCCGCGTTTCGCGCTATGGCCTGATTGCCTACGCCTCCTCGCTGGACCGAATCGGCCCCTTTGCGCACACGGTCCGGGACGCTGCCTCTGTGATGTCCGTTATCGCGGGGCGCGATCCTAGGGATTCGACGTCGTCTCCCGCGCCGGTTCCCGATTACGTTGCCGGTCTCGACCGGTCCGTGCAGGGCCTGCGCATCGGCATTCCAGACGATTACTTCGGCGAGGGGATCGATCCGGAAGTCCGAAGGAAAATCGAGGCGGGAATTCGGCTGCTCGAAAAGCTCGGTTGCCGGCGGGTATCGATTCGCATGCCGAACACGGAGTACGCGATCGCGGCGTACTACATCATCGCTACCGCCGAGGCGAGCTCCAATCTGGCGCGGTACGACGGCGTGCGATATGGGCCGCGCGCTTCGGGCGTGACGCTGACCGAGATGTACCAAAAAACCCGCGGGCGCGGCTTCGGAGCGGAAGTGAAACGGCGCATCGTGCTCGGCACGTATGTTCTTTCGGCGGGCTATTACGACGCGTACTACTTGAAGGGGCAAAAGGTGCGGGGCCTGATCGCAGGCGATTTTCACGATGCGTTTGAAAAGGCCGATGTCATTGTGACGCCCACATCGCCCGTGCCACCATTCCGGCTTGGTGAGCGTACGTCGAACCCGCTGCAGATGTATCTCGCTGATATCTATACGGTTACTGGATCGCTCGCCGGTGTGCCGGGCATTTCGGTGCCGGTCGGCAAGACCTCCGCAGGCCTTCCCGTCGGCCTGCAAATTTATGGGCCGGCTTTCGCCGAAGACCGCGTGTTGCATTTGGCTCATGTGTTCGAACGCGGCGGCGGACCACAACTCTAACCGCAGGATTAGAAGGTTCGCGGCGCCCGAAAAATCATTGCGCGCATTGCAGAACTGCACAAGATTACGTAGTCCCGTACAAAATTGGCACACATTTCAGTTAGAAATTTCGATTTCCGCGCTCGGACGTGGATTTTTTTCGTTCTTATTTTTTCGCTAAAGCTTTTGCTTCGAAATATTTGCAACTTCACTGACCCGACGGAACGCATGCCCGCGAATACGGCATCATTATTGCTCGGAAAATAAACGAGCTTGTGTGTGTGGGATCCACTTTTTTCGCCGAAATTGGGCGGTCGTGCAACCGGCGCGGGGGATAGAAGGCCATGATCACGGTCAAGTCCAGCCAAAAGATTTACACCGAGGAGGAAATCTCGCTCCTGACGGGAATCTGTGTCGAACATCTTCTCGTCCATGCCCGTAGCAGGCACTTGGGCTCCCTAGTACGCGCTGCGGGAGTCGGCGGAAGTCAGACCGAATCCTGGCGATTCACGAATACCGATTTGAGCGTCCTCACCATTCTGTTCCCGCGCTGCCAGCACTAGTAGCGCGCTTTCTTGTGTCTCCCGCGGGCGGCTGCCGTTGCGGGCCGCGACACTGAGCGTTATGCTAGGCACTTGAAAAGCCTGCATGGCTGAACCGGGATCGCAAACCAATCCGGTATCCGGACAGCTCAAAGCCATCATGAAGCACTCGGCGAAATTCGCAGTCTTCCTCGCGGCGCTGCTTACCGTTCCGACAGGCTCGTCTGGCCTATTCGCCAAGACTCCTCGACCCGCGCGACAGAACGCGGACCCGAAAGCAGCCTCGCCCGCGGCTCACATCCCCGTCGCCCTTCCCAAAGGCAAGAAGTTATTTCTGACGGATGGGACATTCCAATTGGCACGCGAGTATACGGTCGAAGGTGACCGTGTGCGCTACTGGAGCGTCGAGCGCTCCCAGTGGGAAGAAATTCCTTCTAGCCTGGTGGACTGGGACGCCACCCACAAGGCTGAAGCCGAACAGGACACCCGCGACGCGCAGCTGAAAGCAAAAATCCACGCCTCCGAAGTGGCCGAGCGCACCAAGGACATTGACGTCGACCGCAGCCTGGAAATCAAGCCGGGATTGTTTTTGCCGGACGCCGTCGGATTTTACGCCTTGGACAACAACAAGCTCATCCTTACGATGAAGCAAAGCGAGGCCGAATCGAAGATGGCCAGCGGCCGCGCAGTGGAGAGAATCCTGACCGGCGTACCGATGATCCCCGACAAGCAGACGTTTCAAATCCCCGGCGAACGCGCCGCCTTGCGCCTTAAGTCGGTCGAACCTGAATTCTTCATGCGCCCCGCCGATGAACGTGAGCCGCGCTTCCGGCTGCTCCGCGCGCAGGTCAAGGGAGGACGCCGGGTCCTCGACAATGTGAGCATTCACTTCACAGGCCAGCAGGTTCACAACGCGACCGAGATTAACTTCCAAACCTGGACGCCCGCGACCGGCGTCTTCCGTTACACCGTCGAGCAACGTCTTGCGCCCGGCGAATACGCCTTCGTCGAATTGACCGGCGAGGGCATCAGCGGCTACGTTTGGGATTTCGGCGTTGACCCACCGGGCGGGAAGGGCTTCAAGTAGCTTTCTGGACCGCCCCCCTAGCCAGAGCAGAAAGAAAACAACAAAGCCTGGCCCTTCGAAAACCGCGAAGGGCCGGCCACCGGCCAGGCGAGCAACTCGTTCCGGCGGAAGAGCGTTAGGAAACGTCTTCGACAATGCGAATGTCCCGCTCGGCCGAACCGCTAAGGGCACGCAATGCCGCTTGGTAGGCTTCACCCTCATGGGTGGCAATCGCGGCTTGCACACTGGGAAACTCGATGAGCACGGTTCGCTGGAGCTTTCCCGCCTCAAAGGTCTTCGCCGGTTGACCGCGGCTCAAGAAACGGCCCCCTCCGGCTTGGATCGCGGGTCCCGCGAGTTTTGCGTACTCGGCCAACGCCGCCGGACTGGAAACCGATAGGTAGAAACAAATCCAATATGCCTTGGCCACTCGATCCTCCTGAGAGACAAACCTAGAGACGACGCTCGTTCCAAGATCGTCGCCGGGGCAATAGTTTAACTCACCTCGCGCGAGCCGCGTCCGGGAACTCCCGGCCGAAAGCCTCGGCTGGATGGCATTCAAATCGAAGAATCGAATAGCTTAGTTGGCGATATCGCTCTGGCTTGGGGAGACGGTGGCGGGAGAAGGCAGTTCATTGAGCAGGGCGAGCAATTCGGTCATTCGAAAAGGCTTCTGCAGGAACCGATTGCCTGCGCGGCCGGCCTGTTCGCTGATGGCGGCGTCGACAAGGTCGCCCGTCATGAAGATGAATTGCGGGCGGGCTCCGGAGCGCTGTTTTCTCTGAATTTGATCGTGAAGGTCGAACCCGGAGACGTGCTTGCCGGATTCGGATTCAAGATTCAAGTCGCACAAAATCACGTCATAAGAATTCCGCCCCGCGAGCGCGAGCGCATGCTCGGAAGAGGGAGCGCGATCCACAGCGCACCCGCGCGCGCCCAGGCTATCGCTCACGAGTTCCAAGATGCTTTCCTCATCGTCGATGACCAGAATTTTCTTTTGAGCGAGCGGCCTGGCGGCCGGGGTCATTTCCAGACGCGTGGCCGCCGAAGGCGCGACGGGCTCGGCGATCACGACAGGCTCCGTGCAGACTGGCAGCGAAACCGTAAAGACCGAGCCGCCGTCCGGCAGAGGCTGCGCGGAAATATCGCCGTTGTGCTCGCGAACAATCGCCATGCAAATGCTCAAGCCGAGGCCGGTGCCGCGCCCGGGACGCTTTGTCGTGAAGAACGGATCGAAAATGCGCGGCAGCGTTTCGCGCCGGATGCCGACACCGTCATCCTGAAACGTGATCAGCACGCGCTCGCCGACGACTCCCAAACGAATTCGCAGCGTGCCGCGCTCGCGGACTTCGCGGATGGCTTGCTCGGCATTCACGATGAGATTCAAGAACACCTGCGTGAGCTGATTCGGATCGCCCAGCACGGTGGGGAGGTCGGGGCGCGCTGCAAGATCCACATGGATGTGATTAGCGCGCAGAGAGTGCTCATGGAGCTGCAGCGTGCGCTGTAAAAGATCGGGCAAATGCAACAGCGTGTTGCGCGGCGTCGAAGGGCGCGAGAAAACCAGTAGGCTCTGCACAATGTGCGCGGCGCGGCGCGCCTGGCGGTGCGCGAGGTCGAGTTGCCGGCGCGAGCTTTCCTCGGACGACTGGTCGCGCAAGAGCTCGGTAACGCCCAGAATCGCGGTCAGTGGGTTGTTCAGTTCATGCGCGACTCCGGCGATCATCTGCCCCATGGCCGCGAGACGCTCGGACTGAATGAGCTGCTGCTGGAGCCGCTGTTGGTCGGTGATGTCGCGAGCCGAAGCGATCACGCCAACGATCGATCCAGTCTCATCATGCAGCGGCCGCGCCGAGGCGCGGAACACGCGCCAGGCCCCGCTTTTGTGCTGCGTGCGGTATTCGATCTGGCCCTCAGATAGCCGCTTGAAAATCAGATCGTCGAAAAGCTCGAGCATCGCAGTCCGGTCCGAGGGATCCGTGCGGCCGCCCATTCGCTTCCCGATGAGTTCCTCGGTGCGATAGCCCAGAATGTCGAAAATCTGCGGGCTGACAAACGTGTATCGGGCTTCCGTGTCGAGAGCGATGACGAGATCGGGAAAGCTGTCCATCAGACGGCCCGCAAATTCCTGTTCGCGATGGAGCCGGCGCTCCATTTCCCGCTGCTCGGTGACGTCCACGAATGTGCCCTGATACCGCACGAACTTGCCGGCGGGATCGCGGATCGCCGCGGCCGTGTGCACGGCCACGACTTCCCGGCCGCCCTGACGGTGCCGGAGCGTGATCTCGTGGGCGCGCAGGAATCCGAGTTCGTTGAGCCGGCTGCGCTCTTCGCTGCGATCCTCGTGCTTCCAAAACAGCGACGCGATCTCGCGGTTGAGCAAGTCTTCCTTATTTTCAAACCCGAGCATCTGGGCCAGCGCCGGGTTGACCTCGGTGATCCGGTCGTCCTCAGAGGCAAGATAGACGCCTTCGCGGAGCGTCTGGAACAGTTCCGTGAAGCGCGTTTCGTTTTCGCGTTCCTTCGTCACATCGCGTGCAAAGCCGCTGATGCCGAAGACGACATCGTCCCGCACAATCGCGTGCAAAACGCAATCGAAATAGCGCAATTCACCCGACTGTTTGACGCGCGCGCGGACGACTCCCGTCCAGCGGCGGCGCTGGTGGAAACGCGGAAGCCACTGCACCAAGACCTGCTGGTCACCGGCGTCGGGCAGTTCGAAGAATTCGTCGAGAGATCGGCCAACCACATCGCCGAAAGAGAGGTTGAGCAAATCCGCAAAGCTCCGGTTGACGGTCAGAATCCTGCCATCGTTCGCGACGGAAAATAGGAGGTCCTCGAACGTATCGATCAGGTCGCGATAGCCCTGCTGGGACCGCGAAATCAGGGAAAAGAGCTGGTCTAGCTGCTCGTTATCGTGCTCGATCGTTGCGCGCTGCTCGATGCCGCGGACCAAGCCTCGCAGCTCCGCGATTTCATTGGTTTTAGACCACGCGTACATCACAAACAAGAATACCAACACCACGAGACCAATCGGCAATGCCTCCAGATGATGCGGCATCGCTTCGATCGACTGCCACGAGGTTGCCGCGAAGGCCACCGCCAGCGCGCCGAGGAGCAGGAGAGCAGCGCGCCAGACGCCGCGTTCCCGGCGGCTCAGCCGGTCGCGGTTCAGTGGTGCCGAAGTCGATTCGGCCGAAACATCCGCGCGCGGCGTGGCGTCGTTGTTCATCAGCAATTTGGGTTGGAAGGCGCGCCTTCAGACCGGTGGGACAACCGGAAGGCCCGCCTTGCTCAAGAATTATGGCGTCAAACGCATTGCCGGAGCAATGCGAAGACAACATTAGAATGGCCAAATTGTTAACACCCCGGCTGGTGAACTCATCCGCGCTGGCGCGGCACAGATCCACAGCCCGGAAGTCCGGCGTTTCAGCCCGGTGCTGTGCCAAAAGAAAACGGGCGCTCCGATTTCCGGAACGCCCGCTGTTTTCATTTCGACACAACGAATCGCTTAGTCCGACGATCCCTCCGCCAGCGCATCGGCATCCTTGCGGAGGAAGTCGAGCGCGGCAGCTTCCTCGGCCGAAAGCTCGGCGGGAGGCATGATCTCCTCTGGCGGAGGCGGCGGAGGCACTTCGGTAAGCAGTTGAATATTGCGATAGCGCTCGAGACCCGTGCCCGCCGGGATCAAGCGGCCCATGATGACGTTTTCCTTGAGGCCGCGCAGGTAATCCACCTTGCCGGCAACCGCCGCCTCGGTGAGCACGCGCGTGGTCTCCTGGAAACTCGCCGCGGAGATGAACGAATCGGTCGAGAGCGACGCCTTGGTGATGCCGAGAAGCAGCGGCCGCCCCGTGGCCGGCCGTCCGCCCTCGCCGATCACACGATCGTTTTCCTCGCGGAAGCGGAACTTGTCCACCTGCTCATCGAGGAGAAACGTGGTGTCGCCGACGTCTTCGACTTTGACCCAGCGCATCATCTGGCGGACGATCGTCTCAATGTGCTTGTCGTTGATGTTGACGCCCTGCAGGCGGTAGACCTCCTGAATCGCATTCACGAGATACGCCTGCGTGTACTTTTCGCCGAGGACGGCGAGCAAGTCATGCGGATTGAGCGGCCCGTCGATCAGGGGTTCGCCCGCCTTGACGTGTTCGCCTTCTTGCACGTTGATGTGCACGCCGCGGACAATCGAATATTCCTTCGTTGTCTTGCCGTCTTCGCTCTCGACGTAAATCTTGCGCAAGCCCTTGCTGATTTCACCGTACTTCACGACGCCATCGATTTCGCTGATCACGGCGGGGTCGCGAGGCTTGCGGGTTTCGAAGAGCTCGACGACGCGTGGCAGACCTCCCGTAATATCTTTCGTCTTCGTCGTCTCACGCGGAATTTTTGCCAGCACGTCGCCAGGCTGTACCTCGTCGCCATCCTGCACCATGAGGTGCGCGCGGGAGGGCATGAGGTATTTCTTGCGCGTGCGGCCGGCCGAATCGCGGACAAGAATTGTTGGAGCATGCTTTTCGTCGCCCGGGGGCAGCGTGACCACGAGCTGCGAGAGGCCGGTGACTTCATCCACCTGTTCTTCGATCGTGACACCGGGCTGGAGGTCCTTGTATTGAATCGTGCCCCCCACTTCGGTCAGGATCGAGAACGTGTACGGATCCCACTCGGCTAGAATTTCGCCCACTTTGACCGGCTGGTTATCTTCCACGAGGAGGCGCGCGCCATAGACGACGTGGTAGCGCTCCTTTTCTCGCCCCTTCTCATCCACGATGGCGATTAAACCGCTGCGGTTCATCGAGATCAGGTGCTCGCCGCGACCACGAACGACGTTGAGATCGATAAAGCGGACGAAGCCACTGTTGCGAGCTTCCAGCTTGGATTGTTCAGTGACGCGGGTCGCCGTTCCGCCGATGTGGAACGTGCGCATCGTGAGCTGCGTGCCCGGCTCGCCGATCGACTGCGCGGCGATGACGCCAACCGCCTCGCCGAGTTCAACCGTCCGCCCGGTGGCCAGGTTGCGTCCATAGCAGCGGGCGCAGGCCCCGCGGCGGGATTCGCAGGTCAGCACGGAACGAATTTTCACGCGCTCAATGCCGGCGGCCTGAATGGAGTTGGCCAGCTCTTCGCTGATTTCCTGGTTGACGTCCACGATGACGTTGCCTTCGTAGTCCTTGATCTTGTCGAGCGACACGCGGCCTACGACTCGGTCGCGCAACGGCTCGACTTCGACGCCGGCTTCGGTAATCGGTTCGACATAGATGCCGTCGGCAGTGCCGCAATCGATCTCACTGATGATGACGTCCTGGGCGACGTCTACCAGGCGACGGGTGAGGTAACCGGAGTCTGCGGTCTTCAGCGCCGTGTCAGCAAGTCCTTTGCGCGCCCCGTGGGTCGAGATGAAGTATTGCAGCACGGTAAGGCCCTCGCGGAAGTTCGACGTGATCGGGGTTTCGATCACTTCGCCCGAGGGCTTGGCCATCAGGCCGCGCATTCCGGAAAGCTGGCGGATCTGCTGTTTCGATCCGCGGGCGCCGGAATCCGCCATCACATAAATCGGATTGATAATGCCTTCCTTGTCTTGGCGCTCCATTGCTTTGAACATCTGCTCGGCGACTTTTTCCGTGATGTCGCTCCAAATGGCGATGACTTTGTTGTAGCGCTCGCCGTTAGTGATCGCGCCGTCCAGATATTGCTGCTGCACCTTGACGACTTCCTTTTCGGTGTTCTCGACCAGCGAGAATTTGTCGCCCGGGATAACCATGTCGTCGATGCCGATGGAGATGCCTGACTTGGTGGCGTACTGGAAGCCAAGTTCTTTCAGCTCGTCGAGCATCTGCACGGTGCGCTTCAGTCCGAAGCGCAGGTAGCAGTAATAGCAGAGCTGCTGGACGCCCTTTTTCTTGAGTAAGCCGTTGATGAACGGCATTTCCTCCGGCAAATGGTCGTTAAAAATGACGCGGCCGACTGTGGTATTGATGAACTGCCGCTTCAAATTGACCGACTCGGCGTGCGGCACGTCCTGATCGTCGTAGGCCGCGCTGAGGTCAATGATTTCTCCCTCGTAGCGAAGACGAATCGGCGTGAGAAGCTCGACTTCGCCGGACTCCAGCGCCAGGATGACTTCCTCGGTGTGGCCGAAGGCGCGGCCTTCACCTTTCGCGCCGGGCTTGGACTTGGTCAAATAGTAGATTCCGAGAACCATGTCCTGCGTCGGGACGGCCAGCGGCAGGCCGTTCGCCGGCGACAGAATATTGTTTGCCGAAAGCATGAGGACGGAAGCTTCCACCTGCGCCTCGGGCGAAAGCGGGATGTGCACGGCCATCTGATCGCCGTCAAAGTCCGCGTTGAACGCAGTGCAGACGAGCGGATGAATACGAATCGCTTTCCCTTCGACGAGCGTCGGCTCGAACGCCTGAATGCCGAGGCGGTGCAGCGTCGGAGCACGGTTCAAAAGCACGGGATGCTCGCGAATCACGTCTTCGAGAATGTCCCACACCACAGGCTCCTGCTGCTCGACCATTTCTTTGGCCTGTTTGATCGTCGTGCAGTGGCCCTGCGCCTCGAGGCGGTGATAGATGAACGGCTTGAACAGCTCAAGCGCCATTTTCTTCGGCAGACCGCACTGATGGAGCTTCAGCTCCGGTCCGACCACAATGACGGAACGGCCCGAATAATCGACCCGCTTGCCTAGCAAATTCTGGCGGAAACGCCCCTGCTTTCCCTTAAGTGTGTCGGAAAGCGATTTCAGCGGGCGATTGTTCGTGCCGCGTAGCACGCGGCCGCGGCGTCCGTTATCGAACAGGGCGTCGACCGCTTCCTGCAGCATGCGCTTTTCGTTGCGGACGATGACGTCCGGCGCGTGCAACTCCATCAGTTTCTTCAAGCGATTGTTGCGGTTGATGACGCGCCGATACAGGTCATTCAAATCGGATGTGGCGAAGCGGCCGCCGTCGAGCGGCACGAGGGGACGCAACTCCGGAGGAAGAACGGGCAGCACGTCGAGAATCATCCATTCCGGCCGGTTGCCGCTCTTACGGAACGACTCGACCACCTTTAGTCGCTTCGCGTACTTGATGCGCTTCTGCAGGCTGGGGTCCACCTTCATTTTTTCGCGCAACTCTTCGGAGAGCTTTTCCACGTCCACACGCTTTAGAAGCTCCTTGATCGCTTCCGCCCCCATCTGCGCGCGGAATTGGCCGGGGTAGTCCTTTTGCAGCTCACGGTATTTCTCTTCCGGGAGCATCTCGCGTTCCTTAATGCCGGGAACTTCGAGCGGGTCGGTGACCACGTAGCCTTCGAAATACAGAATGCGCTCAAGGTCGCGCATCGAGATGTCCAGGAGATAGCCAATGCGGGACGGCAGGCCTTTGAAAAACCAGACATGCGAACAGGGAGAAGCAAGCTCAATGTGGCCCAAGCGCTCGCGTCGAACTTTACTGAGGGTAACTTCCACACCGCATTTGTCGCAGATCACACCGCGGTGCTTCATGCGCTTGTACTTGCCGCAGAGGCACTCCCAGTCGGTGACAGGGCCGAAGATTTTTGCGCAGAATAGTCCGTCCCGCTCAGGCTTAAACGTACGGTAGTTAATGGTCTCCGGCTTGGTGACTTCGCCGTGTGACCAGGACCGGATTTTCTCCGGACTGGCAAGACTGATCCGGATGGAATCAAAATCGGCAATCAAGCTGGCACGATCATAAGGGCTGCTTCGATACAAGGTATGTCCCTCCTGCTCCGGTTCATTTCATCGGAGCCATCCCGGCATGCCGGGAGTAAGAAAAAACCGAGAACATGATTCGCCGACGGCCGGAAACGATGCCCGGGCGCACGGCAAAGATCGCGAACTAATCCGCGGCGGGCTTCTCCGCCGCCTTTTGCCTCTTCATCAATTCGACATCGAGGCAAAGCGACTGCAGTTCGCGCACGAGAACGTTGAACGATTCGGGCACGCCCGGTTCGATACCCGGCTCGCCCTTGACGATGGCTTCGTAAATTTTCGCGCGGCCGTAGACATCGTCGGACTTCGCGGTCAGCAATTCCTGCAGGATGTGCGCCGCGCCGTACGCCTCGAGCGCCCACACTTCCATTTCACCGAAGCGTTGTCCGCCGAACTGCGCCTTGCCGCCGAGCGGCTGCTGCGTGATGAGCGAGTACGGCCCGATGGACCGCGCGTGGATTTTGTCGTCGACGAGGTGCGAGAGCTTCAACATGTAAATGTAGCCCACGGTGACGGCCTGGCCGAATTCCTCGCCCGTCATGCCGTCCCACAGCGTGATCTTGCCTGCATTGGGCAGCCCCGCGACTTCGAGCAGGTGCCGGATTTCGGCTTCGCGCGCGCCGTCAAACACGGGCGTTGCCATCGGAATGCCCTCGCGGAAGCTGTCGGCAAATTCCAGCAACGTATCGTCGTCGAGATTGACCAGCGTCTTCCAGATCGCCGTGTCGGAGAACACCTCGCGGAACCATCGCCGGAGCGCCTCAGCGCGCTTATTCTGATCGAGCAGCCGCGCGACGCTGCGGCCCAGTTCCTTCGACGCCCAGCCGAGGTGCGTTTCGAGGATCTGACCGACGTTCATACGCGACGGTACACCCAGCGGATTCAGGACGATTTCCACCGGGGTGCCATCCGGAAGGTACGGCATGTCCTCTTCGGGAACAATCCGCGCGATGACGCCTTTGTTGCCGTGGCGGCCCGCCATCTTATCGCCGACCGAAAGCTTGCGCTTCATGGCGATGTAGCATTTCACGAGCTTGATGACGCCCGGAGGCAACTCGTCGCCCTTGCGGAGCTTTTCTTTTCGCTCCTCGGTAATTTTGCGGAGCACGTCGATCTGGCGCGACGTCATCTCCTCGATCTCATCAATCTTCTCGATGAGCAAAGGATCCTTGTCGGCAAGGCGCAACCGCTTGAGGTTGCGCGTCGCGATTTTTTCGATGATGTCGCGCGTCAATTCGGTGCCTTTGGTGATGAGGCGCTTGTTCGTCTTCTCGTCATGGAGGTCGGCCGTGAGCTCCTTGCCTTCGAGCAACGCCGAAAGGCGCTTCAGGCGCTCGTCGGTCAGGATGCGGATCTCGTCCGACAGGTTTTTCTCGAGCTTGAACACCTGCGCCGCTTCGATGGCCTTGTGGCGTTCGTCTTTTTCTGCGCCCTTGCGGCAGAAGATTTTCACATCCACGACGGTGCCCTCGATGCCCGGCGGGCAGTAGAGGGAGGCGTCGCGCACGTCGCCCGCTTTTTCCCCGAAGATCGCGCGCAAGAGTTTTTCTTCCGGCGTCAGCGTGGTTTCGCCCTTCGGTGTGACCTTCCCAACCAGGATATCGCCCGGACGCACCGTCGCGCCGATGCGGATTACGCCGCTTTCATCGAGGTTGCGAAGAAACATTTCGCTGATATTGGGAATGTCGCGCGTGATTTCCTCGGGGCCGAGTTTGGTATCCCGTGCCTCGATTTCGAATTCCTCAATATGGATCGAAGTGTAGTAATCGTCCTTGACCAGCTTCTCGCTGACCAGGATGGCGTCTTCAAAGTTATACCCTCGCCACGGCACGAACGCCACGAGCACGTTGCGACCGAGCGCCAGTTCCCCGCGGTCGGTGCACGGCCCGTCGGCCAGCACCTGGCCCTGCTTCACGCGGTCGCCCACGCGAACGAGCGGTTTTTGGTTGATGCAGGTGTTCTGGTTCGAGCGCTTGAACTTGATGAGCTGATAGATGTCCGCGCCCACTTCGCGCGACAGCACGCCCGAGTGGTCGGATTCGACGCGCACGATGATGCGCTCGGAGTCCACCTGGTCGACGATGCCGTCGCGGCGGCAGATGACCACCGCGCCCGAATCGCGCGCGGTGACCCGCTCCATGCCGGTGCCCACGAGCGGTGCTTCGCCGCGAATCAGCGGCACAGCCTGGCGCTGCATGTTCGAACCCATGAGCGCGCGGTTCGCGTCGTCGTTTTCGAGAAATGGAATCAGGCTCGCCGCAACCGACACGAGTTGCTTCGGCGAGACGTCGATGTAATCAACCTCATCGCGCGATTTCAAAACGAAGTTGCCGGCCTGGCGGCAATTCACGAGCTCCGTGGTGATTCGTCCGCGCTCGTCGAGTGGAACGTTGGCCTGCGCGACGACGTACCGGTCCTCTTCCCACGCCGAAAGGTAGAAGCAATAGGGGTCGTCGGTCACCTTGCGGCGCTTCAGCTCCTCATTGACCGCTTCCACTTTGTCGGATTCGACAATTTCACCGGCCTTGAATTCGCTTTCGCCCGCGTTGACGATCTGCACGTAGTCGATCACGCGCCCGCCCTTGACTTTGCGGTAAGGCGATTCAATGAAGCCAAACTCGTTGATGCGCGCGTAGCACGACAGCGAGCTGATCAAGCCAATGTTCGGCCCTTCCGGCGTTTCAATTGGGCAGATGCGTCCGTAGTGCGTTGGATGGACGTCGCGCACTTCGAATCCGGCCCGCTCACGCGAAAGGCCGCCCGGCCCGAGAGCCGAGAGACGCCTCTTGTGCGTGATTTCGGAGAGCGGATTCGTCTGGTCCATGAACTGCGAAAGCTGCGAACTGCCAAAGAACTCGCGAATCGCGGCCATGACCGGCTTCGCGTTCACGAGATCGTGCGGCATGGCGGTAGACATTTCCTGGTACACCGACATCTTTTCCTTGATCGCCCGCTCCATGCGAACAAGGCCAATGCGGAACTGGTTTTCGAGCAGTTCGCCCACCGCGCGGACGCGACGGTTGCCGAGATGGTCGATGTCATCGAGCGTCCCAATGTTCTTGCGCAGCTTCATCAGGTAGCGGATCGCCGCGACGAAATCGGCCGCATCGAGTGTGCGCGTGTTAAGCGGCGTCTCGAGCCCGAACTTGATGTTGAACTTCAAGCGGCCCACGCGGCTGAAATCGTACTTGCGCGGGTCAAAGAACATGCCATTGAATAGAGCCGTGGCCGTTTCGAGCGTCGGCGGATCGCCCGGACGAAGTTTCCGGTAAATTTCGATGAGCGCTTCGCGCGGCGACTTGATCGCGTCCTTGTCAAGCGTGCGCGAGAGCACCACGCCGACGTCGTCGCGGTCCGGAAAGAATATGTCTACGCTCGTGATGCCCGCCTCCGCGAGCGACGTCCAAATCTCGGCCGTCAGCGGCTTGTTCGATTCAAGCAAGACCTCGCCCGTTTGCCGGTTCACGAGGTCGGCGACGGAATACGCGCCTTCCAGGTCCGCCACAGACACGTGCGCCGCGGGCACCTTGGCCTTGACGAGTTCCCTGTAGAGCGCCTCGGTAATGCGCTTGTGCGCTCCGACCAGGACTTCGTCGCTCTTGGGATTCTTGATCTCATGCGAGAGCTTGCGGTCGATGAGGCCCTCGGAGAGATTCCAGTGCAGGTCGCCATCGCGCAGCGTGACCCGCTCGACCTGGTAGAACGTGCGTAGGATTTCCTCGTTTGACTTCATCCCCAGCGCGCGCAGGAAGATAGTTCCCAGGAACTTGCGCTTGCGATCGATGCGGACGTATAGAATATTTTTCGTGTCGTACTCGAACTCGACCCACGAACCACGATACGGAATGATCTTTCCAAGGAAATAGGTGCGATTGTTTGCCGATTCGTAAAATATGCCCGGCGAGCGGTGCAGCTGACTGACGATCACGCGCTCGGTGCCGTTGATGACGAACGTGCCGTTGTCCGTCATCAGCGGAATGTCGCCGAAGAAAACTTCTTGTTCCTTGATGTCGCGGATGTTTTTCGCGCCGGTGTCCGGGTCCTTGTCGTAAATGGTCAGGCGGATGGTCACTTTGAGCGGCGCGGCGTAGGTCATGCCGCGCTCCTGGCACTCGTTGACGTCATACTTGAGCTGCATGCCGACCGGATCGCCGCACTTCTCGCAAAACGTCGGCGTGTTCTTGTTGAACGTGCCGCACTTCGTGCAAATCACATCGCCTGTCTGGTAGGGATTGGTGACGACCGAAGCCCCGCAATTCCGGCACGTGGCACGCAAGTGGTGCAGCCCCTTCAGATTGCCGCACTTGCATTCCCAGTTCCCAATCGAGTAATCCACGAAATCCAGCTGCGAGAGGCCGCGGAAATCCTGAATCGGGAACACGGAAGTGAAGACCGATTGCAGACCGCCATCCTCGCGCTCGGACGGAAGCAAATCCATTTGAAGAAATCGCTGATACGATTTCTTCTGAACCTCGATCAGGTTCGGAATCTGAATGGAGCTGCGGATCTTTGAAAAATCCAGCCGCTCGCGCTCTCGCATCGGATGATTCCCATTTCCATTCTGCATGCTATGGCCTCATAAGAATCGCAAGGTTGGGCCGAAACGCCGACTGGCGGCAAGGCATACACTGCCGCCCCGGGTCCCGGCGGGACCAAGTCAAGATTGATAAATCACGGTTTGAAACTTGCGTAAGCGAACCCCTCAGGGCGCGGCAGGTATCGCACTGCGCTACCGCCTCGCGCCGGAATTGCTGGGTTACTCGATCTCGTTACTTGACTTCGACCTTGGCGCCGACTTCCTCAAACTTCTTCTTGATCGTGGCCGCCTCGTCTTTGTTCACGCCTTCCTTGATGGGCTTTGGCGCGCCGTCGACCAAATCCTTGGCTTCCTTGAGGCCAAGACTCGTGACTTCACGCACGGCCTTGATGACGTTGATCTTGTTCGCGCCCACATCCGTGAGCACAACCGAGAACTCCGTCTTCTCCTCCGCCGGGGCCGCCCCGCCCGCCGCAGCCGCGCCGCCCGCCATAACGACGGGAGCCGCCGCAGCTGCCGAAACGCCGAAGGCCTCTTCCATCTTCTTGACCAGGTCAGCCGCCTCCAGGAGAGTCAGCCCCTTGATCTCTTCCAGAATTGCTTCCACCTTATTTGCCATTTCTGTGTCCTTTCCTCATTAGATGCAAACTCGATTCTTTCTTCTGTCAGGCTCTCCGCCCCACTGGAAGCGTAACAGTAAAGCCCACGCCTATTCGCTTTGCGGCGCTGCCTCGACCGGAGCAGAGCCCGGTCCGAACTTGCCCGCCTTCACCGCCTCGTTGACCGTGACCGCCACGTTGCGGTTGACCGCAGCGAGCGCCGAAGCGATTCGCTGCGCCGGCGCGCCCAGCAGAAACATGATCTTGCTGATTAACTCTTCCTTCGAGGGCAGCGACGAAAGCTGCTGGATTTCCGCGATCGACAGCACGCGCCCTTCGACGATTCCCGCTCGAAATTGAAAAGCCGGAACGTCCTTTGCGATTTTCGTGAGCGCCTTCGCGAGCGACACAGGATCCATGGCCGTGTACGCAATCGAATTCGTGCCGGAGAGATTCTTCAGCAGAGGCTCGTTGGGCGTCCCGGCGGCTGCGCGTTCGGCAAGCGTGTTCTTCACGACGCGGTAGTGCCCGCCGGCTTGCTGCACGGCGCGGCGCAGCTTGTTGTCGTCTTCGACCGTGATGCCCTGGAACGTCGATAGGATGACGGTTGAGACGGTCGCCAGTTCCTTCTTCAGTTTATCCAGATCCTCTTGCTTCTCACTGCGCTTTTTCATTGCCTGCTCCAAATCCCTGCGTCGTTTTCGCGTCGCGCCACGGCAAATTACGGACCGGGTTCAGGCCGCAGCTGCGACGGCGTTTTCCACTTCATGCTCGTCAATCGTGATGCCCGGGCCCATCGTGGATGTCAGGGTGACTTTCTTAAAATATTTCCCTTTGGCCGCTGCGGGCTTCGCTTTCAAGATCGCTCCGATCAGCGCGTGGGCGTTATCGGCAAGCTTCGCCGCGTCAAAGCTGATTTTTCCGATGGGCGAATGAACGATTCCCTGCTTGTCGACGCGGAACTCGACTTTTCCGGCCTTGATTTCCTTGATCGCCTGCGTGACTTCAAACGTCACCGTGCCGGTCTTCGGGTTGGGCATCAGGCCGCGCGGCCCAAGCACTTTTCCAAGGCGTCCGGCGGAGCGCATCATGTCCGGCGTCGCAATCACCGCGTCAAAGTCGGTCCAGCCTTCCTGAATCTTCTGGACCATGTCCTCGCCGCCGACGAAGTCCGCGCCCGCGTCCTGCGCCTCGCGAACTTTCTCGCCCGTCGCAATCACGAGCACACGCTTGGTTTTCCCAAGGCCATGCGGCAGCACCACCGTGCCGCGCACCATCTGGTCCGATTGTTTCGCGTCGATGCCGAGGTTGACGACCAGTTCGACGGTCTCGTCAAACTTGACGAAATGGGCCTTCTTGATGGTCTCCGCAGCTTCCGCGAGTTTGTACGGACGCGCCTCAATCGCGGCGCGCGCCTTCGAGATGTTCTTTCCCGGTTTCCGTGCCATTCGCTCTCCTACCCTTCCACTTCCAGACCCATGTTGCGCGCCGTACCCATCACGGTGCGGATCGCCGAGTCCAGATTCGTGGTATTCAAGTCCGGCAGCTTGGTCTTGGCAATCTCTTCGACCTGCTTGCGCGTCACTTTGCCGACCTTTGTTCGATTCGGTTCGGCCGAGCCCTTGACGATTCCGGCTGCGCGCTTCAAGAGCTCGGAAGCCGGTGGCGTCTTGGTGATGAAGGTAAACGAGCGGTCGCTATAGATCGTGACCAGCGCCGGAATGATCATGCCATCGGGTTCTTTGGCAGTTTTGGCGTTGAACTGCTTGACGAAATCCATGATGTTCACGCCCTGCGGACCGAGCGCGGTGCCGACGGGCGGAGCCGGCGTGGCTTTGCCGGCCGGCAATTGCAATTTCACGGTTGCCTGTACTTTCTTTGCCATGCGAATTCCCCTGCGCGCCGTTCAGCGGCGCCGCGAAACTAGGCCATCTTCTCCACTTGCACGAAATCGAGCTCGACCGGCGTCGAGCGGCCGAAAATCGTGACCGAAACCTTCAGTGTGTTGCGGTCCGCGTTCACGTCGTCGACCACCCCCGTAAAGTTCGCGAACGGTCCCTCGATGATTCGCACCTGCTCGTTGCGTTCGAACACGAGCTTCGGCTTTGGCCGGTCCGCCGACGTCGTCACGCGATGCAAAATATTTTCTACTTCCGTTTCCGAAAGCGGCGTGGGCGTCTCGCCCGAACCGACGAATCCGGTTACCCGCGGAGTGTTCCGGACGACATGCCACGTGTAGTCATCCATATCCATTTCGACGAGAACGTAGCCCGGATACAGCATGCGGGAAGAAACGACTTTCTTACCGCCGCGAACTTCGACCACGTCCTCAGTCGGAATCATCATCCGGCCGATTTTGTCCTGCAGCCCGAACGCCGCCACCCGGCTTTCCAGGCTCTCCTTCACCTTCTTCTCAAATCCTGAGTAGGTGTGGATGATGTACCACTGCTTTTCCATTTCCAACGGATTCCTCAGTGAGTGAAATATTTGATCACGCGCTGGACGATCCAGCTGGCGGCGCTGTCCACGCCAAAAAAATAGACCCCGAAAAACGCGACGGTCACCATCACGACCCAGGTCGTCACGAATACTTCGTGCCGGGTCGGCCAGGTTACCTGGCGCATTTCGACGCGCACATCATGCAGAAAACTCCGCCACCGGCGCGGGTATTCGCCCAGGCGCGCAAAAAAACCGGAAGCATCAAAGGATGGTGCACGGCCTTGTGTTTCTTCGTTCTTCAATTTCCCCACCTGCGTCGCCATCGTTCGCTGCTTTCCCCCGCTTTAATCCTTGCCAATCCAACTTCCCGCCACCGAGCGCCAAACTGGCAGGGGAGGAGGGATTCGAACCCCCACTCTCGGTTTTGGAGACCGATGGTCTACCGTTGAACCTACTCCCCTTTACCCTGAGCAGGAGCCGATGGCTCCCGCGAAGGGTTTGGCCTGAGCCTTCGCTCTTGGGTTCTCCCTTCGCTTCTCTCAAGACCGGCAATCAGCCGCATTCTCTTGGCCCGACTCCAGCCCTTTCATTCTCTTTCTCGCGGGCACCATGGCGGTCGTCGAACTCCCGCCACTTGGTTGATTCCATCGTAGGCCGCTGCTTACTTCACTTCCTTGTGGCCCGTGTGTTTGCGGCACGCCTTGCAAAACTTCTTCGTTTCCAGCCGGTCGGAGTGCTTCTTCCGGTTCTTGGTAGTCGTGTAATTCCGGTTTTTGCAATCGTTGCACTGCAGCGTGATGATTTCGCGCATCAATAGTTCTCCAGATTACTCGATGATGTCCGTGACGGCGCCGGCGCCGACGGTGTGGCCGCCTTCGCGGATCGCGAACCGCAGCCCCTTTTCCAAAGCCACCGGCGTGATCAAACTGATCTCCGCGCTCACATTGTCCCCCGGCATCACCATCT
>Ga0335085_10001102_pt1 | contig 62466 bp, 55 predicted proteins | sample Lox_Sample_45_FD_206712 | JGI IMG/M metagenome (GOLD analysis project Ga0335085, IMG submission 206712) | Soil microbial communities from Loxahatchee National Wildlife Refuge, Florida, United States - Lox_Sample_4.5 | ecosystem: Environmental > Terrestrial > Soil > Wetlands | place: USA...
CCGCCCGTGCTCTGGCCTGTCAATCCTCTTCGAGGTGAACCACCGACCGGAGAGCCGGATGCGGGAAACCCGCCCGTCCGGTTCGGAGGGAGGGGGAGCGTTCACCCGCTCCTCCTACCCCTATAGCACGTTGGGGCACGCTTTCACACAGGGTCGAAAAACCCGTCGCTGAAAACAAGTGAGTTAGATCCCAAGTGCGGTTTTTCATGAGCTTTCGCGGGCCGCAGGCCCTAACGGACAGACTCTTGAGCCCCGCTGATCGCGCGAAACTGCGCTCTTTTGTCTTCCGATCTCGGCACAGCTTGGGAATGCAAGCTGTGCCGAGATCGGAAGGAGGCAAATATCCGACGGACGTTGTAACGGCGGGACTAAAGTCCCGCCCTTTCCGAATCCTCGTGAGTCGTCATGTCGCTTCGCGACACCCCGAAGCATGAAAATGGCGCTATCGAGGCGAAGGGGCGCTCGTTCGAAAACAAAGCACTTAGCGCCTATTTTCGGAACAGAACAAAGCACTTAGCGCCTATTTTCGGAACAGAAATGCGGGCTAGTCGAGGTTGGCGCAGCAAGCGGACGCGCCCGGGTTTCTTGTATAATAAGGCGAGTCTGCTAGCCCGTTGTGGACGACAGTAGTTATCTCATGCAATCCAGTCCGGAGCTTTGAATGAGCTATCTGGTCACTCCGTTCGAGGTCAGCGCCAACGCGTTGCCGGCGCCCGCCCAATGCCGTTTTGTGCACTTGTTTCCTGCCATCGCCACTCGCCACAGCGACACCATTGACTGCTGGTTTCGGGTGAACGGCCAGCGCGTGACGGTGTCGATTTCCTGTGCCGCGCTCACGGCGCTGCGGCAGCTTGAGGGAAAGGCGCTGAAGGATCAGCAACTGGCGGAAATCGCTGCCTTGCACTTACGGCGCACCCTCGAAAGGGGCTACGACGCCACGCAGGCGGAATTGTTCATTGACATGGCTCAACTGCGGAACCTCGGCAGGGAACTGGGCTACCTTTAGCCTGCATTTTCTCGCCAGGATTCGAAAAGGGCGGGGCTGAAGAGTATGTGTGAAAACTCGGCTGGCGCGTGGCGGGCCGTGGACCCCCGCCTGCGCGGGGGTGACGCCATTGGATTTACGGGGTCTACCAAAACGCGTCATTCCCGCGAAGGCGGGAATCCACGAGTTTTCACACAGACGCTGAAGTCCCGCCGAATCCTGCGAAGTTGTGGCCTTTGTGTTCCGCTCTCGGCGCAGCTTGCTGTCAGCAAGCTGCACCGAGGGCGGAACACGTCAAAATATCAAACCGACGTTGTAACGGCGGGGCTGAAGCCCCGCCCTTTTCGAATCCTGGTGAGAAGTGTAAGGGACCGCCGAGAGTAGCTCAGTTGACGACGGCCTCCGGGTCTTCAGAGCGAGCGTCAGAACCCATATGTGTGGCATCGTTGCCTATACCGGCCGGCAAACAGCCCGTGACGTCCTCATCGACGGGTTGAAGCGGCTCGAATATCGCGGCTACGACTCGAGCGGCGTGGCCATTCTCGATTCGGATACGCCCTATCTGGCCCGCGTCGTGGGCAAGGTTGCCGCGCTCGATGAAAAGGTAAGCCGCGAAGCGCCGCCTGGAGCGGTCGGCATCGCCCACACACGCTGGGCGACGCACGGCAGGCCGACAGAAGCCAACGCCCACCCTCATACCGACTGCACCGGCCGCATTTTTTTGGTGCACAACGGCATCATCGAAAATTACCAGGCGCTGAAGAAAAAGCTGCTGGCTGCGGGCCACACTTTCCGCAGCGAAACGGATACCGAGGTGTTGGTGCACCTCGTGGAAGCCGCCTACGCGGGCGACCTGGAAGCTGCCGTTCAGAAGGCCCTGCTACAGGTGCAAGGCACCTTCGGGGTTGCGGTGGTGCACGCCGCCCGGCCCGCTGAGATCATCGTGGCGCGCCGGGGCAGCCCAATCGTGCTGGGCATCGGGAAGGATGAGTCGCTCGCCGCTTCCGACGTCGCCGCGCTCGCTCAGCATACGGACCAGGTGGTGTACCTCGAGGATAACGAGGTGGCCCGCCTCGAGCCGGGCCAGTTTCGAATCAAGACGCTCGATAACCGCGCGGTGGATCGCGGCCCCACACTCATCGACGGGGGCGTGGAGTCCATGGACCGCGGCGAGTTCCCCCATTTCATGCTCAAAGAGATCTTTGAGCAGCCCGAAGCGGTGGAGAACGCCCTGCGCGGCCGGCTAAACCACTCCGAAGGCGTGGCCAAATTGGGAGGTTTGGAGTCGGTGTTTGATCGCCTGCTTCAGGCGCGTCATTTGATTATCGTGAGCTGCGGCACGAGCTACTATGCGGGACTTTACGCCCGCTACGTGTTCGAGAGCTTCACGGACTTGACAGTGGAAACCGAACTAGCCTCCGAGTTTCGTTATCGCAAGCTGAATATCCGGCAAAACACCGTGGTGCTGGCCATCAGCCAATCCGGCGAAACTGCCGACACCCTGGCCGCCCTGCGCGAGGCCAAGCGCAAGGGCGCGCTGGTGCTGGGCCTGGTGAACGCGGTGGGCAGTACCATTGCGCGTGAAACACACGCCGGCGTCTACTCGCACGCGGGGATCGAAATCGGCGTGGCCAGCACCAAGTCTTTCGTTTCGCAGCTCACCATTCTGATTCTCATGGCCGTGCTGGTGGGCCGCAGCAGGGATCTCTCCTACGAGCAAGGTGACGCCGTGCTGAGGGGGCTCGAGCTGGTGCCCGATCAGATCCGTGAGATTTTGGCGGGCGCCGACCGCGTGCGGCAGTTGGCCGAAAAATACTGCCAGGCCAGCCACTTTCTTTATATCGGCCGGAAGTATCACTATCCGATCGCTCTCGAAGGCGCCCTCAAGCTCAAGGAAGTAGCCTACATCCACGCCGAAGGATACGCGGCCGGCGAGATGAAGCACGGGCCCATTGCGCTGATTCATCCCTCGTTTCCCACCATGGCGTTGGCGCCGGCCGACGGCTCCTACGAAAAGATCGCCTCCAATATTCAGGAGATTCGCGCTCGCGAAGGCCCCATCGTTGCCGTCACCACCGCCGGCAACGCGCGCCTCGGGCCGCTGGTGGACGACGTGATCGAGGTGCCGACGAACCACGAAATCCTCACGCCGCTCCTGACCGTCGTGCCTCTTCAGCTCTTTGCCTATTACTGCGCCGTGCTCCGCGGTTGCGACGTCGACAAACCTCGCAACCTCGCGAAAAGCGTGACCGTGGAGTGAGGCAGCGTTCCGCAAGTCGCCGTTCCGCAAGTCACCAAATTTCGCGGTAGTGGTGTCATTTGCAATACGGAATCCCTTTCGAAGCGTAGTCATTCCCGCGAAGGCGGGAATCGATTGTGTAGCCTTTTGCAAATCCAGTGTGAAAGAATTGGATTCCCACTTTCGCGGGAATGACTGCGATCCGGTCTCCTCAAATAACAGCACCACCAAGTTCGGCCCAGACTATTCGAGGACGTAAGCTGTGCTACGATTCCGCTTATGAGTGATTCAGCTTCATCCTCCTGGAACCGGCGCTTCGGCCTCTACGCGTGGTGCGTGCTCGCCTACAATCTTGTCGTGATCCTTTGGGGCGCCGTGGTGCGGGCCACCGGCTCAGGCGCGGGTTGCGGAGAGCACTGGCCGCTTTGCCAGGGTGTGGTGATTCCGCACGCCGCCCAGATCGCGACCCTCATCGAGTTTGCTCACCGCGCCAGCAGCGGCGTTGCCGTGATCCTGGTGGTGCTGTTGCTCGTCTTCGCGTTTCGGCAGTTTGCGTCCGGACACGCGGTCCGGCGCTACGCGGCGGCCGCTTTGATCTTCACCTTGACGGAAGGCTTGATCGGCGCAGCCCTGGTCCTGTTCGGCCAGGTTGGGAACAACGCCTCGCTCACTCGTGCAGGGGTCCTCTCACTACATCTCATCAATACCTTGCTGTTGCTGGCATCGATTGCGCTCGCTGCGCGAGCCGCCGGGGCGCCGCGTGCGGCGGCACAATCGCTCCAGGAACCCGAACCCACGGCCGCGGAGGCGGGTAATGGTGCAGGTTGGGATTTGTTACCGACCACCCCGGCCTTCGGCCACCCCTCCTCACTGAGGAGGGGAACTGCTCCCCGGATGAGTACCAGTGGCGAATCCCAAGTTGAGGAATCGAGGCTTGAGGAATCGAGGCTTGAGGAATCGAGGCTAACAAGTCCCCTCCTCGGTGAGGAGGGGTGGCCGAAGGCCGGGGTGGTCGGTGACTGCAAACTGCACCGCTACCCAAAGGCGGACCGTGTGGACGTGAGAGTGTATCTGTGGTACGGTGCCGGTCTGCTGGCCGCCCTGGCCACGGCGCTGACGGGGACAATTGCCGCGCTCAGTGACACGCTTTTCCCTGCCGCTTCGCTCGCCCAGGGATTCCAACTGGACTTCTCGGCCTCGGCGAATCCGCTGCTTCGGCTGCGGATCGTTCATCCCCTGATCGCGGTGGCCGCGGGCGGATACCTCATCTTGCTCGGCGTGCGTGCCATCGGTTCGTCTGTTTCTAGCGGGGCAAAGCGCTTGGCCTACGCCCTGGTGGCGCTGGTTGCGATACAGTTGCTGCTCGGAGTGCTCAACCTCGCCCTTCTGGCTCCTCTGGCCATGCAACTGCTTCACTTGCTGACGGCGGACTTGATGTGGATCACGCTGGTCCTGCTCTCGGCAGAAGCGCTCGGCGCGTGGCAGACAACGCGGTCCTCATTGAAACCAGCCTCCGTGACTGCGCCCGAAGCCGTATCGGCGAAGATAGCCTAGTCTGCATTCCTCACCAGGATTCGGCACAGCTTTGGAGTGCGGCAGCTTGCTGCCGCTTTCGTCTCGCGAGCTTGCTCGCGGCCACCCTGGGCTTTCGAATCCAGGAACCGGCCAGCAAGCTGGCCTCACCAAAGCGGCAGCAAGCTGCCGCACTCCAAAGCTGCGCCGAGAGCGGAACACGTCAAGTATCCGACGCAACTTGAATTTCACTTGCACACCCTCTTCTTCAGCTCTTTGCCGAATCTTGCGCCGGTCGCCGTGTTGTGGCAACCAGAATCCATAATGACGAGGTCCCCTGAAAACCGTTCGCCGAAACGCCCACGGATACGGACGTTCTTAATGTAGCCTACTTATAAACGCTACAAGCCCGTCAACAGAGGCACGATCTTCGCTTGACAAGCGATGCCCTCTGTGCTACCAAGGAGGCGTGGCTGCCGTGATTCGGACCTTATCGCCCGGATATAATCTGCGAAACGCCGGAGGCGGTCTCACGGCCAATGTCGGAGAAATGATTACAGGAATGTTACAGCGCGTCCGGCGGCTACTTTACTTAGCAGTAACGGTTACATCTGCTCAAAGTACCGGTTACACCTGCGGCATCGGGCAAAATCCCTGGCAGGCCGGAATGTCGAGTCAAATCAGTGACGTACGGGGTTATGTGCCGGTTACAAGCAACCGAGCCCGGCGAAATCCGGAAATGCCATCGAGAAAGCTGAGAAAAGTGAGAAACACCCGTAGTACCCCGGAATGTAAAAAGGAATGAATAAGTTGGCGGGTTATGTGGTTCGCGGCGGGAGAGAAAACTGGGATTTTCGAGAAGTTTTGCATCGAATGGGGAAGAAGATTGGTGTCATAATTGCTCCGCTTGCTACGCCCCAGCCCCGCGTCGCGGCGTATGCTATCCTCATCCTCAGATCGTCATATGGAAACCATCGGCATCATTGGAGGCGGTCCCGCCGGAGCGACGGCCGCGGAGCGCCTGGCGAGTGGCGGCGCGCGGATTCGCGTCCTGGTGTTCGAGGAAAAGCTCGGCTGGGAGAAGCCATGCGGCGGCGGCCTGACGCACAAAGCTCTTCGCCGGTATCCCTTTCTACTCGACGCCACCGAGCCGCACACGCTGATTCGTGACGCGGAGTTCGTGGCGGCGAACGGGGACGCGGTGCGCTTGCAGCTTGCCCGCCCGCTCGCCATTTACTCGCGCAGCGTCCTGAATAGCTTGCTGCTTGACCGCGCTTGCGAGGCCGGAGCTGAGGTGATCGCGGAGCGAGTGCTCGGGTTCGAGCGCAGAGGGGACGGTTGGGAGCTTCAGTCAAGAAACGGGCGCTACTTTTGCGACCGGCTAATTCTCGCTGCCGGCGCGCGCACGGCGCTGCGCCGCCGCCTGCTTCCGGACTTCGGCCCTGACGACTTCATCCAGACCTTCGGCTATTACGCGCCGGGCGGCGACGGCCCGGTTCGCGTCCAGTTCTTCGAGAACTTCGAAGGCTACGCTTGGGCCTTTCCGCGCCCCGACCATCTCTCCATCGGCATCGCCGGCAAGATCGGCGCTTCGGCAATGGCCGGATTGAAAAGTCGTCTACACGCCTTCATGCGGGCGTTCGGCTACGATTCAGACGCCGCCTTGAAGAGTCTGTGTGAAGACTCGCGCCGTAGCGGCGATGTCCCCATCGCCGGATCCGGAAAATCAACGGGTTCGGCGGTGAGGACACCGCCGCTACAGCGCGACGGTCGAGTTTTCACACAGACGCTAAGGGCGCCCATTTTCAGCCACGTGCTTCCTACGCTCAGCCGCGCAAGCTGGAAGAACCTCACGCTCGCCGGTCCCGGTTGGGCTCTGGCTGGAGACGCCGCGGGCCTCGTGGACCCGATCACGGGCGAGGGAATTTATTTCGCCATGCGATCAGGCGAGCTGCTGGCGGACTCAATTCTGGAGGGTGTGCCCGAAAGGTACCCCGAACGCGTGCGGCGTGACTTCGTCAGAAAGCTGGCTTTTGGCGCCCGGCTTTCGCACCGGTTCTACCTCGGCACATTTCTCGGTGAGTCCTCAGTGACGCGAATGATCGAGTACGCGCGTAGGAGCCGCGCCTTCCGGCAACTGATGCAGGATCTGATCGACGGGTCACAGACCTATCCCAGCCTGGCTGCGAGAGTTTGCTGGACCTTCGTACGCTCATTCGGAGACCTCCTGCGATCATCCGGGGATAGCATGATCGGAGGGCCTTGGAGCGGCTCGTCACCGGGAACGGCAAAGGTATGAAGATTTCCTGGCAGCGCGGGCGTCTCGCCCGCTCTTTCCACTGATGATTGACGATTTTCGATTGCCGATTGGACGGACACGCCTTGAATCGTCAATCGGCAATTGACAATCTCGCCGGGCGGGCGAGAGGCCCGCGCTCCCAGGTGTTTAACTTTCAACTGTCGACTGTGAACTGTTGACTGTGAACTGTTGACTTCTCATGACCAAGTCCCAGCAACTCTTCAAGACCGCGCTCGAACGAATGCCTGGCGGCGTCAATTCTCCAGTGCGGGCATTTAGGGCTGTGGGGGGCGAACCCGTTTTCATCGAGCGGGGAGCCGGTTCGCGGATTTTTGATGTGGACGGCCGCGAGTACATTGACTACGTGATGTCCTGGGGTCCGCTGATCCTGGGTCACGCCCACCCGGAGATCGTCGAAGCGATAACGCGAGCCGCGAAAAACGGTACCAGCTTTGGGGCCTGCCACGCCGGCGAGGTGGAGCTGGCCGGTCGCATTCAACAAGCCTTTCCTTCGATTGGACGCGTGCGGCTGACGAGCTCCGGTACCGAGGCCACGATGTCTGCGCTGCGAGTGGCGCGCGCCGCCACGGGGCGAGACAAGATTCTGAAATTTGACGGCTGCTATCACGGACACGGGGACAGCCTGTTGGTGAAGGCGGGTTCGGGCGTTGCCACCTTAGGATTGCCGGACAGCCCGGGTGTTCCAGGTGCGTTGGCGGAACTTACCGTGACAATTCCTTACAACGACCTGACCGCGCTGGAGGAGGCTTTTGGGACGCATCGGAACCAGCTTGCCGCTGCGATTGTGGAGCCTATCGCTGGAAACATGGGCTGCGTTGTGCCCCGCACGGGATTCCTCGAGCGCCTGCGCCAGCTCACGGCGGAGCAAGCGACCGTCTTGATTTTCGATGAGGTTATCACGGGCTTTCGCGTGGCCTTTGGGGGAGCACAGGAACTATACGGGATTTCGCCTGACCTCACCACGCTCGGCAAGATCATCGGCGGTGGGTTGCCTGTGGGCGCTTATGGCGGCCGGGCAAACTTGATGGATCAGGTCGCGCCCGCGGGACCGGTTTATCAGGCTGGAACGCTCTCTGGCAACCCGTTGGCTGTAGCCGCCGGCATCAGAACGCTCGAAGTCATCGGCCGGCCGGGTTTCTATGAGCGGCTTGAGAGCATTTCCCAAGGGCTGGCCGATGGTCTCATCAAAGAGGCACAGACGAAGGGTGTAGCCTTAACTTTGAATCGCAGGGGATCGATGCTGACGCCATTTTTCGCCGCGCAGCCGGTCGAGGACTATGCCGGCGCCCGCAAATCGGACACCGCTCGTTTCGGTACATTTTTCCGAGCGATGCTGCAGCAGGGCATTTACTGGCCGCCTTCGCAGTTCGAGTGCGTGATGCTTTCTTCGGCCCACACGGAGGCGGACACTGACCGTACCATTGCTGCCGCTGCGGCTGCATTCGGCGCGATTCAGGAAAGTCGCAATGCTTCAGCTTGAGCGAATATGACTGTTCATAGTTGCAGGAGGTAGCAGCAGATTGTAATTGATTTAGAATCAGGCGCCTGGAATAACCATTTTGTTCACAGATCGTGGCGGGCCATGCGGCAAGTTTACAGGTAAAATTTACACGGTTGATTGAATCAAAAGGACTTAAAGACGTAGCATGAGCGACTGGTGTGTAAACCGAAGTGTGGCGGCCAGCCTAGAACATCGTAAGAGCATGTAGATGTGTGACTTAGGGCTTGTCAAGTGACTACGAGGTGATGCCACAACCGGAGAGAACTTGTAAACCGACCTGTGGAAAACGTGTAAACTGAATTTTACAACTTCACACAGCCTTCCGCAGAGTCGGGAAGTACTTGACGGCGCCAACCAACGCTTCGATGGTGCGCTTCGAGCCTTTGGTAGCAGCAATCTCATTGGCGTTTTCGATCAACGCCTCGGCAAAGCCGGGCGATCCACCCACCAGCTTCCAAAGCAGCGAAAACTCTTCATCTGTCACGCCCTGGCCCATGAAGTCCAGCACGTCGCGCAGTTCCGCCTCGCGGAGCTGTGGCTGCGCAAAGCGGACGCGGATGCGGCGGAAAAGGCGCTCGTGCTGGCGATTAAGCTTGTCGGTCAACACTTCGTTGCCCACCAGCAGGATCGGCAACCTGGCATCATCCCAAAAGTCCCGGAGCATCTCGAAACAGTCTGTTCGCAGGCGGTCCGCCTCATCCACAATCAGTAGATATGGGCGCTCGCGGACCTTCTCCACGATGCGGGCGTAAAGGTCTGAGGCGCGCATCCAATTCCGGCCGTGGGTATTCCACCTCTCACCACGATCAAGGCCCATTGTGTGAAGGATCGAATAGCGCGTCGTGATTGACTTGCACCGGATCACCAACCGATCAAAGGGCAGGTTGCGCTCGGCATAGTCCACAGCCGTGGACTTGCCCACTCCCGTTGGAGCGGTGAACGTGATGATCCACTTCTTTTGAAAAGCGCGCGTGGCGAGAGTCGAAAGGCGCTTGACCACGCTATTAACGAGTGCGTTTACGGGCGCCTGTGATTCCGGGGTGTCTGGGCCGGCCATAGCTTTCTCTCCCTTCGATCCTTCGTTCCACAGTGCGGGTAAGCTCGTCGCGGGTTGCGTTTGGCGCCTTCAGCTTCAGCAGGCGGTTGATCCACACCAACTCTTCGCGCGTGACGATCCCGCGCGCCACTGCGCAGGTTGTGAGCTGCGCATCTCCATTGGCAAGCAAGGTGGCAAATTGGACGCTGCCAAGCGGCGCCGTAGGCTCTGACGGGTGTTCGCGAAGGCAATCGCGAACCTCTGCCATTTCATCCCGCAAAAAGAGGCCGCGTCTTTGAAGTTCAGAGATCAGTTCTGGGCAGGCACCAAGAGCGCGGCGCACGATGTCAAACATGGGCGTTTAAGTCTCCAAATCCGCGAAGTCCCACGCTTCAACGTGTCGTTGATGGTGGTTGCCTTCCATCTGCCATTCCATGCTTGAAATCTCGTTTTCAGCCGCTGGCGGCGCGGCCTTCGGCACTTCCGGCTGAATAGGTGATAACTCAGAGCCCGGATCGTAATCCATCGGCTCGACTGTGGCGCCGATCCGCTTGCGCATCCGCGTCCGCCACTCCATCTCTGCTGCCAGTTGGGCCTTGTTTTTAGCACCAGTCAGACGGGTTCGGGCGGCAACGATGATTAGCCTAGGCTTGTCAGACACCAGTACGCATATCTTCTCGTGGTCGTGGCGGGAGCGGGTAACTTCTAAGCACTCGCCTTGATAGTTCACCAGTTGAGGATTGTCGTACCACGTCCTGTGGAATTGGACGAAGCCTCCCTCGCGGACGGTCAGTTCGCGGTGCTCTGCCGTGTTCCTATCTATCTCCTCTTCGCTCGCCTTGCGCAGTCCTCCGACCGCGATGTTGTGCTCGAAAACAGCACGCGGGGAGAAACCATCCATGTCCGTGCCTTGGCTCTCATGCGCGCGCCACTGCTCCATCCACTCATTGATCTTGAGAAGGGCTTTTTCCGTTGAAAGCAGCGGCGTCTGTGGCAGTTTTCCCGCAATCCATTGGTCATGGAGTTCGACCTGCGCATCTCCCGGCGCCATTTCACGCTCTGTGGTATTGGCGCCGATCCATCCGGGGATCGTGCGGGATTGATCGGCAAGAAAACGATGGAAGCGCTCAAGGCGGGAGCCGCGAGGATTCTTCTCGCGCGGCATGTCGTGTGTGATGCCGAACCGGTCCAGAATGCCGTCCGCTTCCTTGAACCGGTCGTTGCCGCCAAAGGTCCCGCCACGGAACCGGCCGCGATCTGAAACCAGCGCGCGTGGCACGCCAAACTCACGCACCAAGCGTTCTAGCAGTTCGATCTCATCTTCTTCCTTGATGCCATGCCGCTTTTCGTACTTGTCGCCTTCCACCAGCTTCCACACCAGCGGAAACATGGAGCGTTCGTCATAGAAGGTCAGCAGCCAAAACCGCTTTCGAACGCTTTTCTGGTCTGTCTTGTAGCAGAAGAAATTGCATCTGCACTCATCGGTTTCCACGCGGTCAAGCGAGTGGATGTCCCGATAGGTGCGCTTAATGTGAGGGAGTGCTGCCTTCAGCGCGTCCGGTCCTTGCCGCGCGGCGTGATCGATTGGACTAAGAGACTTCAGATAACGGCTGACCGTGGGCCGTGACGGGATGACGTAGTGGTGATGCACGTTGCAACCGGCTGACAGCTGCTTACGCTCAAGGTAGCGTACCAGCGAGGTATAGCACTGCCCTGGCTTCAGCTTTTTGATCCTGTAGCAGTCGATCAGGTGGGCGCGCATATCCGCATCGAGAATCGTGACGCTGCCGCGTTCTGGGCCGGGCGGGATGTCGAGAAGGTCAATCGGATTCTCCCGCCGTCTCCATCTCTCTTCCCACCGTTCAATCTTGCGAGTCGATGTCTGATTGGCTTTCGCGAGCGCTTCTCTGAAGGCTCGTTTCGATGTGTACCCACGCGCCTTCCACTCGTGATTAAAAAGCGGCTCGATGATTCGGAAGCGGCGGAAAACTAAGTCGCGTTCGGAACCGGCCACGCTCAACGCTCCGATCTTGCGGTCTACTTCTGTAGCCTCGAATAATCCGCACTGGCCAGCAAGAGCGGGCGGCGCGGCCTCTTCCGAGGCGCGTTGCAGGATATCGAGGCGCCAGCGCTCTTGCGCGGCGGGCGTCATCGATCTGGCGAGAATTAGCTTTCCGGGCTTGCCGTCATCACGCGGCTTCGAGATGAGCGGGTTAAGGTCTCCCGGCTCAAGGCGGTTGTATACCTCTTGCCGGGAGACCTTCTCGAACCTCTCAACCTCTCGAATTGTGAGCCAAGCGGTCATTTACGATTGCTGGTTTGTATTTGCTGAGCTTGTTTTCTCCAGCGGCCACTTTTTGGTTACCACTGCCCCCCGCTCTTCGCGGAGGATTTTTTCGAGTTCGTCGTGGACTGTTTCGAATGCCTTTCGCATCATACAGATATCCAACTCCACCGCGTCAAAGACTGCCGGCCAGGTCTCTTCGGGCACGCTCGGCAAATCTTGCCGAGCGAGGTCTCCCCAAGCTGAGATTCGTTCAAAAGCACGCCTGAACACCATCTCGGCATCCTCAAGATTCGGGTACTCCAGGAACTGCATGAGGGTTTCCCAGGAGTAGTGCGCCCAATTCTCACGGGGCCTGGGTGCCTCAAGATTGAGTAGTGGAAGCAATCGCCTTTCAGCCTGCGGCGCGGGAACAGCTTGTGGTTCAGCTTTCACTTCTTGTACTTTCGATGTAGCCTTTTTCAAGGGACTACCTCCTTTGATTGGGTTAGGATCGGCCCGGCGTTTTCGGCGCCGGGCTGTGTCCGTGAAAAAACTCATTTCGCGCGGCGGTATCGTTTGCGCTTCGCTGGCGCCTCTTGCGCGAGGATCGCCGCTTCATCGCTCATCGCCGCAAGAAGGCTTCGCAGTTCAACCGCACGATGTCCCAAGATCACCCGCCTGCGGAGCTGATCTCCCATCGCAGCGAGCAAGAGATCATTTGTGCCGGTTACTTCGCAGAAGGCGGCGGCTAGCGATAGTGGAAACCGCAATCGCTTTTTGGTGCACCAATCGTTTAGCATGTTGACTGTCACGGGAAGTCCGGTCAGAGCGCTAAGCTGCTCTGCGATCTGGATGCGACTTTTGCGTGATTGTTTAAGAACGCGGGCTATTAGCTCGCGAATCTTGGCGTCCGAGAACCGGTCCAAATCATTTTTAGTTTTTAGGACTTCCATCAAAGCGTCTCCTAGTAGTAATCTCTGAGCATGACGAGCTATTCTCAAAGAATAAGAGTATTCTCCGAGAATAGATGATGTCAACAACAAAATGTGGGTGACCGTGGATGGCTGAAAAAAACGAACTTGCTGAACGGATTAGAAGGCTGAGGGCCGATCGGACACAGATCGAGATATCGGAGATGGCTGGCCTTGAGCAGGGCCAATGGTCAAAGTTTGAATCTGGCTCAGCCAACCCTTCGGTTGAGGCCCTTATCAGGATCGGTGCGCTTGCTGCCCAGCAGAGCGTGGATGATGCAGAATTTTTTTGGGAGCAAACGGGCATCGATCCGTCTTTGCTATTTTCGTTAACAAACGTCTTTGTTCGGGCGAACCAGGAGTTGGCCAGCGATCTCTTTTCAACCCTCGACGCACTCCGAAAAGAAAGGCTTGTCGACGCGAAGGTTAAAGAGGATGAGGGAAAGGTTGTCCTTGTTCCTCCCTTCACAAAGGGCGAGTGGAAAAGACAGGAGTGCCTCCAGCCAGAGCCTTTCCCAGCAGCACACTTGCCGAACAAGATGGCCAGCTTCTACCTGATTACCACCACCTGGGGACACGGTTTCGCCCCGAGAGATCGAATTTTCTTTGACACGTACGAGACGTCGGCTCCGAAATGGGGAGAATTCCTTGGGGAAGTCGTGCTCGCGATGCTTGGGCCAGCGATCCTCTCGATCGGCAGGCTGGACCGTTTAGAGCGACACAAGGCGACATACTTACTCTATGCGCACCGAGATCGGCAGGTCAGCTCCTGGTCGCCCCATGAGATGAAAGTTGTTGACTCCGTTCCCACCTCATCCACATTACAGAGCATGCATTCGCACGGCAGATCCCGGGAGGCTGAACTCTCCTCCCATCGGGAGGAGTACATTTACCGTGCGATTCCGAGTAGCTTTAAGATCGTGGGCAGATTCAGAGGGCTAATTCCAGCAGATTTGCCGGAAAAGTGGGAAGAATGGAATCCTGAGACTGGCGAAACTTTTGAGGCATGGTTGGACAGGCGCTAAGCGTGAATCCATGCGAAACCTGAAAGGAATGCGGAATGACAGAAGGAAACTTTGAAAATCGATTGCTGTCCACCCGCGAGGCGGCGGAATTTCTTGGTGTGAAGGAATGCACTCTGAAGTGGTGGCGTCAGCGGAACTATGGGCCGCCTTTCCTGAAGTTGACTGACGGTCCCAAAGCTCGCGTTCGTTATCCGGCCTTTGACCTCCAGGAATGGGCTTTTAGGCGTGTCACACGGCCGAGCGGAAGACTGGAAACGCGAGTCGCGTTCGGCGTTGAGGGCTTGAGAGATTCCGGCCTGTAAGATTCCGGCCTGTAGAGCAGACGGTGAAAAAACATCGCAATCTGGGGGGTGACACCAAAATGAAATATCGTTCAAATCGTTGGAGCCCACGAAGTCAGCAGAGCATGTGCAAGCAACGCGACTTAGAAGAAAAGCTGCGAGCCTGCGAGCTTCAACTGAATCTCATCGCGAAGCGGATCGAAAAGGGCGAGGCGGATCGAAAGGCGTTGGCTCGTCAACGGGCTGAAGGCCAGAATTACGTTTCGAACCATCTGGCAGAGTGCATTCGCCAGCTCGAAGACTCGCGGCTGGAGTCTTCGGCGCTTAAAGAGCGCCGCGAAGAGTTGCTGGCGGAGATAAAAACGCTCGAGCATCCCACACTGGCGCAGCGAGCGCACCGCGCGCGCCGGCAGGCGGCTATTGCGAAGGCGGCGCGCGAACGGTTGCGCCTTGACAGGCGCATTGAAGCAGCCGTGGATGGCCTCGGTCAACTCCTGGAGGTCCGAGAAGCGCTGACCGCTCAGATGGCGGATGCTGCAAAGGAAATCGATCTCATTGTCTATCCTGACGGGCTGGATTCGTCGCGATTCGAAAGCTTGCAGGCGGCGCTTTCTGACGGGCTGGCGGCCGAAAGTGAGCGCTGGATAGCGCGGTTCCTAGGAGACCGGCGCAACACGAAGGCATATACCTTGAAAGAGGCAAAGATTTTGCCGGAAACTTTGGCGGATCACGGCGTCCACGCTGCGGGGGATACGGTACACGTCGCCGCAGAGCAATTTGCTGAGTTGTCGGCTGAAGCAAGGCCGCCGAAGCCGGCTGGCGACAGCTTGATTGATGACGTGCAAACGCGTGGCCAGATCGCAGCCGTCATGCGTGCCCACGGCGCGACCTGGGAGGATGCGAGGCGAAAGGTAACCCAGAACATAGCCGGGCCAGTTCAGGGCATTGCCGCTGCTTCGCGAGCGGGGTCGCTTCAACAATTTTATGAACGGCAAAAGATGTCGAGGGCTGCAAGCTAAAGGAGATCGCGATGTTATTCCGAGATGGCCGCACATTCCAAGGGAGGTCGCTACCGTTTGGAGCCGAGCTTCTGGACGGGAGCGGCGCGGGAGAGAATTACGTCCATTTAAGTGAGAGGGAGAAGGCGGGCGCGATAGTTGCGCGTCGGGCGCAAGAGATAGCGGAGACCAAGGGAATACCCTATCGCCAGGCCCTCGACAAGGTGCGCCTTTCCGAGCCCGCGTTGTGGAAGCGGTACAGGCACGGTTTATAAGAAAAAAGTTTTTGCGCGGCCTCTCTCTCCAGGCCGCGCGAAATCCAGCCGGTGCCTCCGTGCCGGTTGTGGTCGGAGCCGGGCTAAGATAGCCCCCCGGCTCCGACTTAAGAATCGAGGGCTGTTTTCTAATGCAGGATGCGAAGTGCCCGAAGTGCGGCGCCGGTGGATGCCCGGTAATGGCTTATCGCGATGAAGGGGAAATCAGGACAAATTATCGAAGGTGCGGCGCGTGCGCCCATGAATTCTGGACGCGCGAGGCCGCGAAGCCGAGAAGGAAAGGCGGCTCGAATGGACGCGGCGGAAAGTTTTCGCGAGCGAAACACGAAAGAAGCTGAATTGGTCAGTGAGATAGTGACGCTGCCCAAGTCGGGCATCAACGTCAGACTTGCGCCTCTTCGCCCTGAATGGATCATGGCGCACGGGCTGCTATTCCATCGGATGACAATGAACGTTGGAGAGCGCGGCAAAGCTCTCACGTCAGAACAAGAGATTTTAGAGTTTGCCGAGATGATGATCGAGGCCATGCAAGCCGTGTTTGTTGAGCCGCGCGTGCGACTGAATCCTGGCCGTGGCGAAATACCGCCTTGGTTGGTGGATAACGAGGACGCCTTATTCGCGGTGAGTTGGGCAATCGAGAAGGCGGCTTCTGGCGGCGGCATTGATCTTAGGGCGATGGCCGCTTGGGGTTCGCCGCGCATGGCGTGAAGAAAAAAAGGAAAGGCTTGGAAGATGGCCGAAAGCTTACTTGGGTTGCTGTTCGAAATCAACGCTGATCCCTCCAAGGCCCAAGCCAGTTTGCAGGGCTTCCAGGGAGCTGTCGAAGAAAGCAGCGCCGCCGCGACAAGTTCTTTCGGCACCCTCACCGATAGCGCGGCCTTCGGTTTTCACAATCTCCAAAGGCAACTCATCGATACGACCCAGGAGCTGGGCGGGCTGCGCGCTGAGCTTCTGGGCGTTACCGACGAGCAGGCAAAATTAGCGCTTCAATCGAAGATCGGCGACGTGCAGGCGAAGTACACCGCGCTGCGCACGGAAATGCGCGGCTTGCGCATGGAAACGCTGGAAACGCGCGAGACGGCGGATCTGCTTGGCGAATCTTTCGGCATCAGGCTCCCGGAGGGCATCGCTACCGCCCTGGCCCGCATGCCGGGGCTACAGCAGGCAATGGCTTCGATTTTCCCTCTGGCTATGGCTGGAGCCTTTATCGGCGTAGTCGGCGAGGCCATCGGCAAACTCGTGAAGATGCGTGATGAGGCCGAGGGTATCGGGAAGGTGTGGGACGATTACCTGCAGAAAAGTTATGAGCACCACCTGTCCCACGAAGACACCATCGAGAAACAGAAAGCTGGCCTTTCGCAACTGCGATCTATCATGGAGGACCTGATTGGTCTGGGCAGCCTGCGCCAGAAAGCCAGCGAAACCACCGGTCACACCCTCGAAGAGCAGGATAAGACGATTCAGCACATTCACCAGATCGAAGAGACGCTGAAGGCGCTAGGGATCGATTCCACGAACCTTGACAGCGAGAAAGTTAGGATCTCTGAGGCTTTGACAGAGGGCGCCCAGCGCCTGGTGGAGCTGGAGAAAAAAAAGACGGAAGAAGATAAGAAGTCAGCGGATGAGGCCGCGCGCGCCGCCAAGGAGCGCGCGAAGGAAGCGAAGGACGCTGAGCGCATCGCCGAGGCGTTCCGCAAGACCAAAGCTGTTTTTCCAACCTTGGCCGCCACTGAGCTTGAAAGGGCGTTGCAGCAGATTACGAAGGAGACGGAAACCCAACAGTTTAAGCAATTAATTGGCCTGCTGACGGGCAACCTCGAAGAGGCCGGGTTCAGGATGGGCCCGGCGCCGAAGATTGATCCCTTCGGCACTATGGCGCAATCGATGAACGCCGCCATCATTCCCTTAACCAACTTCACCAAGCAGTTTCAGGTACTGGCTTCGGTTCAACCGCAGCTCTTTACCGAACAGCAGCGCATCATTATGAACCTGAAAATCATGGCGCAGGAGTGGACGCAAAACGCCGTGCCCATGATGCAGTTCATCAAGCAGTTCGGCCTCGCGGATACAGCCGCTTGGCAGTTCTCTCGGACTACTTTTGGCGGCTTGCAACAGGTTGGGCAAGCTTTAGGGCAGGCTGCGGCTAATGCGGTGGTATTCGGCTCGAACTTCGGCAAAGCCATGGAGCAAGCGGTGAAATCCACCGCCGCCTCGATTGCCGCCGAGGCTGTGCTGTGGGTGCTGAAATGCACTGCGCTTGGCTTCTATTATCTGGCCATCCAGGATTATAAGGATGCGACGCTGGCCTTTGAAGCGGCCGGGATCTGGGCCGCCATCGGCGGTGCGGCGGCCGGCGCTGGCGCGGCCCTGGGCGGCGGAGGCGGAGCGGGCGGATCGGGCGGCGGGGGAGCCGGCGGAGGCGTCTCTCGCGGAGCTCCGGAAGCCACCTCGGGCACGCCGCGCGGTCTCGGCGGCTACGCCGGCAACAATCAGACGAACGTCCAAATCAACCTTAATGGCCCGATGACGCCGCAGGTGTGGCGGTTGGTGGCGCCCGACATTATCAGCGCCGTGAATTCCGCGGTGAGCAACGGCAGCGCCAGCCTGCTGGCGACTACGACGACGCGAGCGCCGAATCGAACTGCCGGGCGCTGAGGCTAGATTTCTAACGTGGTGCGCAGGTTGGGGTTTCCTAGCCTGCGCATTTGTGTCTTATGATGGTGGTTGCGCCACGATCTATGAACAAAACGCGCGGTTCGCCACTATCTTTGAACAAGCCATGCCACGATCTCTGAACGCGCACAGCGAATGGTGCCGAAGGGGGGAGTCGAACCCCCACGCTGTTAAACAGCGGCAGATTTTGAGTCTGCTGCGTCTGCCAGTTCCGCCACTTCGGCGCGGCCGCATCAGGGCCGGTTCATGTAAGTCCTGAGCCTGATGCGAGGATAACACGGCGGTCGGACACCTATCAACCGGGCGACGACGTTAAGAAACACACCTGCGCGATGCCGACGCTGGCCGTGCGATGATGATTCTCTATGGCAAATGAGAGCCGCCGGCGCGGTGAGTTCTGGGCCCTCGGTTCGGTTCTAGGCTACGCCTGTGGAAATGTGTTTGACCGGCTGGCGGTGAGCCGCTCCGATCCGCTGCTGGGTCCATTTTTGCGTGGCTTGCCGAGCCTGGCGTTGGGTGTCGTGCTGATGTGGAAGCATCACACTTGGGGCCAGTTGAAACCGAATTCGAAGAGTTACATCGGGCGGCGTGCCATCTTACCCTTCATCTGGGCCGGCATTCTCTCCACAGCGGGTCTTTTCCTCTATTACTTCGCCATGCGGCTGGGTGGCGTTATTCTCACCGTCCCCTTGCTTGAGACTTGGGTGATCTGGGGAACGCTCGCGGCCTGGCTGATGCTGGGCGAGGAGCTGCGCGGCTTTCTGCTGATTGGCTGGGGCGTGATCGCTCTCGGTCTGGCGTCCCTCGTTTTTGGCCAGCTTCGAGGGCACCCTTTGTCATCCGGTTGGTATTGGGCCCTGCCCCTGGCGGCGCTCACCGCCGTTTCCTACGGCGTTTCGGGGGTCCTGTGGCGCGACGGGCAACTGCGCGGGGCGCATCAATCGACGGCCATTCTCTTGCAGTTTCTTTCAAGCGTTGGAGTGGGTCTCGTGGGTGTGGTCGTCGCGGGCCGAAGCGCCCTGCTATTCGCAACGCCGTTGCGAAGTCTTCTGACTTTTCTTGAGGGTGGCTTATTCTCTGGGGTGATCGCGATCTACTGTATCTTCACAGCCCTCCGGCTGCTCCCCGTCGCGCGTGTTAATGCTTTTTCGTCGCTGACGCCGCTCACGGCAACACTTTTTGCTCACTTCTTTCTTCACGAGAGTCTTAATCTGGCGATGCTCGGCGGAGTCGTCCTCATCTGTGCCGGCGTCGCTCTCACCCAGTTCATCCGCAGCCGGGCCGAAGCCCATGAACAAAGTCGCGAGGCCGCTGAAAGAACCAGTGCACCGGGATAGAAGGACGTCGTCAGGTACGTTGGGTGTTTTTCACGTGATGTGATTGGACAGGTGCTATTTGGTGCGCCTACGGCAAATCTCGATCAAGTGCTGGCGCAGCCGCTCAAGGACTTCTTCCCTCTTACCTTCGGCCATCTCCTTTTCCAACTCGAACAGCGCGAAATGGACGATGTCGTGGTGATGGAGCTCCAAGGGCTGGACCTCGTTGCTGAAGTCGAGCCAAATAGAATGCAGTAGATCGATCTCCTTCTTGGAGAGGCGCGGCGCATGCGGCCCCAAATAAGAAACGTACTCCTTGCCTCCGTCGGGAGAGCGAACTTCCAAGGTGAGTTGCGGCCGAGGTGTAGGCAGCCGTTCCCAGGCGAGACCCGCTAACCGCGCTTCCTCGGCGGCCGGGGTCTTGGGTGAAAGCCCAAGAACAATATCCGACGATTCCAGCGCCTGCGCCGAACGCAACACTGCGTCCCAGACATCCGTTGCGGCCACCAGAACGAGTTTGACGCTTTTGCCGTTCTTCTCTGCCAGCTTCAGCGCATTGGAAAACATCCGCTGCTCGGCATTCGCGAAAAACTGGTCCGGCTCCAGAGGATGCTCACCGGAACCCGCCCGCGCTACCTGATAGGCATGCAGCACCACCACGTCTTGCTTTCTGGGGTCCAGCCGTTTGAGTGCATCTTCAAGGTTGTAGAGAGTATTGCAATCCCTTATGGGCACCAGGACGTTACCGGAGCGGCAACCGACGGTCCTCGGTGAAATCTCGTCGCCGGTTGCGAGGTGAAACTCGTCGAGCTCCGGTTGTCTCGGACCGCCGCGGCGCGACATTTTTTCCGAAGCCGTGAAGATGCCAAAAAAGATCAGAGTGAACGCGATTCCTGAGACCGTCGCTACTTGCTTGGTGAAGAGGTTGATGATCGCGGTGGCGAACAGAACCAGAGTAATCAGCCCCAAGCCGATGGGGATCTCGATGCGGCCGAGCTTCGGGTTCAAGGGAACGCGAAACTCGCGCGGGCCGGGTTCGGTGTAACGCAGCACGAGTACCGCCAGCCCCTTCATCGCGAAGCTCCAGATCACGCCGAAGGCATAGGCCTCGCCCAGCAGAATCACATTGCCGCCGCTCAGGAAGATCGTGAGAAGCTGGAGTCCTACCACCAGGTTAATGATCCGGTGCGATGTGCCGTACCGAGGATGAGGATGGCGAAACCAGGGTGCCAGAACACCGTCTTCGGAAACCCGATTCAGCACTCCGTTCGAGCCCACGATCGCCGTGTTGACGGCGCCCGCCAGGATCATGATGCCCACCACCACTACGAAAGCGTGAAAAGCGAGGCGCAAAGGAAAGGAGCCGACGACGTTCATCGCCAAGCCGCCGATCAGGTTGTCGGCGTAGCCGAGGCGCGCCTGCGCGTTGGGAATAATCATGAATGCGAAGAACGAAACCAGCGAGGTGAACAACATGCTGTAAATGAAGACCACAAAGGCAGTCTTCTTGAGATTGGGCAGCTTCGGATGCTCGATCTCACGGTACACCTGTGCGAGCGTCTCGAGCCCGCTCATGGCCAGCACCGAGTGCCCGAAGGCCACCAGAATGCCGATCACTCCAATCAGTTCCGGCAAATGGTGCAACCATCCGTGCGCCTCCGGCGAAAAGTGCAGGTTCGCGGGAATCGGCCAAGGCGGCAGATGTCCGCCCCTCACCCAGAGCGTGTATCCGCACCAGCCGATCATGAGAACCACCATGAGGGTGGTGAACTCCATGATGCGGGCCGCCTTCTCACTCGATTCCTGGATGCCCTTGACGTTCTCGCGCCAGAAGTAGAGAGTCACGCCCGCGGCAAAAACCGCCGCCGTGCCGTTGGGAGGCAGCACCAGATTGATCTTGGCGTAGTGGAACAAATCATTCAGGAAGCCGGCGAGGTACAGACCGGCCGACACTCCGCTGATGGGGCCCGTCAGAATGTAGTCAAACATCAGGGCGGAGACGGAGAATTTGGCCAGCGTGGGGCCCATGGCCTCCTTCACCACGCGGTAAACGCCGCCGCGCACGAACATGCTGCAGCTCTCCACGTACATCTGGCAGACAGCGTAGGCAAACAGCATGACTGCCAGGATGAACCACGGCGCCGAAGGTCCTATCGCCTTTTCGGCGATGCCGCCCGCATAGAAGGCCGACGACGCCAAGTCATTCAGGACGATGGCTGCCGCGCGCCAGAAGGAAATGAAAGTGAGCATCGCGGTGGTGGCGAGCACCACCTGAGGAACGCGGGAATTTTTACTTCCCGCAGGAGGAGCTGAAGCAGGTGTGGACATCGTACTTTGGCGTCAGCCAAATCATACTTCGAATTGCGGTGAATGAGAAGCTGCCGGCCGCGCACGCCGCGCACGCGCGCATTACACAGGACATGAAAACCTTTACGCTTCGCCATATGCGATGCGAGGGTGTACACTCGCACCTGACGAAAATTGACAACAGCGGGGAGCGCGATATGAGCCGGAATTCTGCACGTTCAAACTTGCTTGGCAAGAAAGCGAAGAAAGGGTTTCGCGGCTATCCCGTGGCAACCGTGGCGTTATACGGTCCGGATAATAAGCGTGCCTCGAAGATTGCGCTGGGCATCGTTTTGCGCGAGGGCGCCGAACCTCTGATGGAGCGCTTCTTCTCCGATGAAGACATCCGTTATGATGCTGAGGTTCAGGAGCAAATCCTAAAGAGCATCCAGAATCATGGAGCGAAGTCAGTGGTGCTCACCGACGGGATCATCGGATGTCCTCACGAGGAGGGCATCGACTATCCTGAAGGCCAGTCCTGTCCCACGTGTCCTTTTTGGGCCGGCCGCGACCGCTTCACTCATGAACGAGTTCACTAATTGTGGGCAGTCCCTGTAGCTGCGCTCTATCAGGGTCGAGCTTGAGTTCCCACGGGCCACCGCTTCAGCAAACTACGCACAACAACGGGCACCAAGCAAGGATTCTATCGAAGCTCGCCAACCAGCGCCACATCCGCCCTCAGGAATCTCATCGTGTCGGCCAGCGTTTGGCGCCTGCACTCCACCGGCGCCAAGTGGCCACATCCCGGCAGAGCAACCAGCAGGGATTGCGGCATTTCGCGGTGCATTTCCTCACCGCAGGAAAGCGGAATGAGCGCATCCTGCTTTCCCCAGACGATCAACACGGGCGCGTGGATGGCGCCGAGCTTCCCGTCGAGCAGATCGTGCCCTGCTTGCATCGAATCCAGGGAGCGCCTCACCACCCAGCCCCGCTCGGCCGCCTGGCGAAGAAGGTCGCGGGCCACGAACTGAGGGATGTGCAGGGGACGGGGCGAGAGGGCAGCGTATAAACGGCGGAGATCCTGGCGCGTTCGCGCGGCGAACAGCCGTGGGTCAACGGGAGGCTTGAAGGAAATTCCGGCGCTGTCGTACAGCACCACGCGGTGGACTCGCTCGGGATGGTCGAGCGCGAACTTCAAGGCGATCCAACCCCCCATCGACCAGCCTGCAAAGTCGGCGCGCTCGAGGCCTTGACGGTCGAGAAACTGCCGCACAATATCAGACTGGAGCGCGATTGAGTAATCAACGTCGGGCCGGTCCGAGCGGCCATAACCGAGCAAGTCAATGGCATAAACGCGAAAGCCACCGCGCATGAGCGCCGGCATGGAGAGCGCCCAGTCACCAGCCTCTCCGCCCAGGCCGTGCAGTAAAACCACGGGGCTTCCCTTGCCGCCCACGAAGTACTGAATTCGGTAGGGTCCGAGCTGCGCGTAACTGCTGCCGATCCCCTGAACCCGCAGCCAAATCTGCGTGGTTTGGCGCCAGGCCCAGAGCGGGCGAAAGTAGAGCGCGATGCCAAAGATAATGGCCAGCCCGAGAATGGCCAGCAAGGCGCTTCGGAGGAAGCGCCGGCGAGTTCTTGGTGCGTCCATGAAAGCGGAGGCTTCCATCTTCAGATGGCACACTTGGTGCCGCAAAGGCCACCCAACCGATGCTACCACTGTCGGTTGGCTTAGCGGCCCAACTTGACCCCCTCTTTAACCGTGTGTTAGTTTTCTTAAGTAGATAGCTTGCAGCTTCCTTTTCGGGGATCAATTGGCTACGGCAACGGGGATCGCGCTCAAGCGCACGGCACTGAATGCGGTGCATCACGGTCTCGGCGCGCGGATGGTGGACTTTGCGGGCTGGGAGATGCCGGTGGAATACAGCGGCATCATTGAGGAGCACGTTGCCGTCCGCACCCGCGCCGGCCTTTTTGACGTCAGCCACATGGGCGAGATCGATATTCGCGGCCCGGGCGCGCTTGCGCTGGTCCAGCACGTCACCTCCAACGACGCCTCACGCCTCAAGATCAATCAAGCGCAGTATACGGCGTTGATGTACCCGCAAGGCAGCGCGGTGGACGATTGCCTGGTCCATCGCTTCGCGGACGACCACTTCTTCCTATGCGTCAACGCCTCCAACACAGACCTGGATTTCGCCTGGATCATCGAGCACAACCGCTTCGGCGCTACGGTGCGGAACGTCTCAAGCGAGTACTCGCAACTGGCCCTGCAAGGCCCAAAGGCGCCGGCCATTCTTGCCAAGGTCAGCGGCGCAGATCTGGTTGCTCTTAAGTATTATTGGTTCACGGAAGCCACGTGCGCCGGCGTGAAGGTGTTGCTGGCCCGAACGGGTTACACTGGTGAAGACGGCTTCGAGCTTTACTTCGCACCGGAGCCGTCGAAGCACGTGTGGCAGGCTCTGCTCGAAGCCGGCAAAGATGAAGGGTTGATCCCTGTGGGCTTGGGCGCGCGGAACACCCTGCGCCTGGAGGCTGCTTACCCTCTCTACGGGCACGAACTCGATCAAGAAACCACCTTGATGGAGGCCGGCCTGGCATGGATCACGAAACTGGAGAAAGGTGAGTTTCTGGGAAGGGACGTTCTGGCCGATCAGAAGCTTGCGGGCACGCGAAAGAGGCTCATCGGATTCGAAATGACCGACCGAAACATCGCCCGCGACGGCTATCCTGTTTGGGTTGGAGAGCAGAAAGTGGGTCAGGTCACCAGCGGATCACCGGCCCCGTTTCTAAAGAAGAACATCGGCTTGGCCTATATCGCTCGAAGCGCAGTCGACCGCAGACTCGCTGAACCGGGGCGAACTATCGAGATCGAAATTCGCAGCCGCCGCGCGCCTGCCCGCGTGGTGCCGCTGCCGTTCTACAAAAGACCGAAGTAAGGAGACAGGAGTCAGAAGCGTCAGGTTTCAGGTTCCAGGTGTCAGGTGCCAGGCGTGGGGATGCTGAGTGCTAGGTTAGTTATTCGACGACACCCCTGACACCTAGCACCTGACACCTGGAACCTGAGACCTGACGCTTCTGGCTTCTGATTTTCAAGTGAGGTCAAATGTACCCACCCGAACTGCTCTACACCAAGGACCACGAATGGATTCGTGTTGACGAGGAAATCGGCACCATTGGAATCACCGACCACGCCCAAAACGAGCTCGGCGATATCGTGTTCGTCGAGTTGCCGAAGCGCGGCGATCACGTTACGGCGCATGAATCCTTCGGCACGGTCGAATCGGTGAAGGCGGTCTCTGAGGTTTTTTCGCCGGTGACGGGCGAGGTGACGTCGGTCAACAGCCGACTGGCTAACGCTCCCGAGCTCGTCAACCAAGATCCCCACGGCGAGGCTTGGTTCATCAAGGTGCAACTCGCCGACCGGAGCCAGATCGACGGCCTGATGACCTCAGACCAGTACGAGGCTTATCTGGCGGGTTCGCAGAGTGCCGAGGTAACAGCCTGATGCGTTATTTGCCCAATTCGCCCGCCGATCGCGCTGCGATGTTGAAGGCGCTCGGCAAGAGCTCCGTGGACGAGCTCTTCGAGCAGATTCCCGCCGGCCTTCGGCTCACGGAACCCCTGCGGCTGCCGGGGCCGCTTTCCGAGTCCGAGCTGATGGAGTACTTCGAGCAGGTGTCGCGCGAAAGCGCCCGCGACTACGTGTCCTTGCTCGGCGCTGGGGCTTACACGCATTACCGGCCGGTGGTGATTGACTCTCTCATCCTGCGCGGTGAGTTCCTGACTTCCTACACTCCCTATCAGGCCGAGATCAGTCAGGGCAACCTGCAGGCCATGTTCGAATTCCAGACGCTGATCGCACAGCTTACGGGTATGGAGGTGGCCAACTCATCGCTCTACGACGGTTCCACCGCCACCAACGAAGCTGTTCTGATGGCCATGCGGCTCACCCGGCGCGAGCGCGTGCTGATGGCGCGCACCGTGCATCCGGAATACCGCCAGGTGACCCAGACGTATCTTCAGCACCAGGGCGTCCACATCGAGGAGGTGACCTACTCGGCTTCCGGCCAGATCGACGTGGCGGCGCTTGAGGCGGTGGTAAACGACAGGACCGCCGCCGTGGTGGTGCAGTCGCCGAACTTTCTTGGCGCTCTCGAGCGCTGGCCGGCCATTGCGGAGATTGCTCACCGGCACGGCGCCTTGCTGGTGGCCGTGGTGAGTGAGCCTCTTTCGCTGGCGCTGGTGAAACCGCCCGCCGAGGCCGACATCGTCTGCGGCGAGGCGCAGTCGTTCGGCGTACCCGTAGCTTTTGGCGGCCCCTACGTGGGATTCCTGGCGACGCGCGAGCAGTTCATCCGGCAGATGCCGGGGCGCCTGGTGGGCGAGACTCGCGATACAGACGGCCATCGTGGGTACGTGCTGACGCTGGCGACGCGCGAGCAACACATCCGGCGCGAGAAGGCCACTTCAAATATCTGCACCAGCCAGTCCCTGATGGCCCTCAACGCTACCATTTACCTCTGTCTGCTCGGTAAGACCGGATTACGGCAGCTTGCCGCCCAGAATCTCGCTAAGGCGCAGTACGCGGCGGCCGAGTTGGGAAAAGTGCCGGGTGCGTCAATCCCATTCTCGGCGCCGCACTTCAACGAGTTCGTTGTGAAGGCTCCGGGCGACGCGGAGGAACTGCTGGCGGGGTTGCGCGAGGAGAAGATCATCGGAGGCCTGCACCTCGATCGCTTCTACCCTGAGCTGAAGGATCACCTGCTGGTGTGTGTCACGGAAACGGTTCCGAAGTCAGCGCTCGACCGGATGATCGAAGTTTGGCATCGCTTCGGCGAACCCGCGACAAGCGGAAAGGTGTCCGGAGTCATGGTGGGTTACAGCCCCTAGCCTGGAGAGCGTACAAATGGACGTTGAGAGAACGATCGAGTTCATGCTCAAGAATCAGGCCCGCTCGGATGCGCGCTTCAACGCCAAGTTCGACCGGGCGGACGAACGCTTTCGGAAGGCGGAGGCTCGCCTGGACCGCCTAGAGCGAGTGGTCAGGTTGAATAACCGCGTTGTGAGCCGGTTAGTGCGCTACGGGGTGTCGCTGCGGAGTGATATACGCCGGTTGACTAAAGCTCAAGCAGAAACTGACAGGATCCTGAAGACGTTTCTTAGGAGCACGACGCATGGCAATGGGCGGCATTGAATCGCAAAGACAAAGTAGCACAGTTAGAAATTCCGAACGAAGCCGGAATGTTAATGAAAATAATAAGGTTAGTTAAGTGACTTAAGAATGAAGGTCGCTACGACCAGGGCTCGACCCCGCCAGCCCTTCCCGCAAGAAAGCGGGCCGCGGCTGCATGCCGTCACAGAAAGGATTCCAGCCATCGGGGTCAGCGACACAAAATTCGAAATGTTACGAACAAACCCGTCAAGTGATTGAAAATAAGGATGGGCCGATTTTGGATCCCGTCAGCTCATTGAAAATAAGTGATTTGAAGTATTAAACCCGTCAACTACCTGAAATAAGGCGATTTATAAGAGAATGACCGACCAAATCCAACACGCACGCCCTCATATGAATCGCAATGAGGGGCTAATCTTTGAGCGCTCAGCGCCGGGAAAGACCGGAGCCGACCTGCCGCCACTTGACGTTCTCTCCACCCCTGCTGAACAGACGCTTGGCGAAGAGTTCTTCCGGGAGGACATCGATGGCTTTCCTGAAGTCTCTGAGCTTGACGTGATGCGGCACTTTACGCGACTTTCCACCTGGAACTACTCGATCGATGCCGGCGTGTACCCGCTGGGATCCTGCACCATGAAGTACAATCCGCGCCTGAACGAGGTCGTCTCGCGCCTGCGGGGACTCGGCACCGATCACCCTTACACGCCCGAGCACCTCGCGCAAGGCTGCCTCAAGGTGCTGGCTGAGACCCAGCGTTGCCTGCTCGAAGTCACCGGCATGGACGCCATCTCGCTGCAGCCGGCGGCGGGCGCGCAGGGCGAACTCACCGGCCTGCTGATGATCCGGGCCTGCCTCCGGGAGCGGGGTGACGCCCGGCGATTCATCCTCATCCCTGATTCCGCCCACGGCACCAACCCGGCCAGCGTGACTATCTCCGGCTACCAGGTGAAGCACCTCAAGAGCGACAGTCGCGGCTGCGTGGACCTGGCCGAACTCGACGCCAAGATGACCGGCGAAGTGGCCGGCCTGATGCTCACTAATCCGAACACGCTGGGGATTTTCGAAACCGAGATCGAGCGCATTTGCGAGGTGATGCATTCCAAGGGCGGCCTGGTGTACATGGACGGCGCCAACATGAACGCCTTGGTGGGGATTGCGCGGCCGGGCGACTTCGGCGTGGACGTGATGCACCTCAACCTCCACAAGACCTTTTCCACGCCCCACGGCGGCGGCGGGCCCGGATCCGGCCCAGTGGCTGTTAAGCAATTCCTCGAACCCTTCCTGCCCTCCCCAACCGTCGAAGAAGCAGGCGACGGCAGCGCTTTCCTGAACCATGAACGGCCCCGCAGCGTGGGCCGGGTGCGGGCGTTTTACGGCAACTTCGGCATGGCGGTGCGCGCGCTAGCCTATACGCTAGCCTATGGTCCGGCCGGGGTGCGGCAGGCCACCGAAGACGCGGTGCTGAACGCCAGCTACGTGAAGGAAGGGCTGCGCGGCGCTTATGACCTGCCCTACGACGCGCCCTCCCTGCACGAATGCGTCTTCTCCGACAAGCGCCAGGCCGCGAAGGGAGTGCGCACCGGCGACATCGCCAAGCGTTTGATCGACTACGGCTTTCATCCTTACACCACCGCCTTTCCGCTGATTGTGCCCGGCGCCTTGATGATCGAGCCCACGGAGAGCGTGGGCAAGCCGGAACTGGACGCGCTGGTGGAGGCCCTGCGTTCGATCGCCCAGGAAGCGGAGGATAATCCTGACGTGGTTCGCACCGCGCCGCACACTACACGGGTGAAGCGCCTGGACGAGGCCGCAGCCGCGCGCAAACCGGTGCTGCGTTGGAAGGCTGGGGCTCAGGCAAAGTAGCGGTAGCCGTGTTGGGGTCAGGAGAAGCACGATGTCGAACGAGATCATCGTTAAGGATCCGAAGGTTCTGGGAGGCGAACCGGTCTTTCGCGGAACCGATGTTCCGTTCAAAGCGTTGACCGACTACTTGGAAAACGGCAAAACACTGGACGAGTTCATTGATGCTTACCGAAGTGTGAGCCGCGACGCCGCAATAGCCGCACTCGAGGAAATAAAGGCCCTGGTCCTTGGCAGAGTTCAAAGAGTTCTAAAGGAGATATGGGAGAATCGTTGTGAGTGTCATCATCCAAGACCCGGATATTCTGGGAGGCGAGCCGGTTTTTCTCGGAACCTGGGTTCCGTTTACGGCGTTGTTCGACTACCTCGAAGAGGGAGAACCTCTTGCTGAATTCCTGGACGATTTTCCAACCGTAACCCCGCAGGCCGCGGTCGCCGCGCTTGAAGAAGCACGCTCTATTCTTCTGGCGCGACTCAAATGACGATACTGCTGGACGAGTGCGTGCCCAAGAAGTTTAGATTCGAGTTGGCGCCGCACGTATGCGTTACGGTTCGTGAAGCCGGCTTTGCCGGCAAGAAAAAATGGCGAATTGCTGGCACTTGCCGAAGGCAAGTTTGATGTGCTCGTCACTGTGGGTAAAGCTCTGCGGCATGAGCGAAGCATCAAGACTCGACAGATTGCCATCATCACGATTCGCACTCGTTCGAACAGCTTGATGAGTCTGCGCCCCCACGCCGCGGCCTGTCTGGCCGCTCTGCGGGAGATCAAGCCCGGGCGGGTTATCGAGGTCGGACTGGTATAGCGCTCTGAAGGTCGAGCCGCCCTGGGGAACATCAACCACTAATTGGGTAAAGCCCTCAGTAGGCCACATCATCTTGTGGTTTTATCTTTACATTGTCTTTTCCTTCGTGCTAGGGTTACCCTCGTAGGCAGGGGATTTCTCGCGCCAGCCTTACCCGCAGTGCGCCAGCACGGGGCCTACGCACGAGGATGTCTTGACGAGAAAGAGCGTCGCGACGCGCAAGATTAGATTCGAGTTCAGCAGGCCGTCACAGCCGATTCATCTGGTTCGTTCTTCTCAAGAGCGCGGCCAAGGTGCCCGTGTCGCCTTGACGTACTTCGCCCAGACTTCCCGTTACGGGTCCCATCGCGGGTTTCACCCGCGTCGATCTTTGCTTGAAGCTTGCGGGAGGAGTGCACCTTGTTCAAACTCAAGAAATTAGAACTGCTGGGTTTCAAATCGTTCGCCGACCGCACTCGGCTGGAGTTCGGCGCCGGCACGGCAGCGATCGTGGGACCCAACGGATGCGGCAAATCAAACCTTGGCGACGCCATCAATTGGGTGCTGGGCGAGCAGAGTGCCCGCACCTTACGCGGCGATCGCATGGCGGACGTCATCTTCAACGGGACGCGCCTGCGGCCGGCCACAAGTATGGCCGAGGTGAGCCTCACGCTGATTGATGCAGAAGCGCTGGAGGCCAAGGGTCACCGCAGCGCGGCGCATTCCACCCACTCGAACGGTTCCAACGGAGCTTCTACGAACGGATCTTCGGCGGCGAGCGAGGCCTTGGCCTTGCATTCCGCCAACGGCGGGGGTAATGGACACCAGCCCGGTGGCCATCACAGTGTCGAGCCCTCCACGCCTGCTCGTCCCGGTCATCCTGACGGCGAGATTGTGGTCACACGCCGCCTGTTTCGGTCGGGCGAGAGCGAGTATCTCATCAACGGTGACACCTGCCGCCTTCGCGACGTTCAGGAACTCTTCATGGGCATGGGCCTCGGGCCCGATTCCTACGCCATCATCGAGCAGGGGCGCATTGGGCAGATTCTCAGCTCCAAGCCGTCAGACCGCCGAGCCATCATCGAGGAGGCGGCGGGCGTTTCCAAGTTCCGGGCCCGCAAACGTCTGGCCGAAGCCAAGCTCGAGTCCGCCCGCCAGAACCTTGCCCGGGTTACCGACATCCTCGAAGAAGTCACCAAGCAGGTGGGCTCGCTGCGGCGCCAAGCATCCAAAGCGAAACGGCACCGCGAGCTGAGCGACGAACTGGGCGCGCGCTTGAAGCTGGCGCTCACTTCGCGCCTGGGCTTGCTTGATGACCGGTGCGCGCAAATCCGCCAGGAACTTGGCGCGCTGCAGAATACTTGCGCGGACGCCGGGCATGAGCTCGAAGAACTGGACAGCCGCGAGAGGTCCGCGAGCGGGCGTCACGAGCAGATGGAAGCTGATCTCGTACGGCTGCGCGAGGCTTGCGCGCAGGCCGATCTGGAGCGGGAACGGCTGGTTTCACGTCTCGACCAAACGCGGCAGCAGATTGCGGCCCTCGACCGCCGGCTGAAGGAAGCGGAGTCAGAGCGCGGCGGGATGGGAAGTGAGCTTAGCGACCTCACTGCAAAGGCCGCAGAGCGGGCGCAAAATGCCGCCGAGGTTCGTGCCCAAGCGGCTCTGGCCGGCGAGGCCGTCAACCAGATCGCCGCCCGGCAGCAGGAGCTGGCATCCACCCTGCGCGAGGCGGAACGGCGGCTGGAGTCGAGCCGGCATGGGTTACTCGACGCAGTGGCTCGGGCCGCTGAATTGCGTAACCGCCTGGTCCAGGCCGGGGAGACTTCGGCTGCCCTTGAACGCCGCACGGCCCGGCTTGAATCTGAGCGCGTCCTTGCGGCCGAAGAGGACCTTCGGGTGGCGGCTGAGCTTGAAAGCTGCCGGGCTGCAAACACCTCGGCCGAGGATGCCCTGGCCAGCATCGGCGGCGCCGCTGAAGACGCAGCCGCGCGGCTCGAAGAGGCTCGGCGCGAGGAGGCTGCGGCGCGTACCCGCGTCGATCAGTTACGCGAAGAATTGGCCCAAGCTAGCGCCCGGCGCGAAGCTCTAGGCGAAAGTCTGGCGCGCCACGCCTACAGCACCGAAAGCGTGCGGCGGTTGCTCTCCGGTTCGATTGGAGAAAACAGCCCTACCAATGGGACCTTCAAGCCGCTCGGCTTGTTGGCCGATTTCGTCGAGGTGACGCCCGGGTACGAAGAAGTAGTGGAGGAGTTCTTAAAGCAGGAACTGGACTGCGTGGTCGTGGAACGCCACGAGGACGCACGGCACGGAATCGATCTGCTGCAGACGGAGGGCGGCGGGCGCTCCTCATTCTTCGTAGCTCGCGCGTCGTCGAACGGTCATTCGAACGGCTCCGCAAGTATCGGGCATGTTCCAGGCGTGGTGGCTCCGCTCGCCGATTTCGTTCGTTTCGCTCCAAGCCTGGGCCTCAACGGCGATCCGGCGCTTTCTTCCCTGGCCAGCGCCCACGTGGTGGAGGATGCTGCCGCGGCTGAGCGCCTCGCCGGGGCATACCCCATGCACCACTTTCTGACACCGCGAGGCGAGCACTACCATCACCGTTGCGTCTCGGGCGGAAAGGGTCGGAGTGCGGGCCCGCTGGCCGTTCGGCGCGATTTTCGCGAGCTTGACCGGCGGGTGACCGAGTTGGAGCCCCTGCTGGAAAACGCCCGCGGTGCGCTAACCGCCATCACATCCCAACGCAGCGGTCTGGAGGTCGAAGTCCACCGGTTAAGCGCGGAACGGGTAGAGAAGGAAAAGGACTCATTGCGCCTGGGCGAAAGGTTACACCAATCGGAGGTGGCGCTCGATCGCAGCCGGCAGCGGCTGGGCGTGCTTGACGCCGAGCTCGACCGGACAGGTCAGGAACGGGCGGCGCTGGCCGAACAGCAAGCCGGAATTGAGCGCGAGCTGGAGGCGGCATCGAGCAGCCAGGCCCAGCGCGAGGTGGAAATCGCCCAGACGGGTGAAACCGCGCGCCAGCTTCGCGGCGAGGCTGACCGGCTGGCGCAGGAACTGGGCCAGTCTCGGGCGCATGCCAGTGCGCTCGAAGAGCGCTGCCAGGCTGCGGAAGCGGAGCAGAGAGCCATCGAGGGTCGAGTCACTGAAACGAAGTCGCGCCTCACCCGGCTCGAGGACCAGTGTGCCGCCTGGGCCAAGGAACAGACTGTGCTTGCGGAAGAGAGCGTGCGGCTCGGGGCTCGCGTCCAGGAGCTTGAGGCGGAACAGGCGCAGGCACGAGAGAGAATGTCGGCGCTGGCAGAGGAATCGTGCCAGGCCCGCAGCGACCGCGATGAATTAGGTCCGGCGGTTCAGGCGGCGCGCAGGCGTCTCGAGGCCGAGCGGGAGAAGCGCTCCGCTTCGGAAGTAGCGCTGGCGCGGGCCGAATCGGACCTCGATCATCATGCGAACCTGTGCCGTGAAGAGCTTGGCCGCGAGCCAGCGGAACTGGTTGCGGAGATGGCGTCGGAAGTCGCGTTGACCGGAGAAGTCCTGGAAGCAGCCGAAGCGGAAGTGCGCGAATTAAAGCGTCGCATCGCCAACCTGGGCCCCATCAACATGATGGCTCTCGAGGAACTCAAGGCGACTGAGGAGCGCTTCACTTTCCTTGAGACGCAACGGCAGGACCTGCTGTCATCCATCGAAGATACCAGCCAGGCCATCCGCGAGATCGACGAGGTTTCGCGCCGCCAGTTCATGCAGGCCTTCGAGGCCATCAACGCCAACTTCGCCGAGACCTTTCGAACCCTGTTTGGGGGCGGCGTGGGTACCATGCGCCTGAGTGACGAGACCGATCCGGACAGCGGCATCGATGTGGCGGCGCAACCTCCCGGCAAGCGCCTGCAGAACGTACTGCTGCTTTCCGGTGGGGAGAAGGCGCTGGTGGCCCTGGCGCTGCTCATCGCCATTTTTCGTTACACTCCGAGTCCTTTCTGCGTCTTGGACGAAGTCGACGCTCCACTCGACGATTCCAATGTGGACCGATTTACCCGCATGATCAGATCGATGAGCGAGCATACGCAGTTCATCCTGATGACGCACAACAAACGCACCATGGAGATGTGCCCGATGATGTACGGTGTGACCATGGAAGAGCCGGGCGTTTCGAAGATTGTTTCGGTGCGCTTTGAGGTGGCTGAGCGAGAGGCGCTTGTTGAAGTGGGCGCGACGGCCTGATGAGCCGGCCGGCGGACTGCGGCCCTAAGAGTCTTCCACAGGAATTCAACAACCTTTTTGCGCATCTTCAGCGCGTCTGAAGTTCACGCGCCGCCCTAAGTTCTTTTGTCTCTGAGGCCCGTTTTTTGACGTTGACAAGATTTAAAGTTCGTCTAGAATGGCGAACGTCTTGGGAGTAATCGTGACACAGACCAATCAACTATTGCTGCATGAATCTTCTCTTCCGCGAGTCGAGCTTTTTTCACGAGGAAAGGTCCGCGACGTCTATGAAGCCGGGCAGGACCGGTTGCTGGTGATCGCAACGGACCGTCTCTCGGCATTCGACGTGGTGATGGCGCAGGCCATTCCTGACAAGGGCCGGGTGTTGAATCAGATCTCGTGCTTCTGGTTCGACTTTTTGAAGGACTCTACCAAGACTCATTTCATCACCGCGAGTTTGGATGAATACCCCAGCGAGTTCCGACCTTATGCCGAACAGTTGGAGGACCGCTCGATGCTAGTGGTCAAGGCCCGGCCGTTTCCCATCGAGTGCATCGTGCGCGGGTACCTGGCGGGTTCCGGCTGGAAGGACTATCGCGCCACAGGCGCAGTCTGCGGCATCAAGCTTCCAACAGGTTTGCAGGAATCTTCCAAACTCGATCCGCCCATTTTCACGCCGTCTACCAAGGCCACTTCAGGGCACGATGAGAATATCAGTTGGGAGGCGATGGTTTCGACGGTTGGGCTGAAAGTTGCCGAGGAATTGCGAGCCAAGAGTCTGGCTGTTTACGAGCGGGGCCGGGAATACGCAGAGAGCAAGGGCATCATCATCGCAGATACTAAATTCGAATGGGGTTTGTCTGGGGACGAAATTATTCTGATCGACGAGGTCCTGACGCCGGACTCATCGCGTTTCTGGCCGCGCCAGGGCTACGAGCCGGGAAGGTCGCAGCCTTCATTCGACAAGCAGTTTGTGCGGGATTATTTGGAGACGACGGGCTGGAACAAGCAGCCGCCTCCGCCTCCGCTGCCGCCGGACGTCATTCGTGGTACCAGTGAAAAATACCGTGAGGCTTATGAGCGGCTAACCGGCCGCCTGCTCGACTGAGCAGACGTTTAGGGCGCGGGGCGATTCATGGTGCAACTCTGGAACTGGCTGGACTGGATACTGGCCCTCGTCGTCCTGTTTTCGGTGGTCTCGGGCGCAGGTGAGGGGCTAACCAAGGGGATTATCGGTCTAGCCTCGCTGATCGTCGGCGTGGCCGTAGCAGCCGCCGGCTATCACTCCCTTGGAGACACGTTGGGCTCCGTCATTCACTCGCGCGATCTTGCCTACGGCTTGGCGTTTTTCACGCTGTTTGTGCTCGTGCTCCTCGTTGGCAGTCTGGTGGCGCGTCTGGCGGAGAAGTTGGTGAAGACGGCTGGCATCCGCTGGCTCGACCGCCTGCTCGGACTGCTGTTTGGGTTACTGCGCGGCATCATCGTGGACGTGGTGATCGTGATGGCGCTGCTGGCGTTTGCCATCAAGCCCGAAGCCGTGCGGCGATCGCAGCTCGCGCCCAAGGTGATGGACGGTTCACGCGCCCTTGCAGCACTCATGCCGCCTGAGCTTCGAAGACAGTTCGACGCTGGACTCGCGGCCCTGGAACGCGGGCTCATCGATGCCGGAGAGCGAACGCGCCAGCAGGAATAATCAAGCGGTGACGTTCTGATAGTGGGAGCTTCGCTTTGAAGGACCAACTTGAAGCGCTGATCAACCAGATGGTGGAACAGGGAATCGCCTACGAGGATGCCGTCAGCGAATTTGAGAAGCGGTTTATCAAGCGTGTACTTGAGAAATCAAACGGCAATCAGTCAAAAGCAGCCGGCGAGCTGCGCATACACCGAAACACTCTCAGCCGGAAGATTGACGAATTCAATCTCGACCACCGGTCGCGTTCGCTACGGCGCACACGCCTAGAGACGAAACCCGGGCAGCCGCCGCTGAGGCGTCGGCGTCCGGGATGACTTACTGCCACTAAGTTTAGTGGCCACCCGGCCTGCGGTGCGTAGGCCTAGTTCCGGGTTTTTTCTTGTCCGCCGCTGCCGCAGCGAGGTCATCGCTGTTGATGTTGCCGTTGTCGAGCGTCAGCACGAAGCTGGGGGTTGTGGTGTAGGCAGAAATCGTACCCGTGAAGCGGAGCGGGTCGCCCTGTGAGAGGTCCTTACAGCCGGGCTGGGAGTCTTTCAGCTCGATATCGTAAGTGCCGCTCTGGCTTTTCGAGTCATTGGTAATGTCGACGTGGACCAGGCAGCTGCCGTCCGGCGCTTTGTCGATGTTGTCCACCCAGCCGCCGCCTCCGAACTGCTGACCTTTGATTTGGGCCCACGTGCTGGTTTCGGTATCGCCGCCTGCTTTCAGATTGTCTTCATAATTGTAAAAGGCGTCGACGAACGCGTTGCCGGTGGCGGCATGTTTAGCAGCCGGGGCCACTTTGAAGTCGGCAGGCGGCGTCAATGAAGATGCGGCCTGAGTCAAAACGTCATTTTCGCCAGCATTTGAACCGTGCCGGCGTGTATACACATCATCATAGAACTTTGTGAGTGCTGCCAGGTTGGGACTGTTGGCGGCTTTACCCAAAGACACAGAGCGCGCCAAGTACCAGATCGCGTTGTTGAAATCCGGGGGATTCGAGTAGTAGTAAGCTTGTCCCAAAAGGGAATTATTCACCGCGTCGCCGGGACTATCATCCAAGGAGGCTTTGAGCGACGTGATCGCGTTCGCATAGTCCTTCCTCTGGAGCGCCACAAACCCGGCCGTGCCGTTGAAGATCGCTCTCTTGGCTTTGACGTATTCAGTGAACTGTGTGTCACTAACCTGCGCAGGCTTTTGTAGCTTTCCGAGAGTGTCCAGGCCACGCTTGGCATAGCCTTCGGCCTGCGACAACTGATCGCTGGCGTCGCTGGCTTTTGCGTTGTACACAAATGGAAACGCAAAACTCAGGTAGGTGAGAGCATCCAGATTATCGGGATTAGCGGCAAGCGCCTTCTTCCCTGCGTCCATAGCCTTGGCACTGTCGCCGAGTTGCTGATAGGCCGTCAACTCTTGCACGTAAGCGGCATCTTTGAAATCCGAGGTGGGGTATTTCTGGATCACGCCCTCGGCCAGAGTGATCTTCTTGTGCGGGTCGGTCTCCTTTGCCAGCGCCTGGAAAGCATCGTACTCTTCCCGGCTCTTCCATTGCGGTTGCTTCGGGGCCGCTCCTTGTGCCGCGGGTGCATCCAGTACAGTGCGCGGGCCAGTGGGCGCCGCGAGCGCTCTCAAGAGGGATCCCCCGCAAAGCCATCCTGCCAGTGCCGCCAAGCTCAAAAGTACGGTTACCCTTATTTTCATCTTCTCTATGACCTCAACATTTGTAGAATATGGGCCTCAGTAGCCGCCGTCTCGAACAGGAGGTCGGCCCGGCTCACTCCCAGATGCCGTACGCAAGAGGTGCCGCAATTGAGATATCAAGACTCCGCAAACTTTTCAAGTGGAATCTCACAGCACAACATTCCCCTCTGAGTAAAGTATAACACCTGCCCGTTAGATGCCGCAGACGAATGGGCGCAATAGCAACTTCTTATACTCGCCGATCCAACTGCTTGGGACGATAGCCGCTGGCACCCGGTCGGCAGGATTTGCCGCCAGGTTTGACGGATTCGCCTCCCTCGGCTAGACTCGCCGCGCGTGGTAGAGTAGCTTGCGCCGTGGCAGGTCGCCAAATCACTAGAAGTCTGCAGCGGCCTGTCCTTTCGCGTGAGGAGCCACAGGAGACCGCTTGGCATTGCGCGCCCTCGATCTCGCCGTTGTGCTCGGTTATCTTGCCGCCATCACTTGGTTTGGCTCCACCTTCCGCAAGAATCAGCGAACGCTCTCTGACTATTTTCTGGGGGGCCGCCAGCTTCCCTGGTGGGCGCTCGCCCTTTCGGTGGTCTCTGCGGAGACCAGCATTTTGACCATCGTCAGCACGCCGGGCATCTCCTACCGCTCTAACTTCGGCTTCCTTCAGCTCATTTTGGGGTATCTCGTTGGCCGAGTTGTTGTAGCCTTCGTGCTGATTCCCCGTTATTTCTCAGGCGAACTCTTCACGGCCTACCAGTTCGTGGAACGCCGCTTCGGACGAACCGTTAAGCTCTTCACCGCGGCCCTATTCCTGACGACGCGGGCCTTGGCGGAAGGCGTCCGCGTATTCGCTATCGCCATTGTGGTGCAGGTGGCATTCCCCTCAGGGGCTCTCGCAGCCGTCGCCATCATTGTCGCGCTGACTCTGTTCTATACGTTTCAGGGCGGCCTGGCCGCAGTCATTTGGACCGACGTTATCCAGCTTTCGATATACCTATCAGGAACGGCGGTCGCGCTCTTCGTGGCGCTGCACGGCATTCACGGCGGCTGGGCGCAGGTCCGAGAGATTGCACAGTTAGCCGGCGGTAAGTTCCAAGTGTTCGATTTTCACTTGAGTCTTCACGATCCTTATCTCTTCTGGTCGGGCCTCGTGGGCGGCGCCTTCCTCACCAGCGCCAGCCACGGCACAGACCAACTGATCGTTCAGCGGCTGCTGGCCGCCCGCAACAAGCGCCAGAGTCAGGCGGCGCTGCTTTCAAGCGGTGTCGTCATCCTCGGCCAGTTCACACTTTTTCTCACCGTGGGTGTGGTCCTTTTCGCGTATTACCGGCAGTCTCCGCCCGCGGTCGCCTTCGCGCGCTCTGATCAGGTGTTCCCAGCCTTTGTCGTAAATGAGCTTCCCAGCGGCCTCGCCGGACTTCTTATGGCAGCGATACTCGCCGCAGGCATGGCAAACCTCAGCGCCGCATTGAACTCGCTGGCATCGAGCTCCGTCGTGGATTTTTACAAGCCCTTCTTCAACCCGGCCGCTGACGAACAGCGTTCGCTTAAGCTGTCTCGTTACTTTACCCTGGCCTGGGGCGTTGTGCTGATCGCGATTGCATTCGCGGCAGCGCACTTGCATCAAGGCGTGCTTGAGCTGGCGCTGACGATCGCTTCGGTGCCCTACGGCAGTATGCTGGGGATCTTCCTTCTCGGCGCACTTACCCGGCGAACCACACCCGCCGGGGCGCTAACGGGCGCTGTCGCCGGCCTCGCCGCGCTCATACTCGTGATTCTATTCACCTCGATTGCGTGGACGTGGTATGTCCCCATCGGGACCTCGGTCACCTTCACAGTCGGATGGACTGCCAGCCTCCTCTCGAGCCGGCGGATGCGCTTGGAAGCCGACTAGACCTGGATACTGACTGCGCTTCGACCTGGGGATTCACGATCTCCCGGCATGCTGCGCAACGGTCGCCGCGGGCGCAAGCCCAATAGCTTCGCGCGCTGCTGCCTCTCCGGTGCGGATCACGTCTGAAATGCCGATGCCGAAGTAAGCGTTACCGGCTAAATAGACGCCTGGATGCTCGCTGAGACGATCGGCCGTCGTGCGTAGGCGCTCGGCATGGCCCACCTCGTACTGCGCCATGGCGTTTGGCCAGCGGCAAATACGCGAGACCAAAGGCTGATCGCGGATTCCCAGAATCGACGCCAGCTCATCACGCACAATCTGCAGGATCTCCTCGTCACTCGCCTCAAGAATAGCTGAGTCGCGCGAGCCGCCGAGAAAGCAGCGCAGCAGCGCTCGATCACCAGGCGCTCGATGGTCGAACTTCGCGTGAACGAAGGTGCACGCGAGTAACCTCCGCCGTTCCACGCGCGGCACCAGGAACCCGAATCCCTGTGGCAGACGTGCGCGAACGCCACCGTCATACACTAGCGCCACGGTTGTCGCCGAGTTGTAAGGAATGTCAGTCAAGACCGCGGAAAGCGAATTGTCGAGGTCGGCGAGCAGCTTGGCCGCCGCCCAGGCCGGAATCGCCAGGATCACCGCGTCTGCCTCGCGGCTGGAGCCATCCTCAAGCACCAGCCGATAACGCCGCCCGTCAAGCGATAGCCCTAACTCCTCCAACCGAACCACTCGTCTCTGCAGCTCCACACGATCACTTTCGATGCGCCCAGCCAAAGCCTCCACCAGGCTACCTAGCCCGTCGCGGAACGACGTGAAAATGGGTCGGCGGCCGGCCGCGCCCATCTGTTTCCGCAGCGCGAGGCCGGCCCGCGTCAGGCTGCCATACTTCGCTTCCAAGTCCCGAAAACGCGCCAGCACCGATCGCAGGCTCAGGCGCTCGGGATCGCCTCCGTAAACGCCGGCCAACAGCGGCTCTGTGATGCTATCCAGCATGCCGCGCCCGAAATGGCGAGCGATGAAGCTGGCCACCGATTCGTCGCCCTCCGGCGCGAGTCCGCCCGGCGGGCGCCCCGTCAGCCACTCGCGGGCAATCGCGATTTTGCTGGGGAAGGGAATAAGCGGGGTGGTGAGCACCGGCCAAAGCCGCGACGGTACCATCAGCAGAAGTCCGTCCGGCATCGGCCGCAAGCGGCCGCGATGAAGGATGTAGGTGCGACGTCCGGCGTCATTCGAGCCGATGAGTGAATCGCCGAGGCCAAGTTCCCTCGCCAGTGCCGCAGCCTCGGGCTTTTCGGTGAGAAAGCTATCGGGACCAGCCTCGATAACGCAACCGTCAGCGCGATCGGTTTGGACCACGCCGCCCAGGCGGCTGCTCGCTTCGATCAGACACTCGTCTACGGGCGCGCCGTGCCGCCGCGCCTGGCCGAGGCGATAGGCCGCGGTGAGCCCGGCCATGCCCCCGCCCACGACGATGATCCTGCGAAGTTCGCGATCGAGCATCGGGAAGTGTCCGTTAGGACCCGGAAGCTGTCAGCATCCTGATGAGCTCACGCCGATTCATACGGTCTCGTTCAACGTTAGCTTGGCAGTTGCGCCATCGTCAATCGGCGTGTGGCGAGGCGATGGTCGCCGCCAGTTGGCGAGCTAGACTCGCCGCTATTCAAGCTGCACCACGACGAAACCGGGTACCGGTGTCATTTGAACGCCCCGATCGCGGTCATTCCCGCGAAGGCGGGAATCCACTTTCTTGACGTACTGGCTTCTTTTGAGACCTTGTGCAATGGATTCCCGCCTTCGCGGGAATGACGCCGGACCGAGGCGTCTGTCAAGTAGCAAAAAACACAGTCCCCAACCAATGGTACTGTCAAACGGCGCGCGACTTAGGCTAAGCTACCGATTATGGCTGTCACTAACACTCAGGCAAGGCCGAAAGACTCCAGGCGCGTGGAATCATGGGTCTATGGGGTGCTGAACCCGCTCATCGACGCTGTGAGCCGCGAAGTGGCTTTCCTTGAAGAGGGCAACTTGACTTGGAGGAATTACTCCCGGCACTGCGAGCACCTCCGTCCCATCGTCGAATATATCGCAGGGGATCAACTTCCGGTGTATGGGGATTTCCTAGCCAACGAGCAGGCGGGGTTCAAAGACCGATTTGTGGAGCACGACCAGAAACTCGCCACTACCGAGGCAGCGGCAACGGAGGCCTATCGCGTCTTGATTGAACCGGAGGCTTTCGAGAACCAGATCGAGCAGTCGCTCGAAGAGTATGAGTCGCGCGTTCACTCTCGTCAGCCGGGGTATCGCGAGAGTTTGCTCCCAACGGCGGACATTCTGGCGAGGGCCGTAGCGGAGCTTCTGGTGAATCGTGCGGACGACTTGCCTTACCACCCTTCAACAAAACAATTCTGGCAGGACCATCGGGAGCAGTTCCAACAATTCCGGAAAGACCCTGCGTTCGGTGCCTTAAATCGGGCAGCGACCGCCTTCAGAGAATCATCGCGAGCGTTGAAGGATGCCCTTATAAGCCACCGTCTTGACCTGTGCCAGAGTTACGATATTCCACCCGAGCCACCGCCGGCGGACCAAGCGACGCAATGAGACCGGCAGCGTACAAGCGCAGCGTTTTGCATCTCAGAAATGCTGCGGTTTCTCATGTCCCCCCCTTGTGACAGAGACCGCGGCGAGGTGCCGCGGAGTCTGAAAGTCACAGACTCCGACGCCACCTGGCTCGACAATCGAGGTGATGCTTGATAAAGTCAGCCTGAACTATGAGGGGCTGCCGAAACAAAATCCGTTCCACCGACTTCAAACCCAGGTAGAGAGACGAAAGGTGGCGTTGCGAGCAGATGCTTCGCCAAATCGATCTTCTGACGCTTGACTCACGGGTGGGCGCTCCAGAGGGAGTAATTTACAGCACTTCGCCTCGCAGAGCCGAAGGCACGGACAATGCCTCATACTTTGTAAAGGGCCTGAACCGGAGGTCGTGTTTGCGGAACTCGCGGGATGTCTTCTTGCCGTGGAAGTAGGATTGCAGGTCCCAGAGGTCGCAGTTTGCAGGTATGGAGAAGCAGTCTATTGCGGCAGTTGCAAAGTCGAGAACGCGTTTAGAGACGTTTCTCCATAGTTGAAGCAGCCGCATAAAGTTCACAACTTCGGCGACCTGTACGACGTCATCGTAGTCGATGCGTGGTTGGCGAACAACGATCGAAATCTAGGTAACGTTCTTGGGCGACCCGGTTGGCGGGAGCGGTGTTGAACTTGTTATCATCGATTTTGAGAAGTCGAAAGGACTACGGCCAAATCCTATCATTGAGTCCGGAATGGTCGACTTCCGCTCCCTGTGGCCGACCGGCGAATTGGGCGAGATACTGCGAGAACATAAGCCACTGATGCCTCCCCCAGCAATCGTCGACAGAGTGCGGCAAATTGGCCACAACCGATGTGCCGCGCTGATTGCTGAGGTCGGCGACAAGTTTGGCCCCGTAAACTGGGCAGATAACTGCACCGAAGCGCTTTCGAGGCGTGCGGCGCGCATTGACGAGATTGCGAGGCAGGTATGGACGCCACGGTAAAAAGGGATGTCGGGACTTACAGATTGATGTTCTTTCAACCCGACCCTGAGGATGGTGATCGTGTTTGTGTCGGTGTGTTACTTCAGGAGGGGCGCAGTTGCGCGGTGCTGTACGACAAGAGATTTCCAAAAGTGCACTGCATTGCACCAGGATTCGAGCCCGAATTGGTCAAGTTCTACCTCGATGATCTCGCAACTACCCTTCAACGCAACTGCAGAGACGATTTGGCGCTGACCTTGAGGCGGTACGCGCCACAGCTAGTTGCTTCGGAAGAGCGCTCCATTTTGCTGCCGGTGACGGAACTCACAAAAATGAGGTTGCTAGAACGGTTCGTCCGGCCTCGCTCGGAGCCGAGAACGGCGGACCTCGAGACCGCGTCTACGTTAGCAAGACAGGGAGAGCAATTCACAGAGCGTTTACGCCTACTAGTTGGAGAATGTGTTCGCCCGACCGAGGCGACGATTTTTCAAAATGCCCGACCGCAAGAAATATTCGGACGAGCCTTACCGGACGTAAGGCCTGTTGCGATCTCAGTGAAAAGGGGCGAAAAGATCACGCTAATTGACGGGGTCGATCTGCAGATTATGAACGGTAAGCGGGCCAGGGAGAGAGCCAATCAAGTCGCGTATACTTTCTGGCAGTACGGACGCGCGCGGTCAGAAGATTCGTCTTTTCTTTGGCAGACGCGATTTACTCGGGTTGGTGTGGTTCTGAATGGTTCGACTCACAAGACCTCTAAGTACTACGCAACTCACGATTATGTTCTGCATCAGTTTCAGAAGGACGCGGACCTTGCAATTGACGCCGCATCGGGAGAAGACGCACAGAAACTGAGGGCGGCTCTGGCCCAGGAAACGCAAGCATAAAGTGGTGGGTGGCGCAGACATCGTACTCTGACAGTCTGCGAGCGGCTCTCAATCGGACAATCGTCCGCGGGTGGCGCCTCAGTACAGTTCCGATCATCCTCGGATCAGCGCTGCCTCTAAGTTATTGACCCTCCGGCCCCCAAAAGCATTTTTCCTGGCTGGCGCGTACCTTTCTTTTCAAGGTGTGCGCGCCGGTTTAGATGTAGCCTAGTCTGAAACGCTACAATAACCCCGAAGGGCTTTAGCAGAAATAACTTGACAGGCTCCTCGTTTTGTGATACCAAGAGGAGGCTGCTTGTTGGGGAAGCTTGGAATGTTCCGGCGGCATCATCGCGCAAAGTTTTGTCATCCCGAACGGGCCTTGAGCGACATCGCGGACGTGGATAACGTCTGTGTCGAGCAACCGGCTACCGGTTTCGTTCGGGATCGGCCGAGAAGAGATGGTGGGAAGGGTCGGGCGAACCGAATGCCGGCGGAGAGGAGAGCCCCGGGGAACGGATGGCGACGAACGAAGCCGGAATCTTGCAGGAATCAAGAGGGTTGCCAGAATATGTCGGCCGCTGACTGCCGGGCGGGCGCCTCTTTCACGCGGCCGAAGGCAAAACCCGAACCGTGGGCCGACCGACGGGCACGCGTGAGCGAACGAAGCCGCAATGTGATTGATGCTCAGGGAGTTGAGAATTTGACTCGAGACGCGGGTGGGTCACAGATCGCTCTTCCGGCTGATCGTCGGGCGCGGGAGCTGTTTACGTAAACGCGTGGGCCTGTTTACGTAAACGAGCCCGCATCCAGAGAACACAGGGCGACGAACGAAGCCGGAATGTAACAGAAGACAAAAGAGTTGCTGAAGTATGTCGGGCTGGCTGCCACCGCCAGTTCTTGGGCTGGCACACTGGCGGCAGGTCTCGGTGTTTCAAAGATGCCCAAGGCCAAAAAGGCGCTGACCGTGGCCAACCACTTGCTACATATTCGGCTTCACGAGCGCCTGATAGACCGCGGACCGGCTCAAGGATTCGAGGCTGGGGCTCGTCGGGCCGAGCACCCGCTGGATCATGCCCACGAAGACGATGTCGTTCGTCGGATCGACCCAGAACCACGTGCCGCCGATGCCGCCCCAGGTGAACGTTCCCTGCCCGTCAGGGGAATCGATTTCCGGCGGATTGAACTCCACGGCGCCATCGTATCCCCATCCGAAGCCCGCCTGCATTCTCAGCGAGAGGATCCCGAATTCACCCGTCAGGAGCTTGGCGGGCAGATGATTCGATGTCATCAGGCGCACGGCCGCGGGCGACAACACGCGGAGGCCGTTCAGTTCGCCCGCATTGTCCAACATCTGGGCGAAGCGCAGGTAGTCTTCAGCGGTCGAAACCATCCCGCCTCCGCCCGATGGCATCCGAGGCTGCGCGGTGTAGGCGCCGCCAAGGCCGCTCGCGCCATCGGTAACCAACTCGCCCTTGCCGTTGGCGCGGTAGAGGGTGGCGAAGCGATTCCGCTTGTCCGCAGGAACGAAGAATCCGGCGTCCTTCATGCCCAGCGGCTTGAAGACGTTCTGCTCGAGGAAGTCGGGCAGCGGCTGGCCTGAGAGCTTCTCCACAATGTGGCCCTGGATGTCTGACGAAACGCTGTACACCCACTCCGTGCCGGGCTGATAGAGCAAGGGGAGCTTGGAGAGCCTGTGGACGAAGTCTTCGAGCGACGCCGACCCGAACAGGTTCGCGCCCTGGTACGCCTTGTCGACCGGCGTGTCGCCAAAGATGCCATAGGTGAATCCGGCCGTGTGCGTCATCAGCTCACCTATGGTGGGCGGATGGATGGGATCTCCGAGGATCATCTTCCCGTCAGCGTCCACACCCTTGAAGACCTTGAGGTGCGCGAATTCGGGAATGTACTTCGCGATGGGATCGGCCGGCAGCCACTTGCCTTGTTCCCAAAGGATCATCATGGCCACACCCACGACCGGCTTCGTCATGGAGAAGTCGCGGAAGATCGCGTCCTTCGGCATCGGCGCGCCACTCGCCAGGTCGCGCACGCCGTATGCGCGATAATCGATCACTTTGCCATGGCGGGCGAGGATGGTGACCATGCCCGGGATCTGTTTCCAGTCGATGAACTGCTGCATCAGGGCGTGAAGGCGTTCGAGACGCTCGGTGGAGAACCCGACGGACTCAGGGCTTTGCACCGAAAAATCGAGCGCGCCTGCGGACGTAATTGAAGTCCGGGCTGAACTCCCGGCCGAGTTGGGGGCTGAACTGCCGGCTAAGCTCCGGCGGGCAGATTTCACCGTTGCTTTCGGCGTCTGTGCACAGACAGATCCGGCGGCAGCCAGCATGGCCGCGGCCAGGATCAAGGACCTGTTCGAAAGCCGCCTATTCTTCACGTTTTGCTCCGATCTCACTGCGTGTGAGTCTTGAGCCGGATTCGAATTGGCCCAAATCATCTTTTGAACCCAGATCTCCCCTGCATTCCGACGATGGTGCGGCAGAATACATCTGACTGGCGACCGAATGCAACTGCAGTGAAACTATGATTCTGTGCCACGCACACCGACCCACTACCGGAACCCAATGGATCGATCCAATCCAAAACGCCTCTTCCCCCCCGCCTCACTCTACGGTAAACTTATAAATTGCCCCTGAAAGCCTGTGTGGACTCTGCCTGCAGGCGCAGGGTGGTGGCTTGCTGATTTATGTTTGACGCCTTACAGGAAAAACTCGAAAAGACCTTCAAGTCATTGAGGGTGCAGGGCGTATTGAATGAAGAGGCAGTGGACGAGAGCCTGCGCGAGGTTCGCCTGGCGCTGCTTGAGGCGGACGTTCACTTCAAGGTGGTGAAGGACCTGCTTGACCGGGTGCGCGTGCGCGCCCTCGGCGAAGAGGTGAAGCAGAGCCTGACATCCTACCAGGAAGTGGTCCGCATCGTGCGCGATGAACTCATCGACTTGCTGGGCGGCAAGGAATCATCGCTGGTTTTTTCGCGTGAATACCCCACCGTTTTTCTGATGGTCGGGCTGCAAGGTTCCGGCAAAACCACCACTTCCGGGAAGCTGGCGCGCTGGCTTTCGCAGCGCAAGCGCCGCCCCATGCTGGTCTCGACCGACGTTTACCGTCCCGCGGCTCGCGAACAACTGGCCATCATTGCCAAGGCGATCGGCGTGCCCTGCTTCTCCGGAGATGGGATCACCTCGCCCATCGACCTGGCCATGGCGGCCCGCAAAGATGCCGCCGACCGCGGCCACGACCTTCTGATTGTGGATACCGCCGGCCGCCTGCACATTGACGAACAGTTGATGCAGGAGGTCACCGAGCTGCGCACCCGTCTGCGCCCCAGTGAAGTGCTGCTGGTGGCCGACGCCATGATCGGGCAGGACGCGGTTCGCAGCGCCCAGGAGTTTCACGAGCGCCTGGGAACTTCCGGCGTGATCTTGACCAAGCTCGACGGCGACGCGCGCGGCGGCGCGGCGCTCTCGATACATGCCGTCACCGGGCAGCCCATCAAGTTCATCGGCGCCGGCGAAAAATACGACGCGCTCGAAGTGTTCCATCCGGACCGCATCGTCTCGCGCATCCTGGGCATGGGTGACGTGCTGTCACTCATCGAACGGGCTGAGCAGAAGATGGACCGTGACAAGGCGCTGGAAGTCCATCGCAAGCTGCAGTCAGACTCGTTCAGCCTGGAAGATTTTCGCGATCAGCTTCGCGAAATGAAGAAGCTCGGGTCCGTGGAAGAGATGCTGGGAATGTTACCCAAGGTCGGCATTTTCAAGGACGCGTCCAAGGCGCGCATCGACGAAAAAGAGCTGGTGTACATGGACGCGATCATCAATTCCATGACGCCTCGCGAGCGCCGGAATCACGAAATTATCAACGGAAAGCGCCGGCGGCGGATCGCACGCGGCAGCGGCACCAGCGTCCAGCAGGTGAATACGCTGCTGAAGCAGTACGTGCAGACCAGCAAGATGATGAAGACCATGAGCAAGAGCTTTTTCGGGAAGCAGCTCAGCAAACTGAAGATGCCGGCTGAGGCGAGCACGGGTCAGCCCGGATAGTCGAAAGGGCCGGGTTTTAATCGCGCCGAGAAATGCGTGCGCTTAGTGGACCCCCGCCTCCGCGGGGGTGACGCGGTTGGGTTTTGGGTTCCCGATTCCGATACCGTCATTCCCGCGAAGCTTGTCCCCGCGAAGGCGGGGAGTGGGAATCCACGGGTAAGAACCGGGGCTTGCCCCTGCCAAGGCCGACCCAAGGGTCGGCCCTACGCGCGAATGCAGCCGTGGCAACAGGAACAGAATCTAATTTACGCGCTGGCGAATAGCTGGCGTCTGTAGAAGAGGGAGAGCAGCTTGTTAAGAATACGACTGGCACGAACAGGGGCCAAGAAGAAACCGAGTTATCGAGTGGTCGTGATTGACCGGGAAAGGGCGCGCGATGGCCGCTTTGTGGAGATCCTGGGTCATTATAATCCGCGGCGCAACCCGCCCGAGCTGGTGCTGAACCAGGAGCGCACCGCTTACTGGCTCGGACGCGGCGCCCAGCCTTCAGAGACGGTTCAGAGCTTTCTCAAGAAACCGCCGGAGGTGAAGACAGAAGGAGTGGGAGCGCCGGCTTGAAAGGGGATCGCAGGCCGGACGAAAACATGAGGGGGTTCTCGCGTGTCGCCGAGTCTAATCGGCTAGCCCACACACGGTGGGCGCGGTCAGGACGATTCGGCCCGGCAGGAGGGCCACATGAAGGAGCTGGTCGAAGCCATCGCCAAAGCGCTGGTCGATAATCCCGATCAAGTCCACGTTCAGACGGTCGATGGTGAGCAGGTCACAGTTCTTGAGCTTCGAGTGCATCCTTCTGATATCGGGAAGGTGATTGGAAAGCAGGGGCGTACGGCGCGCTCCATTCGCACTATTCTTGGAGCTGCAGGAATGAAACTCAAGAAACGCTTCACCCTGGAAATTCTGGAATGAGGCACCAAGCTTCCCGCGAGTTCTGCCTGGTGTTTGAAAGTTGGAGCCTGCCCGGCGTGGACCCCCGCTCGGCGGGGGTGAGGGGGCTCGAACGGGGATCGAACTGCGCTCGAACTAGCGGTGCTACCCTAATGTCGTCATTCCCGCGAAGGCGGGAATCCAGGTTTGCAGGATAGCGGGCTACGGCCCGCAGGCGGGGAGGGGCTTCGCCCTCAATACGCAAAAGTCTAGGCCCCGGTGGGCGTGGTTTTGGCTGAACAGTCCCGAGATGAAGCCTGGCTTGCAATCGCCCGCGTTCTGAGACCCAGGGGACGCCGCGGTGAAGTGGTGGCGGAGGTCCTCACCGACTTTCCGGAACGCTTTGCGACTGTGAAGCAAGCCTTCCTCGAAGATCACACGGCGGGCCCGCAACCGGTCGAGATTGCCGAGACCTGGTGGCACGAAGGACGGCTGATTCTGCGCTTCGCGGGTGTGGACTCCATCAGCCAGGCAGAGGGCTTGCGCGGGCGGCTGCTTCTGATTCCTCAGCGGGAGCGGGTGGCGCTTGGTCAGGATCAGTATTACGTTTGGGAACTTGTCGGGTGCGCCGTGGTCAGCCGCGGCAGCGGGGCTACCCTTGGCCAAGTGACGGGCGTTGAACCGACGGGCGGCGTTGAGCTGCTGAGAGTTCAGCCTTGTGGCTCCGAGCTCGCCCGGTCTGATGAGCTGTTGATTCCGTTCGCGCAGGAGATCTGCCCGGAAATTGACGTGGGCGCCCGACGGATCGTGATCGATCCGCCCGAAGGTTTGCTGGACTTGAACGAGGAGCGCCCGCGCTCAGTTCGGAGTTCGGAGTTAAACAGTTCGGAGTCAGAAGCGAACAGTTCCGAACTGAAACTTCGAACTGAGAAACTCCGAACTTCGAACTGACGGCACCGTGACTTTCGACGTTATCACGATTTTTCCGGGTTTTTTTGGGAGTATCCTTGAGCACGGTCTGCTGAAGCGGGCGCTCGCCGCCGGACAGGTCAGCATCCGGATTCATGACCTGCGCGGCTTCACCGACGATCGCCACCACGTCGTGGATGACCGGCCGTTTGGCGGCGGTCCGGGCATGGTGCTGAAGCCGGAGCCCTTGTTTCGCGCTGTCGAGGCGCTGCAGGCGGCATCGGATTCTGAAGTCGTCCTGCTGTCGCCGCAAGGGCGACTCTTCAGTCAACGGGTTGCGGAGGAATTGGCTGATAAACGACAGGTTATACTGATCTGCGGGCGCTACGAAGGCGTGGATGAGCGCGTTGCCGCAGAGCTCGCGACGGACGAGATCTCGATTGGCGATTACGTGCTGGCGGGCGGCGAGCTACCGGCCGCAGTTGTGATGGAGGCGGTCACGCGGCTGGTGCCCGGCGTTGTAGGAAACGAGGAGTCAACAAGACAGGATTCCTTTTCGTTGGCGGAGGAAGCGGCAAAGGGCCTCGCCGGTCAAGACGGCCAGGGCGCACGCGGATTGCTGGATTGCCCGCACTACACGCGGCCGGTGGAGTTTCGGGGTCTGCGAGTTCCTGAGGTTCTGCTCTCCGGTGACCACGAGGAGATTCGCCGCTGGCGGCGGCGAGAGTCCATTGCCAGGACTTGGCGAAGACGCCCAGACCTGCTGAAGTATGCCGCTCTGGAGAAAGAGGATCTCAAGGCGCTCGAGGATATGAAGCGCGAGGCTAAAGTGGCCGCGAACGAGTCCTGAGCACGGGCAAGCGGGCAGCGAAAAGCTTACGAACAAACCCAGCAAGTTATTGAAAACAAATGAAGGCGTTAGGCAGAACCCAGCAAGTCTTTGATTAATATAGGCTTAGTGCTGATATCCCAGCATGTTATTGAAAAATAGGCTGGTTATCGGAGCCCTGAGCGGGTTTTGGAAACGGCTGGGGCGCTAGAACAAGGAGAGTAGCATTATGACAGCCTTAGAGAAGCTTGAGCAGGAACAGATGCGGACCGACATCCCCAAATTCCAGTCGGGTGACACTGTGCGGGTGCACGTGAAAATCAAGGAAGGCGACAAGGAACGTGTTCAGGTGTTTGAGGGCGTGGTGCTGGGCCTGAGGCGGGCGCGGAACCACTCGACTTTTCGGGTTCGCAAGGTTTCGTTCGGACAGGGCGTGGAGCGCATATTCCCCTTGCATTCGCCGGTGATCGACAAGATCGAAGTGGTGCGGTCGGGTCGTGTGCGACGGGCGAAGCTCTATTACCTGCGCAAGCTGAAGGGCAAGGCGGCGCGGCTGCGCGAGGTCCGCACAGAGCACGAAGCCGCAGCGTCGTAGCTGGCTGCGGAACAGCGCTTAAGGAGCCGCGTCATTCCGAGCCCGTTTGCCGTTCCGCTACCCTTCGATGGGCTCAGAGCAAACTTCACGAGAATTCTTGCTCGAGGAGTAAGGGAGAGGCCCGATTCTAAAAATGCCGCCCCGGCTGGCAAGACTCAACGTGCGTGAGATCCACCAGGACGCGCTTCTCGCTTCGGTAGCGAACAACGCAACAGGCCAGGCGGCGAAGCAGCCGGTCAGAGAGCCGGTTAAAGAGCCGGCTACAGCGAACGCCCCGCGCTACTGTTGCACGTGGCGGATTGAGAGCTCGGTCAAAAAGCTGGGGTACGCGGCGATCGCGGGTTGTGACGAAGCCGGCCGCGGGGCGTTGCTGGGTCCTCTGTACGCCGCGGCCGTTATTCTGGACCCCGCCCGGCGCATCCGCGGGCTGGACGATTCCAAAAAGCTGACGCCCGCCGAACGCGAAGAGTTTGCCTTGGCGATTCGCGTCAAGGCGCTGGCCTTCGCAGTGGTGGCAATTTCCGCTGCTGACGTCGATTTGTTGAACGTTTATCAGGCGTCCCGGCGGGCGATGATTCAAGCCCTGGCACAGTTACAGCCTGTGCCGGACTACGTGCTCACTGATGCGATGCGTCTGGCCGGTTGGGGAGATGCCGTGGAGTTTTCCATCCCGTACCGCGCTATCATTCACGGCGACGCAAGGTCAGTCTCCATCGCGGCGGCGTCCATCCTCGCCAAGACGGCGCGGGATGCTCACCTGGCGGAGCTGGACCGGCGGTACCCTCAATATCGGCTGGCCCAGAACAAGGGTTACGGGACGCCTGAGCACCTCGATGGCCTGGCGCAATTCGGTCCCTGCCCCGAGCACCGCCGGACGTTCGCTCCCGTGAAGGGCTTTGACCTGCCCCTGTTTCCTGGCCCGGTCGACCCGATCCCGATGGCCTGACCGTACGCGAGTTGTAGGGGTAGGGCTTGCCCTACCCCTGGTGATTGGACCAATAAATAGCCAACATATGTAGCCTCCGTACAAAGACCTATGTCCTCACTGCTCATCCAAGGCGGGCGCGTGATTTCGCCAGCCGACGGCTTTGACGCGCCGCTCGACGTGCTGCTGGAGGGCGGCCTGATCCGCGAAGTCGCGCCGCGGCTCGATCGGCGCGCCGATCGTGTGATCGACGCTCGTGGCCAGATCGTGGCGCCGGGCTTTGTCGATCTTCACGTGCACCTTCGCGAACCGGGCGGGGAAGAGTCCGAGACTCTAGAGACTGGCTTGTCGGCGGCGGTGGCGGGCGGCTTCACCGCGGTCTGTCCCATGCCGAATACCTCTCCCGTAAATGACCGGCCGGAGTTGACCAGCGCGCTCGTGGCGCGCGGCCACCAGATTGGATTGGCGCGCGTGTTCCCGATCGCGGCGGTTTCGAGGGGCAGCACGGGTGAGACCCTGACCGATTTCCGTGCGCTCACCGCAGCAGGCGCCGCGGCCTTTTCCGACGACGGGCGGCCGGTGAAGACAGCAGGCCTCATGAAGACCGCGATGGAGATGGCGCGCGACTTGGGCGTCCCGGTGGTCGAACACTGCGAAGACCCGAGCCTCACCGTGGGCGGCGTAGTCAACGCAGGCGCCGTGGCCGAGAAGCTCGGCGTCAAAGGTGTTCCGAGTGCCTCGGAGGAAGTCTGCCTGGCGCGCGACATCGTACTGGCCGAGGCTACTGGAGCGCACTTGCACGTGGCGCATCTTTCCACTGCGGGCTCGGTGGAATTAGTGAGGGCCGCGCGGCGGCGCGGAGTTCGCGTGACGGCGGAGGTCACTCCGCACCACTTCGTGCTGACTGACGAGGCCGTTCTTCAGTACGGCACCAACGCCAAGATGAATCCGCCCTTGCGCAGCGCACGCGATGTAGACGTGGTCCTCGCTGGTCTCGCCGACGGCACCATCGACGCCATCGCCACGGACCATGCGCCGCACGCGCTTCGTCTCAAGGCAAAGCCACTCAATGAGGCTCCCTTCGGAGTGATCGGCCTTGAGACCGCGCTGGGCTTGGCCATGACCTTTCTTGTTCATACGGGCCGTATCTCGATCAGACAACTCATTGCGCTCCTGAGCGTGAATCCGGCGCGCATCATCAATCAACCGCTTGGCCGGCTGAGTGTGGGAAGCCATGCCGACATTACGGTCTTCGATCCGGAGCGGGAGTGGGTTTATCGAGTAGATGAAAGCCGATCGAAGAGCCGCAACTCGCCCTTTGATGGCTGGAAGCTGAAAGGTCGTACCACGGCAACGATTGTCGCAGGCAAGATTGTATACGGGTGCGTCGGCCAATGAAGAATGCGCTCGGTGCGGCATCTAGACTCTGGCGGGCTTGCTCCGGCTGCCGGGCTTTACTGCAGGCACGCCGGCGCGGCAAAGGGGGCAGTTGCTCGGTTCGTAGTTTTGAACCGTCAAAGTCAGCAAGGCGGCTTTAGGCAGACCCAAACTCGCGGCGCCACCGCTGCGGTCAACCAGCGCTCCGGCTGCCAGAACTTTGCCTCCGGCCTCTTCGACGGACGCGATGGTCTCGCGGGTGGAGCCGCCGGTCGTGATCACGTCTTCCACCACAAGAGTAGGCTCGCCGGGAGCCAAACTGAATCCACGGCGCAGCGTCATTCGGCCGTCCTGGCGCTCGACAAAGAGCGACCGCACTCCGAGCGCCCGCGCCACCTCGTGGGCAACCAGAATTCCGCCCAGAGCCGGCGCCACTACAGCCGTGGCGCCCGTGTTACCGATCTTTGACGCGAGCTCCTGCCCTAGCTTTGCGGCCACATCCGGGCGCTGAAGTACGAGTGCGCATTGGATGTAGCGGTCGCTGTGCAGGCCGGAAGAAAGAACGAAGTGGCCCTCGATCAGTGCCTGATGTTGGCGGAAGATCTCGAGGACTTCACGGTCGTCCATGTGAAGCCTCGAGGTTGTGGGCGGCGAGGGCTTTCGAAATCTCGTCCGCGATAGCAGCGGCGGCAGCGGCGGGGTCCGCGGCCTGGGTGATGGGCCTGCCCACAACCAGAAAGTCTGCGCCGGCACGGATGGCAGCGTGAGGTGTTGCGGAGCGCGCCTGGTCGTGACGCGCCGAGGCGGCTGGACGAATGCCGGGTGTGACGATGGCAAAGCCCGCGCCGAAGCTCTGGCGAATGAAAGCCGCCTCGTGCGGCGATGCTACCACGCCGCCCAGGCCCGAGCCGTGTGCCAGACGCGCGAGGCGTGTCGCCGTGGCAAGCGAGGATTCTTTCCACCCGATCTCGGTGAGGTCCGCGTTCGTCAGACTGGTCAAGACCGTCACCCCCAGCACCAGCGGCGGCCGACCGTTTCCGGCTCCCTCACGCGCACCCTCGGCTGCAGCCGTCATCATCCCACGTCCGCCCGCGGCGTGAACCGTAAACATCGTAACACCCAGACGTGCCGCTTCGCGCGCCGCACCGCGCACCGTGTTGGGGATGTCATGGAGCTTGAGGTCGAGAAATACGCGATTTCCCTGGCGCACGAGCTCACGCACCAGCGAGGGGCCTTCCGAGGAGAAGAGCTCGAATCCGACTTTGAAACAGCCAGCGTGGCCTCGCAGCCGTTCCGCCATCTCAAGGGCAAGAGCCGCGGAAGGAACGTCGAGGGCAACGATCAGTTTTGCTGCGCCTGAGTCATCCGGCACAGGTTGAGGAGCGTCTGACATAGCTGTTTCTACTACAATGTCGATTATACACTGAAATCGATCCCATATAATAACCCGTAATGACACATTGGCTAAGTCACACCCCTCGTGTTTCGTTCGGAGCTTCGGGGGCATGCTCAGGACTTTGCGAGGGGAAGAGCGCTCGGAACTCTTCCGTCTGCTTGCGCACTTCAAGCCAGCCGAAAAACAAACCCGGACTTTCCAGCCAGATTCGGAACCAGTTTGCGATTTCGCGTTTCTCGGCGCGCTTCTGAGCGCTGACGCGGCTATTCGAGGCAAGACTTTCAGCGCGTTGCTTTCCGCGGAGTGCGAGCTTCTGCACCAGACGAGCTCCGGCGTGATCTGAAACGGACTCGTAATCGCGGTAGGCCGCGTCCAGCTTGACGAGCGCGTCTTCCGCCGCGGCAAGATCATGGAATTGAAGCGCTCCTTCGAGTCGCGCGGCATAACCTATCGGGATGAGGGGATCACTGTAACGGTCCTCGTAATCGACCTGAGTCCCGGCCTGTTTGAGGACGTTCGCGATGTAAGAAAGTGAGGGCGGAGACGCACCGGCAAGAACATCTCGAATGTCTTTCTGGATGAGCCGAAGCTCCGCCTCGCCCGCTCGCACCATCGCGTGCCGCTCGCGATCGTCGAGGATAAGCTGCTTTTTGGTAATGCGCCGCGCCACGTCAACGCCTGGGCCTTGCGGAAGTTTCGTTCTCGCCTGCGGCGGATGCCGCATGCTGCCGCCGGTACTGTGCCACGTTTCGATGGTGTTCATCGAGCGTCTTGGCGAACACGTGCCCGCCGTGCAGGTTGCTCACGAAGTATAGCGATTCTCCATCGGCAGGATGAAGCGCCGCATCGATGGAGGCTGCACCCGGCGAACAGATCGGGCCCGGCGGCAAGCCCACATGGCGGTATGTGTTATAGGGAGACTGCGAATTGAGTTCAGCCGCGGTGATGGGCGCCGGCGCCGGATCCAACGAGACGCTCGGTTCCGCCGCCAGGCGACCGGCGTATCTCACGGTAGGATCGCAATCGAGCGACATCCCGCGCTCGAGGCGGCGCGTAAACACTCCGGCAATCTCGGGCCGTTCGGGCGGGTCGGGCGTCTCTTTTTCCACCAGCGAAGCCAGCGTGAGAACGTCGTGCAAGCTTGACCCCTGCGGGATTTGGCCGAGTTTCGGACTGACGACGTGCCGGAACCGCTCCACCATCGTCTGCACCGCGCTCGCGGCCGTCGCGCTTGCCGGAAAGCGATAGGTGTCAGGGAAAAGATAGCCCTCGAGGGTCGCAGCGTTGGGGTCGAGGTCACGAATCCACTGTGTTTGGGTGGTCGCGCGCAAGAAATCCCCGGCATTCAGGCCCAGCTTCTGCTGGAAGATTCGCGCCATGTCAAAGCGGTCCGAGCCTTCGGGAATCACCACGAGGTGGTAGTAGACATCGCCGCGCACCAGCTTCCAGTAAACCTGGCGCGGGCTCAGAGCATGGTCAAAGAAGTACTCGCCGGCCTTTAGGGTGCGCCCTTGGGTTCTACCCCAGACGTACAGCACGAGGAAAGGCGCCGGGTCTCTCAGCACGCCGTAAGAAGCGAGGATGCCCGCGGCCGCTCGGGCATTTGACCGGGGCGGGATCGTCAAGGTTACGCTATCTGGGTAGCCCCGATAAGGCGCCCGGATTCCCCACCCGATCCAGATTCCACCTGCGACCACAACCAAGGTTACGAGAACGAGCAGTTTTTTCAAGCTGTGCTCACGAGTCCGCGTGAAGGCACGCGGGTTTGGCGACTCTCCAGCCTGGACCCCCGCTTCCGAGGGGGTGACGGCGCGGGATTCAGAGGTTCTACTCCAACGCTTTCATTCCCGCGCAAGCGGGAATCCACGGCTTTTGCACTGACGATCATGCTCCTGTCTCTTGGCGCTGATAAGCGCGGCGATCAAGATAGCTTTGCAGCAGGATCTGGGCCGCCACCCGGTCCCGCGCCTGGCGCCGTTTTCTTCCTCCCATATTGGACTCACGCAAAGATCGATCGGCTTCAAGGCTGGTCATGCGCTCGTCCCAGAGATCGACGGGCAAGGCGAGCCGCTCGTGAAGTTCTTCCGCGAATCGCACCACGCGCCGAGACATCTCGGTCTCTTCGCCGGCGGCGCTGATCGGGTGACCCACAATCACCCGTGCCACGGCGTACTCAGCGGCCAGAGTGCCCAGGTAACGAAAGTCCTCCTCCTTATTCGTTCTCACCAGCGTGGCGAGACCCTGCGCGGTGAGGCCCAGCGCGTCCGAGATCGCTAGCCCCATGCGGACCGTGCCAAAGTCGATAGCGAGGATTCGGCCTTCCGTCTCAGTGTCCGCGCACTCGATGGTTTCCATATCTCGATGATACACGGCAGCCATTAGCATTCAGCTTTCAGCCATCAGCTTTGAGCACAGCCTACCTTGATAGTGCATCTTTCAGGTTGGCGCTGGCGGCCGATCCCATCGCGTGGCATCGCGGTGTTACGAATCTTCAATTTCTTCCCGGCGCCCGTCGAAAATTCACCATAGGAACACGGAGAAGGGCATCTGTGTGCCTCCGTAGGGGCGCATGGCCATGCGCCCCTACCGTCTTGCTGCTCTCCCCGTTGCGTCATTGGCGTCGCTCTTCTTCGCCGTCCATTACACCAACCACTCATCGGGCTATTCCTTGAACTGCCCTTTGCGAGCCACTTTGGCCCCCGTCTGCTTCTCGCGCTCCAGCAACGCCCGCTTACGCTCCAATCCCCAACGGTAACCGCCGGGACTTCCGTCCTGCCGCACCACACGATGGCATGGGATGACCACCGCCACGGGATTGGTGGCGCAAGCGCGGGCTACGGCGCGAACGGCCTTGGGCTGGCCGATGGCTCGTGCGACTTCGCTGTAAGACCGCGTCTCGCCATAGGGAATGTCGCGGAGCGCACGCCACACTCCCCACTGGAACGCCGTCGCTTGGACGTCCACCGGGAGCGTTAACTGTGGCTCGCGGCCGGCCAGATGCTTCTGAAGCGCGCCCGCGTGCGGACCCAGACCTGCCGAGTCGTGGTGAATCTCGGCCTTAGGATATTCGGCGAACAGGGCCTGTTCGAGTTTCCTATTGGATTCGCCAAGGCAGACGGAGCAGACGCCGCGTTCGGTAGCGGCGATCAGCAGTCGCCCGAGCGGGGAATCCACGATGGTATAGCCAATCTGCATTCCGGCGCCGCCGCTCCGGTAGGCGCCCGGCGTCATCCCAAGCCGCGACTGCGCGTGTTCGTAGACGGCGCGGCTTGAGCCATACCCGGCCTCGTACACGGCATCGGCCACAGTTCCGCCATTGCGTAGGCCGGTCTTCAGACGTTCAATGCGGCGGGCGTCAGTGTACTCGCGCGGTGTGACGCCCGTCAGCCGCTTAAAGCCGCGCGCCAGTTGGTGGGGGCTTACCTGCAACTGCGTGCTGAGCGCCGCCAGCGTGGGTGCGGTCTCATCCGCAGCGTCCAGCGCATCAATGGCCTTGCCCACCAGCGCCGTCTGAGCACCTTCGCTAACACCGGGCTTCGTCCCGCAGCGCCGGCAGGCGCGGAAGCCCGCGCTCTCGGCGGCGTCAGCGCGCGCATAGAACACCACCTGTTCCCGCCGCGGGCGGCGCGAAGGGCACGAAGGCCGGCAATAAACGCCGGTGGATCGCACCGCATAAACAAAGCTGCCATCAAAGCTGCGGTCGTGTGCAAGCACCGCCTGCCAGTAGCGGTCTGCGTTTGTGACTCCGGGCGAGACCCCGCCGGGTAAGTCGCCGTCGTCGCCTCTGTTTGGGATGCTAACCATTGTAGTTGCCATTTTTAACCTCTCCTCTTTACTCGGATTGTGCGTTCAAGTTCGCTCGAGCACAGTCTCAAAGTAGCGAGAGGTCCTGACCTCAATCTATCCGATTCTGGCAGTCGAACTTGATCATGGCATGCTAACTCCGCCTAGCTGGACGCAAACGTCAAAGTCGCGACCGTTGAATCCACGATTTTTGACACTTGACATCTCATAAACCCTTGGCCATCATCAACATCGTGGGATAGGCGAGCTAAGTACCTTATTTATCATAAATATCGTGGGATAGAAAATTCGCTCCTTTGTTTTCAATAATATCGTGGGACTCTCCTTCATTTTCGATGTTAAAAATTTTCGCAGCGCCCGCAAAACCGACGTAAACGCGCCCGTCTCTGCCCCCCAACTTCCGGGATGGCCTTCTGGGATCGTTGCGGACAACTTCCCACCTTAAGTTGGCCATAACCTTGCAGCCTCACCCCTGTTTAGCACGAGAGACGAGAGCTGTCAAGTGATTCTTATCAAGGGGTCTTGCGCGCACTGTAGCGTTGAGAGATAGGCTACATGGTTCCCAGCGAGTCAAGGTTGAACGCGCGCTCGGTGCCTACGAACGACCGTTTCTTGCATCAGTGCGGACTGCTCCACAGAGAAGGTCTGAAAGCCCTCTTGCGCCAGCCGGAGATACTCTCGGTCCCACTTGCCGCACATGATGCCGGTGGGCGAGTGGCTGTTGGTTCCCAGCAGCAGGTGGCCCATCTCGTGTGCGATGACGTCGCCGAGAATCACAGGCGTCTCTGTTTGGTTGCCGTATACACCGCGAGCGAGGTCCTCGACACGCGCGTAGAAGACGCTAGCCAGGAATGTACCCTCGGCAAAACCGAACATCGTATCGGCGAAGGCTTGGCTGGCAGGGGTAGAACGAGGGAGAATCCGCAAAACGATATCGCCTCCCGCGATTGCCGCCGAGCACTCCGCAGTGCCTTCCTCGGCTTGCGGCGACCGTGACGCCACCAGGACAGGCGTGGTTGGGCAGCCCACCCACGTCGTCTCGATTCCGGCAGCGGTAAAGATCCGGTTGGCTTCCTCTTCTGCACCTTGAAGGACTCCCCTGGAGACTCCGGCATAGTCATAAACCCGGACATGGACCGTAAGGTCCGGCACTCCTGCCGCCCCGGCCGAACCGGGCATGAGCATTGCCAGAGCCAGAGCACAGCAAAGTACCCAGGGACGCCTTGCTGTCTGCCTTCTGCCTACCGTTTTCATGTCGCCCTCCGCCGCGGGTTGCGCGGTGAAGGGCGACTTTGGGCTAGGGGCGGGGGTACCTCAATGCAACGGCAACTACATGTGGGTTACGCGTGGGTAACGCGCTAACCGACTGATAGGCCATGTCTTACCGAGTCCTGCGGTAGAGCGACGTGCCCCTCACCCCCGGCCCCTCGCCCCCTCGGGGGAGAGGGGCCGGGGGTGAGGGGCACGTCAGCGAGATGCAAAGTGTGCTGCGCGGACTTGAACTTCATACACCTTGAACTGTCAATCTCAAGGTGGTACATTCGGCACGAGTCATCGCGGGATTCCCACTTCAAATGGCGCCGTCGTCACATGTCGTCCGTCTGGGGCCCTTCAAACTGGACCTCAAGGCCGGTGAACTGCATAAGAACGGGCGCAGAATCCGCCTTCAGGAACAGCCTTTTCGCGTTCTTCAAATGCTGGTGGAGCGTCCCGGCGACGTGGTAACGCGCGAAGAGCTGCAGAAGAGGCTCTGGCCTAACGACACCATTGTGGAGTTCGACCACAGCATCAACGCCGCCATCAAGAGACTGCGCGACGCCTTGGGGGACACGGCGGAGAACCCGAAATATGTCGAGACCGTAGCCCGCCGGGGCTACCGGCTGCTGGTGCCGGTGGAACACGTAAGGGCGGGGCTTGTGCCTGCCCCTCTGGTTCAATCTGCGGAGCTAGTGCCGGAGCCCCTGGGAGCGCGCGCGTCCCGCCCGCAGCTTCAGAGGGAGGACAAAACGACGGGCGAGACGCCCGCGCTCCCAGGGGTGCTGATCGGCCAGACGCTGTCTCACTACCGGGTGCTCGGCGTGCTGGGCAAGGGCGGCATGGGCGTGGTGTACCGGGCCGAAGACATCCGTCTCGGCCGGCAAGTGGCGTTGAAGTTCCTGCCCGACGAACTCGCCGAGAACCCCCAGGCGCTGGAGCGTTTCGAGCGCGAAGCTCGCGCCGCCTCCACTCTGAACCATCCCAACATCTGCACCATTCATGAAGTGGAAGAGCACGAAGGGAAGCCCTTCATTGTGATGGAGCTGCTGGAGGGAGAAACGCTGCGCGACCGCCTGGAAAACACGAAACTCGAAAATCGAAACTTGAAAATCGATCCTGAGGCGAGTTTCGAATTTCGAGTTTCGAATTTCGGGTCCCGTCCTAAGGCACCCATTCCCGTTCACGAAATGCTCGATTTCGCCATCCAAATCGCCGACGGGCTGGACGCCGCCCACCAAAAGGGCATCATCCATCGAGACATCAAGCCGGCGAACATTTTCATCACGACGACCCGCCAAGCAAAGATTTTGGATTTTGGTCTGGCCAAGCTACAGGGGTCGGGTATCAGGGGTTGGGGGCTAGGGCAAGGTTTTTCGGAAAGAAGCGACCCTCGCCCCCTTGGGGGAGAGGGTGGCGCGCAAGCGCCGGGTGAGGGGGCATCGCCGACCGACACGCCAACCGCCTCCATCGATCCCGAGCACCTCACGCGGCCAGGCTCAGCGATGGGCACCGCCGCCTACATGTCGCCGGAGCAAATACGCGGCGAGAAGCTGGACGCGCGTACGGACCTCTTCTCGCTCGGCCTCGTGCTCTACGAGATGGCCACCGGCCAGCCGGCCTTTTCGGGTGACACGGTCGCGACCGTACACGACGCTATCCTCCGTGACGCGCCGAAACCGGCGCGAGAGTCCAACCCCGATCTGCCGCCGAAGCTGGAAGAGATCATCCACAAGGCGCTCGAAAAAGACCGTAATCTGCGGTACCAGCATGCCTCCGATATTCGAACCGATTTGAGCCGGCTGAAGCGCGATACAGATTCGGGAGGGGCTGCTTCTGTAGCGGCGGTCTCTGACCGCCGCACGGCGGTGGGGACACCGCCGCCACGAGTAGGGGCGCATGGCCATGCGCCCCTACGTCGGTGGCCGCTCTGGCTGGCAGGATCGCTAGCGGTTAGTCTGGCGGGACTTGCGGCCGCGTGGTACGCGTGGCAGCGCTCAAAGCCCAGGCCGGAGCTAACGCAGCGCCAACTCACCACAAATTCCTCTGAGCTTGCCGTGCAGGCCTCGGCCATCTCACCCGACGGCAAGTACCTGGCCTATTCGGATAACGAGGGAATTCACCTGAGAGTGATCGATACGGCAGAGACGCACGCGCTTCCCACTCCGGCAGGTACCAGAATCAACAAGCTAGCTTGGTTTCCCGAGGGCAACAAATTGCTTGCCACTGGGGAAGCCGGCGAGCCCAGGCTGTCCAGCCTCTGGACCATTTCCATTCTGGGCGGGGGGCCGCAAAAGCTCAGAGACGACGCCGCGGATGGCAGCGTCTTTCAGGATGGATCCGGCATTGCACTCGTCAGCGGCGACGGCAAGGAAATCTGGCAAATGGGTCCTGATGGAGAGGAAGCGCGGAAGCTCATGACCGCTTCGGAGGGGGACTTTTTCGACGCGCCCGTGGTGGTCGAGGGCCGGCTCTGGTATGCCAGAGGCTACGTCCCTCCGGCAACACCCGGGATCCTGTTGTACGACGTCGAGTCGCGCGACCTGGACGGTGGCCCGCGCACCATCCTCGTCTCGGACCTGGCTGCGACACCGGGGGCGGCCACAGCCCTTTTGCTGCCGAACGGGCGCTTCATATACTCCCAGTGGGACCGGCCTGACCTCTTCCAGGGCGGGACTCTCTGGGAGATCCAGACTGATCTCAGCAGCGGCCACGCCAGCGGTAAGCCTCGAAGAATCGCAGACTGGCCTGACTTTGAAATTGCAGGCCTGAGCGCAACAGGGGATGGCAAACGGCTGGCGCTCGTCAAGCAACGGAGCGTACCCAGTGTCTATGTGGCAGACCTGGAGGGAAATGGGTCGCGCATCGTCAACCCCCGGCGGCTGACCCTGAGTGACAGTTATGATCACGCCTATGCCTGGACGCCTGACAGTAAGTCGGTCCTGTTCGATTCCGACGGTTAGAGCAGACTGCACTTGTGCCCCACTCGCCTTTGGGATGGGCAGAAATATCTCATCCCTTCCACCCGCTGCGTGGTCAGCGATTTGAAGTTCTCAAGAAACGGCGCGTAGCCGGC